>Ga0190361_1000079_pt1 | contig 38459 bp, 36 predicted proteins | sample 48721845_MG_FD_161273 | JGI IMG/M metagenome (GOLD analysis project Ga0190361, IMG submission 161273) | Hydrothermal vent microbial mat bacterial communities from Southern Trench, Guaymas Basin, Mexico - 4872-18-4-5_MG | ecosystem: Environmental > Aquatic > Marine > Hydrothermal vents >... | reverse complement strand
ACTGGATGGGCTATGGTGAAAAACATCTCAAGCTTCCAGGCAAAACATAACTATCTCCTATTTTCCATTGGTCTTGTGGTATTCCTTCTCGAAATATGGATGATCATCGAGGCTGTTCTCGCACTTAATAAGTATCTGAAACAGCCTAAAGAAATAGAAACAGCAGCTGAGGAGGCGTCTGAATAGGCCGATTTTAAAAGGGTTAAAATATTTTCTTGACAAATCGATGGTAAATAGATATAATACCTTAAGTAAGATGAATAAGATGGGCATAAAACGGGGCATACGCTTATGAATAGAAAAGTTTATCTACCTCCTCTTATCATTCCTATTTGTAAGTTTATATTCAGTTCTATATTGATCAGAACATTAATTCCAATGGGGGTCATAAGCAAAAAGGAGGTGACCCATGAAGTCTCTCATTAAATACATAGGTGTAATCGTGATAATGGCCTCTGCAGTGGCTGCAGAGGTGAATGTGTCTGGGTACATCCAGACAAGATATACCATGTATCAGGACACTCTAATGGTAAACAACTTTACTGTACCCAAAATTAGACTGAAATTCTCGGGTAAAGTCGGAGACCTGTTTGCCTTCAGAGTTGAACCTGAAATGACCACTTACAAACTGAAATTCGGATACATAGACATAAAACCTTCACCCTTCTTGAAATTTAGACTGGGACAGGTTTGTATACCGTTCGGGCTTGAATTCTGGACTCACCCCACAAAAGTTCTCACTGCAGACCTCACCAAGGCCACAGCACTGCTCTGGGCAGGTGATGGTCCAATCAATGTGTTTGATAAAGGTATGTATATTTACGGTGGCATGCCTTTCGCGAATTACTACATAGCAATCCTCAATGGTGATGCAAGCCTTGACAACAGAGCTATTGTGGGTAAACTTGAACTCAAACCCATACCCATGGTTTACATTACAGGCAACTATTACACAGGAAAGTATGTAAATGCTACTACAGGAGCAGAGGAAGACAGAAACTGGATGGATGGTGCTCTGAAGCTGAAATTTGCCGGAGCAGAGCTGTGGGGTGAATACCTGGATGGAAAGATTGGTGACTTGAAGAGAGGCGGTTACTATGGACTTCTTGCCTACACATTGAAGACACCCATGATGGACCTCCAGCCAGTTGTTAAGTATGGATTTGTGGATCCCGATAAAGATACTGATGATGATGAGACAACAGAAATTCATATCGGTGCAAATATCTACAAAGGAAACCTCAAGACCCAGCTCTTCTACGAAATATTCAAAGAAGCTGGTACAGAAGTTGACAATAATAAATTTGTGGCTCAGGTCCAGCTTGTATTCTAAAAAAAATTAAAAAGAGGAGGTAGATAAACTTTGTTTAAAATTGGAGGGATGGTGCGATAAAAGGGGGTGTTAAAAATGAAAAAAGTTAAATTTGTAGGTATGTTGGTTCTCCTGTTCCTGGTAACCTTTGCTTATTCCTTCGAAAAAGTCAAATTTGCTGTTATTGCAGACACCCACATGGCTCTTTACGGAAAGAATGAGATGAAGATGGGGGCAGCCAGCACAATGCTCGTTCAAAATACGGTGAAAGAGCTTAACAAGATCCCTGATCTTGATTTTGTTGTAGTGGTGGGAGACCTTCTACTTGATGGTGAGCCATGGAACCTGGATCTTATCAAAAGTTATCTAGATAATCTTAAGGTTCCCTACTATGTAGTTATAGGGAACCACGACTATGCCCCCGCAAAACAGGCCAAAACAGGTCAGGCCTATGTGGGCGTCAGCAAACAAACTTTGATCTGGACCTTCCAGGGCCATGGATTTAAGGGACCCAATGGTTGGTGGAGTGCTGACCCTGTACCAGGACTTCACATAGTAGGTCTTGATGCTACAAGACCTACAGATTGGGGAGCATACTTCCCAGAAAAAGAGCTTCAGTGGCTTGACAAAGACCTGTACATGAATCGGGGCAAATACATCATTATTTTCAATCACCACAACTTCGTCCCATGGTGTGATGATGACAAACCGGGAGGAAAGTTCGCAAAATTCGTCGTTGACAATGCCAAAGATGCAATGAAAATCTTTGAAAAATATTACCCCAGTGTCCAGGTAGTAATTTCTGGGCACAGACACATTGGTCTGAGATATAAGACTATCAATGGAATTAATTACTTTGTCTGTCCGGCTCTTGTTTCCTATCCCAACAAGTACACAATATTCACCATTACTCCTACCAAATTAACATGGGAAACGAAATGGGCTCCTGTAGCTGACACTATAATTGAAATTGCTAAGAAGAATCTTCTTGGAAAACCAGGAGAGTGGTGGAGACCTTCATTTGCACCTCCTGGCCCTGAAGGGGACAAAAAGATGCTGGAGTTCTTCCTTGGCCCCAAGGGTATCAGGGACAAGGGCTCTATAACACTTAAACCTGTAACAGTAACAGTAGGATTTAAATATTAATTGATATAAGTAAATAATGAAAAGCTATAATCGCACCATCCCTCCTTATAAATATTATATAATGATATGAAAAGAAGAAAAATTTTTGCTGCTCTTCTATCTATTTTTATTAATATTTTTTTAGTTGTTCTTAAATACATTCTTTTTAAAATTTCAGGAAGTCTTGCTATCAAAGCAGATGCCTTTCACTCAGGTACAGATATCCTTGTTTCTTCACTGGTTTTTTCCGGGATTATAATATCTTCCAGGGAAACAGAAGGTGCAAAAAAATCACGTTTTATCATAGAAAATATTATAAGTATAATTGTTGCTCTCTTCATCTTTTTTATTGCCTTCGAAGTGTTCAGAGATGTGTTCTTTAAGCCACAGCCAATAATTGGAAAAATACCCATTGCAATTGCAGGAACTCTTCTGGCTGTGGCCATCACTTACTTTACTTCTGTATTTAAGATCCATGTGGGGAAAGAAACTGGGTCACCCAGTCTCGTTGCTGATGGTTATCATACCCGCTCTGATATGTTCTCATCCATTGTGGTACTGGCAGCACTATTTGGGCACATGATAGGTATCAAATTTGACAAGATAGCCGCCATATTCATCGCAGTGCTCATCATTTCCACAGGAGTGGAAATTCTTGCCAATGCCATAAGAGCATTCTTTCTCCACTATTATTCGATTACAAGTGGTGGTATCGTTGCTATTGATCAAGAAATTAAAAAGTGGCTTTTTAGGTTAAGATTTGTATATTTTTTGAGAAAACATAAAAAGAGAATATTACAAATAGCTATTTTGATCTTTTTGATTTTTTATTTTGTAAAATCCTTTTATCTGATCCATGCCAGAGAAATAGGGGTGGTTCAAAGATTTGGTAAAGTTGTTTCCACAAGACTAGAACCTGGAATTTATTTTCACCCCCTCTGGATTTTTGAAAAACTCCATAAATTAAAAATTTATGAACCCCAAAGAATTGAGATAGGATTCAGAACAAGAGAAAAGCCCACAGAGGAACCCCCCGCTTATCTCTGGGAATTCAAACATACCAGGGGAAGATATAGATTAAAGGCAGAAGAATCTCACAGGGTAATAGGAGACCTCAACATTGTTACAATCTGGACAGTAATCCACTACAGGATAAAAAACCCTTATTTATATCTCTTTAATTTGGAAAAGAGGGAAGATCTTATAAGGTCTGAAGCAGAGGCCCTTGAGACCTCTTTGCTTGCACAAGAATCTATAGATGACATTCTAACTGTTGGTAAAGAATGGTTCCAGGATACCTTTAAGCTCCTACTCCAGAAAGAACTGGATTCCTTACATTCTGGTATTGAAATCTGCCGGGTTTCGCTTTTTGATTTACATCCCCCTGTGGAGGTGGTCCCTGCCTTCAGATTTGTGTCCAGTGCCAGGGAAGACAAAGATAGGTATATCAACGAGGCAGAAAGTGAGTTTAACCGGATTCTGCCCAGAGCAAGAGCTGAAGCTGCAGAAAAAATGAAGGAGGCCCTTGGATACAAGCTGGAACAGATAAATCGTGCCTATGGCGATGCTACCAGGTTTAACAGCATTTTATATGCTTACCAAAGGGGCCCCAGGGAGCTCACTCGATACAGGTTGTATATCGAGACCCTGGAAAAAGCGCTGCCCGATGCCGAAAAATATATACTAGACCCTGACCTCTCCAAAACCGTTCTTGACCTTAGAAGTCTTAAAGATACCACATCTATACCTTAGGGAGGTAGATAAATATGAAAAAAATAATCATTATTATTCTTATTCTCCTCGGCATTTATCTTGTTGCTACATCCATGTTTGCAGTTGATGAGTCCCAGTATGTCCTGATCTTCCAGTTCGGCCGGATAGTGAAAGTTATAGATAAACCCGGCCTCCACTGGAAGCTTCCCGAACCAATCCAAACAAAGCTTACTTTGAGTAAGAAATTATTACTTTATGACCCTGCAGGCGCAGAATTTCTAACCGGGGATAAGAAAAGTATTGTGGTCAATTATTTCCTCAGCTGGAAAATAATTGACCCTGTAAAATTCTTTAAAACTTTAAAAAGCAAAATAACAGCGGAGGCAACCCTTGGAGATATAGTGGCCTCTGAAATTGGAGTTGCCCTGGGTAACTATCCCCTCACAGCTTTCTTATCCACCAAACCGGAAGAGATTAAGATTCATAAGGTTCTTAAAGACATCTTAGAAAAGACAAACAAAGAAACCATTGCAAAATATGGTGTAAAGATTGTAGATGTTGAAATAAAGAGGCTTTACTTCCCTGAAGAAAACAAACCAGCTGTATTTGCGAGAATGTATTCCGAAAGGGAAAGGATCGCCACCAAGTATAGGTCAGAAGGTCAGGAACAAGCAAGAAAAATAAAGGCAGACGCAGAATATCAGAAGAAATTGATACTCTCTGAAGCATATAAAAAAGCCGAGAAGATAAAGGGTGAAGGTGATGCATTAAGTTTAAAGATCTATGCAAAGGCATATCAGAAAGATCCTGAATTTTATGAGTTTCTTAGGACTCTGCAGGCCTACGAGAAGACATTGGGCAAGAAAACAACAGTGATTCTAAGTAAGGATTCCAAGTTTATGGAACTTTTCTTCAAGGGTGGATTTGGAAAGGATGAAACTCGATAAATTTAAAGAGATACTTGAAGATTTTAAATACATTACATCCTATGGTAAGAAATTTGGATTGATTTTTATTATCATTATTTTTCTACTTTGGATCCTCTCCGGTATATATGTAATCCAGCCCGAGGAAAGAGGTGTGCTTCTTCGTTTTGGCAAAGTTATCCAGGAAGAGGTCTTTCCTGGATTGCACTATCATCTGCCTTGGCCTATTGAAAAATCAAAGAAAGTTTCGGTAACAAGTGTACGCAAGGTCACCATCGGCTACACAGAAAAAGAAGGTAAAATAATCCCCAGTGACTACTGGGAACTTCAGAGAGTAACTGGTGACTACAATATTATTAACTTCAGAATGCTTTTAACTTACAGAGTAGAGAAGCCACTTTACTATCTTTTTAAAGTAGAAAATCCAGATGTATATGTAAAGAGAGCCGCTGAAGCCGCTATTGTGAGGGTTCTGGGAGGCCTCTCTGTTGATGAAGCCTTCACATACGGAAAGGTAAAGATACAGCAGGAAACAAAAAAGATTGCGCAGGAAATCCTTGACAGCTGCCTCACCGGTATCAGAATAATATCCACCAATCTTCAGGAAATCAGTCCACCAGAGGAGGTGGCGGTGGGATTTAAAGATGTGCAAGACGCTAAGACTGAAATGGAAAAATTTATCAATGAAGCTCGTTCTTATTATAATGTTGTAACCTCCCAGGCCAAGGCCGAAGCATATGAGATAATCAAACAGGCTGAGGCCTATAAGAAAAATAAAATAGACCAGGCACTGGGAGAAACTTCTTACTTTTTGAAAGTACTCAGTGAGTATAAAAAGAATCCTGAAATTTACAAGAAGAGAAAATACACGGAAACCATTGAAGAACTTGCCAAGAAAATGAAGAAGATTATAATTTCACCAGAAATGAAGGAAAAAACCATTATTATCAAATAAAGGAGACTTCATGAAGGAAAAACTTACGGAAAGGGACATAGAAAAATTAAAAAAATTAAGATTTTATTTGCTGGATATGGATGGCACTACTTACCTCGGCAATAAGGTTTTTCCAGGGACTCTGAAGTTCCTTGACCTTCTGAGAAAACAGGGGAAGAAGTTCTTGTTCCTGACGAATAATTCTTCACAGGATGCAGAATTTTACGCGCAGAAGCTGCAAAAAATGGGAATTGATGTTTCCGCTCAAGAAGTTTTCACTTCCGGTGAGGCAACAGCTAGATATATAACTTCTTTAAAAAGAAACCCGAGGGTATTCCCGCTGGGCACACCCAGCTTCGAGAGAGAACTGGAGAAGGCAGGCTGTATACTCACAGATGAAAACCCGGATTTTGTCGTGCTGGGTTTTGATAAAACTCTAACCTATGAGAAAGTGAAAAAAGCCTGTCTTCTGTTGAGAGAAGGCATCAAATATATAGCCAGCCATCCTGACATCAATTGCCCGACAGAGGAAGGGCTAATCCCCGATGCAGGAGCTATTATAGCATTAATAAAGGCATCTACAGGTAGAGAACCAGATATAATAATTGGCAAACCCAGAAAAGAATTCATTTATGAAGCCCTCAAGAAAATGGATGCTAAAAGAGAAGAATCCGCAATTGTGGGGGATAGGCTGTATACAGATATTCGGTCAGGTCTGGAAGCTGGTATTACCTCTATTCTTGTTCTTACCGGAGAAACAAAGCTTGAAGACTTATCATCCTCTCTTTATCAACCCACTTTTGTACTTGACTCTCTAGAAGAACTTGCTGAAATAATTTCTAATTAAATTATTTTCTCTACCTTAACCTTATCTCCCTCCTTAAAACCACCTTTATCCATGGCTGCTTGTGAGAGCAGGACATATCCTTCGAGCTCATCTTCGCCTACTGGCTCCCCAGCACGTACATGCACTGATTTTAAACCACCAAGCCACCATCTTTTATCACATACATAAATAATATCGCCCGGCTGAGCCTGAAGCTCGTCCATTACCTTGGCGTGGAGTCTAACAATGGAAGGGTCCTCATCTATTTCATTTAATTTAATTGTTAAAACTACTTTTTTGCTTGCCATTGTAATCCTCCTTATGGTAATTTTACCTTTTCTTTAAATGTCTCAACAGCTGGTTTTTCGGTGCCCCAGGTAAGCCCTATTAACTCTTCTGCACTCTTAGGTTTTGTGAAGAAGGTAACGATTATTCCTATGGCAAATGAAGCCACAAGACCGTAAAGTGCTCTCATATACTTATAGGCACCAATGAAGTGCCCACCAGGTTCCATACCGTGGGAGAAAGGTTTTATAACATCAGGAACGAAGAAGGAAATCAGAATGGCAATACCTCCTCCAAGGAGGGTCCAGAACGCAGCCTTTGGAGTAAATCTTCTCCAGAGTGCTGAAAGAAGTATTACAGTAACAAGTGGAGGAGTTATGGCAGCTGTAAAGGTGGCGTGTGCTACATAAATGGTCTTGCTCTTCATAAATGCTGGAACAAGACAGAGACCCACAAACGCAACAATCAATGACGTAATTCTACCCACCAGAAGATAGTGTTTGTCATCCCGCCCGGGCTTGATATATCTCTTCCAGAAATCATTGGTCCAGACTGCTGCAATGGCGTTAACGAGAGTATCCACAGTGGACATGAGAGCTGAAACCAAAGCAGCCATTATGAAACCGAAGAGTCCAGGTCCCACCAGTATATTGGTAACAAGAACAAAAATCTGCTTGGGTGAAACATCTGCAGGAAGAATACCCACAGCAGAGAAAGCCTTACCCACCCATCCAGCACCGGAGACAGCCACAGCAGCAATGGGCATCATCAGAAGAACTGTAAACCACATAGCTTTTCTTGCTTCACGGACACTTTTGGCAGACATGAATCTCAGCATGATCCCTTGATTCATGAACCAGAAGGCAGCAGTATTGGCAATTCCATCCTGCCAGAAAACACCGACGAAATTAAATTCCGGGGGCTTATTGAAGTAGGCCAGGCCAAACCTATGACCATATGGTAAAGCATGCCAGAATTTGGAAAATCCTCCTATCTTGGATATTCCCAAAAAGAAAATTGTAATACCAGCAATAAGTAGGAATACTGCCTGAACCAGGTCAGTCATAATAACTGAGGTCTGACCACCTATGTAACAATAAATTGCAACGATCACAGCAACCACGAGTGCAGCAACAAGAATAGGCCACCCAAGAAGTGCATTCAAAGCGACCCCCATGGTATAAAGATTCATACCCACGTACATGAGCATATACAGGAGAAGGAAGAGAGAAGCAAGCATCCTAGTCTTGGCATCATGCCTGATCTCCATGTATTCAGGGATGGATGTCACTCTCATATAATAGACCACAGGAATCCATCCAAACATCCAGATGGGAACCCACCAGAAATCGTTCAGATAGGCCTGTGTAGATGATAAACCATAAAGATAAGCAGCTTCAGAATATTTTATAAAACTATAAGATCCCACCAAAGATGCAACAGCTGAGAAAGAAACAAGCCACCACGTGAATCTTTGCCCTGCGAGGAAGAAATCCTTTGTTGTCTTCACGAATCTGCCGAAGAAACTTCCAAAGAGGAGGATAAAAATCATATATCCTACAATTATTGCATAGTCTAAAGAAGTACCTACTGCGTGCATGATACCCCTCCTTATAATCTAGGCATTACTGTTTGGAATGCTAAATGTAGTAGTGCGTAGAACAGGAAGCCGCCTATGAGCATGAGGATTATACCGACCCGGTATTTACCCTTCATGTCGGGAGAATCCGAGCGCAAAGCCAGGTAAAGGCCAAAGAGAAAAATGGCCCCACCAACGCTATATTGATACACCCAACTCCAAATTGTTGGTACAGGCATTTTACACCCCCCTTATATTTTTCTTTCCATCCTTTCTAGAGTACGGGTAGCAACCACATCTACCCCCGTACCCAGTATGTCCTTCACGATCACATCTCCCATCTTCACCGGTGCGTAAACCACAACCTGGGCTAAAAATTTCATGCAGCGGAATAACATCTCTTTAGGTATGGGGGCGGTGGTTTTGACCGGCAGCAGGGCAACCATTGCCCCCTCAATTCTTACAGTTGTACTCAGTACTCTTACTGGATTAGTAAATTCTTTAATGGCATATTCTCTTCCCCTCTCACATTGATATCCTTTTATATCTATAAGTTTCTGTGCATTAAAAATCCCTATCACTTTGCAACCAATAGGGCATCCTATACAGATTATTTCCTTTTCCTCAGTCATCATCTTCCACGATATCAAAAATAATTTCTTTTTTCCCTTTCAATTTTTTAAAATGATTCTCCCTCACCTTTACTTTCATCATCTCACCTGGCCTTGCAAATAATCTTTTGAAACTAACATCTGAATTCCTGATGACAACCCTTACTCGCTCCATGGGCTTTGTAACCCTCATAAAAAATTCCACATGTCCATCACCTCTTCTCAAGACCTGAGGAACCACATAACGTACATTTTCCCCTGGAATTGCCTTCATCAATATTTCCCTAGCACGCAGTTCTCCCTTAGCATAAAGTGATGCACTTCTGCCAGCAATCTCCGCCTCCTTAGAGACATCATCCACAAGATCATGGACCTGCAGAACATTCCCTGCTGCAAATATACCTTCCAGGGAAGTCTGTCGAAACTCGTCAACAACAGGTCCATTGGTCACTGGATCAAGTTCAACACCGGCTTTTTCCGAAAGCTCATTTTCAGGAATTAGACCCACCGATAATAAAAGCGTATCACACTCTATATACTCTTCTGTTCCGGGTATAGGATTAAAGTTTTCATCAACCTGTGAGATCTCCACTCCCTCCACTCTTTCCTTTCCAAATATCCTTGTTACAGTGTGAGAAAGCAGAAGCGGAATATCAAAATCTATGAGACACTGCATAATATTCCTTGCGAGGCCATTGGGATAGGGCATTATCTCCACAACTGCTTTGACTTCTGCTCCCTCCAGTGTAAATCTTCTCGCCATTATTAAGCCCACATCTCCCGAACCGAGTATCACAAGCTTCCTTCCAGGTATTAATCCATCCATATTTATAAGACGTTGAGCAGTTCCAGCTGTAAATATTCCTGCAGGTCTGGTCCCGGGAATATTTATGGCACCTCTGGTTCTCTCCCTGCATCCCATGGCTAGTACTACTGCTCCTGCTTCCAGATATCCCACTCCTTCCTCAGGATTTACATAGTGTATTTTTCTGCTTTTGTCTATGTCCAGGACCATGGTGTCCAGTTTGGTTTCTATTCCAAGCTCTTCCACCTTTCTAATAAATCTCTCTGCATATTCTGGGCCTGTAAGTTCCTCTTTGAAATAATGAAGTCCAAAACCTGGATGGATACATTGCTGCAGTATTCCCCCGAGTCCTCTATCTCGCTCTATTATCATAACCCTTTCAGCTCCATTTTCCTTTGCAGCAACAGCTGCAGCCATTCCTGCAGGCCCTCCACCTATAATTGCAACATCCACATATTCCATACTCACGCCTTCCTTTGGAGTAAAATTTCCTTAACCCTGAGTGGCGTAATTACCGATGCACCACCGTACTTGGTGATCTTCACGGGTTCAATACCAAGTTCCCTCGCAAGGAGAAGAATTATTCTGGGAAGACAGAATCCCCCTTGACACCTGCCCATACCAGCCCTTGTTCTGAATTTTATTCCGTCCACTGTGGTTGCACCCTCTCTTATTGCATCTATAACTTCTCTCTCAGTTACGGTCTCACATCTACAAATTATGTGACCGTACCGTGGATCCTCCTTAATGAGCCTTTCCTTCTCTTTATCGGGTAATTCCCGAAATCTAATTCTTTTCTTTCTCCGGGGATTGAAATCTCTCTTTTCCTTTAATTTAAGGCCTTCGTTCTTTAGAATTTCCACAACTTCCAGTGCAATTGCTGGTGCTGCACTAAGTCCCGGTGAGCAAATTCCGGCTACATTTATAAACCCCTTCACTTCCTTATACGCCTCTATGATAAAATCCCCGGTGGATGGAATGGCTCTCAAACCTGCAAAATTCCTTATCACATATTTCATTGGAATTTCTGGAACCAGTTTACGTGCACCTTTTATAACTTCCTGAAGCCCCTCCCGGGTGGTGGCAATGTCATCCTTAAGCTCCACATCCTGGGCATTGGGACCTATAAGAGGATTCCCTTCCACAGTAATGTTAACCAGTATGCCCTTTGTAATCTCTGTAGGTATAGGGAAACAGGGTCTTGAAACAAGCTTTATCTTTTTATCAAAAAGTAGATACTCGCCCTTTCTTGGTGTTATCTTAAAGTAGTCTATCCCCGCCATTTTTGAAATCTCATCTGCGAAAAGACCCGCAGCATTTATTATGTAGTCAGCATAAAATCTACCCTTCGTGGTTACAACAGCTTTGGCCTTACCTTTCTCTACTTCTATATCTGTGGTTTCTGTATTTAGGTAAAGTTCGACACCATTCATAACAGCATTCTCAACAAGGGCTATGGTTAGCTCATAGGGAGAAATTATACCCGCTGTTGGTGCATAAAGAGCCCTGGATGCATTTTTATTTATTTTAGGTTCTAGGCGCAAGAGTTCATCTTTTCCAATGATTTTAAGACCTGGAACTCCATTCTTCTTTCCACGTTCAAGAAGTTCATCAAGAGCTTTTTCCTCTCCCGGAAAGGCAATTACCAGAGAACCTGTATTTTTAAAAGGAACATCAAGTTCCTCACACAGATTGGGATACAAGGCAGTACCCTTAACATTCAACCTGGCCATTATTTTCTCAGGATGGGGATCATATCCAGCGTGGATAACGCCACTGTTCGCCTTGGTGGTGCCGAAGGATACATCAGGGTTTTTCTCGAGAAGGGCGACTTTTAATTCATATCTTGAGAGTTCCCTTGCTATGGCAGCACCAACTACACCTGCCCCTATTATAATAACATCAAATTTTTGTAAAACCATTTCAAACTTTCATTATATAAATTTTTGAGAGTATTGTCAAGTTCCTGTGATCATTTGACTATGTTGCATGTAAATATTATCATATCTCCGTGGCAAAGACAGCTATATACATTGCATCTACAGGTAAAAATGTAGGGAAAACATCCCTCTCCATAGGGCTTATTGGGTATTTGAGGGAACAGGGATATAAAGTTGCATTTATGAAACCTATGGGGCAGAGATATAAAACCATTGACGGCAAAAAAATATCAGAAGATGTGCTTCTCATAAGCCAGACCTTTAATCTGGATTTTGACCTTTCTCTCATGAGTCCCTTTATTGTGGAAAGAGGAATCACTAAAAAATTCATCACCGGAGAATTGGAAAGTCCTCTACCTGAAATTAAAAAGGCTTTCCTTGAACTCTGGAAAGATTCAGATGTGGTTGTGATTGAAGGTACGGGGCATACAGGGGTAGGTTCTATCTTTGGTCTCCCAAATTCGCGGATAGCCAGAGAATTAAATGCACGGGTATTGTTCATTGTAGAAGGGGGAATCGGAAGTACAATAGATTCCTTTAATCTGAATAGAGCCTTATTTGAAAGAGAAGGTGTGAAAATCTCCGGGGTTTTTGTCAATAAGGTCAAGGAGGCAAAATTAGACTCCACAGTGAAGATACTCAGGAATTACTTCAAAAAGGAAAAAATCAGATTTTGTGGTGCCTTTCCATACCGTCCCATACTTTCTATGCCATCAATTCAACTGCTCAAGGATGAAATAGGAGCTGAATTCCTAAGGGGAGCTGAATTTGCAGAAAGGAAGATGGGAGAGGTGATAATCGGACTTAATGAAGCCCATATATTCATAGAGGAACTGACAAACCATCAGGACGATGTATTTATAGTCACATCAGGTGACAGGTCAGACATTCTCCTTGCTTTGCTTGCACTCCTTGAACGTGATAGATTGAATCCTACTGGCATCCTCCTTACTGGAAATCGTCCTCCTTCTTCCATCCTCGATTTTTTTCAGGACAAGGATTTGCCCATCCTCCATGTGGAGGAAAACATTTTTAAAATCTCCTCCCTGATTTTAAATATGAGTGTTAAGATAGACCCCTTTGAGAAGGAGAAGATAAAAACACTCATAGAAATGTTTGAAGAGTACGCTGATAAAAAGAGGATTCATGCCATTCTGAGGGCAGGAACACCTGAGGTCAAGGAACCCTTCATGGAGAAAGTTAAAAGATTCATAAAATCCCTTCCTTTCTTTAGATGATAAGAGAAACCTTCGGTAAGTATAAAATAATTAAATGGCTGGGAAGCGGACAGTTTGGCGATGTATATCTGGCTCTTGATACCCTTATAAACAAAAGATTCGCAATCAAAATAGCTCGTGGAAAAGGGAAAGGCAAAGAACTCCTTTTGAGGGAAGCTCAGTTTCTTGCATCATTGGATCATCCCAATATAGTGAGATTTTATTCTGCTGATATTATTGAGGACAAGATAGTTCTAGCAATGGAGTATGTGGAAGGTATTTCATTAAGAGAAAAAATTGAAAAGGAAGCCCCCTTCTCCTTAGAAGATACTTTTTATTATGCCCGAGAGATACTCTTGGGACTTCAGTATGCCCATTCAAGGGGAATACTCCACAGGGATATCAAACCTGAAAATATACTGATTACACCTGAAAATAAGATTAAAATTACAGATTTTGGTCTTGCTAGAATAATCCAGCAAAGTATACAATCAATTTCAACCGTGGGAACCCCACTTTATATGGCGCCAGAAGCGTGGAGGGGCCAGATTACAAAGGAATCCGATCTTTACAGTGTGGCTGCTATTATTTATGAAATGCTCTCAGGAAGACCGCCCTTCATTGATGATACCCTTGAAGGGCTGAGAAACAAAGTGATGAGAGCGAAACTCTCCAAGATTCACCTTGTGGGATTTGAAGTTAATCAATTCCTCAAGAAGGCGCTTAATAAGGACCCCCTGAAGAGATACCGCACCGCAGGAGAGATGCTAAAGGAGATAGAAAACATCCTCCGCGCAAAGGAGATCCCCTTCAAACCTATAAAAATTAGTAGAGTTTCCAGCCTTTTGGATGAATTGACCGATGAGCAGCGTTTTGCTGCAACCTTGGAGGATAAAAAGATCCTGGTACTGGGAGGTGCCGGTACCGGGAAGACCACCACCTTAGCTTACAGGGTAGCATATCTTCTCAGGGAGAAGGGGATAGACCCTGACAATATCCTCATTCTTACATTTACAGGCAAGGGGGTTCAGCATATTAAAAATATCCTCAAAAAACATCTTAGGGAGGAAATCCTCAGAAATCTATGGTGTGGTACATACCATAGTATAACCATGAAGATAGTAGCTTCTGGTCATGAGAGACTCTCCATTCCAGAAGAATTCACATTGATATCTCAGGATGACAAGATAAACTTAATTAAGAGAATTGCAGGTAGTGAATCCAGGGCAAAAGGGATTGAAAAGGCTATCAGCATCGCCAAAGGGAGACTTACTTCACCTGAGGATTATCTCAAACTTGCCAAGAGCAAATGGGAAAAATTCATCGGCAGGGTTTACCGAGAATATCAGCAGGAATTAAAAAAAAGAGGACTTTTGGACTACGATGACCTTATTTACTATGCAGTGGAGCTTCTTAAAGAACATTCTGACCTGAGAGAACATTTCACCAGTAGATTCAAATATGTTTTTGTAGATGAATTCCAGGATGTCAACTTTGCCCAGTTTGAATTCCTAAAACTATTACTTACAGAGGAGACACATCTCTTTGTCACAGGAGATGATGATCAAGCAATTTATGCCTTTAGAGGGGCATCCACAGAATATCTGAGGAAGCTCCGCTCTTATTTGGAGCCAGAAGAAATAATCGAGATAAGACTCACTGTTAATTTCAGAGTGCCGGAAGAAATAATGAACATAGCTCAAAATCTCATCAGACATAATTCAAAAAGGGATGAAAAAATTGTCATCTCCCGAAGAAAGAAAAATGAACAGAGTGTGTTCCTTTATGCAGCATCCACTGAGCAGGGAGAAGCAGAATACGTTGCAGATAGAATTGAAGAACTCCATTCTGAAGGTTTGAATTACGAAGATTTTGCAATTCTTTACAGGATAAGATCAAAATCCCGTCCATTTGAGGAGGTTTTACACAAAAGGAGGATACCTTACAACATACTCGAGGGAGGAGGATTTTATGACCTGGACGAAATTCGTGCCTGTACAGCGTATTTTAAGTTCCTGCTGGGGATCGAATCAAGGGAAGACATGGCACTTATTTTAAGAAAATTCTTAAGATTTAATGACAAAAAGGCAAAAGCAGCCACAAAATTTTATGAAAGAAAGAGAGATTTCACCTTTTCTCAGCTTCTAGATGAAAATGAGACAAAAAGACTGGAGGATTTGAGGAACTTTCTCAAAGATAAAAGAGAAGAGGGTTTCTCATACAGATCCCCCATATCATTGCTGGAGGAACTCTTCCAGTATACTGATTATTATAAAATCCTCGAAAATCCAGACTCCACGGCCCTCCTTCAGGAGAAGGAAAATATAGAAGAGTTTCTTGGTGTTCTTCAGGATTTTGAAAAGGGAAGCATTCAAGAGGTGCTGACGCAGGTTTCTCTTATGCAGGAACTGGGTACTCAACAGAGGGAGTGGAACGGAGTGAAACTTATGACAGTTCATTCAGCCAAGGGACTTGAATTTCCAGTGGTGTTTCTTGTAGGGATGGTAGAGGGAGTTTTTCCGCTTCTTAAATCTCAAGCAAGAAAAGAGGAGCTAGAGGAGGAAAGAAGACTCTGCTATGTTGCCATTACAAGGGCACTGGATAGACTTTATATTACCTATCCCAAAAGGCGTTTTGGTTATTACCAGGAACCATCACGTTTTATCTACGAAATGTATCTGAAATAGGATAACCCATCTCTTCCAGTATTCTTAAAAACCGGATTCTATTGTATCTCTGCACAATGATAAAGGGTAAATTTACAGAAAAAGTGAAGATGAATATGTAAAAAACGTTTTGGAGTGTATTCCAGAAAATTGAGGGTAAGAAAAGCAATACCAGAAGTATGTGAGTGAGCTCAGCCCTTGCAGTCTCTATAGCAAACCGTTTAAGATATTCCGGATCAGTAGAACTCAGATATTTTTTATTGAAAGCATTTACTTTGTAGAATTCGCCCCCTTCGGGAAGATATTTTTTCCAGCTTTTAACACGAAAAACCCTGTCATACAGCCTTCCTTCTCGTTCCCATTTACGTTCTCTGAATAAGAAATTATAAGGATTTAAAATATTCTCGGGTATAAATCTGACCACATAACCAATTATAAGAGCGAAAATTATCAGATACAGAATATTTATAACCAAAAGGTCCATCTTTTTTTATAATAAATATTTTAAAGCCTGCTTGAAAATCAGTATAAAAATCAATCACAATTGTGTGAATACCAGAGATTTTATTACAGAATATACCTCTACCAGATACCCCCAGGCCCCATCATTTTTAAATTCTTTGAGCCTGAATACATAAAAGGGTTCTTTTTGTATATTCATTAACAATGAGTTAAAATAAATGCACTATGATAAAGGTTCTATTTGTCTTCCTTTTAGGTTTTAAAACAATCTCTCCCCACTACACAACAAATATAGGAATTGACTACATTTCTGTTACGGAGATTGCTTCCCTTGCAGAGGGACAGATCTCACGTTTTGATAATAAAATTGAACTCTTTTATAAAAATAACAGAACAACAATCTTTACTGAAACAAAACAATGTCTTGTTTCTGGTAAAAAACTAACTCTTGAAAATGTACTCTTTGAAGATTCAGAAATTTATCTTGATGCGGAAACCTGGGCTTATATACTCTCACAGATGGATCCAGAATATACGTATTACTGGGACTTTGCCAAAAAAAGATTCATTCTATCCAGATATCCTTCGAGTATTAAAGAAATACGACTGAAGGGTGATACTCTTTATCTCAGATACAATATCGACTTGAAGCCAGAACTGGAGAAAAAAGGAGATAATCTTATTCTCATCATAAATAGGGGGTTCTACAGTGGTCTTGCTACTAAGCGTGGTGCTGGAAAAGCTGTTAGAAGAATAGTAACCAGACACACATCCTCAGGAGCAAGGATAACAGTTGAGTTGAATCCTTATGTGGAGTACAAAGTTGAGGAAAAACCCGGTTCCATTTTATTGATCTTTTCGGTGAAAGAAGTAGCAGAGGAAAAATATCAGAGGAAAATCCATGTTATAGTTATTGATCCGGGGCATGGGGGAAAAGATCCGGGGGCTATAGCCCATGGGGTAAAGGAAAAGGATATAGTTCTGAAAATTGCTAAAAAGTTAAAGAAAAAACTGGAAAAAGCAGGGTTTAAAGTTTACCTCACACGGGATAGGGATGTATTTGTACCTTTGATGAAAAGGGCGGAATTTGCCAATAAGGTAAAATGTGATCTCTTCATCTCCCTTCACTGTAATTATTCCAAAGGGGCGAGAGCCAGAGGAATAGAGACTTACTTTCTATCACAGGCAAGAACCAAATGGGAAAGGGCCGTGGCTGCATTTGAAAACTCCGTTATTAAATATGAAATAGAAGAAGACCAGGATACCATGGATATTCTCAAGATGATTCTGGGCGATATGGCTCAGTATGAATTCTTAAAAGAATCGCAGGATCTTGCCTTTTTCATTCAAGAATCCATGGTTAGAAGAACCAAGAGGATTGACAGAGGAGTAAAGCAAGCGGGCTTTTATGTATTAAGGGGTGTTTATGCTCCCTCTGTTCTAATAGAGACTGCATTTTTATCAAACAAGAGTGAAAGAAAGTTACTGCGTGATGAAAAATTTCTTGATAGAGTAGCTGAAGGAATAAAGGAAGGAATAGTGAAATTTAAGGTGAGATATGAAAGGGGAAAATTCTAAAAGGCCGATAGGAGTTTTTGATTCCGGCGTAGGCGGTCTCACAGTGGTAAGGGAAATAAAAAAGACACTTCCAGAAGAAGATATAGTGTACCTGGGGGACACCGCAAGGGTACCCTATGGTACAAAATCAGAAAAAACAATTAAAAAATTTGCCGTTGAAGATGTAATGTTTCTTTTAAAATACAGGGTTAAATTGATTGTTATTGCTTGTAATACAGTGTCCAGTGTGGCCCTGAATTTTCTGAAAGAAACCTTTCCTGAAATTCCAATTTTTGGTGTGGTGGACCCAGGAGTGAAAGAAGCCCTGAGAGTGACAAAATCCGGGAATATAGGAGTCATTGGCACCATAGCTACCATTAAAAGTGGCGCCCATGAAAAGGCTCTTCTTAATGCCAAAGAAGATTTAAAAGTTTACACAAAACCCTGCCCACTTTTTGTACCTCTGGCTGAGGAGGGAATAACCCAAGGAAAGATCGCCAATGACGTAATAAGTTTATATCTCCATGATTTAAAAGGAAAGATAGATGCCCTTATTCTAGGCTGTACTCACTATCCTCTTCTGAAAAAAGCTATTAAAGGCTTCATGGGCAGTGATGTGACCCTAGTGGACCCTGCTGTTGAGATTGCAAAAACTGTAAGGAGTTTCCTTGAAAAAAATAACCTCTTGAATAACACAGGAGGGGAGTTAAGCATCCACCTTACAGATGTTCCGCCCCATTATAAGGAACTTATAGAGAGATTTCTCGGTCAGAAGGTAAATCGTATTTTTCAGGTCGAACTCACAGGTTGTGAGGGAGGTATTAAGCTGTAACCCAGGGGGAGGAAAAAAATGGAATTTAAAGAGATAGAAAGGATTATAAAGGAGAAAGATATAGATGTGGTGGATATAAAATATGTGGACCTGAGCGGAAAATTGAGGCACGTCACAGTTGATCCAGAGTATTTCAAAAAAGTTGTCGAAAAGGGAGTCGGTGTTGATGGTTCCAGCGTACCCGGGTTCAAGACCGTGGAATTCAGTGATATGAGGTTGAAGCCCGACCTGGATACGTTTTTTATCGACCCTTTGAGATCCAATGTCCTTTCTGTCTATGGAGATATCTACCTCTCGGGAGAGGATCACAAGTATGAGGACTATCCGAGATATATACTGTACAAGGCTGTGGAATATCTAAGAAAAAAGGAGATCGCTGATGATATCTATATGCTTCCGGAGCTGGAATTCTACATTTTCGAAGATGCGGAATTTGATGATTCTTATTTCTTCATGGATTTTATGGAAAGTAAAAGAATCAAATCATACTACCATGCCGCAGAACCCTATGACAGATTATTTGAATTGAGAACATTTATGGTAAAATCGCTTCAGGAAGCAGGCATTAAAGTTAAATACCATCATCACGAGGTTGGGGGATTGGGACAACACGAAATAGAACTGGCTTTTGCTCCCGCTTTAAAAATTGCAGACCATCTTGAAACAGCCAAATATTTATTGAAAGAAATTGCTCGCCAGGATGGATTTATGCTTACTTACATGCCCAAGCCTATTTACAATGAGCCAGGTAACGGGCTCCATTTCCACATGTATCTTATTAAAAATGGAACATCTATTTTTTACAACGAAGATCATTTAAGCGGACTAAGTGAAACTGCACTTTACTTTATGGGAGGAATTTTGAAACATGCAAGGTCCCTCAGTGCATTTACAAATCCCTCCACAAATTCATATAAACGTCTTTTTTCAGGTTTTGAGGCACCCTGTGCCATCACATATTCAATAGCAAATCGTACAAGTGCAATTAGAATACCTGGTTATGCCAAAGGCAAAGATATAGACATAGAGTACAGACCACCTGATGCTACCATGAACACATACCTCGGTATGGCTGCAATTATTATGGCGGGTATTGACGGTGTAGAAAACAAAATAGACCCTGGAGACCCTGTAGGGGAAGCCCTTGACCCATCTAGCAACAAATTTGAATATCTCCCCCACAACCTGGAGGAGGCCCTTGAAGAATTAAAGAAAGATAATTCTTATCTAACTAAAGATAGTGTGTTTACCGAGAGAGTTCTAACAAAGTGGATTACCCTTAAGCAAAGGGAATTAAGAGAGGTAGAATTGAGACCTCACCCATACGAATTTGTAATATATTTTTAACTTTGCCGTATTGTATAAATCCTTTATAATTATCATTCGATATGGAAAAACAAATAAAACACAAAGATTTACTGGGTTTAGAGTACCTGGATAAGGACGAGATAAACCTTATCCTGGATACCGCAGATTCAATGAAAGAGATTTTGGAACGCCCTATCAAGAAGGTTCCCACACTTCGTGGTAAAACAATAGTGAACCTTTTTTTTGAACCATCCACCAGGACCCAATCATCCTTTGATCTGGCCGCCAAAAGACTTTCAGCAGACACAGTAAGTGTTTCCACCAAAGGTTCTGCAGTCCAGAAGGGAGAAACCCTTCTTGATACTCTTAAGAATCTTGATGCAATGAAAGCCGACGCATTTATTGTCAGACACTGGGCGTCTGGTGCCCCACACTTTCTTGCCGCCCATACTGATGCAGCAGTAATAAATGCAGGAGATGGTATGCACGAACACCCCACCCAAGCACTTCTGGATATGCTGACCATGAGGCAGAGATTTGGCCGTATTGAGGGTCTCAATGTGCTGATTGTAGGTGATATCCTTCACTCAAGGGTTGCTCGTTCAAATATTTTTGGTCTCACAAAACTGGGGGCGAAGGTAACCCTTTGTGGTCCACCCACAATAGTTCCAGAAGAATTCAGGGAACTTGGAGTGGAAATATCCTATAACATTGATGAAGCTATAGAGGGCAAGGATGTAATCATGGGGCTCCGGATACAACGAGAGCGACTGGAAGAAGCCTACTTCCCTTCCATAAGGGAGTATCGTAAATTCTTTGGAATAACCAGAAGCCGATTGAAAAAAGCACAGGAAAATGCTGTTATCATGCATCCAGGGCCAGTGAACTGGGGAGTGGAGCTTGATTATGAATTACAGGAAGAAAGAGACTCTCTGATCCTTGACCAGGTTACCAATGGAGTTGCCATCAGAATGGCTGTTCTTTATCTTTTCATAAGAGGAGAAAAGATCCATGAATAGAATACTCATCAAAAATGGTCATATTGTGGATCCCGGCTCTGGGAAAGACGGAGTTTTGGATATCCTTGTGGAAGATGGAAAAATCAGGGAAGTGAACAGAAATTTAAAAGTAGAGAATGCTAGAGTTATAGATTGTACCGGCAAATATGTATTTCCAGGGTTCATAGACATGCATACCCATCTCAGAGAACCTGGAGAAGAATACAAAGAAGATATCTCCACAGGCTCAAATGCTGCACTCCATGGTGGCTTCACAACTGTACTGGCCATGCCAAACACAAAACCTCCTATTGATTCAAGGGGGCTTGTTGAATTTGTAATCAGAAGGTCCAAGGAAGAGAAAAAATCCGAGGTTTTTCCTGTGGGGGCTATAACCAAGGGCAGAGAGGGGAGAGAACTGGCAGAAATAGGAGATATGAGAGAAGGGGGAGCCATTGCTTTTTCTGATGACGGAGACTGGGTTAAGAATTCCAGCATCATGAGAAGGGCTCTGGAGTATTCAAAAATATTCCATACGGTCATTATTTCCCATGCTGAGGACCCGGACCTTTCCAGACTCGGGGTTGCCAATGAAAGCGCTCTGAGCTACAAACTTGGACTAAGAGGCAAGCCAAAAGAGTCTGAATATATTGCCATTTTCAGGGATATAGCCCTCTCAAGGCTTACTGGTGGCAGACTTCATATAGCTCATGTGTCCACCAAGGAATCTGCTCAATTAATCAAAATGGCCAAAGAAGAGGGGCTTCCTGTAACTGCAGAGGTAACACCTCATCATCTCATATTTACCGAAGAAAATCTTGAAATCTTTGACCCGGTGTACAAGGTGAATCCTCCTCTTCGGAAGAATGAAGATAGAGAATTCCTTATAGAAGCTCTGAAGGAGGGAGTCATAGATGTCATAGCTACTGACCACGCACCACATGCAAGTTTTGAAAAAGAAGATGAATTTCTCGCTGCTCCATTCGGTATGATTTGGCTTGACTTCGCCTTCAGTGCGCTGTACACATTCCTTATCCAAAAAAACAAACTGGATCTCAAAACGGTAATTCAGTCTCTAACCACGGGACCGAGTAAGATTCTGGGACTTGATGATAGAGGTAGTCTGGAAAAGGGCAAAAGAGCAGATATTGTGATATTTGACCCAGAGAAAGATATAGAGATCACAAGGAATTTTTTAAAATCCAAGGCCAAAAACACCCCTTTATTCGGTAATAAATTGAAGGGGAAGGTGATTATAACTATCAAGGAGGGTGAGGTCTTTGAATGGTAAAGAATTAAAAGAGCTGGCAGATGAAGTAATAAGGGCCTCCCAGGGTAGCGACACAGAGGTAATAATAATCTCTGAAAAAACTGACCACGCCAGATTTTCCAGGTCACAGATACATCAATATACAAATCTCGAAAAGACAGAGCTTTTTGTCAGGATAAGATTTGGTAAAAAGGCAGCGGTGGGAAGAACCACCAATATTACAAAAGAGGGGATACTCGAGGCTGTAAGGAATACTGAGAAGATCGCACTTTCCATAGAAGAAGATCCCTATCTCCCAAACTCTGAAGAGCCATGGAATAACCCGCTGGAGGAAAAGATAGATAAAAATATAATCGCCTTTTCACAGGAAGAAAAGGCTCATATGATCAATGACCTCAAAAAGGCTTTCCCTGAACAGGAACTTTTTGGTTCCCTTATAACAGGTCTGACTAGTATTGTGGTAGCTAACTCCAGAGGATTATCCATAAGCTATAGCTTTACAGACCTTCATCTTACCATAAACATTGTGGATGGAGACGAATCTTACTGGGAACAGATCTCAACAAATACCCTCGATGACCTCAATCTGGATGAGATAATATCTTCTCTGGAAGCTAAACTCCTTCTTGATGTCAAATATATGGATATCTCCCCGGGTAGGTATACGGTGATTCTGTCTCCACTTGCCCTTGAGGAAATTGTATCCTTTCTTGGTTATGCGGGCTTTTCGGCACGGGCTGAGGAGGAAGGTATATCCTTTCTCAAGGGAAAAGTTGACGAAAAAGTATTCTCTGAAAAACTTACAATAATAGACGATCCTTTGAGAGAAGAGGGACTTCCAATGCCCTTTGATCTAGAGGGTGTGAAAAAGGGAAAGACCACACTGGTGGAGAAGGGAGTATTCCGGACCTTTGCATACGACAAAAAGACAGCCCTCAAGAAGAATACTAAATCTACGGGACACTGTGTTGGCATATTCCAGAGTTTCCCTTATACGGCCCACTTGGAGATTCTGCCAGGCTCATCCAAATTAAAGGATATTATTAAAAGAACAGAAGAAGGTATCTACGTTTCCAGATTTCATTATGTAAATCTGCTGGATCCCCGTGCATTCACTCTTACAGGGATGACGAGAGACGGAACATATCTTATAAAACATGGAAAAATTGTGGGAATGCTACCAAATCTCAGGTTCACACAGAACTTTGTGGAAGCTTTCAATAATATAGAGGATATATCCAGAGAAACAAGAAAATTGGGTGCTGTGCATTCTTATGAATCTAGGTTGCCTATGGAAGCTATTCTTCCCTATATTAAAATAAAAGATTTTAATTTTACTGGAATATCCAGAGAATAATGGGGAAATTACTGCTTCTTTTACTCATTATGCAAGAAAGGACAACTTCTTCGGGGCTTTCGTTTCTGGAAGCCGATTTTTCTTTTTATGAGCTTATGGGCATTCAGAGCGGCTATACTTATCCTCATTTAAACTCCAAAAGGGAAGCTCAAGCTGGCATCACCCTCTACCCTTCATCAATAAAATATGGCTATCTCGGTTGGTCGTACTCAGAGGGACTCAGTGTTGCAGTGAGATATTTAAATTCTGGAGAGATGGAGATGAGAGATGAAGGTGGAAACCTCCTGGGTACCTTTACTTACCAGCTGATTGACCCTATCCTCTCTTACACCCACCCTCTAAGCGAAAAACTCTTCCTTTACACTCTCCTTGGTGTTATGTACGAAGGTGCTGAAGAATATAAAAATTATGTCTTTCATATGGATGTAGGAGGGAAATATTTCCTATCCAGAAAATCCTCCCTTATTTTTATCCTGAGAAATATGGGCTGGAACAGGAAAAAAATCAGTCTGCCTGTTTTTGCGGAGCTTTCAATATTCTATAATTTGGATATTATCAATACCGTCTTTTCCCTAGAATACTGGAAAGGATACGGACCATTCTTTACCCTCTCCATGCACAGAGAACTTACACCTTCTCTTGGATTATATTACTCATTTAACTCCAAAAGGGGAATATATGAAAATGAAGGCCTAGACCTAGTGGAAGCATCCTCTCTTGGTCTGAAAATTATGAAAGGAAAGATAACTCTTCTTTTTGCATATACTCCTGCAGAAGCGGGAGATATTTACAGCACAAATCTATCCATTGGGTTGTGATATGAAGGTAATAGTGGAAAATAGAAAGGCATATCATGATTATGAAATTCTGGATACCTACGAGGCAGGAATTGTTTTAAAGGGAAGTGAGGTAAAATCCATAAAACAGGGAAGAGTATCCATTAAGGAGGCCTATGCAGAGGTAAGAAACGGGGAAATTTATATAGTGGGAATGCACGTGACACCCTATGATAAGGACAAGATCTCTCACCTTGATCCTGTAAGACCGAGAAAACTTCTTCTACACAAATATGAAATTAAAAGACTCATTGGTAAAACTCAGGAGAAGGGGTTGACTCTCATTCCACTAAAAATTTACCTAAAAAACAATCTGATAAAAGTCCTACTTGGTCTAGCCAGAGGAAAGAAGAAGTACGAAAAAAGAGAAGAGATAAAGAAAAGAATTCTCGAGAGGGAAATCAGAAGGGCTCTGAAGAAAGAAATAACATGAAAAAAATCAAATTTAAAAGAGGCATACTCGAAAATGGGCTCAAGGTTCTTGTACATGAAGATCATACTAACCCGATTGTTGCCTTCACCATATTTTATGAAGTGGGCTCAAGATATGAACATATAGGCATAACAGGGGTATCACACATTCTTGAACACATGATGTACAGAGGCACCAAAAGAATTGAGCCTGAAGCCTTTTCAAGAATCATCGGAAAACTTGGAGGCGAGGATAATGCGTTTACAACAAAGGATTTCACCGCCTTCTATAGTATTGTTCCAAGGGATAAAATAGAAATCCCAATAGAACTGGAATCTGACAGGATGTACAATCTCATATTCCAGGGTTTTGAAGAGGAGCTCAAAGTGATAAAAGAGGAAAGGCTGTGGAGAACAGAGAATAATCCTTTTGGACTCCTGTGGGAAAAATTCTGGGCTACTGCCTTTGAAGTCCATCCTTACAGAAACCCTGTCATAGGATGGATGACAGACTTGGAAAATATCACCTTAAAAGCTGTCAAAGAATTCTACCAGAGTTTTTACACCCCACGACATGCTATGGCAATATTTGCCGGAGATATAACTTTTGAGGAAGCTCTTAAACTCACTGAAAAATATTTCACCAAAGGAAACAAAAAAAGCTTAGAAGAACCCGTGATTCCAGAGGAGCCAGAGCAGATGGGTGAGAAAAGAGTTTATCTTGAGAAGGAAAATGGTAATCCTGTTATAGCAGTTGGCTATAAGATTCCCCAATTCAGTCATCCTGACAATCGAGTCCTTACCCTTCTTTCTGATGTGCTTGGAGACGGGAAAAGTTCAATTCTAATGAGAAAACTTGTATATGAGAGAGAAGTATTTTCAGGCATTACCGCTGAAAACTATGCCTTGAAGGATCCAGGCCTTTTTGTCATTTACGGTTCACCTGTAAATGACATGGATGTTGAAAAGGCGGAGCAGGAATTGGACAGAATTCTTAACGAATTAAAAGATTTAATAACCGAAGAGGACGTACAGGTAGCAAAAAACAAGGCCCTCGCAGATTTCATCTTCGAGCAGGAGTCCGTGAAAAATGTGGGGTTTTCACTGGGAGAATTTGAAATACTCGACCGGGCGGAGTGTATCAACCTTCTCCCTGAAAAAATTATGAAGGTCCAGTTAGAGGATATAAAAAGGGCCATAGATCAATACCTGGTGCGAAAAGCTAGGAATGTGGCCATTTTGAAGGTGAAAAAATGAAAAAGAAAATTTTTATTTTGGAAAATGGACTTAAACTCATTACCATTCAGAGGAAGAAACTTCCCATAACCTATATCAAACTGATTGTTCGAAGTGGGGCTATTAATGAACCTCTATCGAGAAAAGGAACGTCTTATCTAACTGCAAAACTGCTCAATGAAGGAACAAAGGAAAAGGATTCAACGGCCTTTGCAAGGGAAGTAGAAAAGTTGGGTGGAGACCTTACATCAAAATCAGGTTACAGCATAAGCACCATAGAAGGGGATTCTTTAAGTGATAAGTTCGAAGCTTTAACCGGTCTGATTAAGGAACTCCTTACAGGAGCAGCATTCAGAGAAAAAGACCTATCTAGATTGAAAAAGCAGATAAAAACAGGTTTTTTATTGAGGATGCAGGACCCAAATTATGTCTCCCTGTATTACTTCACCAAATTTATGTATAAAGATTATCCGCTCCTATCAACTCTTCCAGAAGGAACGCCGGAATCAGTTGAAAAAATAAAAAGAAATGAAATCATAAAATTTTTCAAAGATCATTATACCCCTACAAATTCTTTCATAGTGGTTGTATCTGACATTGAAGGAGATAGAATAGCAGAAATTATACACCGCGCACTCTCTGGATGGATAAAAGAGGCAATAGAGAAACCCAAACTCGAGCAAATTCCCGATGTCACAGGTCCTACCCTTTACATTGTGGATATGGATGTAACACAGTCACATATAAAGATAGGAAGACACTCTATATCCAGAGCAAACCCTGATTATAACAGTCTCAGGGTGGCCAATTATATACTGGGAGGTTCAGATTTTTCTTCTAGATTGATGAGGAAAATAAGAATTGAGAAAGGACTTGCCTATTCTGTATACTCCAGCATAACCCCCGGATATCCTACCGAACCGCAGCCTTTGAGGGGAAGCTTTTACATAAGCATGGAAACTTCTACTGAAAATACAAGGAAGGCCTTTGATCTTCTGCTGAAAGAGGTGAAGAAATTTACCATTGAGGGACCCTCAAAAGAAGAACTGGAAGATGCAAAGAGTTACTACCATGGCAATATACCACTGAGAAGTGAAACCTACGAACAGCTGGCAGTACTAGCAATGGATGAGGAATTATTTGGTCTACCCTGGAAACACTGGATAAAGGACGTTGAAGAGATTGAAAGGCTGGGTAGGACAAAGGTGCAGGAGACTGCATCTAAATACCTTAACCTTGAACACTATGTTGCGTTGATTGTTGGAAATGCGCAGAAATTATTGCCACAATTCAAAGACTTGCATCCTGAAGTTATAAAACCCCGATTTATATAGTTATTTTTTCAGTTTTCTGAGCAATTCTTCAGCTTCTTTCAATAAAACATAGTCTTCCTTATACTGAGGTCTTAAATTAAGAGTTATTTCAAGTTCTCTAATAGCCTCTTCCTTCTTTCCCATTTTCTTGTAAAGCTTCGCCAGTTCCAGTCGGTACTGAATCCTATCGGGTTTGAGACTCACAGCTTTCTTTATATATTTCTCTGCATCCTCCAGGGTGCCTTCGGGCACTTCTCCGAACAACATCTTTGCGAATTTTCTGAGAGCCCAATTCAGTGTGGCAGCTTCAAAGTTATAGGACCCCCATATGTAATTGGCCAGATGATTGTCGGGATTCAGTTTAAGGGCCTTGAGAACTGCATCTTTTATCTTCATTGCAAGCCTTACTTTACCCTTACCTCCCCTGAATAAAGCAAGGTTTCCATAAGATGCTGCAAGCCATGTCCAGCCCCAATCACCTTGAGGATTCACTTCTACTGCCTTTTCTGCATATGTGAGAGCATCTTCGTAAATTTTTTCCCTCTTCTCTTTTGGAACCACATCTCCTATATTACATAGACATCTCGAGACTCTCCAAAGGAGTTCATAATTGGTGGAATCAACAGAAAGGCCTTCTTTGTAAACTTCAAGGGCTTTGTCATATTCCATTGCCCAGAAAAGGCTATCGCCTCTCATAACATATTTTTCTATGGTTGATTCTGCAAAAAGAAATGCGGGTATGAGCAGAACCATCGCCACACGCTTCATAATTCCCTCCTTTTGCAACAATTATAACTATTCTGATTTGAAAATACAAACCCGCTTCTTTAAAATTGAATATGTATCTACTGATATTCCTTGTTTCCTTATATTCTTTTTTTGTTAGTATAGAAATGCTTTCTGGGGCATTTAAGCTCTTTGGCTCCGGCTTGGCTCAGGCTCTAATTACCAATACCTCCAATCCGCTTGTTGGTCTCTCCATTGGCATTCTTGCAACTTCCCTAGTTCAGTCTTCCTCATCCACCACCTCCATAGTAGTAGGTATGGTAGCATCCGGGAGCATGACCATTCGCAATGCAGTACCTATTATAATGGGAGCAAATATCGGGACTACTGTAACCAATACTCTTGTATCAATAGGCCACATAACAAAAAGAAAGGAATTTGAGAAGGCATTGGGAGCTGCCACAGTCCATGACTTCTTCAACATACTGGCTGTAGTCATCCTTCTGCCCCTGGAAGTTTTACTCCACCCCATAGAAAAGAGCGCATATCTTTTCGGAACCTTGTTTCAGAAGGCAGGGGGGTTTAAAGCAATATCACCACTCAAAGTAATCGTCAAACCTGTGGTTCACTTCATTATAAAACTCCTGGGCCATCATCCTGTCCCTGTTCTCATAGTAGCCTTAGTCCTGCTTTTTGTTTCTCTAAAATATATTGTGGTAAGCATGAAGAAGCTTACAGTTTCAAGGGCAGAAAGATACTTGGATAAGTTACTCTTTAAAAATCCCGCAAATGCATTCCTCTTTGGTCTTATTCTTACTTCCCTGGTTCAATCAAGTTCTGTGACAACTTCTCTTGCAGTTCCTATGGTAGCAGCAGGACTTCTCACTGTGTATCAGGTATTCCCTTATACACTTGGAGCTAATGTGGGGACCACAGTTACAGCCATCCTCGCGGCGCTGGTCACAAAAGACCTGTCGGCAATTGTGGTGGCCTTCTCACATCTTTTATTTAACATCTTTGGCATAGTTATTATATATTTCTTTTTGAAGAAAATCCCCATTACTCTTTCAGGATGGCTGGCAAGAACTGCAACCAGAAAGAAATACATAGTTATTGCCTACATTGTATTATGCTTTTATATTATACCATTGACAATAATAATTTTAGGGAGGTGAGGTATGCCCTTTAGAAAAATTTTAAACTTTTTAAAGGGAAAAACACTTCTCGAAGAGGCAAGAGAAGATGCCCTTGAGATGCTGATAGAAACCAAGTACATGTTTTTGGAAGTTAACAAAATGCTATTTGAAAAAGCTGATATAGATTTTGATGTTTACACCCTTGATAAAAAGGTTAATAAATCCGAAATTGAGATAAGGGAGAAGATCTTGAGACACCTTTCCTTTGGTGCAAACAAATATGACATCGTCCCTGCCCTTGTTTTAACCAGCATTGTAATTGATATTGAAAGGATCGGGGATTATTGTAAAAATGTCTTTGAACTGGTGGAAATGTATCCGGAAAAACTGGACGAAAACAGTTACATAAAGAAACTTAAAGAGGTCTCTCAAGAAATAGAATATGAATTTGATGTCACCTATGTAGCATTCAAAGAAGGAGACCCCGAAAAAGCCAGAATAGTCCTTGAAAAACATGAAGAATTAAATAGATTACTCAAACAGATCCTTGAAGAAATAGTAAAGAAGGACTCGGGACTCTCTGTTAAAATGGGTATTATAGTTGCTCTTCTTTCAAGATACCTCAAAAGGGTGAGTGCACACCTGAAAAATATAGCTTCCAGTATCGTAAATCCCTTCCCCAAAATAGGATATCAGCCGGAGAGTGAGTTTTGATCAGGTAAAGATGAAAACAGTCTACCGATTTTCAGTGTACCATTATTTTCTCATCCACCTCGCAAGACTGACGAACCTACCATTACCTACAATAATGTGATCCAGAAGTTCAATGTCCATTATCCTGGATGCCTCCTTAATTCTTTTGGTGAATTCGATATCTTCCGGAGAGGGAGTGGGATCACCCGAGGGGTGATTATGGACAAGTATTATGGAGGCTGCACTGTATAGCACCGCGGGGAAAAATATTTCTCTTGGATGTGATATGCTCCTGTCAAGTGTACCGATGGATATAATTTCATCCTTTATCAGCTTATTTCTTGTATCCAGATAAAGCCCTCTCAGACATTCCTTCTTTAAAAGAAACATCTCCTTAACGTACTCAAATACCTCTTCAGGGGAACGGAGGAATATTTCTCTTTCTTTGGAAAATAACCTTCTTCCAAGCTCAAAACAGGCTACGACCTGACATGCTTGAACAAAGGATATATTGAAAAGCCGCATGAGATTATCAACATCGCCCTCATGGAATGCAGCCTGCTTTCCGTATTGTTTCATCAGTCTTCGGGAGAGTTCAAGAACTCCTTCCTTTTTTGTGCCTCTCCCAAGGATCACAGCAAGGAGTTCAAAATTTTTAAGTGCCTGTGGGCCAAATTTTCTGAGCTTTTCCCTCGGTTTTTCGTCATGGGGCAGGTCTTTAATCTTAAGAACGGTTTTCTCCATATTTTTATTTTATTTAATACCCCCTGGATAAGAAAACACACCTAAATAGTACCGTTTTCGTGAAGAATTCTTCACATGGGTTTTTGAATGAACACACTTACCCTCATATGATTATATGTAAAGGGAGGAATGATATGTTTAAGCTCATAATTCTTGGGTTAATCTTTATAAACTCGGGGCAATTGAATATCGAAAGGATAATTACACCGAAGACAAAGCCGAAGGAAAGGATTGCAATAGCGAAGGAGTATAAAAATATAACGGTTGAATTGAAGGGGGACGAAGTGGCACTGATCAAAACAAATAAAGGAGAATTCAAGGTGGAACTTTACGTGAAAGATGCGCCAAAGACAGTGGAAAATTTTGTTAAACTCTCACTTCTCGGATTTTATGACGGTCTTATCTTTCATAGATACGTAGAAAATTTTGTTATCCAGGGAGGTGACCCCACAGGAACAGGATTTTACGGTTGCGGCTACAATATTCCGCTAGAAATTTCTGATAAAAAACATGTAAAAGGGGCTCTGGGCATAGCCCGCACAAAGGACCCCAATTCTGGAAGTTCTCAATTCTACATCACCTTAAGTCCTACCCCGCATCTTGACGGAAAATACACTGTGTTTGGAAGAGTGATAGAAGGGATGGATGTGGTAATGAAATTGAGGAAGGGGGATAGGATTGAAAAAATAGAAATCATCCATAAATCCGATAAACAGAATTAGTTATGGTGTTTATGTGAACGCATTTTAGCATTTTTCTTAAGATAAATTTTCATAGCTTCTTCCAACCCTTCCAGAAATCTCCTCTTCCCTCCATTTGCAGGATGTCTAACGGGAAAGGCATCTATTCCGGCCTCCCTTAAGGCATTTTCGGCTATCTTTCCGCAGGCTATAATGAATTCTGGCTTTATTATTTTAAGAAATTCAAGAAGAAACTCGAGTCCCAGTATCCTTTCTTGCTTTCTTAAGGGCCTGTTGGAGAGATAATCGTGAGGCTTGTGGGGATGGAGAGGGAACAGATTCCATATTATAACCTTCACGGGGTACTCTCTCAGGGCCTTCCTGACTATGGTAGCAGTAGGTTCGCTAAAAGGACGAGTCCTTGTACTTGTCCTTTTTAAAGGCAGGTGACTCAATTCTGGTATTTCCTTCTCTACAATCTGCCTTTCTGAAAACATGGGAACTCCGGAAAATCTTGCTCCTTTATAACCCGCAGCTTCGCCGAGAAGAAGAATCGGGCTGTCTTTCATAGCATTTAAATATAATTCAAGGTTTTTTGATCTTATGGATGCACCTTGGGGAATATCAAGACCCGGGATGTTGTCCCTGTATTGATTAAAGACATCCGCGCTTCCAGGAATATTCTTCAATTTTTCGATAAACCTTTTAATTTCATTCATTTGTTAAATCTTAAGGTATTTTGATTGAACTTTCAGGGTTCAGTATATTTTAAAAATGGGATTCAAAAAAACACCTGGTGTTATTCTCTTAAATTTCTTCATTTCGGCCGTTGTTTTCCTCTTTTCCATTTACACTCTTCTCTACTCCTTGTTAAAGGTTGATGTAGTAATGTTTATAGTCTCCCTGGTTATTGTCCTCGTATTTCTCAATTTTCTCATGGTGAATTTTATTTACCTCCTGTACGGCGTCAGGATTAAAGAGGAGAATAATAATGTTATCATAGACCTGGGAAATGTGACTTTCGTTATAGTACCAGAAAATATTATAGAGGCGAAAAAGGTTAAAATCGGTAAATTCAATTTTTTTATAATAAGTCTTGAAGATATTCATTTTGATTTGAAAAGAAATCTTGCTTATGTATTTGCACATCTTGCGCTTTTTCCTCCTGTGTTTGCTTCCTCCTTCCTGAGCTTTGGCATGATGGCACCCTTCTTCAGAGATACTGTTGATGTTAAGGCATATTTTGATTTTAATAGAAAATACAGAGGCGGCGAGATTGTTTTAAATATAAGTTTAATCGGAGACAAAAAGGAAGCAAAGGTATTATTTAATCTTATGAAATATAGAAAGGACTAATTTCCTTCCTCTGTATCCTCCAGCACATCTTCTGCTGCCTTCAATGATAGTTCCACAAAGGTATCGAGGCTTTCCTCATCGAGATTTATGCCCACTTTCTTTGATAAAAATTCCTTAGCCAGAGCCTTAAGGTAAGTTAATGATTCTCTTTTGATTGCATCCAGTGTCCTCTCATATTCTTTAAAGGCTGCCATGCCAACCCTTGATCCCAGATCAAAATCTTCCAGGACATCGATGAAATCCTCCTCCATGGAGAGATACTCATCAAATGCAGCATATATAATACGTTCTTTCTCCAACATCATGCGAGCTATCCTGGAGAAATGTTTAAGATTTTCTTTAGTTATTTTTGTAGGACCTTTTTGCATGTGGAAATTATAGCCCATAGGTAGGGAGACTTCAAGCTAATGCCTTCCAAAATATTCCTTTATCTTCTTAGAGAGGGTATTTCTGTGAATTCCCAGAATTTCTGCGCCTTTTGTTATGTTCCAGTTCACCATCTCCATCACCCTTTTTATATGCTCCCTTTCTACATCTTCCAGTTTTAACAATTCTTTCTCCTCTTTAAATCCAATCATTATATGTTTTCTTTCGATGAACTCCGAATCACATAGTACACATGCTCTTTCCACAACATTCTCAAGTTCCCTCACATTCCCGGGCCAGCGGTACGAAACAAGTATTCTTTTAGCTCCTGGGGAAAAGTCCTTGATTTTTTTACTGAGTTCAAGGGAATACTTTCTCAGGAATAACTCTGCGAGAGGAAGAATGTCCCTCGGTCTCTCCCTCAGAGGCGGTATGTGGATATGGAAAACATTAAGTCTGTAAAAAAGATCCTCTCTGAATTCCCCCATTCTCACCTTCTCCTCCAGATTTCTGTTGGTAGCCGCAATAATCCTTACATCCACCTTCCTTGGAGATATAGCACCTATTCTTTCTACCTCTTTTTCTTGAAGTACTCTCAGGAGTTTTACTTGAAGTGAGAATGGCATATCTCCTATTTCATCGAGAAATATTGTTCCTCCATTCGCAAGCTCAAATTTCCCTGGTTTTTCCCGGGCTGCACCTGTAAAAGCACCCTTTTCATAACCAAAAAGTTCTGCTTCAAGCAGTGTTTCAGGAATCGCAGCACAGGAAACAGCAACAAATCTACCCCTTCTCCTGGACTCCTTGTGAATGAAGCGGGCGAGGACCTCTTTTCCTGTTCCGCTCTCTCCAGTGAGTAGAACCGTGGTGGGCGTGGGGGCCACTTTCAGAGCAAGGGATAACACCTTCTTCATTTCTGCGGATTCGGCCACTATGTCAGGATATTTCTCCAACTCTTCCTTAAGATCCTGAATTTCCTCTTCGAGTTTCTTCTTTTCCTCTATTTTCTTGATTTTCACCAGAAGCTCTTCGAGATTAATGGGTTTTAAAAGATAATCATAGGCTCCGTTTTTCATTGCTTCCACTGCGTTTTCTACAGTCCCGTACGCAGTAACCATGATAAAGTCCACTTCTGGTTTTACTTCCTTCACACTCTTTAAAAGCTCCATTCCGCTGATACCGGGTAGTCTGAGGTCAGAAATGACGAGGTTCACATCTTCTTTCTTTATATATTCCAGTGCTTTCTCTCCGCAAGAGAATCCAACCACATTATATCCCTTCTTCCGGAGAAATCCTTTTAAAATCTCCTGCTGAGCTTTTTCGTCTTCAACAACGAGTATATTCATCATATGGTAATATTACCTCCACCAGAGTTCCATTTCCCTTCTTGCTTTTAATTGATATCTCCCCTCCATGAGCTTCTACAGTTTTCCTTACAAATACAAGTCCGAGTCCAGACCCCTTGGCCTTTGTTGTGAAAAAGGGCTGACCAGCTTTTTCCAAAGTTTCTTCATCCATCCCCTCGCCATAGTCTCTCACCGTTATGTGAACCTCATTCTCCTTTCTGAATAGCGCCACTCTCAGTCTACTACCGGGAGACATTGCTTCCAGGGCGTTCTTAATTATGTTAACAAATACCTCTCTCATCTTTTCCCTATCAAGCAACATGGAGACATCTGTAATATAAATTTTTGTTACATTGATAGACATATCCTTTAGTTCCTCAGCAAATAGATCCAGAACTTCATCCAAGAGCTGGCGAAGATTTACACACCTTTTTTTGAGCCGCAGCGGGGCTGCAATTCCGATGAATCTATTTACACTATGTTCTATTCTTTTGATTTCATTTACAACAATTGACAAAAGCTCCTTTGCCTCATTCTGAGGCGCAATCATGAACTCTGATTTTATCCTCTGAATTATCATGCTTATGGCGTTGAGGGGATTCTTAATCTCATGTGCAACCTGGGCAGCAATCTCTCCAATCACTTCTAACTCCCTGGCCCTTTCCAGCTTCTCTTCGGCTTCTGTACTTTCAATAAAACATATACTTCCAACTCTTTTTTTACTATCTTCAAAGATCGGGATAAGAGTGAGCAAAATATGCCTTTTCCTATCTCTCATCCTATTTATTGACCTCACCTTCAAATCTTTAAACCCTAGATCTTCCGGTGTAATATTTTTGATTGTCCCATGGGGAAGGGACAGAAGTTGTTCTGCTATCCTGTTGGCACTCAAAAATCTACCACGGCTGTCAAACCTTACCACCCCCACAGGGACATTCTGTACCATTGTATCAAAAGATATGAGCATTTCCCTTAGTCTTCTGACCTTCAGGAAAATTATGGTTAATATTATTATAAGCAGAAACAGGGCAACATGGAGAAGAATTATGTTCCTTTTTGTAATTTCTGTGAGAGAAAAATAAAAATCTCCATCTATTCCCACCCTTAGCAATCCCATCAATTTGCCATTTTCATAAAAGGGTCTGACCACTTCATATACCTTAAAACCCGCAAGCTGGTGGTATCTCCCCCTGGTGGTCTCTTTAGTCAAGGCCCGGAGAAGAAATGTGTCTGATTCAATGCTCTCCAGTTCCTTGATATTTCCTGTAGCAAATATAATACCCTCTTCATTTTGAAGTGCAAGGTATATTATCCGTCCCTCCTGACCTATCCCTCTTAAAAGACTCCCTATACCAGCCCTGACCCTTTTTTCCAGAACTTCACTCTTACTCACAGAAACCACATAAACTCTCTCACCCGATGAGAAAACCAAATTGTAAAATTCTTCACTCTCAAGGGGTACTACACCGCTGAATCCTTTCCCGTATCTTCTCAGTTCCGTTAGGAGAGTATCCTCGGGAGATGAAGAGGATGAATTATAGAGAATTTCTCCCTTACGATTGAAAATCATAACCCTGGATATACCAGAGACACTCATTATCCATGAAACCGTTAAGGAATCTTTGGCACCGGTTCTTTCTACAAGTTCCTGTGCCATAAGCAGCCTGTCTGCATAAAACTTTTCTATCTCCTTCTGAGCTTCCAGGAGTCTCGACGATGAAAGTTCAATAACATCTGTTATGGTGATGGCATCCTGATACATTATTCTTTCTGTGTTTTTCATCAACTCTCTCACTGAGAAATAAAGGGATGCAAGGAGTATAGAGCCTGTGAAAAATATGATGAGTAAAGGAAAAAGATTCTTTTTCATCTTGGAAATTATAATTCAAATTTATAAAAAAGGCTAATGAGTGAAATATAAAATGCTGGCGGGGCCCAGAGGGCCGGGCATATGCCATTCCAGGCATTATCAGTGCCCACACCGCCAGCAGTATATTTATAATCTCTTTATGCTATCATGTCAACTCCTCCTTGACTTTACCATGGTGAAGCGTTAATTTAATAACGCTATGATATCCCTTTTTTTCCTGATTTTTTCAATAATATCGGCGTTAAATGGGGATAATCTTGTGATCAATGAGGTTTATATAGGCGAAAGGATAGAATGGGTGGAACTTTACAATAATTCATCAAACCCTGTAAATCTAGAAGGATATATCATAGCAAATTCCATGAAGGGGGATACAATCTCAGGAATCATTGAGCCTTACTCCTTTTTTCTCATTTCATCGTCCAGTATATTTCCTCAATCCCTCTCCTATACAACCCGGGATAGGAAAATCGGGAGCGGTTTGAAACGGGATGCTGATGCGGTATTATTATTTGATAATAAAGGAAATCTCCTTGACTTTGTAAACTGGGGAACAGCATCTCCTTCCTGGAAATATTACAGAAAAGATTTCTGGAACAGCCTTCCTGGAGGATACAGAGATTATGCAAGAATACCCAATGGTGTGGACTCAGACTCACCAGCGGATTGGGCCTTTGGTGATATATCAACACCTATGAGAAGAAACGAAATCATTACGGGACTGGACCCATCTTCCTGGGACAGGATAAAATCTTTATTTTCAGAGGAGAAGAAATGAAGATTTTATGGGTTGACGATGAAATTGAAACTCTCAGGCCCCACATAATATTTCTCGAATCTGAGGGGATAGAGGTGGACCCCGTAGATCATCCCTATGAGGCTTTGAGAAAGTTGAGGGAAGGAATTTATGATATTGTTTTTCTTGACTACAGGATGCCTCAGTTAAATGGTGTAGAGGTGTTAAAAGAGATAAAATCCAAATATCCAAACCTTCCGGTTGTACTTGTAACCATGGTGCAGGACAGAGATGTAATGGAAAGTGCAATCTCAAGAGATGTATTCGATTATCTTGTGAAGCCCGTTCAGCCAACCCAGATCCTTGCCGTGATCAAAAAACTCGAAATACAGAAAATAAAATCCAGGAAGAAAGGCGAGAGAGTAGTGGATTATTACAGAAGAATCAACTCCATCTTTCCCAGCTGGGAGGGATGGCTTGAGAGAGGCCGTCTCTTTTTCCAGTGGAAGATCGAGGAACCAAAGGATGAACTTTTGAAGGAGGAATTAAAGGAAAAAAATACTGAATTTGCCAAGTGGATAATAGATAAGTATCCTGAACTCATACAGGATGCAAATGTTCCCTTTACTTTCAACATACTTAAAAAGAAGATATTCCCACATTTGAAGAGAGGCGAAAAGGTTATTCTTCTTATCTTTGACAATTTCAGGTTTGACCAAGCCATCCTTCTTTCGAAGACCATTCCCACAAGGTACAGAGTGGAATTGACTCCCTATTACTCCATAATCCCCACGGCAACACAATACGCCAGAAATTCCATATTTTCGGGGGTTATACCCCATACAGCAGAGAATCGCCATCCAGGATGGCTCCAAGATAATCTCCATGAAAGGGAGTTCCTGCAGGAACAGCTGTTTGAAAATGGTCTTTCGCACATAAAGTTCTGGGTGGGAAAAATAAATAGGCTGGATGAGCTTCGGAACCAGTCCTTTAACCTCAGATATGACCTTAATGTATACGTAATTAATTTCCTGGATATGGTATCACACCTGAAAAAAGAAGTTGAGCCTCTGGAAGGACTTATAAAGGAAGAGGAAGATTATATAAATCTCACCCAGTTTATTTTAGATGAAGCAAAACTTTTTGAGAAAATAAAGGGCGATCTGGTCTTCATCACCACTGATCATGGTTGGGTGAAAGGAGAAAGAGCATCTGTGATTCAGGGTGGCCTGGAGGTGAGCGAGGGTCTCAGATTTAAATTCGGTGATTCTTTGAGGATCCTTGAGG
>Ga0190361_1000078_pt1 | contig 38533 bp, 35 predicted proteins | sample 48721845_MG_FD_161273 | JGI IMG/M metagenome (GOLD analysis project Ga0190361, IMG submission 161273) | Hydrothermal vent microbial mat bacterial communities from Southern Trench, Guaymas Basin, Mexico - 4872-18-4-5_MG | ecosystem: Environmental > Aquatic > Marine > Hydrothermal vents >... | reverse complement strand
GACTTCTCTCAGTTCATGGTATACTGATATGGGTATGTTCATTTGATGATCCCTCCTCGTGTTATTGCCCTTATTGGCTTTAGCATGAGGAGGGAGCTTATTCTCCTTTGCTCTTTTAATACTATCCTCTCCTTCCTTATCTCGAAGCTCTCCTTTATTTTTTCCTTCTCTTCCTCTGTTATCTTACACCCCCTTTCTATTAACTGGTTAATATCTTCATATCCATCCAGGCTTTCAAATTTTAACTAATTTGACATCTCTTTAATGTTATGGTAAAATTCAAATGGAAAAGTCGAAATGTGGCGGAGAATAAGAGAGAGCCACGTTATTGAATAACGTGGCTCTTTTATTAATCACTTCATCAGGAGGGGGGAAATGTTATGAGAAAGCTGCTGATCGTCATTTTACTAGTCAGTACGATTTTTGCTTTTGCAAAGGTGAAGATACAGTTCTGGCATGCCATGGGTGGTTGGAGAATTGAATTGTTGCAAAAGATGGCGGAGGAGTTCATGAAGCAGAATCCGGATATAGAAGTGGAAGTTCAATATACAGGTAGTTATAGGGACACTTTGAACAAGCTTATTGCAGCTGTTAAAGCAGGGACTCCACCACATGTCGTTCAAATATATGAAATAGGTACTCAGGTAATGATAGACGGGGATATAGCGATTCCTATTGAGGATCTCATTAAAAAGGATCCAACATTTGATATAGGGAAATTCCTACCGCAAGTTTTGAATTACTATAGAGTGAATGGGAAATTATACTCGATGCCTTTCAATTCTTCAAATCCTATACTCTATTACAACAAAACATTGTTTAAAAAAGCTGGACTCGATCCAGAAAAGCCTCCCAGGACTTTCGAAGAATTAATAGAATACTGCCGAAAGCTCACCATCAAAGATGAGAAGGGGAATATCGTCCAAGCAGGTATAACATGGCCTTTGCACTCATGGTTTTTTGAACAATTCGTAGCCCTTCAAAATGCTCCTCTTGTAGACAACGACAACGGACGAAGTGGTAGACCTACAAAAGCTGTCTTCAATCATGAAGCCGCTAGAAGATTTTTCAGGCTATGGTACACTCTCTCCAAAGAGGGAATAATGATAAATACTAAGAAGGAAGATTGGACAGGTGCTAGACAGTTATTCATCTCTCAAAAAGTTGCTATGTTGATTAGTTCCACATCCGATGTGAAATTGATGATGGATGCTGCTAAAGAAAATGGTTTCGAACTGGGAACAGCTTTCTTGCCTAAACCTAAGGAAGCTGAACAAGGAGGGGTTGTGATAGGCGGAGGTAGTCTCTGGATCATAAAAGGTCATCCAAAGGATGAGATAGAAGCTGCTTGGAAATTCGTCAAGTGGATGGCTGAGCCGGAGCAACAAATAGAATGGCACCTTGGCACAGGATACTTCCCTGTCAGAAAAGATGCTGTGGAAGAGCTGCTCTATAAAGGTTACTATGCAGAATATCCACATCACTTAACAGCTCTCTTACAGCTTCTGTTCTCTGTACAAACACCCAATACACGTGGCGCTATAATTGGTGCTTTCCCGAAAGTTAGAGATATCATAGAGACGGCAATTGAAAGGATGATAAACGGTGAGATGACACCTGAGAAAGCTCTTGAATGGGCTGAGAAAGAAGCCACGAAAGCTATCCAAGAATACAACGAATTGTATGAATGAAAAAATGTGAATGAAAAAGGGGTGGGATATACCCCACCCCTTTTTCGGAGGTGAAGAAGTGAGAAAGATTTTACCATACATACTCCTAATCCCAACGTTTCTTGTCATAATCCTTTTCATTTACTGGCCTGCCGTTTATTCTTTTAAGTTAAGTTTGTATAGAATCGCTCCATTTGGAAATAGAATGATCTTCGTGGGATTCAAAAATTTTGCAAAACTCTTTCATAATCCTGAGTACATAAATTCCATAAGTGTAACTGTAATATACGTGGTTTCTTCTATGCTTATAACGTTGTTTCTCTCCTTCTTTATAGCAATACTTCTTAACATGAAATTACCGGGTAACGCAGTTTACCGTACTCTTATTTTCGCGCCCTATGCCATTTCACCTGCAATCGCCGGTACATTATGGACCTTCCTTCTTAATCCAGTTGTAGGACATGTCAACTACTTTTTCTCCAAATTTTTCGGGATACAGGTGGAATGGCTAACAACAAAACCTTTTGCTCTATATGCCTTGATATTTGCCACTGTCTGGAAGACATTGCCATTCAATATAATTTTTTACTTAGCAGGACTCCAAAACATCCCAGATGAACTCTTAGAGTCCTCGATGATAGATGGTGCAAACGCTTGGACTCGTACATGGAAAATTATTTTCCCTCTTTTATCTCCTATAACCTTTTATCTCGTTATTATGAATATCATTTCTTTCATGTTTGCTTCTTTTGCAATAATAGATGTCATGACAAAAGGAGGCCCCGGGGATTATACGACGACCATGATCTACAGGTTATTCCTTGATGCTTTTGCTTTTCAAAGGACAGGATCTGCAGCTGCACAAAGTGTGATTATGTTCATCATCATGGCAATAGTAACGATAGTTTACTTCAAGTTTGGAGAAAGAAGAGTTCATTATCAATGATCTGGAGGGATTTGATGAGAAAGTCCAGGAAAAAATTGATTACAATGCTAGTAGCTGAGGCCATTCTAATAGTTTTTACGATAATAGTCACTTTACCGTTGTTTCTGGCTATAACGATAAGCTTGCAAAAACCAGAAACAGTATTTTCGTATCCTCCTAAGCTGTTCCCTAGAAGTTTTCACTGGCAGAATTATGTGGAAGCCTTCAGATTAGTGCCACTCGCAAGACTTATGTTGAATAGTCTCGTTATAGCATCTTCCATAACATTGGGAAAACTATTCACAGGCACCTTAGCAGGATATGCTTTCGCAAATTTCCGATTTAAAGGGAAAGAGGTATCATTTGCGTTACTATTCGCCACACTTTTTTTACCGGCAGAAACGGTGATGATACTTCCGTTATTTCTCATAATGAAAAAATTTAACTGGATTAATACTTACTGGGCTTTAATTATTCCTTTTACTGCTAGTGCAACAAATACATTTTTGATGCGTCAACATTTCCTGACAATACCTAGAGAGTTAGAAGATGCAGCAAAAATTGATGGAGCAAGTCCAATGACATACTTTCGAAAAATTCTTCTTCCTTTATCTCGCTCTATGTTAGCTGGTGCTTCTATAATAAACTTCGTCTATGCTTGGAACATGTATCTATGGCCTCTCATTGTGACCATGGAGGATAGAATGAAAACAGTTCAAATAGGCGTTAAAATGCTGATAGATGCGGAATCTGCAAACAATTGGGGAGTTATAATGGCCGGAACTGTCGTTGCATTGGCTCCCACCCTAATTGTCTTTCTCCTTCTTCAAAATCTTTTTGTAAAAAGTCTTGTAAGAAGTGGTATGAAAGGTTAATCGTTTTTATTCCAACTGTTTGAGGTATAATTCAGGTCAAAGACCCAAAAGGAGTGAGGAGGTTAAAAAGATGGGAACAAGTCATGATACAGGGCCTCTCTACAAAATGGCTCTTGAGCAATTCGGAAAGGCAGCAGATCTCATGGGGTTGGATCCCAATATAAGGAGATATCTTGAAAGGCCTCAAAGAAGCCTCATAGTAGAATTCCCCGTTGTTATGGATGACGGAAGGGTTGAAATGTTTGTGGGATATAGGGTTCAGCACAACACAGTCAGAGGACCCGCAAAAGGTGGTATAAGGTATCATCCGAATGTCACATTGGATGAGGTTCAGACACTTGCATTTTGGATGACCTGGAAGTGTGCCGTCATGAACCTACCGTTTGGTGGAGGTAAGGGCGGTGTCAAGGTAAATCCAAGAGAGCTATCACCCACGGAACTTGAAAGGCTGTCCAGAAGGTACTTCTCAGAGATACAAATGATGATAGGTCCAAACAGGGACATCCCGGCTCCGGATGTTAACACCAACGCTCAAGTTATGGCTTGGTACATGGATACTTACAGCATGAATGTGGGATACTCCGTTTTGGGTGTTGTCACTGGAAAACCTGTAGATCTTGGTGGATCGAGAGGAAGAGATGAGGCAACAGGAAGAGGTGTCAAAGTCTGTACAGAAGAGGCGTTGAAAACTTTTGGTATGGATCCGACAAGATCCACGGTGGCGATACAGGGTTTTGGAAACGTTGGATCACATTCAGCTAGAATAATCTCTAAAGAACTTGGAGCAAAGGTTGTGGCTGTGAGCGATGTCACTGGTGGCGTGTACGATCCAAGTGGTTTGGATATAGATGATCTCATAAGGTACAGGGATGAAAACAATGGAGTTATAAAGGGATACCCAAAAGGTGAAAGAATAACGAACGAAGAATTACTCACGATGGATGTTGATATATTGATACCAGCAGCCCTTGAGAACGCCATAGATGAGAGCATAGCCAGAGATGTCAAGGCGAAGATCATTATAGAAGGTGCAAACGGTCCTGTCACAACGGAAGCTGAGAAGATATTACTTGAAAAGGGTGTCATGATAGTTCCGGATATACTGGCAAATGCGGGTGGTGTCACAGTATCCTATTTTGAGTGGGTTCAGGATCTTCAATCTTTCTTCTGGGATACAAGTCAGATAAGGAAAGAGCTTGAAAGGATGATGAGAGAAGCTTTTTATGATGTGTTCAAGATAAAGGAAAAGTACGAAACGGATATGAGAACAGCAGCATACATTCTAGCGATAGGAAGGGTTGCAGAAGCTTTAAGAATGAGAGGTATATACCCAAGATAATAAGAGGAGGGCATGACGCCCTCCTCTCATCTTCCATTCCTTCCATGTCTTCTGTGTCCGAATTCATGTTCGTTATTCTCTCTATGAGCGCTTCTGCAACAATTCTCCTCACATTCTCCTTTGCTGGCCCATTTGGGTTTCCCCATTTCCCTGAGTTCGGTTCCATTTATACTTTCAGCAACGACAAATTCCTTTCCATCGATCGTTACGAGTCTTCCTTCAATTTTCACTGTATCTCCTACTTCGATGTTCAAGTACCATATGGGGCCAATTTTAACTTCATACAGTTTCCCTTCGCTTTCAACAATAATTCTCGTGTTTCCAGGCTCTACCACTATGTCTTTCACAACACCTTCCAAAGTTATTTCTTCGTACTCCTGCAGCAATTTTGATGCATCCTGTCCTCTCATCCTGAAACCCGCGAAAATACTCAAAGCTATCACTGCTATCAATACCACAAAAATACTTTTTCTCATACTTCCACCTCCCAATGTGTTTTGCCATGACTCAATATAAAACCCGTTGCTTTGAGATTTCTTAGGATATTCTTAGAGAATGCTTAGAGATTGTGCGGAAGGTGTTAACCCCTATCCAACTCTTTCAGGGCATCTTCAAGAGTTCTCCAGGCGAGCATGAAACACTTCACTCTGTTGGGGTAGGATCGAATGTTCTCCATTATGGAAACATTCTTCAGAAGGTTCTTATCGTATTCTTCTCCTTTTACCATCCTCTTAACATTTTCGAGGATTTCATGTATATTCTCCAGGGGCTCTCCAAGAACCCGTTCTATCATCAAGTTGGTCGAAGCTTGACTCACGATGCAGCCTTTACCTTCAAAACTGAGAGATTCCATTTTCCCATCCCGTACTTTAACGTACAACTTTATCTCGTCACCACACGAAAGGTTCACACCTTCTCTCACAGTGTCTGCATCATCCATTCTCTTTTTGTACTTTTTCAATTTGGCGTAATCCACGATTATTTCAGAGTACAAGTCCATCATCCCAACCACCTCTTCACGTTTTTCAACCCTTCCACAAGTGCGTCGACATCTTCTTTCGTGTTGTAAACATAGAAACTAGCTCTGCAAGTAGCGTTCGGAAAATCCAAACGAGATTTCGAAGATAACTCCAACATGAGAGGTTGTGCGCAATGATGTCCAGTCCTTATAGCAATACCAAAACTTTCATCGAGAAAATGAGCTACATCGTGAGGATGAACACCATCCAGATTGAAAGAGATTATTCCATATTGTGTTTCATCCAACGGTCCATAAAGCTCCACAAAATCCAGATTCATGAGCTCGTTGATAGCATAATCAGTCAATTCTTTTATGTGATTCTCCAACTCATTCATACCTATATTTTCAAGATATTCTATGGCCTTAGCGAGTCCAACGGCTCCTGCCAAATTTGGCGTACCGGCTTCGAATTTATACGGAAGGATATTGAACGTGGTATCCTCAAGAGTTACTTTATCTATCATCTCTCCACCATATAGGAATGGTTCCATCTTTTCAAGGAGTTCTTTTTTTCCGTACAGAATACCTATCCCTGTTGGTCCCAACATCTTGTGGCCTGAAAAAACGAGAAAATCTAGATCCAACTCCTTGACGTTGACTTTGGTGTGAGGTACAAGTTGGGCACCATCCACCACCAAAATGGATTTTTCGAACATTTCTCTGATTCTCTTTATTAAAAGTCTTTGACCAGTGACGTTAGACGCACCTGTTACAGCCACAACATCAGGTTCTTCCTTGATGAACTTTTCAAAATCTTCGATCAGGATCGTTCCCATCCTGCCAGTTGGTCTTGCATATAGCAATTTGTAATTGTAAATTTTCGATAACCTTTGCCAGGGAACGAAATTGGCGTGATGTTCCACCGTTGTGACAAGAACCTTGGAATCTTCCCTCAAAATCCCACTTTTCACAAGAGAATGTGCTATAGTGTTCAGAGAAAGTGTACTTCCAGATGTGAATATTATTTCTTCGGGAGATGCGTTCAAAAAGTTTGCGATTTTCCTTCTGGTGTCTTCAAGTAAGTTAGTTGCTTCGCTTGCAAGAGTATGAATTCCCCTATGAACGTTGGAATAATGGAAATAATATAGATCCTTTAAACTCTCCACCACAACTTTTGGCTTGAGAGTGGTTGCGGCGTTGTCAAGGTATATGAGTTTTTTTCCATGAATTTTCCTATCAAGTATTGGAAAATCTCTGTAAAGAGCTTTTGAGTTCATCCCCCAAATTCTCCTCCAAGTGTATTTTCTCTAACAAATCATTGAAGAAGCCAAAGATAAGAAATTTTCTTGCTTCTTCCTCTGTAAATCCTCTTGTCATCATGTAGTATATACTCTCTTCATCTATTTTTCCAAAGGTCACTCCGTGAGATGCTGTGACCTCATTTTCGTCAACGAAAATGCTGGGTATGGCATCCCCCATCGCCCTTTTTGAAAGGAGTAAGAAATCTGCTTGTTCTCTGGCTACAGTATCTTTTGCACCTTTTCTGATGTCCAGTACTCCTCTCATTACTACTTTTCCCTCATTCTTCACAGCACTTTTTCCTGATATCAAACCCTCATTATTCTTCCCGTAGAATCTCATACCATAGAATAGATCGGATACATTCTTGTTTCGCTGGAGGGAATAGGAGAATATCTTCACTTTTGAATCATCACCCAGGAATCGAACGAATACATGAGAAATGCTCCTTTTACCGCAGAAATTCAAATCGTATATTTCAAGATCGACGTTGTTCTTCACATCTATAAACAAACTCTCAATGTTTGTAGAGCTAGGAGCCAGGAAATTCAGCGTGATCAACACAACCTTGGAATTCTCTTCGGCGAGAACACGTGTAACGGAATTCCTGAACGAAGAGTTTTCGGATTTGAAAAAGCGTATCAATTTCAAAAATCCTTCAGAGATACTTACAACGTTGTTTTCTATAACCACATCATTTTCTGGTATTTCCACGAAGTACTCTTTTCTCTCATTCTCAACTGAGATATAAAATCCCTTGTTGAAAAAAACATCTGATAAGAGTACTAATTTCCTATCAGGTCCTTCAAAATCTATGTCTTCCAGAATTTGATATCCCTTTTTATCCAAATCTTCAATTGTTCCCAAATCTTCAGTTACGCTGTATTCAGGTAGAACGAAATCTTTAAAATCTACTCTTTTCCAAACGGGGAAGCCAAGTTTTTTATATTCCTCAAAACGCTTCTTCCTCCAGTTCGAGATCAAAGAGTTTCTGGAAAGCTTCAGAACTTTCCTTAACTCATCTTCTTCAAAATCTTTTTTGAGAAAAACATGGGGAGTTTCCCATAGAACCATTTTTTCGGAATCATGCTCAAGTATTATCGTCTTTTCCATTTTGCTCACCACCTCAACCTATGCTGCTTTCTATCTCCATCTCTATGAGCTTGTAAAGCTCAACTGCGTATTCTAAAGGAAGTTCTTTCACCACCGGCTCTATGAACCCTTTAACGATAAAGCTTCTGGCTTCCGATTCACTCAACCCTCTGGTCATCAAGTAGAAAATCTGCTCCTCACTTATTCGACCAACCCTTGCTTCATGTCCGACATCGACCTCACCATTGTGTATTTCCATTATGGGAAGAGTGTCACTCTTGGACTCATTATCCAGCATCAAAGCAGTACAGCTCACAGTCGCTTTGCTTTTCTCTGCTTTCTCCCCTATCTTCAAAAGGCCTCTGTAAAATGTCCAACCACCTTTCATACTTATACTCCTGGCTTGTATCACGGAGCTTGTGTGTGGAGCCAAATGTATCATTTTCGAGCCAGTATCTAAATGTTGTTTCTCACCGGCATAGGTTATGGAGATACTCTCGGAAGATGCTCCTTTTCCTTTCAAGATTGTTGTGGGATAGAGCATGGTTTTACCACTTCCAAAAGAGCCGGAAACCCATGACATGAAACCTCCCTCTTCCACTATGGCTCTTTTGGTATTTAGATTGTAAGTGTTCTTACTCCAGTTTTGAATGGTCATGTATTTGACTTTCGCTCCCCTTTTAACGTATATCTCAACCATCCCGGCATGGAGATTGAGAATGTTATAACGTGGAGCGGAACATCCTTCTATAAACGTCACCTCACTACCTTCCTCAGCCACGATGATCGTATGTTCGAATTGCCCCATACCTGGGCTGCTCATTAGGAAATACGCTTGAAGGGGCATGGGGATTTCCACGTTCGCCGGAACATAAAGGAACGTTCCTCCACTCCAAATTGCCCCGTGTAAGGCAGCGTATTTATGATCCGTTGGAGGAACGAGTTTCATGAAGTATCTCCTCACAAGGTCAGGATATTTTCTGACAGCACTTTCCATATCGAGGAATATCACCCCGAGTTTTTCCATCTTCCTTTGTATATTCCTGTAAACTATCTCCGAATCGTATTGAGCCCCAACGCCTGACAAAGCTTTTCTTTCCGCCTCAGGTATTCCCAGTTTTTCAAAAACCTCTTTTATTTCACCGGGAACATCTTCCCAGGAGGTGGCTTTCAATGCCTCTGGCTTTATGTAAGCTACAATTCTGCTCATGTCCAGGTTGGAAACATCCACGCCGAACCGGGGTTCGTGAATCTCGTTGAATATCTGTAAAGACTTCAGCCTTAATTCCCTCATCCAGTCGGGTTCTTCCTTGAAATAAGATATCTCCTCTATTATTTCCCTGGTAAGTCCTGGTTCAGTTTTGTAAACTGGTTTTGCTTTTGCTATGAAGTCGAACTTGGTATCATCTATTATCAGTTTGTTCTTCATCGCGTCTCACTCCCTTTCACTACGGAATATCCTTTCTCCTCTATTAAGTCTGCAAGTTCAATCCCACCACTTTCTACGATACGGCCATTTAGGTAAATATGAACCACATCCGGTTTCACGAAGTTAAGGATTCTCTTGTAATGCGTTATCAAAATGAAGGCGATTCCTTCCTCCGCCATTTCCTCGATCATTGAAGAGACCGTCTTGACAGAATCTACATCCAAACCTGAATCTATTTCATCCAGTATCACCAATTTCGGTTTTAAAAATCTGGCTTGCAGGATCTCACCTTTCTTTTTTTCACCACCAGAAAATCCCACATTTATGTAACGACCGAGATGGTTCTCATCGAGGGAAACCCTGTGAGCGAGTTTTTCAATCTCCTCGTTCAATTCGAATATAGTTTTATCTTCTCCATGTAGATTTCTGTAGGATGATACTAAAAATTGTGAAAATTTGACTCCTGGTATCTCCAATGGGTTTTGAAACGCCAAAAATATACCAAGTTTTGCTCTCTTATCTGTCGAGAGATCCATTATGGAATTCCCCTCGAGGAGTATCTCACCTTCTGTGACTTCATATTTTGGATTCCCCATGATGACGTTGGCAAGGGTTGACTTCCCCGATCCATTAGGTCCCATTATCACATGTATCTCACCAGAGTCGATCTTGAGATCCACACCTTTTAAGATCTCTTTTTTACTCTCTCTTGTTCTAGCCTTTAGATTTTTTATATCCAGTAACATCCAATCCCTCCCCAAGATTTATAAGTTTATCCTAATTAAAATTATACACCAAATTATTCTCGGTGACTATTACTTTTTAATTTCATGATTCTAAGTTTTTCATTCAATTTCCCTTAGATTCTCGGAAGGAGAGTATCTAGAGGCTATGAAGGAAGGAAGGCCGACGGCTATGAAAGCAAGGAAGAGTACAGACATTACCATCAGCAGGATTTTAAATATGGGGAATGAAAATCTTCCAGATCCCAGAAGGTTGAATATGTATCTCATGACCTCTGATGATTCCAGATAACCTGACAGGAGTCCAACACTTATACCCAATATCACAAGAGTGAGATTCTCAAGGAGAAATATGAAAAATATCCTCTTGGAATCCACTCCCATGGATTTCAGAATACCTATGATTCTCTTCCTCGACATCACAGATCTTATGGTAAATATCACAAGTGCTGTCAATCCGCTGATTATTCCAAAGTAAAGTATGTACAAGGATATGAATATAGCATTTTCAATCCCTCGATGAATTTTCAAAAATTCCTCTTTAACGTATATGGGAAAATCGAAGGAAGCCATGTAGGTGTTCTTAAGTTTATCAACTATTCTTGGATCTTCAATCTTCCCCAAAAGAACCTTCACTCCCCGAATACCCTCTGGCAGATTTTCGATGTGCGAAACTAAATCTACAGGGACTAGAACATCCTTTATCATGTAACTTCCTATTACCTTGAATCTTGTGAAAAGTTTTTTCCCAAATGGGAATGACTCCAGTGTTCCAAACATTCTATCAGGAATGGGAGTTTCCCGATACAAACCGATTAAAATCGTACCAGGTTCTTTGAGTTTCTCCCGCCAGGTTTTTTCTCTCTCAACCGGTATTATAGAATCTCTCAGAAAGTTATCATCCACGAAGGCAACGATCATCCTTTTACCTTTCCACACGAATTGAGTTACCTCAACCCTAGAAACCTTCTTTAACCCCTCTGCAACTGGTGGATCCCTTGTGTCCAACAACTTCAACGGGTTTTTAAAAACCATGAAATCGTAGCCAAATAGACCTTCTTTCAATCGATCATCCACAAAATTCGTTATATTGTATGGAATGGTGTACATGAGAGTCATCAGGAGAATTACGATACCGAAGATAAACCCCATCATATACGATTTCTTCGGGAATCGCTCCACATACGAAAGTCCGACAAGAGTCGTTACAGAAGAACGTTTCTTTGAGAAATTTCTGAATATGGGAATGAGTCCTGTAGCGAGTAAAAAGGAGGCTATGAAGAAAGAAGCCCCTTTTGAAAGCAAATCGTAAACCCCGCTTGCGTTCGTGTAAATTGAGAAAAATATCAGGAACAGTGCCAGTGGTAAGGATAGAAGTTTGAAGATAGAAGCTAGTCCCAGAGAGATCAAGGAGATTCCAAGTATCACCAAGTAATCTTTCTTCAGAAAAAGAAGGAAAACACCGATGATCATCAGTATGATGCTTACAGATCTCTTCCCCATAGTGTTTTCTGTTTCTGTGAACATCTCTCTCAAGAAGTGAACAGCAGGTTTTTTCGCAAGTTTTGAGGAGAAGAAAAGCAGTATTAAGAAAGGTAGGAATATTCCCACAGAAAATCCTGTGATAAAAGTTTTGGAGGATATCGTATACGGTATATCATCCACATGTATCATGGTACCTTCCAGGAATGAACTTATTGATTTTTTTATCATAACAAGTAGTTCTTTTCCAATAGCGATACCCAAGATCGATCCTAACATCGATGAAACAATGAGATAGAGGAGTCCCTCCAAAAGAAGTACGCTCGCTAGGTTTTTTCTGGTGAAACCTAAAACCTTTAAGGTGGCTAATGTTCTCATCCTCTCAAATGAAAAACTGGAATAGAATATGTAGACTATCAACACGGAGGACATTATGGAGAAGAAACTGAAAGCCAAAAGAACGTAACCTAGAACCTGGTTTCCTGGAGAGTTCAGTAGTTCATATTTCATGTTCATCACTTTGAGATCGTAACTTTCCAATTCCTTTGAGACAATTGGATGTTTTTCTATCTCGACGTTGTATGAAACGTAGAGAACGTTAGGTCCCATCATCTTCAAAAGATTCTCATCTAGGAAAATAGAGCCTGATGTTTCACCACCAAAACCTCTATAGTTGAGGAATCCTTTTTCTCCGATCATACCAACGACTAAACTCAGATTACCGAAAGGAAGGTGTATTTTGAACACATCCCCCACATGCAGATTCATTTTTTCACTCAGAGATTTCGAAACAATCGCTTCTTTCTTATCCAAGGCAATTTCCTTTCCCAGAAAATCAGATAGCTTTTCAGGAGACACACCTAGAACCAGGCAATCCATGAACATACCGCTTTTCTCAACTCTTCCCAGGGTTTCTTTAGCTGGCAAGATTTTGCTGATGAAATCTTTTTTCATAACATTGGATACCACGTACTCTGGTATCGGGAGTTGTTGAAATGGTAACCCTCCTCGCCGTACGATCCTTGCATCAGCCACTCCGAAGTTCTCCGTTATCTTTCTCTCATTCCACATTTTTATAGAATCATTGACGGATAATGCACCAACTATCAAAGCGGAGGATATCATCGTACCTATTATGAGAAATATTGAAAGTTTCAGATTCTTCAGAAAATTTCTGAAAGAGAGTTTCAGTATCACGTGATTTCCTCCCGGATCATAAACCTTTCACATTCAACTCTCTTTCCTTTATAAAATTCTTGAGTTCTTCTATCGATGGCGATGAGGTGGAGGCCCCTTTTTTAGTTACAGATATGGCAGCACATGCGTTTCCAAGGCTCACACTTTCCTCATCCGATAGCCCCTTTATTTTCCCCAATATAAAGCCAGCATCGAACGCATCACCTGCTCCCGTTGTATCCACAGCATCAACATCCAGAGCTTTAATCCGTTCAGAGCTTTTTTCATCAACGATCAAAACTCCCTCTTTCCCCATCTTAACGATGACGGTTTCAACGCCTTTGTTTATTAACTTCCTTGCACCTTTCAAGGGATCGTTTAATCCCGTTATCCCCGCAAGCTCTCTGAGATTGGGAGATATGTAATCCATGTAACTGTACGCTTCCTCAGGTATCTCGGATGGATAGGAAGTATCAACGAAAACCGTCATACCACTTCTCTTAGCCATAGAAACTATTTCTAGAAAAGTATCGGAGGGGACACCAGCCTGTGCAACTAGGATATCGTACTCGTCTATGAAGGTCCAATCTATGTGTTCTGGAGAGAAATGAGCGTTGGCCCCAAGGAAATTGAACATCGTGTTCTCTCCTTTTGAATCCACAATAACAGTTGTGAATCCCGTTTTTCCTTTTACCTTTATAACTCTCGAAATGTCCACACCGTTTTTTTCCAACTCTTTCAAGGCCATTTCCCCGAATATATCTTCACCAACAGCCCCTATGATACCAGCAGGAACTCCCAGTCTGGCGAGCGCTACGGATATGTTCGCTCCCTTTCCTCCAAGTGCGAGGAGGGTATTTTGGGTAACATGATTTCCTCCTACCTTCACGTCATCAACGTAATAGAACACATCGATATTTATTTTCCCCAGAACGATTACTTTTTTCAATCTCATCACCCCTTGCCAATCTCTTTTAATATCCTGATAGCTATCAGAACAAGATTTGGATCCCATTGTAAACCCTCGTTCTCTTCAATTATCCTGAGGGCTTCTTCCTTAGAGAGGGCTTTTCTATATGGTCTATCGCTGGTCATAGCATCGTAAGCATCCACTATGGCTATTATTCTGGCTTCCAACGGTATTTCTTCACCTTTTAGACCATCAGGATAACCTCCCCCACCGTACCTTTCGTGATGATGTCTTATTATCTTCGCAATACGTCGTAATCTTTCAACCTTACTTACTAGTTGTTCGCCAAGTACAGGATGTTTTTTAACCTCTTCGAATTCTTTGGTACTGAGTTTTGTCGGTTTATTCAAAATTGCCCCTTTTACACCTATTTTTCCTATATCGTGTAGAAGAGCTGCGAGTTCAAGGTCTTCTAATTCTTCTTTAGAAAACCCTAACTCCTCTCCTATTCTTATGGAATAGTCCGCTACTCTTCTGCTATGACCTCGAGTGTATGGATCCTTCAGTTCAACGGCGTACACCAGCGCTTCAACTGTTTGGAAATAAGTTTTCTTCAATTCTAGGTAAAGATCAGTTTTCATGATACTCAACGCCACCAATCTTGAAAATATCCTCAGAAAATCCAAATCGCTCTCTTTGAAAGCATTCCTTGTTATTCTCTCGATAGATATCGCCATTTTTTTACCTTCTAGAACCACTGGTATGGAAACAGCGGATCTCGTCTCACCAGTAACATCGTAGAATATATCATCCTTTTCTACATCGTTCGCAAGATATTCTTTCTCCGTCTTCAACGAGAACTTAATTATACCTTCATCAAGGACCGTTTCATGAAGCTTCATGGAATTGTCCATATACCATATTCTGGCAGATTCGTCTTCCATTATCGCAAGAGCCGTGAGGCATGTATCATCGAATACAGCGAAGAGATTCTCGAGTGTCAAAGAGACAAGATTTTCCAGTTTTGTCTCTTTCAGAACGTTGTTCAACACCTCCATCATCCTTCTGGAAGCTTCCATAGACTGCTTGAGATCCAGATAATAATCTCTAGATTTCAGCAGAAACGATACGAAGTTTATCATGGATGTCAAAAAACGTCTCTCGTTATCATCCAACTTAAAGGGTCTATTGGCACCAAAGATCAGTTTTCTACCTTTTCCCATATCTTGATCGTACGTTATCTTTGGGTCCCTTTCACCGAATTGGATTATTTCTTCATCTCCTTCAAGAATCTTAAAACCTTCAATCTTACCCTCCATAGCGTTCATGGTCTCTTCAAATATCTCTCTAATAACTGGTCGAGGATCTTTAGATATATCCACTTTGTTCAGTATTTCCAGGATTTTTTCAATACGCTCGTTAAGTGATAAGATTGTTTCATAAGATGCCTCCAATTCTTCGTTCGTTGCTATGAGTTCCTGATTCATAGAGGATAATTCTTCATTAGCGGACATCAACTCCTTGGTTCTTTCATCCACAACTCTTTCCAGAAAAGCTACCCATCTCCTGTTCAGCAGGGAGAAAACACCGAGGGCTCCTAAAAGCACGAGTACGTTAACAATCCAAATTCCCACGTTTCCAAGTACGATTGGAAGCGTGCTTGGGGACTCATAGAGTATTAAAACATTTATTCTTCCTAATATTTTGAAATTCAGTACATCACTCAAAATGTAGTATTCCTTTCCCAGAAACGATACCGTTCCTTCCAAGGGTTTCTCGAAAATTCTGGATAGATCCATCCCGAGGAAGGCTTCGGAGTTGGTCAACATGACCTTTCCATCTTTCAGAACGAAAACGTAATCCACAGGATATTCGAGAATGGGATTTACTATCTGTATTTTCCATTTATCATTTCCATACTTTGTTTTCACAAAAAGTGCCACTTCTCCTTCTGGACTTATTCCAATCCATGTGTTGCCCTTCTCCAGTATGATCCTCTGTTCTTTCCCCTCTATCCATCCCTGATCATCGACTATGAACGATTTGAACATCCCTTCCTTCAAGGCTTTTTCCAAATTGGAAAGACTGTTTACAACGCTCTGAGAAACCTCCTCAAGATACATTCTATCCTGCTCCTGTAACTTGTAGATTTCGTATTTAACCGTCAAAAAACTGGTGATGGTCACTGATATAACGCCAATGAGAACGTAAAACTGAATCATGACCATCTCCAGTCTATATTTTGCCTCTTGTGAGATAAACACCTCGTATTCTGATTTTTCCTTCTCCAGTTCTTTTTCCATCTCCTTTGAAGTTAGGAGTATATCGTAAAGTAAGACACCTGAAAGCACCAACATGGAAATCGATATCGATTTCCAATAAAGGGGAATCAAAGGTATTAAGTATGCGAGGGTTCTAAGTTTATGATCCGTTCTCAACGATAAAGAAAGGAAAGGTATAGAGAATAGTGTGAAAGCTATCGGTAGAAAATCCAAACTCCTCAGGAGGAAGTAAGAAGAGATAGCTAAAAGGACTGGAAAAATGAGGCTTCTCAGGAAACCTCTGAGCTGTAGTTCCTTTACAAGAAAATTCAAAGGTATGATGGATGTGACAAGAAATATGGCCTCAGCAGCCAAGACAAAAAGCCAATTTTGTGTTATATTCACGAGCAGTAAGAGCACCAGCGTTGCGGATAATAGACCAACAAGGATGCTGTGAAATCTCTTGCTGAAGCGTAAAATCTCTAGATACGATCTGATGTTGGAAAACCACAATAAAAACGTCAGGTAAGGTGTGATGTTGATCAGAGCCGTTATAAAATTCATTCATGGAGAACCTCCAAACCTATTATATTCAGATAGTCTCTAAAACCATCTTCTCTGAAAGTTATTCTCCCTGTTTTTCCTGAGAATTCATGATTTATTATATATTCTCTGACCTTCTTTGGATCATCATCACGAACTTTCTTCAAAGCTTCATCTAAAACCTTTATAGAGTCGTACGCATATAGATATATTATGTACCCCATGTCCTCAACTGTTTCGTAATTCTTTGGTTTGTAACTCGTCACCACTAGTCCATCAATAACTCTCCTGCCGAATTTGTACAGATCCTCTGATAGACAATAACTAGAGCTGTAGTACTTCAAACGAGCCTTTTTTGTCTTCAGATAATTCATGGCTATGGCAACTTCTCTGCCACTACATACGAAAAGAACACCGCTTTTCTCATCTTTGAATTTTTCTAAGAATGGACTCAGCTTACTCGTGATACTCTCAACTTCTTCACCCGAACGCACTTGGATTGAGGAGATTTTTATATTTCCTCCACTGATCTCTTTAAAGACGCCTTTCTTATAAGCTTGTACGAAGGAAGGATTTGTTGAATCTTCAACTATCAGCAATTCTCTGATACCATCTTTTAAGATCCTTCTCCCCATGATTCTTGCAAGAGCTGAGACTGAAGGAGCTAGGGTTACTATCTCGTTCGAAAACGTCTTTAGTTCATCCGATACGGCGATTGCGGCTACGATCAGAATGTCATCGAAATTTTTGGCCACATCGTACACCATTGAACTTGTCCATTCTGGTGCCAGGATTATTCTGTATCCTTCTTCTATGGCTCTCCTGACGTTCTTCACGGCGGATTCGGAAGATTGCTCGACAGGGAATATCTCATATTTGAAGGAAGGCTCCGCATCCTTCAGAGCTTTCATTCCCGCACTGAAAACCGAGGAACCAAGTGTTACTGGCATAAAAGCAACCTTTGGCTTTATCGAAAATCTGATGTATATTATTGAAAGGATCACAAGAAGAGTAAATAAAACCGTTACGGTGTTCTTTTTCAAAGTATCGCTCCTTCTCCTGAAATTATCTCAGAAGATATTTTACCATCTACTCTGTGAGGTGGTTGGTTTGATTTGTATAAACGGGGAAAATTTGAAGCTCAATGATGTCGTGAAAGTTGCTAGATACAGGGAAAAGGTGGCTCTAGATGATGAGGCTAGAATAAAAGTTAAAAAATCTCGAGAAACAATTGAAAAATTGTTAAGGACAGGGAAAGTAATATACGGTGTAAACACAGGTTTTGGAGCTTTAGTTAACAAAAGAATCAGCAAAGAAGACTTATTGGCTCTACAGAGAAACATCGTTTTATCTCACTCTGCAGGAGTTGGAAAAGCTCTGGAAGAAGAGATCGTGAGGGCTATCATGCTCCTCAGAGCGAACTCTCTCGCCAAAGGTTTCTCAGGTGTCAGAGTTGAGGTGATAGAAAAACTTCTGGAGTTTCTGAACGAGGATATAACACCTTACGTTCCAGAGATGGGATCCGTTGGTGCGAGTGGAGATCTGGCTCCCCTGTCTCACATAGCTCTGAGTCTGATAGGAGAGGGGTACGTTCTTTGCGAAGATGGAAGAGTTCAAACGAAAGAGGTCTTAAAACATAAAGGGATCAAACCGATTGTTTTAGAAGAAAAGGAAGGTTTGAGCTTGGTTAACGGAACACAGGCTATGACAGCGATATTGGCTCTTGTTGTCCACGATGCGAAGAATTTGATGAAAGTGGCAACTCTGATCTCCGCCATCTCCATAGATGCTCTCCTTGGAAGTTCTCAACCGTTCGACCCGAGAATTCATATGGTGAGACCTTACAATGGGCAGAAGAAGATAGCGGAGTTTCTTTTCAACTGTCTTGAAAAAAGTGAGATCAGGAACTCCCACAGAGGTTGTAGTAAGGTCCAGGATGCTTATTCTCTGAGAACCATCCCCCAGGTTTATGGAGCGGTTCTCGATACCTTAGATTACGCCGAAAAAATCCTGGAGATCGAGATGAATTCCGCAACTGACAATCCTTTGGTGTTCGATGAAGACGTCATATCAGGCGGGAATTTCCATGGGGAACCGATTGCCCTCGTCTGTGATTACCTTGCCATAGCTTTAACCGATATGGGCAACATGATCGAGCGGAGAATAGATAGATTGGTCAATCCTCTCGTGAATGCAGATCTGCCACCTTTTCTGGCGGAGGGAAAGGAAGGTTTGAACTCGGGTTACATGCTCTGGCAGTATACAGCGGCTGCTATATGCAACGAGAACAAGGTGCTATCTCATCCTGCATCTTCGGATACCATACCAACTTCTGCCCTTCAAGAAGATCACGTGAGCATGGGAATGAACGCCGCCAGGAAGTTGAAAAGGATCTTCGAAAATCTGATAACTTTGGTTGCAATCGAAGCCATGCTTGCAAGTGTTGCTATAAGAAAAAGAAGACCCCTCAAATCCTGTGATGAAGTTGAAATAATGGTTGATAGAATAAACAGCGTCCTTGGAAAAGGATCGGATAGATTTGTTCTAGATGAATTTGAAAGAGTTAGAGATATCATCATTTCCGAGATAAAGAAGATTTGATATCTGAGAACTTCTCAAGGCCTCGGACCAGTATCCTTACGGCGTCCTTCAACTTGCTTTCCTCTAGGACAAACGCTATTCTTATTTCGGAATTTCCCACGTTAGGTGTTGCGTAGAAGCCTTTCAAAGGTGCAACCATCGTGGTTTTTCCATCCACATCGAAATCGGATAACATCCATGAAACGAATCCCTCCGCGTCGTCGATGGGGAGTTTTACGGATATATAGAAAGCTCCTTGAGGTTTTTCAAAAACGATTCCTTCGATTTTGGAAAGTTCTTCGCAGACGGTATCTCTTCTCTTACTGTATATTTTCCTCACGTTTTCGAAGTATTCATCTTCCAAGTTCAGAAGCCCTATTACACCATACTGTTCCATCATGGCAGGTGAGAGACGCGCTTGTGCGAATTTCATGGCGCTTCTGTATAGCTCTTTGTTCTTCGTCACGAAAACTCCTATTCGTGCCCCACAGGCACTGAATTTTTTTGAGACACTGTCCACCATGATGGTTCTTTCTCCAACATCCATCTTCATCATCGAAACATGTTTTAAACCATCGTAGACGAATTCCCTGTAAACTTCATCTGCTATCACGTAAAGGTCGTACTTTAAAGCTATATCCATGATCGTTTTCAGCTCATCTTCAGAATAAACTGCTCCGGTCGGGTTAGAAGGGTTAGAAAAGAGGATCGCCCTTGTTTTCCCTGATATCCTCTCTTCAAAGAGAGTTTTATCAGGTACATGGTATCCATCCTCCGGTCTTGTGGGGACAGGAACGAGTTTTACTCCCATGAATGAAGCAAAACCTGCGTAATTGGCGTAGAATGGCTCTAAAACCAACACTTCATCTCCAGGATCTGCAATTACAGCTAGAGAAAACAGGATGGCTTCACTTCCCCCTTGAGTCACTATGATTTCATCTGTCTCCACATCTATACCGTATCTTTTGTAGTAGCTTTTAAACGCTTCTCTAAGTTCTATCAGGCCAGCTGAATGAGTGTACGCGACCACGTTTGGATTGTACTTTTTGATGTATTCATGAAAGATCCTGGGAGTTTCGATATCGGGTTGGCCTATGTTCAAATGATAAACGTGTATTCCCCTTCTCTTTGCTTCCTCAGCCAAAGGTATGAGTTTTCTTATGGGACTTTCAGGAGCTTGAAAAGCCCTTTTCGATATGTTCATACTCTCATCACCACTAGAACAAAGAATTTTAGATACCTGGTTTCAGGTATGTTCAAAACGGTGGGGTGATCAATGGGTTGAAAACCGCGAGATATCGTTTTCAAAAGACACCTTGCATCTCCTCCCGCATCAAATAAAACTTTCTCAAAATCGCTTTCAGAGACAATTCTTGTACACGATGATGTTGCAAGAATACCGTTATTCCTCAATATCTTCATGGCTCTCAGGTTTATCTCCTTGTATCCTCTCAAGGCGCTGGCTTTGCTTCTTGGAGATTTCGCGAAAGAGGGTGGATCAAGAACTATGAGGTCGAATTTCACGTTATCTTCATGGTATTTTTTTAACTGATCGAACGCGTTCACGTTTACAAGATCGTACAATCCTTTAAACCCGTTGCTATCAAGATTCAGTTTCGCTATTTCCAATGCCCTGTTTGAATAGTCGAGAAGTGTCACGTGTTTTGCCCCACCTTTCAAAAGATGAACGGCGAAATTCCCAGTGTATGAAAAAGCATCCAAACAGACTCTATCCTCTGCGAACTCCATCAACATTTTTGCGTTTTCTCGCTGATCGAGAAAAGCTCCCGTCTTCTGACCCCGAAGATCGGCAAAGAGAGTGACACCGTTCATACGATATTCTAAAAGTTCTGGTCCATCACCAAAAAGCCAACCTTCGTCTTGCGGTATCCCTTCCTTTTCGCAGATGTTTTTGTCCGGTTTGTGGTATATACCTTTAGGTTCTAGAAGCTCGATGAGGGCATTGACCACGGCATCTCTCCATTTGTAAACACCCAGCGAATTGAACTGGACAACAACGTATTCTGAGTATTTATCCACAATCAGACCCGATATACCATCAGATTCACTGAAAAAGACACGGAACGCATCTGTATCTTTAACATATTTCTTTCTGAACTTCACTGCCTCTTCGATTTTCTTCCTGAAGAAATCCTCATCGATCTTTTCATTCCTTCTGGTTAAAAGTCTGACCCTTATTTTAGATTTTTCATTTATGAAACCTCTACCCAAGAAGGTTCTATCGTATCTGAAAACGTCAACTATATCACCATCCTCAAATTCACCTTCCACTTTTTCAATCTCATTGTCATATACCCAAGGGTGTCCCTTTTTTATCCTGTTACTGATCCTTTCTTTCAGAAAAACTCTTGCCACACCGACCACCTCAGAATGTTGGAGAGGATAAAAATGATGTATCCAGAAGTCGCTAAGAAAGGTCCAAACGGTATCTTTAGTTTCATATCAACCTTTCCTTTGTTTTTCACCAACGCATAGATTATACCCGAAAAAGAGGCAGCAAGTACAGTCAATATCATGGGAAAGAATCCCAGCATCATACCCAAACTTCCCGCCAGGAAAACATCTCCCATCCCCATACCACCTTTATAGATTCTGTGCATGAGCAAGAACATGAAAAATGCAAAAAGTGAAGATAAGAAATGCTCGAGGAAGGAACTTCTGAGGGCTATCACGAGCCCTCCGACAAGAACGAGGAGATTCAACGAATCTGGTATGAGCATGGTATCGAGATCGATGAAGGTGATCGCTATCAGTGAGGAAAGTATCAAACATGAACTGACCATTTTGAAAGGATCTTCAAAAACGAAAGAGTTTAAAAGATACCCTGAAGCGTTCACAACCTCTACTAAAAAATATCTTATGGGTATTCTCCAGCCACAGTACCTGCATTTTCCTTTCAGCAGGATGTAACTGAGTATCGGTATGTTATCGAACCAATGTATTTTCTTTCTACAGTTGGGACAAAAAGAATAAGGAGGGATCCAAAGAGTTACTCCCCCCCTGGGCAGTCTGTATATCACAACGTTCAAAAAGCTACCGATTATTGCCCCAAAGACGAATATCAGGATATGCCACAAATTTCTTTCTCCTCTTCCGTCAGGTATTCATCGAAAAGTTTCTGTTTGCCATAATAATACCAGATGTTGTTGGTTTTTATATCTTCAAATAACTCTTTTGCTTTTTCCACTTTTCCAAGTTTCAAATACGGTATTATGAGAAGCAGCTTTATGTGAGCATTCAACCTCGTAGCTTTCATAGCTTCCTCCAAAGTTTTTATCACGTTCTCATAGTTTCCATGCTTCAGCTGGATTCTCGCCCAGACCTCCATGTCCGTTAGATACTTTGGAGTTGAATGCAGAATCTTCTCCTCCATAATCCGAGCTTTCTCATCTTCTCCCGAACTTTTGTAAATCTCCATCAGCTCGTACATGGCCAATATATTGTTTTCATCCCTTTCAAGCAACCTTTTTAAAGACTGAACAGCCAGATCGTATCTTTTAAGCTTTTTATAAGCATCTGCAAGCATGAAGTATGTAAGCTTATTATCAGGAGAGTACTCTATCTCTCTTTCCCAATAGTAAGCGGCTTTTTCGTAATCACCAAGGTTGTAGTAAGCCTCACCCAAGGAAGAATAAGCCTGGACGAGCCAGGGATCTATCTCCAAGGCCTTATCAAGGTATCTGAGGCCTTCTTCCATTTTCCCCTGTTCAAGAAGGAGAGACCCCATCAGTTCATACGCGGGAGCGTAGTTCTTATCGACTTCGAGCATGAACTTTATGATATCAGTGGCGACATCGTACAGATTTCTATCTGCGTAATCAAGAGCAAGATCGTAAAGTCCATTCAGAGAAACATGCTTGAAGTCAGAGATCTTCAGTCCCGATTCTGAAAGCCACTCTTTGAACTCTGGAAACAGCACAGGAGCGTAAACCTGCTCATCAAGAATCACGGTTTTATCCTCTATCTTTTTACATTTTTCAATTTCGTCTTTTATTAGATCGTTGCTTTTCAGATCCTCCAACATCAATTCCCAATCTCCTTCATAAAGAAGGTCTCTTACCATAACAACAAAAGGGGTTAAATCTGTAACGGTTATTCTTTCTCCTTCTATGATAAGGTTTATGATCTTTTCCATTGCGACACCTCCCGAAACTTTTTCTTCATCTTCAATTCACATTATACAACATATCGATACGAATTCAACGAAGGAAGATGCCATGATAAAATCGCCATGGGAGGGGTGATTTCGTGAAAAATGTTATTGTAATTAGGTACTCTGAAATTGGTTTGAAAGGAAAGAATCGAAAGAATTTCGAAGAACAGCTCGTAAGGAATATAAAAGAAGCTTTGAACGTTAAGGTTGAAAGAAGATACGGCAGGATTCTGATAAAGAATGGTTCGATAGATCCTTTAGATAACATAAAGAGAATCTTCGGAATTCAAAACTTCAGTCCCGGTTTCAGCGTTCCTCACGATTTCGAGGAGGTAAAAAAAGCTTCTAAAATTCTAGTTGAAAAGAAAGTAGAAGAAGGTGCCAGAACTTTCAAGGTGAACGCGAAGAGAGCTTTTAAAGGATTCAAGATGGGTGTTTACGACATGAACAAAGAACTTGGAGCGTACGTTTTGAAGAATTTTCCCTCTTTGAAAGTGGACGTTCACAACCCCGACTTCATCCTAGGGGTTGAAGTTAGAGAAAAAGAAATTCTCGTTTTCACCGATAAAATCGAAGCGTACGGTGGCTTACCTGTTGGTGTGAGTGGAAAAGCGGTGCTTCTCCTATCTGGAGGAATAGACAGCCCCGTGGCAGGATGGTACGCTCTCAGAAGGGGAGTTCTTATAATACCTGTTACCTTCATGACACCTCCTTTCACAACTGAGAGAAGTATTGATAAAGTTGTAGAGATCGTTAAGATCCTTTCAAAATACAGTGGTGGGAATCCTCTGGTACTGAACATCGTCAACATGACTGAGGTTCAGATGGCCATAAGAAATAATTCTCCAGATAGATATAGATTGATCCTTTACAGGAGATCCATGTTCAGGATCGCCGAAAAAATCGCTTTTGAGGAAGGAGCAAGAGCGATATACACCGGTGAAAACGTTGGGCAAGTTGCAAGTCAGACACTCGATAACATGTGGTCAATAGAGAGCGTGACATCGCTTCCAGTGATGAGACCTCTCTCGGGATTCGATAAAATCGAGATCGTGAATAAAGCGAAGGAAATAGGAACTTACGAGATATCAATTCTTCCATATCAGGATAGCTGTGTTTTCTTCGCTCCCAAAAGGCCAGCAACAAAATCAGAACCGAAGATTATGGAGGAGATAGAAGGTAATATAGAAGACCTGAAAAAATTAGAAGAGAAAGCCTTCAGAAACAGAAAAAGGTTAGAGGTGATCAACGGTGAGGTTGTTGAAGGAAATTAAGTATCTCCTGGTAACACTGTATTTCTACATCATAGCCACGCTGTACATCGTCTTCTATGGAGGCTTCGTTCTCTCAAGAGCCTGGTTCATGAGAAAACTTTTGAAGAAGGAAAAGGAAGCGAGAGAATACGTTCTAAAGGAAATTCAGACCTTCGGTAGGAGATCGTTCTCATGGCTCTTCTCAAAGGTTGTGATTCATGGGAAGGAAAATCTTCCTGACAGGAAGCCTTTCCTGGTTGTTGCAAATCATCAAAGTTTGATGGATATACCTCTGATACTTGGTTTCATAGAGACGGGGGCTTTCATAGCGAAGAAGGAACTTTCGAAAGTTCCCGGTATAAATTGGTACGTCAGGTACCTTGGGGGACTGTTCGTTGATAGAGGGAACCCCAGACAAACTGCTACGGTTCTGAAAGAAGCTATAAGAAGATTGAAGAATGGTATATGCTTCATCGTTTTTCCAGAAGGAACGAGATCGAAAGATGGAAACGTTCAAGAATTCAAACCCGGTAGTCTGATCCTTGCAAAGAAAGCTGGTGTAAAGATTCTACCTGTCTCCATATGGGGAACCTACGAGTTGATACCTAAAGGGAGAATACTCTTCAGGCCAGGTGAGGTACATCTTTTGATACACCCCCTGGTGGATCCAAAGGATTTCAAAACGGAAAGAGAAATGGAGGAAAAGATCAGGGAAATCATAGTTGAAGGCGTCGAGAAACTGAGATCTTTCAAGTGAGATCGTGTTCTGTAAGGATGAAGATAAGTCCCCTCTTCGTGATAGAATAGCTTTGGGCCAAGGGGGGCACATCTTCAAAAGGAGGGGTTCCTCATGAGAAGGTTCTTAACGCTAGCCTTACTGGCAATTCTGCTGGTAGGACTTTCCTTCTCCGCAGAAAGAGTTCTAAAAGTCCTCATGCCGATAGGTGGAGGTTACACCATCGAAGATCAGGAAGCCATCGCTAAGGAATTCGAGAAAGATCATCCCGGGGTAAAGATCGAAATGGAGTTCGTCGGTTGGGAAGAACTCTGGGACAAGATCATAACTTCTATAGGTGCTGGTGCAGCGCCTGATGTGATGTACATAGGATCTCGATGGATACCGGCTCTTGCAGATATGGGAGCTATCATACCGCTCGATGAGTACATAAAACCCGAGAAGAAAGCGATGTATTACGATACTGTCTGGAATACCGTGACCTACAAAGGACACATCTGGGGTGTCGTCAGGGCCATGTCAACCAAAGTCTTCATATACAACAAGAAACTGTTCGAGGAAAAAGGTGTGAAGATTCCAACAAACTGGGATGAACTTCTGGAAGCAGCAAAGAAGATTTACGATCCTGATAAAGGAATATACGGTATAGCCATGTGTGGAAAGAAATTTGTATCCACCGTTACGCAATTCCAGCAGTACCTCTACGCAAACGACGGGAAGATCGTCGATGAGAAAGGGAATGTTGTCATAAACGATGAAAAAGCCGTCAAAGCGTTGGAATTCTACAAAGAACTTTCCAAATACGCTCAACCTGGTATCGTGGAATGGAAAAGGGAAGATCTCATAAAGTTGTTCGAAACAGGAAAAGTTGGAATGTACATAGATCACGTTCACAACGCAAGAAGAGCTCTTGAAAAAGGAGTGGATGTTGGTTTCTTCTTGATACCAGGTGGTCCTGATTCTCATAAACCATATGCAACGGTCATCGTCACGGACTGTATATCCATCACATCTCAGTCAAAGAACAGAGATCTCGCTGTTGAATTCATAAACTACATGACGAGCTTCGAAAAACAGGCAGAATGGGATCTGAAACTCGGGTTCGTTCCACCAATGGTGAAAGAGAAGGATCTTCCCGAGTTCCAAAAATGGTATTGGAAACCCTATATCGAAGCTATAAAGTACGGATATCCTGAAGCGGTCGGTATAAAAGATTGGGAAGGAGTTCAGGAAGCCGTATTGGACGCAATTCAAAGCGTGTTGCTCGGTGTGAGTGATGCAAAGACGGCTCTTGATCAGGCTGCAAGGATAATAGAAATCCTTCAAAAATGATGGAGGGACACCCTTGAGGGTGTCCCTTTTTTCCTCAAGGAGTGATACCCTGTCATGTCTTCGAAAAAAACTGTACCGTATGTCTTGATAATGCCACTCCTTCTCGCTTTTGCTATCTTCATGATCTATCCTCTCTACAAGATCGTTGAGACCTCTTTCTACAAAGTCAGTTTCTTAAACCCCACGGCGAGACTCTTCGTGGGTTTTGATAATTATCGATGGCTTCTGAACTTCAAAGTTTTCAACCCGAAGTATTCTTACTTCGTGACTGCCCTTGGCAAATCTCTGATATGGGTTGCAGGATCCGTCCTGCTCAAAGTCATAATTGGTATGGCTGGAGCTCTTCTTCTAAACAGTAAGTTTCTGGCAGGTCGGAAAGTGTACAGAGCTCTGGTCATAGTACCTTGGGCGATTCCATGGGCTATGTCTTCCATGATGTGGGCCTGGACCTTAAACAGCCAGTTCGGGGTTGTGAATTCCATAATGATGAAGCTGAATCTCATAGAAAAACCAATCACTTTCCTTTCCGATCCAACGATGGCTTTTGCGACTACCATGGTGGTGGATGCGTGGGTTGGGCTTCCTTTCATGATAATAATGTTTCTTTCGGGGCTTCAGTCCATACCAGATACACTGTACGAAGCTGCCATAATGGATGGTGCAAACGAGATATCTTCTTTCTTCAAAATAACCCTTCCATTGATGAAACCAGTTATTTTAACGGTCAGTCTCCTATCCCTCGTATGGACTTTCAACTCTTTCGACATCATATGGATCCTCACAAGAGGGGGCCCATTGAGAGCTACCGAGACTCTTCCCATAGCCATATACAACACATCTTTCAGGTTGATAAGGTTCGGTGGGATAGGAAAAGCCTCTGCAATGACGGTTGTTCAGGTTTTAATAGTGACCCTCATCTCTATTTTCTACATAAGGACTCTGGAGAAAGGTGAGATAAGATGAAGTTGAGCACGAAGAAAAGAGTTAAAAAAGTAACCTATCAAATCTTAGCACTTCTTTTAATAGCTTTCCTTTTCTTACCCATATATCAAATGCTCATAACCGCGTTGAGGCCAGCCGACCTTCCATGGCCTTCACCTGCGCCACTTTTGCCTGAGAAGGTCACGCTGTCCAACTTCTTCCTGGCTTTCAGGCTGGTTCCAAGGCTTCCAAGATACCTTCTGAACAGCTTCATCTATGGAATTGGAGTGAGCTTTCTATCACTTCTGATAGCCATCCCGGCGGGCTACAGCCTTGCGAGGTTCAGATACATATTAAGGAAACCTCTCATGATCTTCGTGATATACGCCAACATGTTCGCTCCCATAATGTTACTCGTTCCTATATATGTCATCATGAAAAGCCTTGGATTGATAGATACCTACCTCTCCGTGATACTGGCTGGCTCGATTTTCACGATACCTCTCTCAACATGGCTGATGGTCTCTTACATGCAAACCATACCAAGAGATATCGAAGAAGCGGCTCTTATCGATGGTTGCTCGAATTACTCTGTTTTAACGAAGATAGTAATGCCACTCATAAGCCCTGCGATAGTCGCTGTTTTCATATATGCATTCATAACGGGTTGGAGCCAGCAATTCATACTAGCTCTTGTTCTCATAAAAACAGATCAGCTGATGCCGATAACTCAAGGGCTGTATCAGTTCTTCAGCAGAAGCTCTGTAAGGTGGAACGAACTCATGGCTGCTATCCTCATATCAACACTCATACCCGTTTTTCTATTTCTGGCTGTTCAGAGATATATAATAAAGGGACTGACATCGGGAAGTTTGAAGGAATAGGAGGGAGAACTTGTCAACCATATCGAAAATTTTGTTTGAAAAAGCGCGAGAATTTATCGATGATGGTGTGGTGATAGAAGATTTCGTCATAGGTGTTGGACTCACCGCTGTGAAATTGAGTGACGGGAGAGCTGGCGTTGCTTTCACAAACAAACAGGACACGCTTGGAAGATGCGAGGAATTTTACAGATGTATGGGACTCGATGGAGATCTTGAAAGTAAAGCGAGGGTTGGTATGACCGCATTAGAACTCCTGGAAGTGGGGCTCTTTTCAGGAGATCCCCTTCTCAGATCCGTTGCTTACGCCGCTTTGAACGCTGTTTTCAACTTCAACCGTGATAGGTTCGTAAAGGGAGATGTTATGGAATACCTTCAAGTCAATGAAAACGACATCGTGGGTATGGTCGGTGAGATAGAGCCTTTAGCCGATGCCTGGAAAGATAAAGTCTGGGATCTTCTGATCTTCGACAGGAACAGGAAAAGGGACGAGATATTTCCAGATTGGGCCATCGTTGATCTTCTTCCAAAATGTACCGTCGTTGTGATAACGGGCTCGGCCATAGTCAATGGGAGCATAGATTGGGTTTTGAAGTACGTGATGACAGAAAAAGTTGCCATAGTTGGTCCGTCCACTCCTTTAGTCGAAGGGGTTTTACCGGTTAAGATACTAGCTGGAGTCTATATAAAGGATCCCGATGTTCTATTCGATCTCGTATCGAAAGGTGCTGGGACCAGAAAAATCATTCGATCCGGAGCGGCGGAAAAAGTCAACATCATTCAAAAAAGTGCTGGAGAGAATTTTTATCGGGTATGATGTATTTCCCCCTTGGAATCATCACCTCTTCTGTTTCCAGATCGAAAAGCTTTTTCATGTTACATGAATTTATGACCTCTTCAGGTTTTCCACTGTCTATTATCGTTCCATCCTTCATGAGAAAAACAGTATCACAGAACAACAAAGCCAAATTTGGATCGTGAAGTGATAGTATCGCCATCTTTCCCAGTTTTCTTGAGATATTCTCCACAACAGATAACGCCAGCAAGCTGTTTTTAAAATCCAGAAAAGAAGTGGGCTCATCCAGCACCATCAATTCCCCTTCCTGTGCAAGTCCCCTTGCTATAAGGACGAGCCTTTTCTGACCACTACTCAGCTGAACGAACGGTTTTTCTTTGAGGCCTTCTAAATTCAACATGTTGAGATATTTTATGACGATTTCTTCGTCTTCTCGAGTTGGTCCAAATATCGTGTTCAAATGGGGATGTCTTCCCACCAAAACCGTCTCGAAGACGGTATAAGGAAAACTCAAGGAGAACTCTTGAGGAACGTAGGAAATCAGTTTTGCCCGTTCCTTGAGCTTCAAATTGGTTAAATCCCTTCCCTTGAAGAAAATCTTTCCTCTTTTCGGTTGAAGAATCCCCACAATCGTTTTCAAAAGGGTGGATTTTCCCGCACCATTTGGCCCCAAAATGCATCCTACGCCGCATTTTTGCTCAAGATTTATCCCTTTTAGAACCTCCACTATCCCGTTGTATGAGAAATGGATGTTTTCAATCCTTAGCATAGAGAACACCTTTTTTCCTTACAAGTATCGCGAAAAGCACAGGAGCCCCCACGATGTTTGTAACAACACTTAGAGGAAGTTCAGATGCTGTCAAGATCCTGGCAAGATCATCACATACAAGGAGAAGAAGAGCCCCCACCATCGCCGTCATTGGAACGAGTCTTCTGTTGTCCGATCCAACCATGAGTCTTGCAACATGAGGCGCAACAACTCCTATCCAGGTTATGATCCCAGCTACAGAGGTTACAGCGGAAGTTGCAAGTGTTGCTAAAAGAATAGATAGAGTCCTATATTTTCTAACATCAACTCCTAGAGCTTTCGCTTCCTCATCACCCGCCGAGAGGACATTGTATATCCAGCGAAGACAGAGCATGCCGGTGATACCCAGCAACATGGGAACCAGTGCGAGCATGAGGTCGCTCCATCTGACACCCGTGAAGCTCCCAAGAAGCCAGAAAACGATAGTTGGAAGTTTGTTGTATGGATCTGCAAGATACTTCACAAGTCCCAGAAGGGCCGAGAAAAAAGCGGAAATTACCATTCCAGCTAAGACGAGACTCAGCACGGTACTTCCAAGTTTTTTTCCCAAAGAATATGATAAAAAGACGGATATCAAACCGAATATAAAGGAAAATCCCTGAATCAGGTAATTGATGGGAAAAAGAAGTATCGCAACGGCAGCTCCAAAAGCGGAACCGCTGGTAACACCGAGTATCCCAGGACCTGCGAGGTAATTTCTGAAAAGATTCTGGAAAGTGACACCTGCAAGACCGAGTGAAGCACCTGATAGAGATACTATCAATATCCTTGGAAGTCTAACATCTACAAGTATCGCTTTTTCAACCTCGCTCATGTTCCAGGGTATGAAGAAGTATCTCCCAAGGATCAAGGAGATGACAAAAACCAGGAAGAACAGAAGAACACCCTTTTTCAAAAACTTCACACTCCCGTTCTTAACCTCGTCTAGTAGATTATACCCGAAAGATCGACTGTGACTCGCTGTCATACCTTTCCCATTTGTCTCTTCTATCCCTCTGTATCCATGAGTTTTTCCACTAATAAAGACGACGCCAAAAGATTTTCAGAGATGTTCGATACTCCTGTGAGCCAAAACACACTGCTATTGGAAAGATCCCCCGCCTCGTTCTATGCTCTTTTCAACGTGAAATTAAATACCATCAAAAAGAACTATCACATCTGTGACAGCGAATGCTGATAAAAGCAACAACGCCTTTATTTTCACAGGTATCACCTCCTGAGCTTTTTAGGGAACTTCCATAGGGATGGGCGAAAAATATCTTTAGTCATGTAAAAGTTTCGGAATTGGTTCGCATTGCTTATTATATCATTTATTTTTCATAGATTAGACAATTTGTTCTTAAATTAGAACGGCCGAATTTATAAATCCTATGTTTCGTTCTATTTTGATTTTGAATGCCAAACTGTGATAAGATAAAAAATGAACAAAGAGTGAGGAGGTATTGAAATGAATCTTACAGCCCTTTTCAAAGTTAATTACGGTGTATACATAGTAAGCTCTAAAAATGGAGATAAACTTAACGGTCAGATAGGAAACACGGTCTTTCAGGTGACGGCGGAACCTCCACAAATCGCCATCAGTATCAACAAGGATAACTTAACCCACGAGTTCATAGAGAAAGAGGGAGTGTTCTCCGTGTCCGTTCTTTCAAAAGAGACTCCCCTTCAATTCATTGGGAGATTTGGATTTAGAACAGGAAGGGATTTTGACAAGTTCGAAGGTGTTAAGTACAAACTAGGGGTAACAGGAGCTCCCATCGTTCTTGAAAGCACCGTTGCGTATGTGGAATGCAGGGTCGTTAAAAAACTGGATGTTGGAACTCATACCATTTTTGTCGGTGAAGTCGTCGATGCGGACATCGTATCGAGTGATGAACCCATGACTTACAGTTACTACCACGAGGTTAAAAGGGGAACCACCCCGAAGAATGCGCCAGTTCGTGTTGAAAGCAAATGAGGAGGTGTTATTGTGGATAAGTACAGGTGTACCGTGTGCGGTTACATATACGATCCAGAGCAGGGAGATCCAGATTCCAAAATACCTGCTGGAACACCTTTTGAGAAACTACCCGATGATTGGGTGTGTCCTCTATGTGGAGCGAGTAAAGATATGTTCGAGAAGGTGGAAAGCAATGGCAGTTAGAAAGATAAAGGAAGGTATATATGAGGTGGGTGCAATAGATTGGGACAGAAGACTTTTCGATGAACTCATTCCACTTCCGGATGGAACGAGTTACAACTCCTACCTGGTTGTGGGAAAAGAGAAAATCGCACTCATTGACACTGTTGATCCTTCGAAAGAAAGGGTATTGATAGAAAACATCGAAAAACTGAATATCGAAAGAATCGATTACATTGTTTCCAATCACGCAGAACAAGATCATTCAGGATCTATTCCAGTGATTCTAGAAATGTTCCCAGATTCCAAGGTCGTTACGAATCCCAAGGCGAAGGAGTTTCTCATGGATCTTCTTCATGTACCAGAAGAAAGATTTCTATTGATAAACGAAGGAGAAACCTTGGATCTTGGAGGAAGAACTTTAAAGTTCTTCATGACACCTTGGGTTCACTGGCCCGAAACTATGGTCACGTATCTTGTAGAGGATAGAATCCTCTTCACCTGTGACTTCTTTGGATCGCATCTTGCAACCAGCAAGCTCTTTGCTGATGAAGAAGTTTTGGAACCTGCCAAAAGGTATTATGCCGAGATAATGATGCCTTTCAGGGTATCCATAAAGAATCACTTGAAAAAGTTAGAGAATCTGGATATAGAAATGATTGCACCAAGCCACGGTCCAATCTATAGGGATCCTTCCTTCATAATGAATGCCTACAAAGATTGGACATCTGATGATGTGAAGAACGAAGTAGTCGTTGCGTACGTGTCCATGCATGGAAGTACGGAAGCTCTGGTAAGAAGATTTGTGGATATTCTTGTTGAAAAAGGTGTCGAGGTTAAGCTTTTCAATTTGACGAAGGCCGATATAGGAGAGTACGCAATATCCCTCGTTGATTGTGCTACTCTTGTGATAGCTTCTCCAACCGTTTTAACAGGACTTCATCCAGTTGTTTCTTTTGTAGCGTCCTTAACGGGTGCTTTGAGACCTAAATTGAGATACGTGGGCTTTCTCGGCTCTTACGGCTGGGGTGGAAGAGCTTTTGATCAACTGAAATCATTGCTAACAGGGCTCAGATCGGAATTTTTGGACCCTTTCATTATAAAGGGACATCCAACGGAAAAGGATTTTGAAAAACTGGAGGAGTTTGCTGAGGAGATTCTTTCCAGGCATGAAAGATTGTAGTACAGGAAAGAACAAATAGGAAAGAACAATATGTCGGTGTAAAATAAAAGGTATCTCCAGTAGATAATGAACTTACTCTGTTAGAACAACTCATCGAGACTCACTAATTTTAAATCATCACTTTCTTTTATATCTTCAAAACCGCTCTTCGAGAAAAGGTAGTACACAATGGTTAAATCGTTCACTTTGAGATCTTTCAGCAGATATGGAACTTTACTTTTCAACTTGTTCAATGTACGATTATCTACTTTCTTTTTTGACCATTTGCATTCAGCTATGTAAAGGGTCTTATCCTTGATAGCCACTATATCGATTTCCTGTCCTTCTCCCCACCATCTTCCTATCCTTTCTACTCGTTCTTTTCTGACAAAAAACTGACGAGCTATCTTTTCAAATGTGAACGAGACATGCTGATCTAAGGTTAATTTTATTCTTTCTGCTAGTTTCCTCTTCAACTCTCTGTATATCAACTCTTTGTTGGGATAAATGTATTTGAAATAGAACCTCAGATATTCATCCGCTATAGAATAGTAAGGTTTACGTTTTGGTTTCTTGTAAAGAGAAAAAGGATGCTCTTTGGTCACCAATCCCAGATCTACCAGCTTGGACAGGTACACTCCTATGCTTTTATGATCAACTCCTGAGACATTCGCAATTTCATTGGGGGTCGTCTTTCCCTGTGCGATTGCAAGAAGAATAGAATAATAATTTGAAGGATCTTTTTTAAATTCTTCGAGAGTTAAGAATTTACCCTCTTCAACTAAATATTCACCAGGTGAAAGAATTTTTTCATGTAAGGCTGTGTAGAAATCATCGTATCCAGAAAATTCCATTAAATAAAGAGGTATCCCATCAGTGATACTATACGCTTTTACATAATCTTCTTTAGATTTGAAGTTTAAAAATTTCACTGAATCAAAGAAATCAAGGGGTAAAACTTTATATTGTCCTGTTCTCCTCCCATAAATTGGACTGTTATGTGAGAGTGCTATTTTTTCCGTCATTCCGATGTAGGAACCGCAAAGGATAAACTTAACGTTTCTTTTTGAAAACTTTTCATCCCACCATCTTTGTAAAATTGTGAGAAAACTTTCGTCACGCATAGGTATATACTGAAATTCATCGAAAATCACAACGTTCAGATCTTTCCTAGTATCGAATACCATATTTAGAAACCCGAAGAACTCATCCCACGAGGAAATCGTGATGGATCGAGGTAAATTTAAAATGTCTTTTACTTCATTGAAAAAGCGATTCATAACGTGAAAGCTACCTGAAAGATCTGCCGTGAAGAACAACGCATTTTCAACACAATGTTGGAGAAGGTATGTCTTTCCAACTCTACGTCTACCATATATGACCAATAGCTCTGGTTTGCCACTCGAAATTTTTCTTCTCAAGAACTCACATTCTTTTTCTCTGTTGATAAACAAGCCAATCACCTCATCTATATAATATGGCAGTGTTTCAAAATTGAACGAACTCCATTCGATGATGAGCTATATTCGGTGATCGGTGTTCGATGTTCGGTATTTGATAATCGGTGATCGGTGGTGATTAGGGTATAGTTATTAGGGCAAAGTATTTTACTCTATACTCTGTACCCTATTTCCTGCACCCTGTTTTCTAACACCGACAAGCGAACAGCGAATACCGAACAACGACCACCAAATTTTGAAGCACCCTCATCTATATATTATATCAAGAATTGCTGAACTTATATTTTCTAAACTTATATTTTCTAAAAATATGTTTAGAATATGAACTAAAGAAGGAACGTACGCATCAAATTCAATTAACATCGAACCTATGATATGATTCTTTCTGGTGATCGTTATGAATAAAGAGTTTTTAATCGAGAAAATAAAAAATTTCCTGAAAGATCGTAATGAGATAATATTTGCTTATGTATTCGGTTCTTCAATTGAAGAACAGGTGTTCAACGATATAGATCTCGGTGTATATGTGGATGAGAGCGATCCAAAGGTGAAAGATGCATTTTATGACATCGATTTGTCGTTAAAGCTTGAAAAGTACCTTCATCTCCCGGTAGACGTTGTTTTGCTGAACTGGGCAAATAGTATCATGATTTTTCGTGCGTCCAAAGGTGTTCTTGTGAAGAACAATGATGATAACCTCAGGGTTGATTTCATCACCAAACATTGGAAGCTATACTGGGATATCAAGGATAGAATAAGAGAATACATTAAGGAGAGAGAATGATGCCCGTTGATAAAGAACGATTAATTTTGTTGATAGGTAAGATAGATGAATCGCTAAACATCCTTAAAAAAATCATGGAAGATGGTGAAAGTCTTTTTAAAGATCCTGTGAGAATGGGAAGTGTTAAATACTATTTGATCGTTGCAATAGAAGCGTGTATTGATATATGTAACCACATAGTGGCTAAAGAACATCTTGGGACGCCTAATAGCTATTCCGGGTGTTTCGATATCCTGCAAAAATTTTCTATAATTGATGAGCATCTTGCATCGAAAATGACTAGTATGGCAAAATTCAGAAACCTGTTGGTTCACTTGTACTGGGAAATAGACGATTATCGTGTTTACGAAATTCTCCAAAAGAACCCACAGGATTTTAAAGAGTTCATCAAACAGGTGAGTTCAAAATACCTAATAAATGACTGTTGATTTTTCATGGAACCTTGCTGCTTCTTCTTAAGTTTCTGTTAAACTTCAGGAAACATCCGTTCGTTAGAATCATTGAAAAGTGTGAAAATTGAATATCTTTCAAGACCCGGCGGAGGAGCCCCTGAGATGAGTAGCCCTTCTCATCATGGGGGAATAGGGGAAGGGTGAAAGGCGAGGGGGCCGAAGGGTGCAAGGGACCCCCCTACCTTGCATGCCTGGGGATGTGGGGAACACCCACATCACTGTCACGGAAGGAACGAATGCCTTCCGTGGAGAGCCGTTCGGGTCTGAGATTGAGTGAAAGAACACTTGATTTCAGACCTGAGGCGTTTCTCCACGGAAGGGAGAAACGCCTTTTTTGTTAAAGGGAGGTGCTGTTGTGAAAGTAGGAATAGTTGGTGCAACAGGTGAAGTTGGGAGAGCCATGATCAAGGTGCTGGAAGAAATGGATATCCCCGTGGACGAACTTCGATTGTTCGCTTCCAAAAGATCTGCAGGTAAAACACTTGAGTTCAAAGGGAAAGAATACGTTGTTGAGGAACTAAAAGAAGGTCACATGAAGGAAAAATACGATTACATTCTTTTCTCAGCAGGAGCGGAAGTTTCAAAGAAATTTGCAACAATTGCTGCAAAGAGTGGCAACATCGTGATAGACAACTCTTCTGCCTTTCGGCTGGAGAAAGACATCCCTCTCGTCGTTCCTGAGATAAACGGGTATCTTCTCAGAGGATATAAAGGGATCGTAGCGAATCCCAACTGTTCCACGATCCAGATGGTTCTTTCCCTGTACAAAGTTCACAGAGTTTACGGGATAAAAGAGATCGTTGTGTCAACTTATCAGGCCGTGTCAGGTGCCGGGCATAAGGGAGTTGTCGAGCTTCAGTCTCAGATGGACGGTGAAGATGTCATATCTGTTTTTCCAAAAAGGATTTTGGGAAATGTGATCCCTCTCATAGGCCCTATAAAAGAGAATCTGTACACTCAGGAAGAGATGAAAATGGTGAACGAGACCAGAAAGATTCTGAACGACCCCAGCATAATGGTGTATCCAACTGCAGTCAGAGTCCCTGTATTTTATGGTCACTCTGAGAGCATCTTTGTAAAACTTGTGAAACCTTTTAAAAATCTTGAAGAACTCAAAATAGTCCTTTCATCGAGTGAAGATGTTGTTGTAACGGATGACATCGTAACACCTTTGGATATCGAGGGATCAGATCTCACATACATCTGCAGGGTCAGAGCTTTCGATAACACATCTTTTTCCTTCTGGAATGTTGCTGACAACATAAGAGTGGGAGCGGCAACCAATGCTGTTCGGATTTTGAAGAAACATATGGAACTGAATGGAGTGGGATCATGAGATATCCTGTCTATTCCTCCCTTGGCAACACCTTCATCATGGTGGATTCGTCGAAGAAACCTTTGACTATCCCTGAGAAGAAAGAGTTGATTATGAAAGAAGCAAAAGATGTGGATGGTGTCGTATTTTTGGAGATAAAAGATGGCTCATTTTTCATGGACTACTTCAACAAAGATGGTAGTAGAGCCTTCTGTGGAAACGGTGCAAGAGCTTTCGTCATGTTTCTCAGGGATCTTGGCTACATAGATAACCACGTTGTTTTCAGAACGATTGAAGGGGATATTCCGGGATGGATTGAGGGGAAAGATGTTATCGTGAAGATGCCTGATCCCATTTTCTTGGGAAAAAGAACTGTCCACAGTTTTGAAGGTGTTCTTATCAAAGTCGGTGTTCCACACTTTCTTGTAAAGCATGATGATATCGAAAAGCTCGACATCGAAAAGATGGCTCCCCCTATCAGGAAAGATTTGGATGCGAACGTGGATTTCTATAAAGAGAGCAAAAGAGGGATTTTGAGATTGAGAACTTACGAGAGAGGGGTAGAAAGGGAAACCAAAGCGTGCGGAACGGGAGCAACAGCCCTGGCCTGGTATTACAAGAAAGATCGTAAATATAAGGGAGATACCGTCGAGATCATCGTAAACGGAGGAAGGCTCTTCGTCATTTTCAAGGATGATGGGATATACCTTAAGGGAGGTGTTGAGAGATGATGAGAGGTGTGGGGACAGCTATGATCACTCCTTTCCGTGACGGTGAGGTCGATTATGAAGCTCTGAGAAGGTTCGTGAGATTCCAGATTGAAAACGATATACATTTTCTTCTAGTCCTTGGAACAACAGGTGAAGCTCCTGCTGTGAATGATGATGAAAGGGAAAAGATCGTATCCACGGTTCTTGAAGAAGTTGAAGGGAAGGTGCCGGTAGTGGTTGGAGCTGGGACCAACAGTACGGAAAAAACATTGAAAATGGTGAAGAGTGCGGAGAAGTTGGGAGCAGATGGGGTTCTTCTTGTAACTCCATATTACAACAAACCAA
>Ga0190361_1000077_pt1 | contig 39247 bp, 41 predicted proteins | sample 48721845_MG_FD_161273 | JGI IMG/M metagenome (GOLD analysis project Ga0190361, IMG submission 161273) | Hydrothermal vent microbial mat bacterial communities from Southern Trench, Guaymas Basin, Mexico - 4872-18-4-5_MG | ecosystem: Environmental > Aquatic > Marine > Hydrothermal vents >... | reverse complement strand
TGTTACTCAGACGGAGGTTAGGCGGTCCCTAAGCTGAACCCGAAAGGGGTAGGCGATGGGTAAGGGCGTCAACATTCGCCCCCCACCTATAGACGGTAACTTAAGGAGTGACGCACTAAGTGCGGTAGGCGGACGGTTGGATGTGTCCGTCCCCCGACATTACCTCGGGGGGGAGCCCAAGCTACGGCGCGGGCGAAGTTACCTGAACTTAGTGCCAAGAAATAGCTTCTTAAGTTGTCTATAGGTGACCGTACCGTAAACCGACACAGGTAGGCTGCCAGAGTATGGTAAGGCGCTCGGCAGAAACCTCCCTAAGGAACTCGGCAATCTAGCCCCGTACGTTCGCAAGAAGGGGTCCCCGACGTTACGTCGGGGCGCAGTGAAATGGCTCCCGGGACTGTTTAGCAAAAACACAGGTCCCTGCTTAACTCGAAAGAGGATGTATAGGGACTGAGACCTGCCCAGTGCCGGAAGGTTAAGGGGAGGGGTTATCCCGACGTTACGTCGGGAAAAGCTCCGAACCGAAGCCCCGGTGAACGGCGGCCGTAACTATAATTTGACCGTTGTAGTTACGCAAATAAACCTGGCTATATGCGGGGAAGTCCGGTTAGTATTTCTAGCTACCCCGATAGAATATCGGGGTAACAATGCTAGAATGCGGACTATCCGCAGGGAAGATTCTTTTGAAGATGCCCTTCCTTGGATTAGAAGGAGGGGAATATGCAGAAGATAAGAGTTAACCCCAAAATAGGATGGTATCTTGCTGGTTTTGCAGATGGAGAGGGTTCTTTCAATGTGGTATTTAGACCTCGAAAGGATTACAAACTTCCCTGGAAGATTTCTTTGTGTTTTAACATTTCTCAAAGAGATAAGATAATTCTTACCTTGTTTAAACGCTATTTGGGTTGTGGAACATTACGGCAGAGACAAGATGGTGTTTGGTACTATGAGGTTAATAATCTTACAGCGATAATTGAAAAAGTTATTCCCTTTTTTGAAAAGTTTAGATTTCTCTCAGCAAAGAAAAAAAGAGATTTTTCCAAGTTTAAAAAAATTGCTTCTCTTGTAAGTAACAATAAACATTTTACTCCTGAGGGAATAAGAGAAATTCTAAAAATACGCAGAGATATGAATGATGGAGGAAAGCGAAAATATGAGGAAGAGGTAATTTTAAAACATCTTCAAGAGAATCCCCTCAGAGACCATACGCCAGGCTCTACTCAAGCCTAGGTTCTCAGATAATGGGAATATGTCGCCTTGCTTGGGAGAGAAGATATGGTCCAAACTTGGTGGCGACACCAAGGTTCTCCTGAAAGGAGAACACCCTTCTTAAAAATGAAGGGTAATGTAAAAGAACGGTCGACTTTCAAAGGGTTGGGCCGTTGTAAAACCTGGCTATATGCTGGGATACTCTGTTATTCTATAAGGTACCGAGTAGGTGAAAATCCTTATAGAAGAGTTACCAGCAGGAAACCAAGGAGGGGTAATGCTTTATGAATTTAAAAGTAATCCAGCATTCGAGAGGTTGCCTAAAAAAGGAAGAGAATTAAGATACTATTTAGTAGGATTCGTGGATGGAGAAGGATCTTTTAGTGTGTCTATTAAGAAATTACCTACAGCAAAGTTCGGATGGATAGTTGATCCTTGCTTCCAAGTATATCAACATAAGAAAAATGTTCACATCTTAGAGCTATTTAAAAAATTTTTTCAAGCAGGGTATATAAAGCCAAAATCTCCTACAAGTAACACTTATGTATTCACCATCTCTCAAAGAAGAGCTCTCCAGGAGAAGGTAATTCCCTTTTTTAAGAAGTATAAGTTACTTACTTCTAAGTGGGAAGAATTTTGTAAGTTTGCTCAAATAATAGAAAAGATGGAAAAAGGTGAACATCGTAATTTAGAAGGACTTAAGGAAATAGTAGAGATTGCTTGCAGTATGAATGAGTTAGGTAAGCAGAGGAAATACTCCTTAACAAAAATTCTTTCCTCCTTGGGATCCTCAGAGACCATACGCCAGGTCCCGAAGTAAATTCGGGAAAGATATGGTCCATTCCAAAATAAGGAATGCCTAAGGTAGCGAAATTCCTAGTCGGGTAAGTTCCGACCCGCACGAAAGGTTTAACAACGGGAGCGCTGTCTCGGGGAGGCAGCCGGCGAAATTGTAGTGGCGGTGAAGATGCCGCCTACCCGCAGTTGGACGAAAAGACCCCGGAACCTTTACTGCAGGCTGGTATTGAATTTTGGTCCGGTATGTGTAGAATAGGTGGGAGGCTGTGAACCCCGGACGCCAGTTCGGGGGGAGCCACCAGTGAAATACCACCCTTACCGTACTAAGGTTCTAACCCCCCGATTTAGCGGGGGAGACAGTGCCAGTTGGGCAGTTTAACTGGGGCGGTTTCCTCCTAAAAGGTAACGGAGGAGCCCAAAGGTAGGCTCAGTCCGATTGGAAACCGGACGTTGAGTGTAAGGGCATAAGCCTGCCTGACTGCGAGAAAGACATTTCGAGCAGAGCGGAAACGCGGGCCTAGTGATCCGGTGGTTGCGTGTGGGAGCGCCATCGCTCAACGGATAAAAGGTACTCCGGGGATAACAGGCTTATCGGGCCCGAGAGTTCACATCGACGGCCCGGTTTGGCACCTCGATGTCGGCTCATCCCATCCTGGGGGTGGAGAAGCTCCCAAGGGTCCGGCTGTTCGCCGGTTAAAGGGGTACGTGAGCTGGGTTCAGAACGTCGTGAGACAGTACGAACCGTGCTGTCTATAAATCTGGCTATATGCTGGGAAGTCTGAGTATCCCATATTACTACTTGATTATTCAGTCTCTATATGCTATTCTATAGAGATTCCCTTTTTTAAGGGACCACTTTGAAATAATAAGGTGGTGAGTAATCAAGAGTAAAAATATATGGGTGCAGATAACCAGCAGGGAAGGCTAGAAGGAGAGTGGGGCGATTATATCGCCGGTTTTGTAGATGGTGAGGGAAGTTTCTCCATTTCTATCCAGAGAAGTAAGAATGTGAGATTAGGAATTCAGGTTATTCCTGAGTTTCATGTGTGTCAGCACCGTAACCGTAAGGAAGTGTTGGAATTAATCCAGAGACATCTTGGGTGTGGGTATATTAAACCCAATCATTCCAGAAATCCCTATGATCTTACTTGGGTGTTAGTAGTGCGAGATTTAAAGAATTTAGAACAACGTGTGATTCCTTTTTTTGAAAAATACTCTCTTTTTTCTAAAAGAGATGATTTTGAGAAGTTTAAAGAAGTGATAAGAATGATGGGGAAGAAACTTCATCTCACCCTTGAAGGTTTAAAGAAAATTTTAAGAATCGCCCACTCCATGAATAGCAGGGGTAGATACAGAAAACTACCACTTAAGGAGTTATTTCTTCTTCTAGAACCCTCAGAGACTGTACGCCAGACCCCGACGTAACGTCGGGGAAGATATAGTCCGAACTCACCGGCGACGGTGAGAGTCTGACAGAAATGTCAGGCCGCCCAGCCTTTTTATTCAACCTATGGAAAGAAAATAGCGGTTATTTTTCAATATTTTGCAAAGAAGATTAATCTTTTACTTAAGATAAATAGAAATTAAAAAAGGCTGGGTCAGTATCCCGACGAATGTCGGGAGAAAGTAACAGATTGTCGGTCTCTATCCACTGTGGGTGCAAGGATACCTGAAGAGGAGCTGTCCCTAGTACGAGAGGACCGGGGCAGAGGAACCTCCGGTGTACCAGTTATCGCGCCAGCGGTAAAGGCTGGGTAGCCGTGTTCCTATGAGATAACCGCTGAAGGCATCTAAGCGGGAAGCTCACCTCAAAACTAGGTATCCCTCCCCGACATTTCGTCGGGGTGAAGGCCGGTCGGAGACTACGACCTTGATAGGATGCAGGTGTAAGTCCGGTAACGGATTTAGCCGAGCATTCCTAATGGCCAATCGGCTTGATACCCAACCTTTTGCGCCAGAGTGCTTACGCACTATCCCGCTCTTTAAAAAGAGCGGAAAACTGGCGCTTCATAGGGGTTCTACCCCTCTGACGTCCGCCTGTAAGCTGAACCTAAGAAGCCATTCACGGCGGACTGTCACCCCGCAGTAGTATCAAAGAAGAAATTTTCTTCTTTGAATTCACTTCAGGGTGACAGTGAGGCGAGGTTTATCATCTTTGGTAAACTGTGAGCCGAACGTCAAGAGGGACGGAGTCCCTATGAAGGCGCTGTTTTAATATTTTGGTTTTTATAATGCGAAGCATTCAGCGCCTTTTGCCGGGTGCTCATACCGGAGGGGCCACACCCGTTCCCATTCCGAATACGGCCGTTAAGCCCTCCAGGGCCCATGGTACTGCCCTCGCAAGGGGGTGGGAGAGTAGGTCAGCACCCGGCTTTTTTGTTTTCAAGTAAAAGTGATTAATACTCACACCAATACTTATATTTTTTAGTAAAAAATTACTTTTTTGATATACTTCGTGGATGCAGCGAACAAAGATTTTCTTTCAGTTTTACTTACTTTATGAGCATCATAAGGAACAGAGCTCCTTTGAAGACGTTGTTTATGCTTTAGTGAGGAGCACTCAGCGCTTGAAGGATAGATGTTTTATAATTTTAGGTTTTAGTTTTTTTAATATTTACTTCTGTTTTTAGATAAGATTTAGAAGCTTTTACTTTGACCATATTTCAAGAAAATTTAATCTTTCAGTAAGAAAAATCAATCTCCATCTTTATAAATAAAATTCCAGGTGTCTATAATAGGCGCGGTTCCCAAGCCACCTAAAGCCTCTAACGAAGAATAATGTATTCTTACAACAGCTTTTCCATTTTCTATATTTTTGTCTGTTTTTACAGAAACTACTTCTATGTTATGGCAAACAAGTCCTCTGTGGTTATGATAAGAAGTAATAAGCGCTGAAATCTTATCTCTTTTTTCAAGCTGGGAACCTTTATAATATGACAGTTCTGATAATCTCTCTACATCTTTTGCTAATAATGCTATAGCAAAATCTTCAACTATTGTCTTTATTCTTTCTTCTTCTGTCCGTTTTAATTTATAGTAATCTTCACCCCGGTATAGTTTATTTTCTCTCCATACTCTTCCTTCCTCCGTGTTACATATTATCCCATAAGAATACAACCATACACTAGTTAAAATAAAGATTATTATCTTTACCATATAAAATATTTAACTTAAAAAATGTATAGTCAAATCTGTAGCTAGGTGGTACTGTAAAATATTGTGTGTAAATTCTTGACAAGCTAAATAAAAAAGGCTATATCCTCCTAAGATAAGGAAAGGAGGTATATAGCCTATAAGAGATTAACTTTGAATCTGGTAAGAAGAAGGAGCGCCGAGTGCAGAGCATTTAACTGAGGAAGAGGTAGCGTTTATTGAAGAGCATTTAAGGGAGGTTATGACTCTACATGGTTGGACAGATGACGGATTAATTGGTGATGGTTACACTTTAGAGGTGGTAGGGTTAGGTATTTGGGAGTATGAACCTTGGCATCCTTATGATACCGTTATTGAAGCAGAGAACAAATTTGTTCAAGATGATATAGCTGAGCCAGTGCAACGTATTAACAAGAGAGATAACATTTTTTCTAGTTCTGGGTATGAGATTTTCTATCCTTTATTACAGCGTCAGTATCGGTAAAACAAAAGTTTGTTTGGAAATCTTGAAAATGTAAACGTGTATATGTTATAAATAAATAACATTTCCAACGCCACGGAGAATATGTTTAGGTAAAAAAGAGAAGGGTGACGATGAAACAGTACAGTAAACTTATAGGAATAATATTTTTTATAGGAGGACTAATCTTATGTACCCAAGGCGTTTCTCTAGGACAAAATATTGACGAGAATCTCCAAGAAGTGGGTAGCGTTTTACAAATACTTTACGATTTACTTCAAGACAGAATATCAGGGGAACAAGCTATAGAGTCACTAGAGCAAGTGTATGGAGACACGTTTACTCCTCAGCAGGTAACGAGTATCCAAGAAATATTGAATACACTTTCTACAGGAAACGTCGATTTTGGGGCTGTATCGCAAGAGATTCTGGGAGTAGTTCTACCTGATATAACTGTACCTGCTATGGCATGGATTTACAATCCCGACAATACTCCTCTAGGGGTTTTTTCTCTTTATAATGGGACTTTAACAGGCTTTAATTTTATCAATGGGAATGTAAGTTTGTTCCAATCCTTTGTTTCAGATTATAAAGATTTTGTTTCCGCTATGCAAGATAGTCCATTTTGGGCTCCAGTTTTTGCTTCCATGAATGAAGGGGATAGAGCAGATACTTTAAAACAGTTATACGAGGCTCTTACTTCAGGAGAACTAGCTGTAGGAGAAGAAATCAATATTAATGGAGTTAGATTTGTGCTTGTACCTGAAGGCCAAGGAGCAAGATTAGATGCTTTTATTAATGGTGAACAGTTTAAAATGCGTCATCTGGATCCTACTCTTACAGCAAATTTGACTGCTGATGGTAAGAAAAATTGGAAGAAAAAGATGAAAGGAGACCCTGCTGCAACTGGAAAGGTTTATAAAGATAAAGATGGGAATTGGAAGATGAAAGTTAAAGTGTGGACAAACTTTGATAAAACTAACTGGGAAGAAATAGAAGTAACTTTAGATTTAGATTCTTTTTTAGACCCTCAAGAAAGAGAAGCGATTGAGAAAGAATTGGAGAAAGCTGGACGTACAGGAGAGGAGATAACTTTATATGGAGTAAGTGAAGGCGACATACTATTTGCAGGAGCTACGTTACAGCTATTGGGATTAGGTAAGGGGGATTTTGAGTTACATCCGTATGACTATGCTGTTTCCCCTGAGAATGAGAAAGATATGGAAGTAACCAAAAACAATCTACTAGATGAGAGATATTACGGATATTTTTATCCTCTTTTACAAAGAAATATTTTATTTCAGACAAGATAAGAGTATAATACTTTAAAAAATAACTGACGAGGTGTCATAGATGAAGAATATCTGTGCTGCTCCCCATTTGTCAAGCAAAAATTTGTTGAGTCTCTAATTCTTTCGCCTCCGATTTATAATAATCCTCTTCAAACCTGCCTGTCGTGTACAACTTCAACATTTCGGTAACAAATTTGCAATTTGTTTAGGTTTTTCTAAAGGGGTTTGATAATTTAAACCCAAATCCCCCCCGCCCGCTAAAAGCATATGCAAGTATCGGCGGGCAGGCCTGCTTACCGTCAGGCAGGTAATGAAAAATTTGGGTTTAAACATTCCTATTATAAAAACTGTTACCGAAATTGTGAAGAACTACACTTTGGCAGAAAGCCTTATATTGATGCAAGAGACTACAGCCGATATAAAAATGGAAAATCTCCTTTTCTACCAAGGGTGGATCTGTCTCAGACAGAAGAATTGGCAGGTATCTCTGTAAAGGGATTAGACTGGGTGAGGTTCGCTCTCAAGAATAGCAACAGTTAATATAACACTTCAAAAATCGTCTTCTTGAACAATTTTCATAATGTGATATAATTTTAAATCAAATGGATAATTTTTTAAAAACTGAAAAACTCTATACTATTTCGGAGCTTAATAATACTATAAGGAAGCTGATAAGAAATGAATTTCCTGATTATATTTGGGTTTGCGGAGAAATACAGGATTTAAGAAAAGATAAAAAACACATTTATTTTAATCTTGTTCAAAAACACCCTGAAGCAGATCAGATAATTGCTCAAGTCAAATCAATTATATTTGAAGACTCCAAACTCTTTATTTTTAAAAGACTCAAAGAAGCTGATTCAGCATTTGAATTAAAAGATGATATCGAAGTGAAACTTCTTTGCAAAGTAGATCTCTACCCTAAATGGGGAGAATACAGACTCATTGTTGTTGATGTTGATCCGATTTATACTCTAGGTAAAGTTGCTCAAAATAGACAGAGAATAATAGAGGATCTAAGACGAAGAGGTCTTTTAGATAAAAATAAAATTCTGCCCCTTCCGATATTACCTCTTAATATAGGATTAATAACATCTTTGGGATCAGCTGCTTACTATGACTTTATAAATGAACTTAAAACCAGTGGTTATGGATTCAATGTTTTTATCTACAACTCATACATGCAAGGTAAATTTGTAGAGAGAGATGTTGTTAGTGCCTTAGAACTTTTCAATAATTTTGAAGAAAATTTAGATGTCATTGTTATTACTCGAGGAGGGGGTTCAACTGCAGATTTAAGTTGGTTTGATAACGAAAGAATCGCGGAAGCTATAGCTAAATCGAGACTTCCTGTAATTTCTGGTTTGGGACATCAAATTAACACTACCATTACAGATTTAGTTGCTCATACTTCTTTAAAAACACCTACTAAAGTCGCTCAATTTCTTATAGAGGTAGTAAGAGGATTTCTTGAGGAGATAAAGTATTTAAAAGAAGAAATCCTCAATGAAGTGAGTTTGATGATAGAAAGAGAAAAAAAAGGCTTACGTTCTCTAGCGGTAGGGTTAGATTCTGCTATTGTAAAGTATTTCCGAGATCACTTAACTCAATTAGCAGAAAAGAGGCGGGATTGTTTAGATTTTTCTCAATACTTTCTTGCATCTAGAAAGAGAGAACTCTTCCAGCGGTGGGAGCTTATAAAGACGTATTTGACTAATCTTTTAAAAAGAGAGACACAGAAACTGGATCATCTTAGAGAAAAAATTTCTCTTCTTGAGCCTAGCAATATTTTAAAGAGAGGTTTTTCTATCACTTTAAAAAATAAAAAAGTAGTCAAAGATGCTTCTTCTCTTACTTTTGGAGATACTATTGAGACTATTTTTTTCAAAGGAAGAACATTTTCTCGAGTAGAAAAGATAGGAGATAGTGATGAAGAAAAAGATTAAGTATTCTCTGGCGATAAAAGAGTTAAATGAAATTTTAGAGGAGTTGCAGTCAGAAAGGGTAGATGTTGATGAGGTCTCTTTAAAGGTTAAAAGAGCTATAGAACTTATAAGGTTATGTACAGATAAGATTCAAAAGACGGAGATGGAGGTTAAAAAAGTTATAAAGGATTTAGAGAAGGAAGTTCCTCTGTCTTCTTTAGAAGGAGAAGAAGAATTAGAAGTTTAAATTTAAAAAAATGACCTTGTCCTTACATTTAAGAATGGCTTTGTTAGTTGTGGTTCTCTTCGGGATAATCTACGCTATCGTTTCTATATTTATGTCTTTTCTAGGTATAGGTAACTTTATCTTCTATGTAGTTTTAGCTTTTTTAATTATGGGTTTGCAGTATATGGTGGGACCTAAAATAGTAGAGTTAGCAATGCGTGTACGTTACATTAAAGAAAATGAATTTCCTGTTCTTTACAAGATAGTTAGAGATTTAGCTAAAAAAGCTAGAATTCCTATGCCACGCATAGGTATTTCTGAAGTAAATGTTCCTAATGCTTTTGCCTTTGGGAGAAGTCTTTCCGATGGAAGAGTTTGTGTTACCCGGGGGATTTTGAATCTTTTAAATGAAAAAGAGCTAAAAGCCGTTTTAGGTCATGAAATTTCTCATCTTAAGAATAGAGATGTTTTTTTTATTACTCTTCTTTCGGTCATTCCTCTAATTCTCTATCGTATTTTCTTTCACCTCATCTTCTTTGGGGGATACTCCCGACGGAGAGAATCTTCGGGATCCTTGATATTAATAGGTCTTTTATCTTTTATCTTTTATTTTATCACCAATCTTTTAGTTCTTTATGCTTCAAGGATAAGAGAGTATTTTGCTGATAAGGGTTCCATTGATTTAGGTAACTCACCTCACGATTTAGCTACTGCTCTTTATAAGTTAGTATACGGAGTAGCTAGAACTCCTAAGGAGGAGAAAGGAGAGGTGGAGGGTATTAAGGCATTCTTCTTGAATGACTTATCCAAAGCAAGGAAAGAAATTACAGAACTTGCTCAATTAGATTTAGATAGAAGTGGAACGATAGACCCTTATGAATTGAAAATTTTACAAGAGAAGAGATTAAAACTAACCTTTACCGAGCGCATGATGGAGCTACTTAGTACCCATCCTAACATGCTTAAAAGGATAAAACATCTTTCCGAGTACGAAAAATTGGCCAAAATTTAACCTTTCTTCATTTAAATAAAACAAAATTTTGTTTCTTTAACCTTGAAAAAGACGATTAAATATGGTTTAAACTGATGATTAGGTAAATAACAATTTGGAAAAAATATTTAGAAAGGCCACGGATAAACGTGGCCTTTTTTATTTGAAGGGGGTGAGAGTTATAAAACAAAACTTTGGGCATAGTGTAAGATTTAGTAAGGTAGTTAGAGAGGATTTTGTAAGAGAATGGTCGATTTGAAGGGATAGCAAGATAAGGCTTAAGTTTTTAGAAGAGTGTTGTAGGTGATTCTGGAGCGGTTTCTTTGAAAGAGGTTGCCAGGGAATAAAAAAAGGCGTAAACCCCGTTAAATAGTAACTATCTAACGGGGTAAACTTACCAAAAAACCTTTACAGGTAAATAAAGGAGGTAAGTTACGCCATGAATACAATAACTCTGGAATTTAAAGCCGTCAAGGTAAAAATACCGACGGAAGGATTAACCCTGGAAGGGTTAGAACAAATGGTATTTGACATAAGGCAGGAGATTGGCAAGATAGCATTGGTAAAAGCACTAAGCGAATATGATGATATTTTGAGAAAGAACAGGATACGAGGAACGTTAAAGAATATTTCTAAAAAGCCTAAATATATAGAAACGATAGTGGGCAATATTCAGTATAAGCGGACGATGTTTAAAGATAAACAAACAAAAAAGGCAAGATATTTACTTGACGAAGCATTGAAGATTGAAAGAAATCAGCGAATGAGTTTAAGGATGGCGCAGCTAATAGGATTACTGGCTTCAGTCAGTCCATACAGAGCTGTCCAGGAACAATTAAGCAGATTATTAGGGTTATCCTATAGCCATGAAGCAATAAGACAGAGCGTAATTCGAGAAGGCAGACGTATAGAAGAACAGGAGAAAAGAGAGCATAAGAAGATAAAGGAACTGGATTATAACCTACCCCAGGATTTACCTGAGGTAGTCTACAATGAAATTGATGCAACCTACATTCGCAGGCAGAACAAGGGTAAGAAAAGGGGGCGAAAACAAAGGCATTTAGAGGTAAAACTGGGAGTAGGCTATACTGGCAAAGAGCCTCGTTATAAGGGCGGTAAAAATAAGTCCAGGAAATTGAAACAAAGGCTGGTATATGTGGATGTAAAGGCAGACCGCAACGAATTCCTGGACAGATTTAGTTGTCTAAGCGAAAAAAAGTTTGGATTATCAGCAGTTAAAGAAAGTTACTTAGGCGCAGATGGAGACAGTTGGATACGGGAAGGCAAGAAAGAATATTTTAGTCGTTCTACATATTTGCTGTGCCCATTTCATCTGTTTCGCAACTTACGTCAGGGCTTAGCTGGCAGGAAAAAATGGCAACAGGGGCTGAAGAAATTACTTGAGAAGAACAAAATTGAGAAGGTATTAAGCTATCTTAAGAGGATGATAACAAGGATAAAAGACCCTGAATTGAAGGAAAAGATTAGTTCAGTTTATGTTTACATAAGGAACAACCGGGAAGGTATAGAAGCATCAATGCGGGTACGTATGGACAAAAAGACAGAGAGCGCCGGAGCAATAGAGCCGAACATAGACAAACTTATAGCCCATAGGTTTAAAAGACGGGGCATGAGCTGGTCAGAGCAAGGAGCACAATCATTATTAAAGATACGCCAGACAATAGCAAATGGGGAGTGGGAGAACTGGTGGTATAAGGAACGGGGCAAGAAGATTGAAATAAAGGCTATATTCAAAAAGACCTTAACAGCCGCGGATATGAATAAACACCACAAAATTGCGCCGTTTATCGAGGCAGAACTACCCTGTTATCGAGGGCCGAATCAGAGTAAACCCTGGGTAGGTATTTTGCGGGACCTGACCAGGGTAAGGCAGTTACTGTAGAAACAAAGGTTAGGTATGAGCGACAAATTTGGTGATAGAACAAATATCTATATAAATCAATGTTCTCTGGTATTATGGTTTGTAAAAATCGCACTAAGAATGGGAAGGTAAGTTTACGGCTTGTGCCTTAATGCTCTTAAGGCCAGAAAAAAACTACCTACTAAAACTTGACACTATGCAAGACATAATCTATTTGACAAATTTGTAAAATGTGGTATAAAACTTTTCTATGAAGAAGACGAAGTTTTATAATGAATCAGCAAGAAAATGGGTCCTTATTGATGCCAAGAATAAAATTCTAGGTAGATTGGCTACTCGTGTTGCTAAGATTTTGCAGGGTAAAAATAAATCAATTTATTCTCCTAATTTCTTGTGTGGTGATTATGTTGTGGTAATAAATGCGAAATATATCAGGGTTACGGGTGAAAAACTAAAAGAGAAAATTTATGATAAATACTCAGGATATCCAGGTGGTAGAAAAGAAATAACCCTAGAACGACTTATGCAGAAGAATCCCGTTAAAGCACTTTATTTAGCGGTGAAAGGGATGCTTCCCAAAACTACTTTAGGTAAAAGAATGTTAAGGTGTTTAAAAATTTATCCTGAGGATAAACATCCACATTGTGCTCAAAGTCCTGTTAAAATAGAAGTTTAAATATGCAAGCAACCACCCAAAAGAAATTTGCTTTAGCTACCGGTAGAAGAAAGGAGGCTACAGCTCGTGTAAGAGTAATTTCTGGTGGTAAAGGTTTAATTTTTATTAATGGTAGAAAGCTAGAAGATTATTTCCCCACTATAAACTGTCAAATGCAGGTAAAAAAACCCCTTATCGTTACAGAGATGATAGATAAAGTCAATATAAAAGCACGAGTTAGGGGTGGAGGAATCGCAGGCCAAGCAGGCGCGGTAAGCTTAGGTATAGCAAGAGCTTTGGTTGAGATTGATCCTACCTTAAGAGGGATGTTAAGAAAAGAGGATCTTTTAACACGTGACCCTCGTGCTAAAGAGAGAAAAAAATACGGTCGCAAAGGAGCCCGCCGTCGATTCCAGTGGACCAAACGTTAATAACAACCTTCTTTTTTCTTTAAAAAGTAGCCTAAATATAGTAAAATTACTAAAAAAGAATTAATTATTGAATAGCCAAAAAGGATGTTTTATGAAAAACAGCAAACTTTTTCAATTGACGCTATTTGAACTACTGCTAATTTTCTTCTTAAAGGTTAATCTTTGTTCCTTTTTAACAATCCACAGAATGGATAACAGTAAATGCTCTCAACTTCTCTTTCAAAACTCAGGTGGTAATTATGTTGCCAATATTCATACAACCAATACAGTAAATGGATCTCTGATTTTTAGGGTAGGACCTAATAATTCGGATCCCCAGAGTTTGCCTATCAGATTAATTATAACAAATAATAGTAGAGTTGGTGTTAACACAAATAACCCTGGAGGTCATACTTTAGCGGTAAATGGTTCAGCAGCTAAGCCAGGTGGTGGCAGTTGGTCCACTTTTTCAAATATAAGGCTTAAGAAAACCGAAGGCGAGTATAAGTGTGATTTAAAGGAAATCGTAAAACTTGCATCTATACGTTATCATTATAAGAAAAAAATGAATTGAATTTACCTGCTGATAAAGAGTTTATAGGACTAGTTTTTTAAGATGTGCAGAAGGTTATTCGGGAGGCAATTAAAAATGATAGAGGGTATTAATGTTAGATAACGATCCTGTTATATGGGCAATGCTAAATGCAATAAAAGAATTAAAGATAGAAAATGATAAATTAAAAAAAGCGAATAAAGGGGTTAGCGACAAAGATAAAAGGATTCGAAGGTTAAAGGGTAGTTTTTCACACTTAATTTGTTTCTCGCCATTTTAAAATATTGACGGTTATAAGATTTTAGTTTATTATAGTTTAATTTTTTATGAGTACAAATAAGATTTTAAAAGTAGTAATTTTTGGAGCGACAGGATTTACAGGGGAAAAGTTAGTTGAACTTCTTTTAAAACATCCTTCTGTAAGAATTACTTACCTCTCAGCAAAAATAGAGAAAGACTGTTATTATAGCGACCTCTTCCCTAAATTTAAAGGTAAAATAGACTTAATCTGTGAAAAACCTAATATTAAAAAGGCTAAAAACTTGGGAGATATCTTCTTTCTTGCTTTACCTCATACTGTATCAATGCGAATAGTTCCTTACCTTTTAGAAGAGGATAAAAAGGTGATCGATTTATCTGCTGACTATCGATTGAAAAATACTAAATTGTATAAGGAGTACTATAAGATAAATCATACTGATAAAAGAAATCTAAAAAAAGCTACATACGGACTAGTTGAATTTTTTAAGAATAAAATTAAAGAAAGTAAACTTATTGCTAACCCGGGTTGTTACCCCATTTCTACAATCTTGCCTTTAGCCCCTTTGCTAAAGGAGGATTTAATAGACCCAGAGATAATTATAGACTCTAAATCTTCAATAACAGGTGCAGGAAGAAAACCAGCTGTTGAATATCATTATTCAAATATTTCCAATAACTTATGGGCTTATAAACCATTCATCCATCAGCACACCCCTGAGATAGTAGAAGTACTAAAAAGAATCTCTAACAATAAGGAGATAAAACTTAACTTTATCCCCCATGTAGTAGGCATTGAAGTTGGAATTTATTCAACAATCCACATTAACTTTAAAAGAAGGATGACGACGAAAAGTTTGATAGGAATTTATAATAAGTATTATAAAACCTCCCCCTTTGTGAGGGTAAGGGTTAGTTTGCCTAAATTAAAGGACGTTACAGGAACGAACTTTTGTGATATAGGGTTTTATATAGACAAAAGTAGGAAGAGAGCGGTTATATGTTCCTGTATAGATAATCTTATAAAAGGAGCTAGCGGCAACGCCATTCAGAATATGAATGTGATGTGTGGGTTTAAAGAAACCGAGGGCCTTTTATGAAAGTACCTGAAGGGTTTCTATTGAGTGGTATAAATTGCGGCATAAAAAGGGGTAAAAGATTAGATTTAGGACTCATTTTTTGTAAAAATGGAGCAGTTGCCTGTGGTTTCTTTACTAAGAATTCCAATCCTTCTTATTCGGTAGTAGTTAGTAAAAAGAATATTAAAAATTCCATAAAGGCATTAGTTGTAAATAGTGGTAATGCTAATTGTTTTACAGATAAGAAAGACTTACTTAATACTATCAAGTTATGTAAATCTTTGGCTAGAGAGTTAAACATTAAAGAAGAAAATGTTTTGATTGCCTCAACCGGTAAAATCGGTCAAAGTTTGCCTTTTTCTAAAATAACTAAAAGTTTATCTAAACTTTGCGAAAAGTTAAATATAAATAAAAGGAATATAAAATCCTTTGCAGAAAGTATATTAACTACCGATACTCATAGAAAAGTATCTTTTCGTGAAATTGAAGTAAAAAGAAAAAAGATAAAAATATTAGGATTTTCTAAAGGAGCTGGTATGATTAATCCCGAACTGGCAACGATGTTAGCTTTCATTATTACAGATGCGAAGATAACGAAATCCCTTTTGAAAAACATCGCTAAAGAAGCTGTGGAAGAAAGTTTTAATTCCATCTCTGTGGATGGTTGCACCAGCACCAATGATAGTGTAATTTTTTTGGCAAGCAAGGAATCTTGGCAAGTAAAAGATAAGCAATCCATAGCTAAATTTAAGATGGCTTTAAAACAAGTTTGTAGAGAGTTAGCAAAAATGATAGTTAAAGATGGAGAAGGGTCAACCAAGTTTATTCAGATCAATATAAAAGGAGCAAAAACACAGAGAGAAGCCAAATTAGCTTTTAAAGCGATAAGCTCATCAGTTCTTTTTAGAGCATCGATGTATGGTAAGAATCCCAACTGGGGTAGGATTGTTGCTAGTTTAGGCCAGGCTGGAATAAAATTAAGTGAAGATAAATTTAGAGTAAAAACAACCCCTTTAAAGAATAGAGAGATAAATATAATAGTTAATTTAGGAAGGGGCAATTATAGCTGGTGTGGTTGGTGTTGTGATATTACACCAAATTATATCAATATAAACGCTAAATATAATTAAAGGGTTTATGGAAGAAGCTATAAAAAAAGCAGATATTTTAATAGAAGCACTTCCTTACATAAAACAATTTCATAAAAAGATTATGGTGATTAAATATGGAGGTTCGATCCTAGGGGAAAAAAGGGTGAGGAAGTCCGTATTAGAAGACATAGCTTTTTTAAGGTACACAGGGATAAGGCCAATATTGGTTCATGGTGGAGGACCTACTATTACTGAGAGATTAAAAAAATTAAAAATTTCTTCGCAATTCGTGGAAGGTTTTAGAGTTACCGACAGCAAGACATTAAAGGTTGTGGAAGAAGAACTTAATAATTTGAACGATTTAATAGTTAAAGAGATTACATCTCATGGTATAAAAGCTAGGGGATTTAAAAAAGAGGATAAGATACTTCTAGTGAAGAAGAAAGAGAGTAAAAAAGATTTAGGTTTTGTAGGGGAAGTTGTGGATTTTAACCGTCAAAGTATAGAAGAGGTTTTAAGTGAAGCCATTCCTGTGATATGTCCTATGGGAGTATCGAAGGATAATATTACTTACAATATAAATGCTGATGAGGTAGCCTTCTTTTTAGCTTCTTATTTGCCTGCAGAGAAAATTGTTTTTCTTACAAATGTCTTAGGGGTGATGCGTGATCCCAACGACGAAGATTCTTTAATTTCTACTCTTACCGTGAAGGAGGCAGAAGAACTCATTAGGGAGAAGGTGATTGACGAGGGAATGGTTCCTAAGGTGAAAGCAGCAATAGAAGCGATTAAACACGGGGTTAAAAAAGCTCATATTGTAGATGCTAAAATTTCCCATGCTATTCTTCTTGAGATTTTTACTAATGAAGGAATAGGTACAGAGATTGTTGCTTAGAATGATGAGTAGTGTTCTTATCCCTGTATATAAGAAAATAGGACCAACTTTTGTGAGGGGGAAGGGAAGCTATCTTTGGGATGAAAGAGGAAAGAAGTATCTTGATTTATTTCCCGGATGGGGAGTATCTATTTTAGGACATTCTCATCCTCAGATAGGTAAAGTAATTTCTCAACAGGCTAGAGAACTTATTCATCTTCCTAATAATTTAGTTCACCCTTATCAGGAGAAAGCAGCTAGAGAGTTAGTGAAGCTTTCTTTCGAAGCAAAGGTATTTTTTGCTAACTCGGGTACAGAGGCAGTGGAAGCAGCCATTAAATTTTCTCGTCTCTATGGAGGAGGGAAACGATATGAGATTATAATGATGAAGAATTCCTTCCACGGAAGAACTTTTGGGAGCCTTTCTGCTACTGGTCAAAAAAAATACAGATATCCTTTCAGACCACTTCTTCCTAAATTTATAGAAGCCAAGTTTAACGACTTTGAGGATTTAAAGACAAAAATTAATAAAAAGACTGTAGGAGTTATTTTAGAGTTAATTCAAGGAGAAGGAGGAGTAAATGTAGCTGATTACGATTATATTCAGAAAGTAAGTACCTTATGCAGGAAGAATGATTTACTTTTTATAATAGATGAGGTTCAGACAGGTATGGGGAGAACTTCTAAGATGTTCTGTTACCAACACTACGATATTAAGCCGGATATTATGCTATTATCTAAGGGATTGGGAGCAGGTTTTCCTGTGTCAGCGATGTTAGTAAAAAAAGATATTGCTGACATAATGGGAAGAGGACTTCATGCTTCTACTTTTGGAGGGAATCCTTTAGCTTGCCGGGTAGTTTTAGAGGTATTAAAACTGTTAAGAGAAGAAAGAATTCTTTCTAATGTTAAAAGAGTGGGAGAGTATCTTAGGAAGAAACTTATTGTATTAAAGGAAAGGTTTGGTTTTATTAAAGAAGTGAGAGGGAAAGGGCTAATGGTGGGGATAGAACTAAAAGGCAAATCCTACCCTATTTTTGAGGAAGTTCTAAAAAGAGGAGTAATTATTAACTCTACTCATGAGAATGTCTTAAGGATAATGCCTGCATTGAATGTTAAAAAAGAAGAAATAGATGAAGGCTTAAATATTCTAGAAGAAGTTTTTAAAAAGTATGCTAAGTAATTTTATCTCTTTAAAGTATTTTTCTAAACGCAAAATAAATAACCTGATCACTCTTACTGCTCGGATAAAGAAGAATCCTCAGAAATTTAAGAGAGTCCTAAACGATTTTACTATAGGTTTACTTTTTCAAAAGCCTTCTCTAAGAACAAAAACAGCTTTCTACTTGGGAGCGCTTCAGTTAGGTGCAAGGGCAATCTATTTTTCTCCTCAAGAGGTCCAGATGGGCGAAAGAGAGGCTACTTTTGATGTAGCTAGAACATTGGCTCGCTACCTAGATTGTGTAGTCCTAAGATGTTTTTCCCATCAAACAATTTTAGATTTTGTGAAAGCTTCAACTATTCCTGTAGTAAATGGATTGAGTGACTTTCTTCATCCTTCTCAGGTTTTAGGAGACTTATTTACTCTCCATGAGGTAAAGAAAGATATAAGGAGGATTAAGGTTGTTTTTATAGGGGATGGTAACAATGTCTGTCACTCTCTTCTCTATGGTTTTAGTATTATAGGAGGTAATCTAGTTGTTGCTACTCCTGAAAACTATTCTCCTAATAGAGAAGTTGTACAGGAGGTAAAAGATTTTGCTAAAGTAAGTGGAGCAAAAATAGAGGTTCTTCATGATCCTATAAAAGCAGCAGAAGATAGCGATGTTGTCTATACTGATGTATGGGTTTCTATGGGTAAAGAAAAAGAGAGTTCTAAGCGGATAAAAGCATTTAAAAAATTCCAGGTAAATGATAAAATTCTAAAAAAGGCTAAAAAGACATGTGTGATTATGCATTGTTTGCCAGCAAGAAGGGGTCAAGAGATAACTAGTAAAGTTTTAGATAGTAAAAACTCTATCGTATTCTTGCAGGCAGAAAACAGACTTCATTCTGCTAAGGCTATTTTAGTTTACCTTCTGAATAAGAAGTTTTCCCAAGATTAAGTTAAGATGAAAAAAGTCATTTTAGCTTACTCAGGAGGATTAGATACTACTTGTGCTATTAAGTGGCTAAAAGATAAAGGGTTTAAAGTTGTATGTTTTTCTGCTAATCTAGGGAGTGAATTTTCTCCCCAGGATTTAAAGAAAAGATCTTTACAAAGTGGAACAGAAAAAATTTATATTAAAGATTTAAGAAGAGAGTTTGCCTACTTTTATATTCTTCCTGCTTTGAAGGCAGGTGCCTGCTATGAAGGAAAATACCTTTTGTCTACTGCCTTAGGAAGACCTTTAATTGCTAAATACTTAGTTGAGATTGCTAAGAAAGAAAAGGCTAGCTTTGTTGCTCATGGAGCTACTGCTAAAGGGAACGACCAGGTGAGATTTGAGGTGAGTATAAGTATATTGAATCCTAATTTAAAGATAATTGCTCCTTTAAGGGAATGGGAATTAAAAAATCGTCAGGAAGAAATCGATTACGCCAGAAAAAATAAGCTTCCTATAAGAGTTACTAAAGAAAAGCCATATAGTATTGATAAAAACATTTGGGGGCTTAGTATAGAAGGAGGAATTTTAGAAGATTTAAAAAAAATTCCTCCCTCCGATTCTTACCTTCTGATGAAGCCTTTAAAAAAGGTTAAGAATAAAGAAAAGTATGTAGAGATAGGCTTTAGGAAAGGCATGCCTTTCTCTTTGAATGGTAAAGAGATGGACTTAGTGAGCTTAATAGAGAAGTTGAATTTAATAGGTGGTGAGTGTGGGGTTGGAAGAACCGATTTAATTGAAGATAGAGTTGTGGGGATAAAGTCTCGTGAGATTTATGAAGCTCCTGCTGCCTGGATTCTTTATACTGCTCATAAAGAATTGGAAAGTTTAACTCTAGACAGAGAAACCATCTTCTTTAAAGAGTTAATATCTTTAAAGTATGCTCAGTTAGTTTATCAGGGTTTATGGTTTACTGAATTAAGAAGTTATCTTGATGCTTTTATTGAGAGGACTCAAAAGAGAGTTTCAGGAAAGATTGGTTTAAGACTTTACAAAGGAAATATTACCGTAGTAAAAAGGAGTTCTCCTAATTCTTTATATAAGAGAGAATTAGCTACTTATGGAGATAAAGACTTATTCGATAGAAGCTTCGCTAAGGGATTTATAAAATTGTGGAGTATGCCCTATATAAAATGGTAGAAAAATGAGTAACAAATTGTGGGGAGGAAGGTTTAAAAAAGACATAGATAAAGATTTTTTTGAGTTTCAGAAGTCAATTGGATTTGACCATCGTTTAGCTGAATACGACCTCTATCACTCCCTTATTCATATAAGGGTTTTAAGAAAGGCTAAAATTTTATCTTCTGGTGAGTTTCAAGAACTGGATAAGGCTTTAAGAGGAATATTAAGAGAAGTAAAATCAGGTAAGTTTAAATTTGACCCTCAAGCTGAGGATATCCATACGGATATTCAGAACCGGATAGAAAAAAAGACAAAAGCAGCTAAGAAGCTTCATACTTTAAGGTCAAGAAATGATCAAATTGTATTTGACGAGAAATGCTATTGTTATAGGGAGGCAGTTTCAATTAAAAATTTACTCTCCAAGCTTTTAGATTCTTTGATAACCTTAATAAATAAGTATAAAGGATTTTTTATGGTGGGATACACCCATACCCGGAGAGCTCAAATAGTTTTATTCAAAGATTATTTAGGAGCTTTCTATACTATGTTTGTTCAGGATGGAGAAAGAATTGTTAACTTCTTAAAGAGACTTAAAATTTTTATAGGAGCAGGAGCTTTAGCGGGTACATCTTTGGAGGGCAAATATTACCAAGAGGCAGTAAAGGAGGTTTTTGGAGCGTCTCCTTTGGCTAAAAAAATAATGCCACCAATTAACTCTCTTGAGAGTGTTAGCGATCGAGATTTTGTAATTGAGTTTTTAAGTATTATCTCTCTAATACAACTCCATCTTTCTAGATTAGCTAGTGATTTTATTCTCTATGGAGGTGAAGAATTTTCATTCTTTGAACTTCCTGAAAGTTTTTGCACTGGGTCTTCTTTACTTCCTCATAAAAAAAATCCTGATTTCCTAGAGCTAGTAAGAGGGCTTACGGGAAAAGTCTACAGTAACTTAGTTTCTGTGTTAGTTATGATGAAAGGACTACCTCTGACTTATAATCGGGACATGCAGTTAAACAAAGAGTCTCTATTTTCCTCAGTAGATACAATCAAAGAGGAGTTAAAAATTATGAGTAAATTTATGCCCAAGATTAAGTTAAGTAGAACTAAGATTAATCAAATCTTGGAGGATGAAAGTTTATATGCTACGGAAATTGCTCAGTTTCTAGTCTATAAAGGAGTGCCTTTTAAAGAAGCTCATCACGTTGTAGGCAAGTTGATAAGTTACTCTCAGAGAAAGAAGCTGAAGATAAAAGATATGCCTAATGAGTTAATTAAAAGTTTTCACAGTAAATTGAACCAAAAAGAACTAATAAAGATAATGACTCCTGAGTATGTGGTTTCATCAAGAAAATCCACTTCCAGAAAGTTTTCCACACCTAAACTGTAAAATGCACTACTTTATTTTTATCAAAAACCAACTTTACTGCGAAGATTTAAAAGTTTATGATTTAGCAAAAGAATTTGGTACACCTCTTTACGTTTACAGTAAGAAGACTATTTTAGACCATTTTTTTAAGATCAAAAGAGCTTTCTCCTCGATAAAACCCATTATATGTTATTCAGTAAAAGCAAACTCTAACCTTTCCATTTTAAAACTTTTAGTTAAACATGGTTCAGGATTAGATATTGTTTCAGGAGGAGAGTTGTACCGGGCTAAGATAATAGGCTGTCCTCCTAAAAGAATAGTCTACGCTTCTGTGGGTAAAACCGATGAGGAGATAAAGGATGGAGTAAAGTATGGTATTCTTATGTTTAATGTTGAGTCTCTAGCAGAATTAGAGAAAATAGATAATATTGCTAATCGTTTAAGAAGGAAAGTGGATATAGGTTTAAGGATTAATCCTGATATTGAGTCGAAAACTCATGAGTACATTGTTACAGGTAAGAAAGAAAGTAAATTTGGTATGGATTTTCATACGATTGAGTCTGTGTTTATAAATAGAGTTAACTATCCTAATTTAAATATAGTAGGACTGCATATTCATATTGGATCGCAGATTACGCAAGCTGCTCCTTTTATAAAAGCCATAAAGAAAGTACTAAACTTGCTTAAAAAATTAGAAAAGAAAAGTAGCTTGAAGTATTTCAATATTGGTGGGGGATTAGGGATTACTTACGATAAAGAGAAGCCTCAAACAGCTAAAGATTTTGCTAGAAGAGTAATTCCTTTACTTAAAGAGTGTGGATTAAAGATAATTTTGGAGCCAGGTAGATTTATTGTGGGTAATGCCGGTATACTGGTTACTAAAGTTTTATACTTAAAAGATACCCCTAAGAAAAGATTTATCATCGTAGATGCTGGAATGAATGATTTAATAAGACCTGCACTTTATAACGCTTACCATAGAATTGTTCCCCTATGTAGAAATGTAAAACTAAAAAGAAAGAGTTTAAAACCCGCAGATATTGTAGGTCCTATTTGTGAGACTTCAGACTTTTTAGGAAAAGATAGATTTATAGAAGCTCGGGAAAATAGCTACTTAGCAGTATTAGGATGTGGTGCCTATGGGTTTACCATGAGTTCAAATTATAACTCTCGGAGGAGGGCAGCGGAAGTTTTGGTGGATGGAAAGAAAGTTTATCTTATAAGAAAAAGGGAAAGCTATAAGGATTTGGTAGATAAGGAGATAAATTTGTTAAACCCCAGATGAAGAGAATAAAATTTTTCAAATTGGAGGCAAGTAGCAATGATTTCATCCTGCTTGATAACCGGAAGCAGAATTTAAATTTAGATTACAAAAATTTTGCTAAAAAGTATTGTGCAAGGAGAATAGGAGTTGGGGCAGATGGATTGCTAATAATTGAGCCTTCTCAAGTAGGAATAGTTAAGATGAGAATATTTAACCCTGATGGAAGTGAAGCGGAGATGTGTGGTAACGGTTCTCGGTGTGTAGGTTTATGGTTAAAATTAGAGGGAGGATATAGAAAGAAAAAAACCATGAGAGTAGAGACGAAGGTAGGAATTATAGAGATAGCTGTAAGTTCTTCCCAGGAGATTAAGATAAAAATGATTGACCCTTTTGATTTGAAGTTAGATTTACCAGTGAAAATCTTTAAAAGAACGGTAAAGGTGAACTACGTAAATACGGGAGTTCCTCATGCTGTTATTTTTGTTGAGGGTTTAGAGGGAATTAATGTAGAGAAAATAGGAAGAGCGATCCGTTTTCATAAAAAATTTTCTCCTCAAGGAACAAATGTTGATTTTGTAGAGTTTGGAGGCAGTAATTTAATAATGGTCAGAACTTACGAGAGGGGAGTGGAAGGGGAAACGTTGGCTTGTGGAACAGGAATAGTAGCCTCTGCTGTAGTAGCTAGTCTAAAATTAGGTATAGAGAGGAAAGTAAAGGCGAAAACAAAGAGCGGAGAAGTGTTAGAGGTTCACTTTAAGAATGAGAGGGGAAAATTTAGTGAGGTGTGGCTTGAAGGAGGTGCTAATTTAGTATATAAGGGAGAAATTACTTTAAAAGGAGGTTAATATGTTTACAGGAAGCATTGTAGCTTTAGTTACACCTTTTAAAAAAAATATGCAAGTTAATGAGGAGCGCTTGCGTTTCTTGATAAACTGGCATATTAAGAACAAGACCGATGCTATTTTAGTCTGCGGTACAACAGGTGAGAGCGCAACCTTAACCCATGATGAACATAAAAGAGTAATAAAGGTAGCGGTAGAAGAAGCGAAGGGTAAAATTCCTATAATTGCTGGAGCAGGGTCAAATTCAACTCAGGAAGCTTTGGATTTAGCAGAGTTTGCAAGGAGGGTAAAAGCAAATGCTATTTTAGTAATTACTCCTTATTACAATAAGCCTACTCAAGAAGGTTTATACTGGCACTATAAGAAGATTGCTATCCAGGTAAAATTACCTCTGATTATCTATAATGTCCCATCCCGCACAGGGATAAATATATTTCCTGAGACGGTAGTAAGACTTTACAAAGAATGCAAAAGTATAATTGGAATAAAAGAAGCTAGCGGAAACTTAGATCAAATTACTAAACTTATGAGTTTGGTTGACAGAAAATTTCTACTTCTTTCGGGGAGTGATGAATTAACTCTACCTATAATGTCTGTAGGAGGTAAAGGTGTAATTTCGGTTTTAGCAAATATAATGCCTAAAGAAACCCACTCTTTGGTAGAAAGTTTCCTGAAAGGTAATTTAGAAAAGGCTAAAAAGCTTCAGCTAGAGTTATACCCTCTTATTAAAGCTTTGTTTATAGAGACAAATCCTATCCCAGTAAAAACCGCTTTGGGTGCTATGGGTTTAATTGATCCTATTTTAAGGCTTCCTCTGTGTAAGATGCGGAAAGAGAACGAAGAAAAGTTGATTAATATTCTTAAAAACTACAATCTTATTTCTTAAAAAGGAGGAGGAGTGATTAGAATTGGTGTGAGTGGAGCAAGGGGGAGAATGGGGCAGAGGATAATTACTCTGAGTAAGGAAGATAGAGATTTAAAGATAGTTTTTGGATTAGAGAGGAAAGGCCATCCTGATGTGGGGAAGGTTTTTGGAGAAGTAGAGATAATTGATGATTCTGCACGGATAAAAGAGTGTGATTGTTTAATAGAGTTTACTACCCCTTTGGCAACAGTAGAGCATCTTCCTTACTTAGTTAAATTTGAAAAATGTGCAGTGATTGGGACCACTGGCCTAAATGAAGGTCAGCAGAAGATGATAGAAGAAGCTTCTCAAAAGATTCCTATAGTCTTTTCTCCCAATATGAGTGTAGGGGTTAATCTCTTATTTAAGCTGATAAGAGATGCAGCTTGTGTCTTAAAAGATTATAAAGTTTATATTCAGGAAACACACCATATTCACAAAAAAGATGCTCCTTCAGGGACTGCCAAAAGAATAGCCCAGATTTTAAATGAAGAAGGTTTCTCTATAAAGGCAGAGGATATAAAGGCAGAGAGAATAGATGAAGTTGTGGGAGATCATAAAGTTATTTTTGAAAGCAATCTAGATAGATTAGAGTTCTTTCATTCTGCCAAAACTCGGGATATTTTTGCTCAAGGAGCTTTGGTGGCTGCTAAATGGGTAGTAGGCAAACCACCAAAGTTATACTCTATGGGGGACGTTCTTTTCAAAGGTTAGAAATATGAAAAAGATAAAAATTTCTTCTAGACTAAAAAAACTACCTCCTTATCTATTTGCAGAGATTGATAGGGAAAAGCACTACTTAGAGAAAAGGGGAGTTAGTTTAATTGATTTGAGTATTGGCGATCCTGATATCACTGTTCCTAAAAGGGCAATAGATATTCTTTATAAATCGGCAAAGATAAAGGAAAATCAGAAGTATGCCTTAGATAAAGGTAAATTAAACTTACGCAGGGCAATTAGGAGATGGATTAATAAGAGATTCAGGGTGCAGTTGGACGAAGAAAAGGAAGTTTTACCTCTCATAGGTTCAAAGGAGGGGCTAGTACATTTTCCTCTAGGTTTTGTAAATAAAGATGAGTATATAATTATTCCTTCTCCGAGTTATCCGGGTTATCGAGGAGCAGCAATATTAGCAGAGGCAAAAATCTATGAAGTTGAACTAAGAGAGGAAAATCAATTCTTACCTGATTTAGACAAAATTCCTTTAACGATAAGAAATAAAGCTAAGATGATTTATGTTAACTATCCTAACAATCCTACCACTGCTTTAGCACCGAAACAATTTTTAGAAAAACTGGTTAAATTCTGTGTAAAGTATGGAATAATTATTGCTTATGATAATGCTTACTCAGAGATCTATTTTGACCAAAGACCTTTAAGTATTTTAGAGATTAAAGGAGCGAAAGAAATAGCTTTAGAATTTCATTCTTTCTCTAAAACTTTCTGTATGACAGGTTTTAGAATCGGTTGGGCATGTGGTAACAAGAAGTTAGTAGAGGGTCTTCTTAAGGTAAAGACTAATATTGACTCAGGAATATTTGGTGCAATTCAGGAATGCGCTCGTTTTTGTTTAGAAAAAGAAGGTAATTTCGTTAGGGATTTAAGAAAGATTATTAGGGAGAGAAGAGATCTCTTTGTGGAAGGTTTAAGAGAAAATAACTGGCGTAAAGTTTATGCGGATGCTACCTTTTATGTTTGGGCAAAGCTTCCTAAGCGGTTTAAATCATCTATAGAGTTCACCAAATACTTACTTAAAGAAAGAAGGATAGTTGCTACTCCTGGAGTAGGATTTGGAAAATGTGGTGAAGGATTTATTAGGTTTTCTTTGACTGTAGACAAACAAAAACTTATTAAAGCGCTTGCTTTACTTAAAAATAGGTTAATATTAACAATTTGAAGTAAAGCTTCATTAAGTTATATCTATAAAAATTAATACCCAGCATAAGAACTAATTTCATTTCTGGTGTATCAATGGTAGAGGTGTTTGTTGGTATTGGTTCTAATTTAGGGAATAGGAGAGAAAATATAAAAAAAGCAATAGGATATTTAGAAGAAGATTCAAGGATAGTTATCGAAAAGATATCTTCGGTAATTGAAACAGAACCCTTAGGTGGCCCTCCTCAAGGTAAATATTTAAATGGAGTAATAAAAATAAAGACAGATTACTCACCTAAGGAATTATTGGGAGTTTTACAAAGAATAGAAAAAAGGATGGGTAGAAAAAGAGAAGTTAGATTTGGTCCTCGGGTAATTGATTTAGACATCCTTCTCTATGGGGAGGAAATTATCGATGATCCTGAGTTAAAGATACCACATCCTCGGATGTTCGAGCGAGAGTTTGTGTTAGGTCCCTTATTTGAACTTGAGCCAGGTATAGAGAAGGTACTAAAGAAGATAACCGAAAAACTTAGAAGATGATAGTAGCACTAAAGATTGAGAAAGTTAGAGAAATAGTAAAAAAGGCAAAGAAGAAAGGAAAATTAATAGGATTTATTCCTACTATGGGAGCACTTCATGAGGGTCATCTTTCTTTGGTAAGACGTGCTCGTAAAGAATGTGACTTTGTTGTGGTAAGTATATTTGTAAATCCTACTCAGTTTGGAGCAGGAGAGGATCTCCATACTTATCCCAGGGATTTTAAAAAAGATAAAAATTTATTAAAGAAGGAAGGTGTAAATTTAGTTTTTTATCCCAAAGTTTCTACTATGTATCCTAAAGGTTTTTCTACTTATGTGGAGGAAGTTTCCCTAAGTAAGTATCTTTGTGGAAAGTTTAGACCAGGGCATTTTCGAGGAGTATGCACTGTGGTAGCAAAACTTTTTAATGTTGTAAATCCTGATATTGCTTATTTTGGACAAAAAGATTTTCAGCAGGCTCAGATTATAAAAAGAATGGTAAGAGATCTAAACTTTCCGATAAAAATTAGAGTTCTTCCCATTATAAGAGAAAAGGATGGATTAGCAATGAGTTCTCGGAATAGTTATCTTTCTCCTTATCAAAGAAAGGTGGCTCCTTATCTTTATAAGTCACTTATTTTAGCAAAGGAGTTAATTTTAAAGAAGAGATATTCTCCTTCGAAAATAAGAAAGGAGGTAAAAAAAGTCATAAAGGAAAATATCCCTTATGCTAAAATAGATTATGTAGAGATTGTTTCACCTACAACTTTACGTAGGATAAAGAAGATAGATAAAGGTGAAATTTTAGTGGCTGTGGCTGTTTATTTAGGTAAAGCAAGGTTGATAGATAATATTTTAGTGAGAGTAAGATGAAAAAGATAAAGATAGGAATAATAGGCTGTGGAGCAATTGGAACAAATCTGGCGTCGTTCATCGATACACATTTTAAAAATAGAGAAATAGAGCTTTATGGGATCTATGATATAGATAAGAAAAAAGTTTGTTCTTTTTTAAATAAGTTAAACAAAAAACCTAAAAAGTTAGACTTTGAAGAAGTGATGAAAGGGGCGGATTTAATTATTGAATCCGCTAATATCGCTGTGGCTAAGGAAGTGCTTCTTAAAGGATTGAAATACAAAAAAGATTTAATTATTTTAAGCGTAGGAGTGTTTGTAAATTATCCCAATTTAGTTAAGTTAGCCAAAAAGAGTGCATCTAAGGTTTATGTTCCTTCAGGAGCAATTTGTGGAGTTGATGGTTTAGGGGCAATAAAATTTTCTGAAGTAAAAAGAGTTACTCTTACGACTTCTAAATCTTTTCATTCCTTGAAAGGAGCTCAACTTTTAACTAAACTAAATTCTAAGAGTAAAAAAGAGAAGGTATTATTTAGAGGTAATATAAAGGATGCAATAAAGTATTTCCCCCAAAATATAAATGTTGCTGCAACTATCTTTTTGGCTTCTGGAGTAAAAGATATTGAGGTTATAGTAAAGCTAGATCCTAAACTCAAACGAAATGTTCATCAGATAACTGTTGAATCAGATAAAGCAAAAATAGAGGTTAAGGTTGAAAATGTTCCTACAAAAGTGAATCCTAAAACTAGTTTTTTAGCTATCCTTTCTGCACAATCTCTTTTAGAGAAGATTTTCTCTAACCTTAAGATAGGAAGCTAAGATGGATACGATAAATATAAAGGGAGCTAAGGTTCATAATCTAAAAAATATAAATTTACAGATACCTAAAAATAAGCTAGTGGTAATTACAGGAGTTTCAGGTAGTGGTAAGTCTTCTTTAGCTTTTGATACTATCTACGCTGAAGGTCAACGTAGGTACGTAGAGAGTTTGTCTAGTTACGCTCGTCAGTTTTTAGAGCAATTTCAAAAACCCGATGTAGAATCTATAGAAGGGCTCTCTCCTGCTATTGCTATTGAGCAGAGGACAGCGGGAGGTTCTCCTCGTTCCATAGTTGCCACTCAGACAGAAATTTATGATTACCTTAGACTTCTTTTTGCTCGTGTAGGTAGGCCCTATTGTCATAAGTGTGGACGTCCTATTACTAAGGAGACTTCCAGTCAAATTATTGAAAAAGTTCTATCTTTTCCTAAGGATCACCGAATTTTTATTCTTTCTCCGGTAGTAAGAGGCAAGAAAGGAACATATCAGGCATTATTTAACCGACTTTTGAGAGAAGGATTTAGGCGAGTACGTGTAGATAAAAAAATTTATGATCTTGATGAAGAAATAAAAATAGATAGATATAAACTTCATAATATAGAAATTGTGGTTGATAGAGTAGTTCTTTCTACCACCAGTAAGGAAAGGATTACTAACTCTGTAGAGACCGCTTTAAAATACGGCGAAGGTTTGCTTTTAATCTATGACGAGAACAAAGATACTGAGTATCTTTTTAATACTAAATTTAGCTGTCCCCATTGTGGAATTTACCTTTCGGAATTGGAACCAAGGATGTTTTCTTTCAATTCTCCTTACGGTGCTTGTCCTTCTTGTAATGGTTTAGGTACACTCTTAGAATTTGACCCTGATTTAGTAATTCCCGATAAGAAAAAGAGTATAAGAGAGGGAGCTATTGAACCATGGAGGAGAGGCTCACGGGGTTATATTCTTTACTATCGATCTTTGCTCAGAGAGTTAGCTGAGGAGGTAGGATTTAGTTTAGATACCCCTTTCTATAAACTTCCTAAGAAAGTAAAAGATATAATTCTCTATGGGGATGACAATGTTTGGGTTTGGTCTAAACCTTTTGAGGGAGTAATTCCTTATCTGGAGAGAGTTTTTAATGAGACTGATAGTGATTACCTAAAGCACGAACTTACTAAATATATGTCCAAACTTCCTTGCCCTCGATGCAAAGGAGCACGTTTAAAAAAAGAGAGCCTCTCGGTATATTTGGAGAACAAATCTATTTGGGATGTAGTTAGGTTAAGTATTGGAGAATGTTTTGAATTTATATCTTCCCTTAAGTTAACTCCTACTGAGGAAAAAATTGCTCATCATATCTTAAAAGAAATAAAGAAGCGACTAAAGTTCTGTATTGATGTGGGTTTAGGATACCTTACCCTTGATAGATTAAGTTCTACTCTTTCAGGAGGAGAGTCTCAAAGGATAAGGCTTGCTACCCAGGTAGGTTCGGGATTAAGCGGAGTAATTTATATTCTTGATGAACCAACAATTGGGCTCCATCCTCGTGATGGAAAAAAGTTGATTGATACATTAAAGAACTTAAGGGATTTGGGTAATACAGTGATAGTAGTTGAGCATGATGAAGCAATGATAAGAGCAAGTGATTGGATAGTAGATTTAGGTCCGGGAGCAGGTCTCTTTGGAGGTAAGGTGGTTTACAGTGGAAAAGTAGAAGGAATCTTTGAAACTTCGTCTTTAACTGGAAGATATTTAAGTAAAAGGGAGTACATAGAGTTACCTAAAAAGAGACGTTCCTATAGAGATAAACCTTACATAGTAATAAGAGGAGCCAGAGAACATAACTTAAAAAATATTGATGTAAGGATACCTTTAGGGGTATTTGTGTGTGTGACCGGTGTATCCGGTTCAGGTAAATCTACTTTAGTAGAAGAGATACTCTACCGTGCTTTAGCTAAAAAACTTTATGATTCTCGAGAGAAGCCCGGTTTACATACCCGGATAGAGAGGATGGAGTTGATTGATAAAGTCATTATTGTTGATCAGTCTCCTATAGGGAGAACACCTCGTTCCAATCCTGCTACTTATACTGGAGTTTTTACTTATATAAGAGAAGTGTTTGCTCAATTGCCGGAAGCAAGAGCGAGAGGATATAAACCTTCTCGGTTTAGCTTTAATGTAGTAGGGGGAAGATGTGAGGCCTGCAAAGGAGATGGAATAAAGAAAATAGAGATGCATTTTCTTCCTGATGTTTACATACCCTGTCAGGTATGTAGAGGTAAAAGATTTAATGCACAGACCTTAGAGGTTAAATTTAAAGGAAAAAGCATCGCTGATGTTTTAGAAATGAGTGTAGATGAAGCTTATGATTTATTTTACAATTTTCCTCAGATTAAGAATATATTACAGACATTAAAAGATGTGGGTTTAGGATACATAAAGATGGGACAATCGGCAACTACTCTTTCGGGAGGAGAAGCACAGAGGATAAAGTTAGCTTCTCAGTTAAGAAAAAAAGCTACAGGTAAAACTCTATATATTCTTGATGAACCCACTACAGGTTTACATTTTGATGATATAAAAAAGCTTTTAAATGTTCTTCAAAGATTGGTAGATAGAAAAAATACTGTGGTAGTCATTGAGCACAATTTGGATGTGATAAAATGTGCAGATTATATAATTGATCTAGGACCAGAGGGAGGGGAGGAAGGAGGATATTTAGTAGGATGCGGTTCTCCTGAAGAGATTGCTCTTATAAAGGCTTCCTACACAGGGAAGTTTCTAAAAGAGAAATTGAGTTTTAACTTTACTCGAGTATGAAGATTGTGAAAAAGTTAAAAATATGGACATTCCCCTTTTTGATTATGGTATTTTTTGGTCTACCTTCTCGAGTGAGTTGTTCTTCTCAAGAAGAGGATTCCTTCTATGTAGCTCAGAAAGCTTTTTTAGATGGTTTTTATCAAGCAAGCATTACTCTATTTGAAAAATTTATACAAGATTTCCCTGATAGCAAAAATATAGGTAGGGCAAAACTCTATATCGCTAAGGCCTACTATTTTCAGAAAAAGTACTTACCTTCTTTGCAGATACTCAAAGAGTTATTATTAAATCAAGAGAGTAAAGATTTTGTCGATGAGATTTACTACTGGTTATCTCAAATATATTTGGAGGGTAAAAATTATACTCAGGCTCTAGAGTATGCTCAAAAAATAATTAAAGAGTTTGAAAATTCTTCTCTCTACTGGTGGGGTTATTATCTAGTAGCACAGTCTTACTTTTTTCTTGGTCGCTATGATGAGTGTGAGAATACTCTAAAAAGAATAATTGATGAGAGTGATGTAGTAAAAGTAAAGGAAGACGCTATTCTTCAACTAGCAAAGCTTTACTATCTTAGAGAAAAATATATCTTCCTTATAGAGTTGGTAGAAAAGTATCTTTCTTATATTACTCAAGAACAACAGAAAGGGGAGCTAACATTCTACCAAGGAGAAGCTTTCTATGCACAGGGAGATGTAGTTAAAGCTAGAAAAATTTTCTCTAAGGGATTGAAACTTTCCCTTTCATCTCATCTTAGAGATTTATTCTTCTATAAGATAGGATCCTGTTGGTTGGAAGAAGGAGATTTAGCTAAAGCACGAGAGAAGTTCGATAATATTGAAGATAAGGAACTTAAGCAATTTTCTTATATTACCTACTACTTTAAAGCAAAGGAATACCATCAAGGACTATTATGCTGTGAAGATTTTTTGGCAAACTTTCCCAAAAGTGAGTATAAAGTAAGAGTATCCTTAATTAAGGCAGATATTCTTTATGAGTTGGGAAGAATAAAAGATGCCCAATACCTTTACCAAAATATATTGGAAGAAGAAGAAGAATTAGATAAGTTTAGAGAGGTAGCTGATAGAGCTCACTATGGATTAGCATGGTGCTACTTAAAGACAGGAGAGTTTAAAAAAGCTATAGAAGAATTTAAAAGAACTTTAAAATTTACTGATAATCTTATCGTAAGAATTAGCTCTCAAATTCAAATTGCTGATGCCTATCAAGAGAAAGGGATGTATGATTTAGCTTTAGAGACTTACAATAAAATCTTGAAAGATTATCCCAACAATATCTACTCAGACTATATACAATTTCAAATTGGATTAGTGTTTTTGAAAAATAATCATTTTGAGGAAGCCAAGTGGAGTTTTAAGAATTTAGAAAAAAATTTCCCAGCTTCTAAATTGGTTCCTCAGGCTAAGTATTATTTAGCTACAAGCTACTTCTCTCAGGGAGATTACGTTAATGCCAAAAGTATCCTAGAAGATTTTATTCAAGTTTATCAAAATCATTTTTTAAGAGAAAAGGGAGCCTACCTTTATGGGAAATGTTTTTTTAATACGGGCAATTACCAAAAGGCAGTGGAGATTTTTACTCAACTTAGAAAGAAAACCAAAGATAAGGAGCTCTTGGAATTAGTTACTACTGATTTAGCTTATGCTTATTTAAATCTTTCTCAATTTGCTCAGGCAGAGAAATTATTTAAAGAGTTTATTAATCAATTTCCTCGCTCTACCTATTTAGCTTCTATACTCTTAGAGTTAGGAAATCTTTATGAAAAAGAAGGTAAGTTTTCTCAAGCAAAACAGTATTATCAGAAAGTCATTAAAAATTATCCTAACACATCCTCCTTCTTTGAAGCTAGTATGGCTTTAGTTTGGCTCTACTGGCAAGAAGGAGATTTTGATAAAGTCCAGTCTCACTTAAATAGATTAAGGAAAAGCAAGAACAAAAAAGTTGCTTATAAAGCAGAGCTTCTCTGGGGTGATATTCTTGCTCAAGAAGATAAAGTAGAGGAGGCTTTAAAGATTTATGAAAAGTTAGCCAATCTTAAAACTCCCTTAGCAGGGGTAGCTTTATTTAAAAAGGCACTACTATTAAAAGACTTAAAGGAGTATAAGGAGGCGGTATCTTTTTTTAAGAAGGCTATGGGTAAAGGGATAGCTCAACCTCGGCTTTATTTCTCCTTAGGATACTGCTTAGAAAAATTGGGAAGAATAGAGGAAGCTTTAGGTCAATATTTTAGAATAATATATCTTTTCGATGATTTAGATTATAAAGTTAAGGCTTATTTTCGTATTGCTAAAATCTATGAAAGGGAAAATAAATTAGAAGAGGCAAAACAGATATATCAGAGGATTACTCAACTTCAAGCTCCTGAGGCAGAAATTGCTAAAAAGAAGATAGAAGAGATTGAGGCTTTGGGAAGTAAGAGTGAATAAAGAAATGCAAAGTTTAAAGGAGGAAAGATGATACAACTTATTTTTAAAGGTGGCTGGCTTATGTTACCCATTATTTTGTGTTCTATATTCTCTTTAGCTATAATTATTGAAAGATTTATTTATTTTTCTCGTATTAAACTAAATGTTTCTGAATTACTAATGCAGATTTTAAGCTATGTAAGAAGGAATAGAATAAGAGAAGCTATCCAGCTATGTGAGAGGTACTCCTCTTACCTTACTAATATCCTTAAAGCAGGACTTCTCCATTACGATCAATCTAAAGAGGTAATTAAAGAAGCTATGGAGGATGCTTCTCTTTATGAAATCCCTAAGTTAGAAAGAAACATCAATTTTTTAAGTACTATCGCTCACGTTAGTCCTCTTTTAGGTCTTTTAGGGACGGTTATGGGGATGGTTAGGTCTTTTTACGTAATTGAACAGAAGGCAGCAATTGTGGGTATGGTGAATCCTTCTGATCTAGCAGGAGGAATATGGGAGGCACTTCTTACTACCGCTGCGGGACTTTGTGTAGCAATTCCTAGCTTCCTTGCTTACAATTATTTTGTTCATCGAGTAAATCTTTATACCCTTACTGCTGAGCGGGCTACTACAGAATTGCTTAGGGCGCTTTCGGAAACTTCTTACTCTCATGAGATTTAAAAAGAGATTAACTGCAGAGAGTGGTTTAAGACAAATGGAGATAGCTCCTTTAATAGACTGTGTATTTTTACTCTTAGTATTTTTTATGCTTACCTCTAGTTTTATAGTAGTTCCAGGAATTAATGTGAAATTACCAAAGGCAGTTACCAGCGAAAGCGTGAGAAGGCGCACCTTAACAGTAATAATTTCTTCCGAGGATATAGTGTACCTTCGAGGAAAGCCTGTAAGTATTCCGGATTTAGAAAAGTATATGCAGAAGATAAAGGCTGATTCTGTATTTATAAAAGCTGATAAAGACGCTAGCTTAGGGGTGGTAGTAAAAGTTTGGGATGTTTGTAAAAAATTAGGAATAGAGAAAATTGGTATTGCAACTACTTACCAAGATTAAGTTTCCATCTATGAGAATATTTAATAAAAATACCCTTATTTGTATCTTTATCTCTTTTATTTTTCATCTAAGTATAATTGTTTTTACTCAACCTATATTAAAGAAGAAATCTATGCCCATAATAGTAAGCTGGTTAGATTTACTTTCTTCCCAAGACTTACTTCCTTTACTTTCAAAAACTGTTAATATCCCTGAGTATTTAATTCTTCCTTTTCGGGAGAAGATATCCTTACCTTCTCTCACAAGAGATAAAGAAATAATCCTTAGTTATTTTTGGAAAAAGGCTATATTCAGAGAGAAGGTTAGAAAGAAAACACCAGTTGCTTTTTATTCTATGCCTTTACAGAAGCAACAGCTGCCTGTTGTACAATTGCTAAAGCCTTCTATTTTTCCTCTCTTTTATGGGGTAGGTGCTTCTCCTCAGGGGAGAGTATGTCTCTTTATTCCTCTGGTTTTACCGGTGGATTCTTCTCTTCACTTTTACCTTCGGGATTTCCTAAGAGAGAACCTTATTTTTCTAAAGAAGGATAATTTTCCCTGGACAAAGGTAGAAGTAGTGATAAAATAAAAATGAGAATAGATATCTGTTTTCTTATAGCTTTCTTTGTATGTATGGAGTTAGTTTTTATAGGGATAAGTACGTATAGAGAAAATAGAAAGGTTATGTTTCCTTATAAGTTTAATGTGAAAGTTATAAAATGTGAGATCTGCTCTTATGTATATGTGGTATCTCCCCATACTGTCTTTTCTAAATGTCCTATGTGCTTGAGTATTAATAAATTATCATGATTACAGAAATAGGGATAATAGCAGGAGAAATATGGCATTTTCTAGAAAAAAAAGGAAAAGTATCTCTTAAGAAGTTGGTAAAAGGTATAGATAGAGATGAGAAATTAGTACTTATGAGTTTAGGGTGGCTTGCTCGGGAAGGGCATGTAGTAATAGAAAAAAAAGGAGCCTACTATAGGGTGAGGTTGCGGAAGGGAAAATGAGCAGAGGAATAGTTTTAATTACCGTTATCATTACGGTAGTTGTTCTTATTATTTTAGCTTTAGTAACTGTTCATATAATGATCCAGCAGGCTTATATTGCTGAGCATAAGATAAAGCGGTTACGAGCTTTCTTTATTGCGAAGGCAGGTTTAGTCCATGCTTTAGAAAGGTTACGAAATGGAGATAATCCTTCAGTTATAAGTAACGAGGATTTAGATATAGATAACAATGGAACATCTGATGCTGATATTCAGATTGACCCTCCTATTAATAATCCTGGTTCTCCTTTAAATGGCACTCGCCCTATATCAGTTACGGTAAACTATTAAATATTATCTTAACTTCTTTATTATTAACTGGTTATAGCTAGATCCTTAGGTTAAGGTGAACCTTCTTTTTTCCTAGATATAGGAGGAAAAAAGTAGATACACAATATATAGATAAATTATTAAAAAAGTTTGTATAAAATGCTTGACATTAATAAATAAAAATAATTTAATAGAAAATGTAACAAATGAGAAAATAATATAGTAGTATGTGCAATAATATAAAAAATATAAAAAAATAATATGGGAAGAAAAACCGTTCCTCGATTGATGAGTGTAGAAGAGTTAGCCCACTACTTGGGATTAAAGAGACAAACTATCTATAACTGGCTCCATCAAGGGAAGATTTCCGGTATAAAGATAGGGAAAGTTTGGCGATTTAACCGAAAAGAAATACTAAGGTGGTTAAAAGAGCAGAAAAATAAAAATAATCCTTAAGCTATATGGGAAAAATTGGATTATATTTAGGGTCTAACTCCTTGTATGTTAGTATTCTAAAAGGAAATCTACCTCCTTCTTTTAAGAGTTACCCTTTAGATGGAAAAGATATTTTCAAAGAAGCTACTTTGGAGATTTTGATGAACAAGATAGCTAGAGAGTTAAATATAAATAAGGATGATGAGATTTATTTAGCTCTAGAAGATAGATATTTTTTCTTTCGTTCTTTTATAGTCCCTTCTATGGGAAAAAAAGAAATAGAGAGTAGTATAACTTTTGAAATTGATAAATATATTCCTTTTAAGATTGAAGAGTTAACTTGGAACTATGGATATAAAAAGATCCCTAAAGAGAAAAAAGGGATTGTTTCCTTTATAGGAATTAAGAAAAATCTCTTTGATGGACTTTTTCAGCCTTTCTCCAAGCTGGAGTTAAACTTATCCACTATAGAACCATCATGTTTGGCTCTTCTAAGGTTGATAGTTAATAGATACTCTATTAAGAAGAAATGGTTTGCTATTTTAGATCTGTGTTCGCATACCTGTTATTTGACTCTTTTTTTAGATAACCTTCCCTTGTTTAGTCGTACGATTTTTTCTTTTAGAGAAGAATTAGTTTATGGAAATAATATTATTGCTCCTGGTGAGCCCGCATTTTTAGAGAAACTTACCGAGGAGGTAAGATTTTCTCTTCAGTATTTTGAAAGAGAATATCGGCCTTATTCTGTGGAAAAACTAATAGTTATTACTGATAATTCCAATAAGGAGAAGTTACTTTCTTCTTTGAAAGAAAGATTGAGTATCGAAGTGGAGTTTTATTCTCCTCAAGAAATATTAGATACTCCAGCTGGAGATGTAAATACTTTAAAAGCTTATTCTGCTTTAACTTTCTCTCAACTTCCTAAAGGATTTTTACCTCTTTTGGAAGATTCCTCTACTTGTTTTTTGGGAGGAGCAAAAGCTCTGTATTATTCTATTAATCTTTTTCTTTTAGGAGTGTTGATTATTCTAGGGATATTTTCATCTTTAGTTTTGAATACTTCCTTAAAAGGAAGAATTAAGTTTTTAGAGAAGAAGGTGAAGCGGATGGAGAGCATTTTCCCTTTAGAAAGGAGATTTAAAGGTGAATCCTCAGAAACATTGAGGAAGATTTTAAAAGAAAGAGAAGCTAAGATTAATGCTATTAAAGAGAGAATGGATGCTTTTGTAGATATAGCTCCAATTTTAGAAAGATTAGGTTCACTTCTTCCTCAAGGAGTATGGTTAGAAGAGGTAAATTTGAGTTATCCTAAAGGTGTGTCTCTTGAGGCAGAAATTTCTGGATATATTTGGTTAGGAGATTCTGCTAAGGAGACAGATGCTTTAGATAAACTTATCTCTAATATAAGGGAAGAAGAAGAATTGAAAAAAATACTTTCCCACTTAGATTTAGTAGGAAAAGAAACTGAAATCTTAGAAGGATTGAGAGTTACCCATTTTAGAATAAGACTTTACTGATGAAGAAATATAAAAATTTGATAGCCTCTATAGCGATAGTCGTTGTATTTATTATTATTATGGCAATTATCTATAAAAATTATAGAGAGGAAAGTTACATATTACATAACAAAATTAAGGAGTGGGAGGAGAAAAACTTTCTAGCTAATAGGATTTCTTCTTTAAAAGAGGAGTATGGTAAAGTAAGGGGGTATTTGCTTTCAGACTTCTTTAGATTAAAAAAAATAATAGATAGGGCAGCGTTAAAGTATAATATAAATATAGATTTATTAAAACCATCTTCTAAAATAGAAGAAGATAACTTTTATCTAGTAGAAATAGAGTTAAAATTAAGTGGGTCATATAAAGGATTACTTTCTTTTATTAAAGAAATAGAGAGTTATCCAGCAATAGGATTTAGAAGATTAAGGATTGGCTGGAGCAAGGAGAAAGGAAATGTTTTAGAGACAAAAGTAAAATTAGTGGGTTTAATAAAGATATGAGAAATTTTTACATTCTGTTTATTATTAGTGCTTTCTTACTCCTGATAGATGGTTCTGCTGGTTTTATAGGGGCAGCAGAAAAAGAGGGAAGCAGTAAGGAGTTTGGTCCCTTCAGTCCCAAGCTCCCTGTTACCAAAGAGGAAACTACTTTACCCCAAGAGCAAAAGGAAGAAATTCCTGAACCAACTTTTTTGGAGGAAATCGATATACAAGGGTTAATTTGGGGTACACCTACTCCTCAAGCTATTATCGACGGTTGGGTATACAAGGTAGGAGATATAATAAAAGATACAGATACTGAGATTATAGAGATAAAGAAGGGAGAAATTAAAGTCAGATTTTTAGGAAGGGTATATACAGTAAAGATGAAGAAGGAATTAAACAAAGAGGGAATAAAATAAAAGGAGGAAAGATGAAAAGGATGATTTTACTTTTTTTTCTCTTAGGAATATGGGGAGTATGTTTTTCTCAGGTGGATAATATTTATGGAGATTTTTTGATTGCTAAAAGCAAGAAAAATATTTCTATGGATTTGAAAGATGTTTCTTTAATAGATTTGCTAAAAGTTTTATCTCAGCAGAGTGGGCTTAACTTTATCTGTACGGAGGCAGTGAAGAACAGGAAAGTTTCATTATACATAGAGAATGC
>Ga0190361_1000076_pt1 | contig 39313 bp, 39 predicted proteins | sample 48721845_MG_FD_161273 | JGI IMG/M metagenome (GOLD analysis project Ga0190361, IMG submission 161273) | Hydrothermal vent microbial mat bacterial communities from Southern Trench, Guaymas Basin, Mexico - 4872-18-4-5_MG | ecosystem: Environmental > Aquatic > Marine > Hydrothermal vents >... | reverse complement strand
CAGAACCCTTAGAGGTAAAACACAGTAAGCCATCCTTCCCCCTTTAGTGCTTTTTAACCTATGCAAGTACGGTTTTGTGGTCTCCGAGGTATCTGATCCCTTTGGGAGGAAGGGGAGGGAGATCTTGAAGCAGATGATCGCGGAGCTTCCACCTGCGGACACAAACTTGACACTACCCCCCCTTGCTGATAGATCTTTCACGGAGGTCTTCAAAGATGCCCATCACCTTCCGCAAGGAGGTACAGAGGGTACGGCTGCTCGACCCCACCGACGGCTTCAGGGAGAAGGAGCTCCTCCTCGAGACCAGATGGGACCCCCTGACGGAGGAGACCTCGCGGCTCTTCGAGGTGAAGTGGAAGGACGAAGGGGTCGATCTGAGGGAGATGTTCAAGGTGGGCATCGAGGGGTTCTGCCCCTTCTGCCCCGAGAACCTCGAACGGGTGACCCCGAAGTTCCCCGAGGACTTCGTAGAGGGAGGCCGGCTCAAGGTGGGCAGAACGGTGGTCTTCCCGAACCGACTCCCCTTCGACAAGGCCGCAGGGGTGGTGGTCCTGGGGCAGCGTCACTTCGTCCCCTTGGAGGAGCTCGAGCCGGAGCTGATCTGCGAGGGGCTACAGGCCGCCCAGCGTTTCTTCCTAAGGGTAGCTGAGGCCGATCCCTCGATAGGATTCTTCTCTGTGAACTGGAACTTCCTGCCCACAGCAGGCGGCAGCATTGTCCACCCCCATCTGCATGCGGTGGCCGGAGAGCACCCCACCAATCAGTTGAGGAAACTGCTCCAGAGGAGCTCCGCCTACCGGCGATCCCACGGGAGGTCCTTCTGGGCGGACCTCCTCGACGAAGAGAGGGCTCGAGGCGAGAGGTACCTCGCCGAGACGAGGGGCTTGCATTGGCTCTGCAGCTTCGCCCCCATGGGGTACGGCGACGTGACGGTCATCTTCCCCGAAGTGGAGTCCATCCTGGAGGTAACCAAGGAGGAACTCGAGGCCTTCAGTCGTGGGCTCGGCGCCCTCTTCCGCTTTTACGCGGACTCCGGCCTCTACAGCTTCAACCTCGCCCTCTACGGCGGGGCGAGGGACACGGAAGGGTTCTGGGTCCATGCCAGGACGGCGATCAGACGGGTGTTGCCCCCGGCCGGCACCAGCGATATCAACTGTCTGCAGATGCTCCACACCGAACCAGTGGTCTACGCCTTTCCCGAGGAACTCTCCAGGAGCATGAAGCCCTATTTCGAGGCCTTGAGATGATCCCCCTCCCCTCCCCCAGCACCAAGGGCACGGTGAGCTTGGAGGAGGCCGTCCTGAGACGGAGGACGGTCAGGTCCTTCCGCCCTACGCCCCTCGGCCTCGAGCAACTGTCCCAACTCCTCTGGGCCACCTACGGGGTGATCGATCCTGCCCAGGGCAGGAAGGCCATCCCCTCCGCGGGGGCCCTCTACCCCCTTGAGATCTACCTGGCCGTAGGGGCTGCAGCGGTCGAGGGCCTGGGGGAGGGGATCTACCGCTATTGGTCCGAGGAGCACGCCTTGGACCTCACCGCCTCCGGGGACCGACGCAGGGAGCTGGCGGAGGCCTCGCTGTGGCAGATGTGGATGGCCGAGGCCCCGGTGACCTTCGCCATCTGCGCCGAGTACCGCCGCACCACCGTCAAGTACCGCGAGAGGGGGGTGCGCTATGTGTTGATGGAGGTGGGACACGCGGCAGAACACCTCTTCCTCCAAAGCGTGGCCCTTGGACTCGGCGCAGGGATAGTGGGGGCCTTTTACGACGAAGAGGTAAAGGAGATCCTCGGCCTCCCTCAGGAACAGGAGCCGCTGCTTCTGATGCCTGTGGGCTACCCCAGATGAAGCTGCTCCTGACCGGCGCCCCCGGGATAGGAAAGACCACGATCATCATGAAGGTCCTCGAAGAACTGCAGGTGGAGGGGGGTGGCTTTTACACGGAGGAGCTGAGGCAAGGCCGAAGGCGCGTGGGTTTTGTGGTGAAGGACCTTGAGGGAAGGGAGGGACTGTTGGCCCACGTCGACCTAGCAGAGGGGCCGAGGGTCGGCAAGTATCGCGTGGACGTAAGGTCCTTTGAGGAGGTGGCCATCCCGGCCCTGGAGGAGGCCCTGAGGGAAAAGGACCTGGTGGTCATCGACGAGATAGGCAAGATGGAGCTCTTCTCCGAGCGCTTCAGGGAGCTGGTACAGGAGGCCCTCAGAGGCCCCAAGGACGTCCTCGGGGTGATCCACAAGGGGCATGACCCCTTCAGCCTCTCCCTGCGGGAGATCCCCGGGGTGCGGATCTGGGAGGTGACCCTGGCCAACCGGGACCAACTCCCTCAAAGGATCGCAGAGGAACTGAAGAAGGGGACCCTATGAAGGACTACTACGCCATCTTGGGGGTGGGGCCTGAGGCGACCCCTGAGGAGATAAAGAGGGCGTACCGCAGGCTGGCCCTTCGATGGCACCCCGACCGCAATCCGGGGGACCCCGAAGCCGAGGAGCGCTTCAAGGAGATCGCCGAGGCCTACAGCGTCCTCATAGACCCCGAGAAGCGTTCCCAGTACGACGCGGCCCGCCGTCAAAGGGCCGCCTTCGGCTACTCCCAGGAGGAGATCCTGCGGGACCTCTTCTCGAACCCTTACGCCAGCGGCTTCTTCCAGGAGCTGCTGCGGGACTTCGAACGCCAGGGGCTGCGCTTCGATCATCCCTTCTTCTATTACGTCTTCTTCTCGGGGCCCCAGGTGACGATCTTCCCCCAAGGGGCCAGACCCCAGAGACGGGGTGCCCTTGAAGGCCTCCTGGTGCGAGGGCTGAAGAAGTTGCTGGATCACATCCTGAAGAGGGGCGATCTGCATTGGAGGCTTCGCCTGGCCCCAGAAGACGTGCAGAAGGGCTCCATCACCATATCCTTGCCCCGAGGGGGGAGGCTTGAGACCCTCCGAGTGAAGTTGCCACCGGGCATAAGGGAAGGCACAAAGCTCAGGCTCAGGGGCAAGGGTAAAGCCCGGGGGCTGTTGCCCCCTGGGGACCTCTACTTAAGGGTCGAGATCGATGAGTAAGGCAGCCCTCTCCCTCGAAAGGGTCTACTTCGACCCTGCCCTTGAGGAGACCCCCTGGGGCCTCCGGGCCCTGGAGGCCTTTGCCTCCTTCAGGCCAGAACCCAGAGAACGCGAGTCCTTGAAGGAGGAACTCCTCTTCGGCTGCCAAGACCCTCTCGCCGAGGGGAAGAAGGTCCTCCTCCTCTCCCCGTACCCGGGACAGCTGGTCAAGAGATGTCCGGGGACCAAGGGCTACACCTGCTGTGGGTACTGGGTGATAAACGCGCTGTTGAACTGTCCCATGGATTGCTCCTATTGCATCCTTCAGGGATACCTGCAGGAGCCGTACATCGTCCTGAACCTGCCCTTGGATAAGGCCTTCGAGGAGGTACGGAGGCTCTTGGACCTCAGGCCTCGCCATATATTGCGGCTGGGCACAGGGGAGCTCTCCGACAGCCTCGCACTGGACCCTTGGATCGGCTTCAACCAGGAGGCCATCTCCTTCTTCTCCCGGCTGGAGGGAGCCCTCCTCGAACTCAAGACCAAGGCCCAGGAGGTGGACCACCTCTTAGGGCTCGATCACCGCTCGCGGACCGTCATCTCCTGGTCCCTCAACCCTCAGAGGATAGTGGAGAAGGAGGAGATCCATACAGCCCCCTTGCGGCAACGGCTGGAGGCGGCCCGCCGCTGCCAAGAGGCGGGTTACCCCCTCGGCTTTCACTTCGACCCCATCATAGAGTATCCCGGTTGGGAGGAGGATTACCGGGGGCTGATCGAGGAGCTCTTCCGCCACGTGGACCCCCGAGGGGTGATCTGGATCAGCCTCGGGACCCTCCGCTATCCCCCAGGGTTGGAACGGGTCATCAGGAAGCGCTTCCCCGCCACTGAGGTGCTCCAGGGGGAGCTGCTACCCGCTGAGGACGGAAAGTTCCGATACCTCAAGCCCCTGCGGATAGGGATCTACCGGAGGGTCGTATCCTGGCTCAGGGAGCACTACGAGGACCTCTTCATCTACCTCTGCATGGAGAGGGAGGATGTATGGCAGGAGGTCTTCGGCCGCAAGCCCGGAGGGACGGCCGCCTTGATGGACCTCTTCGACAGCAAGGTAAGGGAGTTCTTCAGGAGGTGGTAGGTGAAGGCGGTGGGACTCCTCTCGGGGGGACTTGACAGCATGCTGGCCGTCAAGGTCCTGCAGGAGCAGGGCATCGAGGTGATCGGGGTGACCTTTGAGAGCCCCTTCTTCGGATCGGGGAGGGCCCGCAGGGCCGCCCATGCCCTGAGGGTCCCCCTGAGGGTGGTGAACATCACCGAGGAGCTCCTCGAGGTGGTGCGGCGGCCCAAACACGGCAGGGGCTCCGGTATGAACCCCTGCATCGATTGTCACGCCTTGATGTTGAGGGGGGCAGCAGAGGTGATGAGGGAGGAAGGGGCCGCCTTCCTCTTCACCGGGGAGGTCCTCGGACAGCGTCCCTTCTCCCAGACCAGGGGGGCCTTGAGGCTGGTGGAGAGGGAGTCGGGTCAGGACGGGCTCGTCTTGAGGCCCTTGAGCGCCAAGCTGTTGCCCGAGACGCTGCCGGAGAGGCGGGGGTGGGTGGACCGCAGCAGGCTCCTCGACCTACGGGGCAGGGGCAGGAAGCGCCAGATGGAACTGGCCGAGCGCTACGGGATCGAGGAATACCCACCGCCGGCGGGGGGATGCCTCCTCACCGACCCGGCTTACGCCCGGAGGCTCAAAGACCTCCTGGAGCACCAGGAGGAGGTGAAAAGGCGCGACCTGGAAATCCTCAAGGTGGGGAGACACCTGAGGATCTCCCCGTGCACCAAGGTGGTGGTCGGCCGCAACGCCCTGGAGAACGAGGAGATCCTCCGCTGGGAGGAAAAGGGAGACCTGGTGATGGAGGCAGAGGCCTACCCGGGCCCCACCTGCCTCATACCCGCTGGAGGGAACGAGGGAGATTGGGAACGGGCCGCCGCCATCTGCCTCCGCTACAGCGACGCCCCCAAGGATCGCCCGGGACGGGTCCTCTGCCACGGACGGTGGGAGGGAACCGTGGAGACCTCAGCACTGCCGCCGGAGGAATGCGACCCCCTACTGATCTAAGTGACGTTTGAAAATCGGTAGCCGCCCCCATCCCTCCTTCTCCGGGGTGGTACCTATGTCTGTACCCATGCACCAAAAAAACGAGGCAACTGGAGTGCTTGACAAATAAGGGCGAAGTTGATATAGAGTATAACCCTGTTTGTTAACGATAACAAATCTTGGGAGGTGAGGTATGAAGGGGAGGCTTTTGGTGAGCGTTTTTCTTATCTTAGGGCTTATTAGTTTGGGGGGGATGGTATATGCGGGAGCGCCTGCGAAGGTGATAATCGGGCACCCTGCATGTCTTTCGGGAAAGTATGCCAAGGCAGGGGAACAAGCCCTTGGCGGGATAAAGGCATGCGTCAAATGGGTCAACGAGGTTTACGGAGGCGTTAAGATAGGGGGGAAGAAGGTTCCTCTTGAGTACAAGTACTATGATTGTGAATCTAAAAAAGAGGTCGTGACCAGTCTTATCGAGCGGCTGATCACGGTTGATAAAGTGAACGTTGTTTTTGCCCCATATAGCTCAGGACTCACTCTTTCCGGAGCCCCAGTAGCAGAAAAATATGGTATGCTTTACATGGACCACGGCGGTGCCAGCGATCGCATCTTCCAACAAGGTTTTAAATACATCGTCCAAACCATCGGTCCGGGCACCAGATATCATGTAGGGACCCTCGACATGATCCATAAGGTTGATCCCAAGGCCAAAAGGGTAGCGTTGGCCTACGAGGACAGCGAGTTTGCCCGCATGGTCATGCGGGGGGCGGAGGAGCACGCCAAGAAGCTCGGCTTCAAGATCGTCTTCAAGCGAACCTACCCCAAGGGAGTGACCGATCTCACCCCACTGCTTTCCGACCTCAAGGCGGCGAAGCCTGACTTCATCCTCGGCGGAGGACATTTTGAGGATGGTCAGCTCTTCAACCGACAGATGGCGGATCTGGATATAAATGTGAAGGCCCTGTCGCTGATAGCTGCTGCAACGCTGCCGGCCTTCTATGAAGCTCTGGGCAACTTGGCGGAGGGTGTCATGGGTCCCTCGCACTGGGAATATGGCGTCAAATATTCCCCCGAGGTGGCCAGAAAAGAAGGGTTAAAATGGATTGGTCCGACTCAAGATGAGTTTGTGAAGCTGTTCAAGGAGGCCCTGGGGAAGGACATCATGCCCGACTATCATGCTGCTGAAGCTGGGGCACAAGTCCTAGCTTACGTTCTGGCCGTAGAAGAGGCCAATAGCATTGATCCCACTAAGGTCAGGGCTGCCCTCAACACACTCAAGTTCATGTCCTTCTATGGAGGATGGGACGTCAATGAGACAGGCAAACAGGTTGGCCATTCGATGGTGGACATGCAGTGGCAGGGTGGCAAGAGAGTTATCGTATGGCCTCCTGAGGCGGCCACGGGCAAGCTCTACTACCCGATGCCCACCTTCGCTGAGAAGGCCAAAGGTAAGGTGGCCGTTCCGAAGTAAGCTTCAGGAAGGGCACCAGAGGGAGGCCCCTTCTCTTCGTTTTGGGAGCAGGGGATGATCTGGAACCAGTTGGCCGGCAATCTCACCCAGGGGCTCATCCTCGGTGGTGTCTACGGGATGGCCACCATGGGCTTAAGCCTCATCTTTGGGGTGCTCAGGGTGGTGAATGTGGGTCACGGCGCCTTCGTGATGGTGGGGGCCTTCGTGGCCTTTTGGCTCTTCACTGCTTTGGGGCTCACACCCATTGCGGCCATACCGGCGGCCCTGGTCGTGGGCATGGCCTTGGGTTTCCTCTTCTTCTACTCGGTCATGAGGAGGCTGGTGGGGGCACCGGAGCTGACCTCTCTGTTGGCCACCTTCGCCATGGGCATCATCCTGGAGGAGGTGGTCAAGCTCATCTTCGGGACGGAGTACCGGGGCTACAACTGGGATGTGGGCCGGGTGGACCTCTCGGTGACGGTCCTGCCTTGGGCCAAGATCTACGCCTTCTTGGGGAGCGTGGCCATAGCGGTCCTCCTTTACCTCTGGTTCAACAAGACCAGGGCAGGCACCGCGGTAAGGAGCGTGGTGGAGGACAGCGAAGGGGCGAGGGTCTGTGGGGTCAATGTGGGGTGGATTTATGCCCTGAGTTTCGCCATCGGGATAGGCCTCACCGTGGCCAGCGGGGTGCTCCTCACCATGTTCATCCCCGTGGGGATAAACCCCTATATGGGAGGGCCTTACACCCTGAAAGCCTTTGTGATAGCGGTCCTCGGGGGGCTTGCCTCCCCCTACGGGGCCTTCTTCGGGGGGCTGATATTCGGGCTGATAGAGAACGGCTCTTACACCCTTTTTGCCCTGCTTCCTGGAGCAGAACCCTTCGCTTTGACCAGGTTCCTTTCCTTCGCGATCCTGCTCCTGATCCTCCTCCTCAAACCCACAGGACTGCTGGGGGCAAAGGAATGAAGGGCAGCAAGTATCTACCCATAATTCCCGTCTACATCGGCTATCTTGTCCTCTTCCTCATCGCCCGGGGGATGCCGGGGATGTGGCAGCTTATGGCGATGCTGGTCTTTTACTGCGCCGTGGGGCAGGCCTTCAACATATTCTTCGGCATGACCGGCTATGTGAACTTCGGCTATGTGGCCTTCCTGGCCCTGGGGGTTTATGGGATGGCCTTAGCTATCCATTACTTTCACCAGTTCTCCTGGCTTGGCCTCGGGATCGTGATCATCGGGCTTCTGCTCGCCATGGTGATGGCGGGACTGCTCTCCCTTGTGGTGGGGGCTGTGGCCCTGAGGCTGGGAGGGGCCTACTTTGCCATCGCCACCATCGGGGTGAACGAGGGGTTCAGGTACCTGATAGAGGGGGCAAAGATCTGGGGGGGATCGGAGGGGATCATCTTCTCCAAGCAGATGACCGAGGCCTTCGGCCGGGAGATGGCCAATCGCCTTTCCACCCTCTGGGCCGATATCTCGGTACTTTTGATCGCTGCTGTCGCTGCCCTCATCACCCTCTACTTCATAAAGGGCAAGATCGGCTATGCACTAATGGCCTTAAGGGAGGATGAGGGAGCTGCCAAGGTGATGGGGATAAACGTGACTAAGTATAAACTGATCGCCTTTGTGACCAGCGCCCTCCTGGCAGGGCTTATAGGGGCGATGGCCTGGGGCCTTAAGCTCACGTATGTCTTCCCTCCTGAGGTCTTCGACATAAGCTACACGGTGGAGGCAATCGTTATCGTGATGCTGGGAGGGGCGGGAACCCTCCTGGGTCCAGTGGTGGGGGGGTTGCTTTACGGGCTGGCCAAATACTGGCTCACAGTGATTCTGCCTGGCTTTCAGCTCCTGATTTTCGCCCCCATCATCATCGTTATTGTGGTGGCCTTTCCCGAAGGGGTCGTGGGGGTGCTGAAGAGAAGGGTTAAGGGCACAGCCCTTGAGCCCTTCATCCTTTAGGAGGGAGATATGGCTCTTCTCAGGCTTGAGAAGGTCACAAAGCGCTTCGGAGGTCTTGTGGCCGTAAACGAAGTGGATCTCCATATAGAGGCGGGGGAGTCGATCGGGATAGTGGGCCCCAACGGCAGCGGAAAGACCACCCTTTACAACGTCATAAGCGGGGTCTACACCCCTGAGGAGGGGAGGGTCTTCTTCGAGGAGCAGGAGATCACCTTCCTCCCCCCTTACAGGAGGGCCCACCTGGGCCTGGGCCGGACCTTTCAGATATCGAGGCCCTTCGGTTCGGCCACGGTGAGGGAGAACGTGGCCGTGGGAGCCCTCTTCGGGACCCTCCACGGGAGGATAGGGGTGGATGAGGCCCTGAAGTTGGCGGACAGGTACATAGAGCTGGTGGGCCTTTCAGAGTTGAAGGATAAGGTCGCCGGTAGCCTCACCCCGGTGGAGAAGAAGCTGATGGAGGTGGCCCGGGCCTTGGCGATGAGGCCGAAGCTGCTCTTGATGGATGAGGCGATGGCGGGAATGCACCCGAAGGACATAGATCGACTGGTGGGACTCCTGAAGGAGATAAAGGAAGAGGAAAAAATCGCCATGGTCGCCATGGTGGAGCACATCATGCGGGCGGTGGTGGGGTTTGCCGAGAGGGTGGTGGTGATGCACTTTGGCAGAAAGCTGGTGGATGCCCCCACGGCCGAGGCCCTGAAGGACCCGAAGGTGGTGGAGGTCTATCTGGGCTGTCCCTTGGAGGAGAAATAGGAATGCTCAAGGTGGAGGGATTGGAATCAGGCTACGGGGAGATGCAGGTGCTCTGGGGGCCCTCCCTGGAAGTGAAGGGGGGCTCCATTACCGCCCTTCTCGGACCCAATGGGGTGGGGAAGACCACCCTGCTCAGAACGATCTTCGGCTCCGTACGCCCATGGAAGGGGAAGGTGACCTACGACGGGAAGAACGTTACCTTTCTCCCCACCCATAAGAAGGTGGATATGGGGATAGCCCTGGTGCCCGAGGGGAGGCACCTCTTCAGCGGGATGAGTGTCCAGGAGAACCTCACCATGGGGGCTTATCTCAAGAGGGCGAGGGAGCGGATGGAGGAATCCTTGGAGGTCATTTACTCCCTCTTCCCCATCCTGAAGGAGAGGGCCAAGCAGCGGGCAGGCTCCCTGAGCGGCGGCGAGCAGCAGATGCTAACGGTGGCCCGGGCCCTTATGACCAGGCCCAAGCTGATCATGCTCGATGAGCCGAGCCAGGGGCTGGCGCCGAAGCTCGTGGGAGAGGTCTTTGAGACGATAAAGAAGCTGAGGGAGGAGATGGGCCTTACGGTGCTCCTGGTAGAGCAGAACGTGGAAATCTCCCTGGAAGTGGCCGACTACGTCTACATCATGCACGAGGGGCTGATAAAGGCCGAAGGCAGAGCCGAAGAGATAAAGAAGGCCCATGACATCAGAGAGACGTACCTGGGAATTTGAGTTCCTCTACAAAGCTCACCACTGAGAGTTAACTCCTCCTTTATCTCCGTCCTTATAGCAATAGATGAAACCCAAAAAGGCACAATCTACAAGGAACTGTTTCGTCCTTCGGAGATAAAGGAGGGAGAGTGCAAAGAGAGCTATACACATCCTCTTTATACCCCTCCACAAATTTGTCGTTGACAAAGAGGGCATTTTGGGCTAATAAAAGGGTGGGAAGAAGTGGTTTAAAGTGGGATAACCTTGTTCAGGGGGAGGTTCGAGCACGTAATAGACAGCAAGGGGAGGGTGAGCGTACCGGCTCGCTTCCGCGAGGTCCTTCAGCGACATTACGGAAGCGAAGAGCTGGTCTTGACCCTGTACGATTCCTGCGTGGTGGCCTTCCCCCTGGAGGAGTGGCGGCAGTGGGAGGAGCGGATGAAAGACCTGCCGCTGCTCCGGCGGGAGACCAAGAAGTTCTTCAGGTACTTCTTCTCCGGCGCCATCGATTCTCGGGTGGACGATCACGGCCGCCTCCTGATCCCTGCAAGCCTGAGGCTTCAGGCCCACCTGCAGAAGGAGGTCCTCATCGTGGGCATGATGAGGGGCTTCGAGATATGGGACAAGGGGCTCTGGGAGGAGGAGATGGCCAGGTGTCGGGAGACCTTCGACGAGATCAGCGAGACCGTGGCTGAATGGATGGGGTTCTGAGGGACCATGGGCCTTGTGGCCTTTCTGGGGGTCGAGACGAGGGGAGCCGACGATAAGGAACAGCCCTTTTACCACCAACCGGTGATGGTCCGGGAGGTGGTGGAGCAGTTGCGCTGTAAAGAGGGAGGGGTCTTCGTCGACCTCACCGTGGGCGAGGGCGGCCACGCCTCGAAGATCCTCGAGGCCTCGTCGAAGGTCTTCCTCATCGGCGTGGACTGGGACGAGGAGATCTTGGAGAGGGCCCGTGAGAGGCTCAAGCCCTTCGAGGGCAGGTTCGCCTTGGTGAGGGACAACTTCGTGAACCTGCCAAGAATCTTGGAGGACCTGGAGATAAAGGAGGTCGACGGGGTGCTCCTGGACCTCGGTCCCTCCCTCTTCCATCTGGCCCAGCCCCAGCGCGGCTTCAGCTTCCAGCAAGAGGGCTCCCTCGACATGAGGATGGACAGGAGTCGCCGCCTCAAGGCCTCCAAGATAGTGAACACCTGGCCCCTGGACGAGCTGAAGAGGATCATCCGTCACTACGGCGACGAACGGTGGGCCACCAAGATCGTCAGGGCCATAGGGGAGAGGCGTCAAAGGGGAGGGATAAGGACCACGAAGGAGCTCGCCCAGTTGATCGCGGAGGCCATCCCCAAGCGTTACCACCCGGAGAGGATCCATCCGGCCACCAAGACCTTCCTCGCCCTGAGGATCGCCGTCAACGAGGAACTGAAGAACCTGAAGGATGTCCTCGAGAGGGTCCCCTTCTGCTTGAGGAAGGGGGGTAGGTTGGGGGTCATCTCCTTCCACTCCCTGGAGCACAGGACCGTAAAGGACGTCCTTGGGAAGCTCTCCAAGGACTGCATCTGTCCACCGTGGTTCCCCCAGTGCGTATGTGGCGGAAAGAGAAAGGTGATGGAGGTCGTCACCAAGAGCCCCATCGTCCCCACCGAGGAAGAGATAAGGGCCAACCCAAGGGCCAGGAGCGCCCAGTTGAGGGTGGCAGAAAGGGTATGAAGCGGAAGGCCCTTTATGCTGGGAAGGCGGAGCTAGTCCCCAAGAGGAGGAGGGCTCCGAGCAGGAAAGGTCCCCCTCCCCCGTTCCTGCTGGCCCTCCTCCTGCTCTTTCTCGGTCTGCTCTTCATGGTCTGGGTGAGGCTCGAGGTGCTGGGCCTCGGCTACGAGATATCGCATCTCAAGGCCCAAAAGGACGAACTGCTCCTGAGGAAGAAGGAATTGGCCCTGGAGCGAGCATCCCTCTGCTCGGCCCAAGAGATCGAGAGACGGGCGAAGGAGGAACTCTCCCTCATTTACCCAAAGGAGGGGCAGGTGGTCATCATCAGGGGCACGGGGGTTGAGGTCAGATGAAGGGGCCACCACGGTTTCGCCTCTTATCGCTCTGCCTCTTGCTGTTGGCGGCTTTGGGCCTCATGGGGTGGCGTGCCTTCGACCTCCAGGTGGCCCGCCCTGAGCAGTTCCTCCGGAGGGCCCAGAGGCAGTACTATCAAAAGGTGGTGCTCCCTCCGAGGAGGGGTGCCATCTACGATCGACGGGGCCGGGAGCTGGCCGTAAGTATAAAGGTCCCCTCCCTTTACGCCCTACCCCCTAAGGTAAAGGACCCGGAAGCCTTGGCGCAACGCCTGGCCCCCATCTTAGGGGTTACATCCCAGAGGCTGAGGGGGCTCCTTCAGGCTGAGCGCTCCTTCGTGTGGCTCAAACGACACCTCACCCCCCGCCAGGAGAAGGAGGTAATGGCCCTCCACGTCAAGGGCGTGGGGACCTTGCCCGAGACGAGGCGCTTCTACCCCCACAGCGAATTGGCCGCACCCCTTCTGGGCTTCGTGGGGGTGGACGCCCAAGGCCTCGAGGGGATCGAATTGGCCTACGACCATTGGCTGAAGGCCCCACCTAGGGTGATGGTCCTGGAAAGGGACGCCTTGGGCAGGTGGATATATCTGCCTTCGAAGGAGGGCGAAACCGCTGGGCCTTGCGATCTCCGCCTCAGCATCGACCTCATGGTCCAGTACACCTTAGAGAAGGAGCTAAAGGCGGGTATAATAGAGACAGAGGCAAAGGGGGCGGTGGGGGTAGCCCTTGACCCCTGGAGCGGTGAGATCCTGGCGATGGCCTCCCTGCCCTCCTTCAACCCCAACCTCTTTTACAGGTATCCCAGGGAGAGGTGGCGGAACAGGGCGGTAAGCGCCCTCTTCGAACCGGGGAGCCTCCTAAAGGTATTCCTGGTGGCCGCCGCCCTCGAGGAGGGGTTGGTGAGACCTGAAGACCTCTTCTTTTGCGAAGGGGGGCGCTATCGGGTGGGGAGGGTCGTGATCCACGACGTGAAACCCCACCGGTGGTTGACCGTGGAGAGGATCATCCAACACTCGAGCAACATAGGGGCCGCCAAGATGGGAGAGGTCCTCGGTCCCTACAGGTACTACCAATACCTCAGGGCCTTCGGCTTTGGGGGACGGACCGGTGTGGGACTCCCTGGGGAGGAGAGGGGAATCCTGAGGTCTCCCAAAGCCTGGACCAAGGTGGACCTGGTGACCCTGGCCTTCGGTCAGGGGATGGCGGCCACACCTCTGCAACTGGCCACGGCCTTTTCGGCCATTGCCAACGGTGGGCTGCTCTTGAGGCCCTACGTCGTCAAGGAAGTGCTGAATCGAAGGGGACAGAGGGTGAGGAGCTTTGGCCCGGAGGTGAGGAGGAGGGTCCTCTCCTCATCGACCTGTCGCAGGGTCCTCTCCATGATGAAGAAGGTGGTCTCACGGGAGGGAACGGGAAGCCGCGCCCAGCTACAAGGCTACACCGTGGCGGGCAAAACCGGCACCTCGCAGAAGTTCGACCCCTCCGTCGGGGGTTACAGCAGGGAGCACGTCGTGGCGTCCTTCGTGGGCTTCCTGCCGGCGGAGCACCCTCGGGCCGTGATCCTCATCATGGTGGACGAGCCGAAGAAGGCCACCCACGGAGGGACCGCCGCTGCCCCCATCTTCCGCAGGGTGGCGGAGGAGCTGGTCAGATACTGGGGGATCCCCCCTGAGGGCAAGCTGGCCCTGTTGCCGAGGAGGCCCTCACCATGAAGCTCGATCTGTTGCTGGATGGACTTCCCATATCGGCCAAGGGGGGCAACCTGACGGTGCGGGTGCAGGGGTTGGCCTACGATTCGCGGAAGGTGAAGCCCGGGGACCTCTTCGTAGCCATCAGAGGCTCCAGGGATGACGGCCATCGTCACATCACAGAGGCCGTGGCGAAGGGCGCCCGGGCGCTGTTGCTCCAGGAGCCCCCTCCAGAGGGCAGCCAGGTCCCCTGGGCGACCGTTCCGGATACGCGTGAGGCCCTGGCCAGGATAGCTTGCCGCCTCTTCGGCGATCCCAGTCGGGAGGTTCACCTCGTGGGCATCACGGGGACCAACGGCAAGACCACCACGGCCTACCTCCTGGAGGCCATCCTCCGAGAGGCCGGACGGGAGGTAGGGGTCATAGGCACGGTCAACTACCGCTACTGCGGCAGGGAGCTCACCGCTGACAACACCACCCCGGAATCCTACGAGCTGCAGCGGCTCCTCAGGGAGATGAGGTCTTCAGGGGTAACCGACGTGGTCATGGAGGTCTCCTCCCATGCCCTGGAGCAGGGGCGGGTCAGGGGGTGTCATTTCGACGTGGGGGTCTTCACCAACCTGAGCAGGGAACACTTGGACTACCACGGGACCCTTGAGGCCTATCTGGAGGCCAAGGCCCTCCTCTTCCGCCGCTTCCTGAGGGAGAGCTGTAAGGACCCCTGGGCCGTCTACAACCGGGAGGACCCCAGGGTGAAGGGGGTGGTTGAGGGGATCGAAGGGCTGAAGAGGTTGGGCTACGGCCTAAAGGAGGGGGACATCAGGGCCCTCCGTTGGAGGACCTCCCTGGAGGGGACGGAGGCCCTCCTGCTCACACCGGAGGGGGAAATCGAGGTCTCCTCCTCGCTGGTCGGCCCCCACAACCTTCTCAACATCATGGCGGCCGTGGCGACGGCCCTGGCCCTGGAGGTCCCTTTGGAGGCCGCTGCCAAGGGGGTGGCCCAGGTGAAGAGGGTCCCCGGCCGGATGGAGAAGGTATGGGGGGAGCCGGCCGTCTTCGTGGACTACGCCCACACCCCTGACGCCCTGGAGAAGGCCTTGAAGGGACTGAGGCCCCTCGTCAGGGGGAGGTTGATCGTGGTCTTCGGCTGTGGAGGGGAGAGGGATCGGGGGAAGCGGCCCTTGATGGGGAAGGTGGCCTCGCGCCTCGCCGACCTTGTGGTCGTCACCTCCGACAACCCGCGGGGCGAAGACCCCCTCGAGATCATAGAGGAGATAAGGTCGGGGCTCCTGCCGGGGAGGGCCCACGAGATCGTCCCCGACCGGAGGGAGGCCATCCGCTGGGCCCTAAGGGAGGCATCCCCCCAGGACGCGGTCCTCGTCGCCGGCAAGGGCCACGAGACCTATCAGATAATAGGGACCTCGAGGCGTCCCTTCGACGATCGAGAGGAGGCCTTGAGGGCCCTGAGGGAACTCAAGGGATGGAATTGAGCCTCAAAGAGGTCCTTGAGGCCACGGGAGGACGTCGGCTCCAAGGGGAAGAGGAGCAGACCTTCACCGGCGTCTCCACGGATTCGAGGACCCTGACCCCTGGGGAGCTCTTCGTCGCCCTGAAAGGCAGGAGGTTCGACGGCCACCAGTTCGTACAGGAGGCGGCCCGAAGGGGCGCCCGAGGGCTACTGGTCCAGAGGTCCCTTCCGCTGCCCGAGGGTGTGGCCGCCGTCGGGGTCCCTGACACCTTAAGGGCCCTTGGAGACCTGGCCGCCTGGTGGCGCGACAGACTGAAGGCCCCGGTGATCGGGATCACCGGCTCTTGCGGCAAGACCACGGCCAAAGAGATGGTCGCCCATATCCTCGGCCTCAAGCGGAGGGTCAGCGCCAGTCCCGGCAACTACAACAACCTCATAGGCCTCCCCCTCTCGCTACTGCGGGCCCCCCTCGATGCTGAGGCGGTGGTCCTGGAGATGGGGATGTCCGTCCCTGGGGAGATAGGCCGTCTGAGCCAGATAGCGAGACCCACCGTGGGGGCCGTCACCAACGTGGCCCCGGTACATCTGGAGGGACTCTCCAGCCTTGAAGCGGTGCGAGAGGCGAAGGCCGAGATCCTGCAAGGCCTCGGAGGGAGCTCGACCTTCGTCTACAACGGGGACGATCCCCACGTAAAGGCCATTGCCCGGCGCTTCTCCGGCGAAAAGGTCCCCTTCGGCAAGGGAGAGGACACCCTGGTGAGGGCGAGGGAAATAAGGCCCGAGGAGAGGGGAACCACCTTTACCCTCCTCTCCCCCTGGGGGGAGGTCCCCCTGCGTTTGAAGGTCCTGGGAGAGGGAGGGGTCTATTCGGCCCTCTGTGCCGCGGCCTGCGCCCTAGCGGTGGGGGCAACCTTGGACGAGGTCAAAGGGGGACTGGAGGCCTTTGAGCCCCTGCCCATGAGGATGGAGCTGCTGGAGCTGGGGGGGGTGAAGGTGATCAACGACGCCTACAACTCCAACCCCGCCGCCGTGGAGGCAGCCCTCAAGGTCCTCGCATCCCGCGGCGGACGACGGATAGCCGTGCTCGGGGACATGGCAGAATTGGGGGATCAGGCGAAGGCCTTCCACCTGAGGGTGGGCGAGCTTTGTGCAGAGCTAGGCCTTGAGGGTCTCTTCCTGCTGGGCGATCTCGCCCCGGCGGTGGCCCAGGGGGCTCGCGACAAGGGGCTCAACGGACACGTCTTCATAGCCCAAGACCACGAGGAGCTGGCCGAGGCCCTCTCCTCCTTCCTGAAGAGGGGGGACTGGCTCTTGATCAAGGGGTCGAGGATCATGGCCATGGAAAGGGTCCTGGAGGGGCTCCAAGGGAGGCTCCAAGGATGATCTACCACCTCCTCTACCCGCTCTCCTCCCTCTTTATAGGCTTCAACGTCTTCCGTTACATCACCTTCCGCACCATCGGGGCGACGCTGACCGCCCTGGTGCTGTCGCTGCTGATCGGCTCCTGGCTCATAAGGAAGCTGAAGGAGATGGAGGTGGGCCAGCGCGTAAGGGAGGACGTCCCCTGGAGGCACCGATCCAAAGAGGGCACCCCTACCATGGGGGGACTCCTCATCATAGTGTCAAGCCTCGGGGCCGCCCTCCTCTGGGCACGCTTGGACAACCCTTACATCTGGTTGGTGGTGGCCGCGGTCATGGCCTTCGCCGCCGTGGGCTTCCTGGACGACTACCTGAAGGTGAAGGGAGGCAAGGGGATCAGCGGAAGGGTGAAGCTGCTGCTCCAGACGGGGATCGCCCTCGGCATCGCCTTGTGGATATGCCACAGGCCGGACTTCGATCCCCGCCTCACCTTCCTCTTCTTCAAACACTTCCGCCCTGACCTCGGCACCCTCTGGGTCCCCTTCGCCCTGTTCGTCATCGTGGGGGCATCCAACGGCGTCAACCTGACCGATGGGCTTGACGGCCTGGCCATCGGCCCCGTCATGGTCACCGCGGGGACCTTCGCTCTCTTCTCCTACCTGGCCGGCCATTACGAGTTCGCCCGTTACCTCCACATCCCCTTTGTAAGGGGGGCAGGGGAACTGGCGGTCCTCTGTGGGGCCATGGTGGGGGCGGGCTTGGGCTTCCTCTGGTTCAATACCTATCCGGCTCAGGTCTTCATGGGGGACGTAGGGGCCCTATCCTTGGGAGGAGCCTTGGCCACGATCGCCATAATCATCAAACAGGAGCTGCTTTTGGCCCTGGTGGGGGGGATCTTCGTGGCCGAGACCCTCTCGGTCATCCTCCAGGTGCTCTCCTACAAGCTCAGGGGGAAGAGGGTCTTTCGCATGGCGCCCCTTCACCACCACTTCGAGTTGAAGGGGTGGGCCGAGCCCAAGATCATCGTGAGGTTCTGGATCATATCGATAGTGCTCGGGCTCCTGGCCATAAGCACCCTCAAGTTGAGATGAGGGAGCTGAAGGACAAGAAGGCTGTAGTGGTAGGACTTGGAAGAAGCGGTGAGGCGGCTGCACGGCTCCTCGCCTCCCGAGGGGCGAAGGTGGTGGTCCTGGACCTCAAAGGGGAGGAGGAGTTGAGGCCCCAGATGCAGGCCCTCGAACCCCTGGGCATAGAGGTCCGCCCTGGAGGACACCACAGGGATGCCTTGAGAGGAGCGGATCTCCTGGTCCTCTCCCCAGGGGTCGACCCCTCCCTGCCCCTCTGGCAGGAGGCCAGACGTCAAGGGACCGAGGTGATGGGGGAATTGGAACTTGCGGCCCGCTCTATCTCAGAGCCCATCATCGCCGTTACGGGTACCAACGGCAAGACCACCACCACCCACCTCATAGGCCACCTCCTAAGGGAGGCCCGACGGAGGGTCTTCGTGGGGGGCAACATCGGCTCCCCCGTGGCCGAATACCTCCTCGGAGGGGAGAGGGCGGACTTCGTGGTACTGGAGGTCTCGAGCTTCCAGTTGGAGACCATCTCGACCTTTCGGCCCTGGGTGGCCGTATTGCTCAACGTCGGAGAGGACCACCTCGATAGGCATCGCTCCTTCGGGGATTACCTGCGGGCCAAGGCCCGCATCTTCGAAAACCAGGCCCCTGAGGACTGGGCCGTGCTCAACCTCGATGATCCCCCCGTAAGGGGACTCCTTGAGGCATCGCAGATCCCCTCCAGCACCCTCCCCTTCTCCAAGGAGCCCCTGGACCGGAGGGAGGGCGCCTTCCTCCAGGGGGAGGACGCCCTCCTCCGCCTCGGGGGGATCGAGGAAAGGATCTCCCTCCGCCCCTTTCCGCTGCGGGGCGAGCACAACCTGGAGAACGCCCTGGCGGCCCTGCTGGTGGGGCGCCTCTGTGGTCTTGAGCCCCAGGAGATGGAAGGGGCCCTCGGCTCCTTCCGCCCTCCCCCCCACAGGCTCGAGTTTGTGGGGGAGGTGAAGGGGGTGACCTTCTGGAACGACTCCAAGGCCACCAACCCCTCGGCCACCTTGAGGGCCTTGGAGGCCTTGGAAGGGTCGGTGGTGTTGATCGCCGGGGGGCGGAACAAGGGCCTCGACCTCGGCCCCCTCCGAAGGGCCGCGGGGAAGAAGGTCCGGGCGGTGGTGGCCCTCGGGGAGGCGGGCCCTGAGGTGGAGCGGGTCTTTCAGGGGCTCGCCCCGGTGATGAGGGCTCAGGGGATGGAGGAGGCTGTGCGGCTGGCCTTCGAGAACAGCTCTCCGGGAGAGGCGGTACTGCTGTCGCCCGCCTGTGCCAGCTTCGACATGTTTCGAGATTATCGGGAGCGAGGGGAGGCCTTCCGCTCGGCCGTGGAGAGGTTGAGGGATGGAGGATAGGTACGACTGGGTCCTGGCCCTTTGCTTCGGAGCCCTGGTATCCCTGGGACTGGTGATGGTCCTGAGCTCCAGTGGCCCCTTGGCAGAGATGAGACACTCCGGGCCCCTCTACTATTTCAAGCGCCAAGCCCTCTTCGTCATGGCGGGAGGGGTGGCCATGGTCTTGACAGCCAGGGTCCCCTTGAGGCCCATCAGGCACCTCACCTATCCCCTCCTGGGCCTGTCCCTACTGCTGCTGGTCCTCGTCCTCATCCCCTCCTTCGGGAAGAAGGTGGGGGTGGCTCGGCGTTGGCTCGCCACGCCCCTCGGGACCTTTCAGCCCTCTGAGCTGGGCAAATTCGCCCTGGTCCTCTACCTCTCCCACCTTGCGGCGAAGAAGGGAGAGGAGGTAAAGGACTTCTTTAGGGGCTTCCTGCCGCCCCTCCTGATCACAGGGGTCTTCACGGTCCTTTTGCTCCTGGAACCCGACATCGGGGGAGCCCTCTTCCTGACCTTGCTCGCCTTCGTACTGCTGTTCCTGTTCGGGTGGCGCCTGGGACATCTGGTGCTGCTTCCCCTGGCGTCCAGTCCCGTTGTGCTGTTGTTGCTCAGCCGGAGGGGTTATGCCCTCAAACGGATCGAGGATTTCCTGTCCTTCCTCCGCGACCCTTCGCAGGTGAGTTACCAGCTCTGGCAGTCCTTCGTTGCCCTCTCCAGAGGAGGGCTTCTTGGCACCGGATTGGGGGAGGGAAAGCAGAAGCTCTTCTACCTACCGGCGGCCCACACCGACTTCATCTTCGCCAACCTGGGCGAGGAGTTGGGGTTCGTGGGAGTTGCAGGGGTGATGGTCCTCTTCGGCCTCATCCTTTTACGGGGTATGAGGGTCGCCTTGAGGCACCCTGACCCCTTCGGCAGGAACCTCGCGGCAGGCATCACGGTGATGATAGTGCTGCAAGCTGTGATAAATATGGGGGTGGTCCTTGGGCTACTGCCCACCAAGGGGCTGCCCTTGCCCTTCATCAGCTATGGGGGCTCCGCCCTCATGGTGGAGATGGCCGCAGCGGGGGTCCTCCTCAACCTCTCGCGGGATGTGGAGGTCCCCTCGAGGACTAAGGGGAGATGGCGAAGCGCGTACTCATAGCGGCAGGGGGCACCGGAGGCCACATCTTCCCGGCCCTGGCCTGTGCAGAGGAGTTCGTGACTCGTGGGTGGGAGGTGCTCTTCGTAGGGGCAGGCAGGGACCTGGAGCGACGTACCTTGGCCTCCAGGTACGAGTACCACGTGCTACCCGTCTCCCCTCTCAAGGGGGGGAGCCCCCTCAGAAAGGTCAAGGCCCTGGCCATCCTGTTGTTCAGCCTGAGGAAGGCGCTGTCGCTCCTTCGGCCCCTGAGGCCAGACCTCGTCCTCGGGGTGGGAGGTTATATCTCGGGCCCGGTGGTGCTTGCGGCTGCCCTGCTGCGGGTGCCCAGGGCAATACACGAACAGAACGTGGTGCCGGGACTGGCCAATAGGCTCAGCGCCCCCGTGGCCTCGCGGATCTTCGTCTCCTTTGAGGAGAGCCTGAAGGCCTTTCCGCGAGGGAAGGTCGTCCTCACGGGGAACCCAGTGAGGAAGGAGGTTTTGAAGGCGCGGGGGTTGACCAGGAGGAGGACCTTCACCCTCTTCGTCATGGGGGGGAGCCAGGGGGCTAGGGGCATAAACAGGGCGATGGTGGAGGCCCTCCCCCGGCTTCAGGACCTCGCCATGGAGGTGATCCACCAAACAGGGGAGGGGGATCTCCCCTGGGTGAAGGAGGCCTACAGCAACTATCCCCTCGAGGCAACCGTTTTTCCCTTTACGGAAGAGGTGGGCCCCTGCTACGCCAGGGCCCATCTCGTGGTGTCTAGGGCAGGGGCCCTCACGTTGGCGGAACTCGGCGCCCTGGGGCGGACGGCGATCCTGGTCCCCTACCCCTTCTCAGCCGATGACCACCAACGGCGAAACGCTGAGGTCTTCGTGAAGAGGGGGGCGGCCAAGATGATCCTCGAGGAGGACTTGACGGGGGAGAGGCTGGCCCAAGAGATAAGGGCCCTCTTCGAGGAGGAGCACCTGAGGGAGGCCATGGAGGCACGGGCCAGGGACTTCGGCAGACCGGAGGCGGCCTCAGAGATCGTGGGGGAATGCCTCAAGCTGCTGGAGGGGTGATGTACAGGGGCAAGATCCATCGGGTCCACTTCGTAGGGATCGGCGGTGCTGGGATGAGTGGCATCGCCGAGGTGCTGCTCAACCTCGGTTACGACGTCACGGGCTCTGACCTCCGTCGAGGGAAGGCCACTCGGCGCCTTGAGCAGCTCGGCTGTCGGATCTCCTACGGCCACGACCCAAAGAACGTCGAGGGGGCCGATGTGGTGGTGGTCTCCTCAGCGGTGAAGGCCTCCAACCCCGAGGTCCAAGAGGCCTTGAGGCGTCGCATCCCGGTGATCCCGAGGGCGGAGATGCTGGCGGAGCTGATGAGGATGAAATACGGGATCGCTGTGGCCGGAAGCCACGGCAAGACCACCACTACCTCCATGATAGCCATGGTCCTGGCCCACGGGGGGCTCGACCCTACGGCGGTCATCGGGGGGAGGCTGAAGAGCATCGGCGGAGGGGCCCGCCTCGGCACAGGAGAGTTCCTGGTGGCCGAGGCCGACGAGAGCGATGGGACCTTCCTCAAGCTGAGTCCCGCCATCGCGGTGGTTACCAACATAGACCCCGAACACCTGGACCACTACGGGTCCTTCGAACGCCTCAAGGAGACCTTCTGCGAGTTCACCAACAAGGTCCCCTTCTACGGAAGCGCCATCCTCTGTCTGGACCACCCCTCCGTCAGGGAGATAATGCCCGGGGTGAAGAGGAGGGTGATCACCTACGGACTGTCAGAGGGAGCCGAGGTCAAGGGGGAGGTCATCGACAGGGGGGACTGGGAGAGCCTCTTCGCCGTATACCACAGGGGGAAGGACCTCGGGAGGTTGCGGCTCAGGATCCCCGGGGTCCACAACATCCAGAACGCCTTGGCGGCAGTGGCCTGTGGTCTGGAGTTGGAGGTCCCCTTTGAACGCACCAGGGAGGCCCTTGAGGAGTTCAGCGGGGTGGAGCGCAGACTGGAGAGGAAGGGAGAGGCGCGAGGGGTAATGGTCATAGACGATTACGCCCACCACCCCTCGGAGATCAAGGCCACCCTCGAGACGGTGAAGGCCTTGCGCAGGAGGGTGGTGGCCATCTTTCAGCCCCACCGCTACACCAGGACGAAGCTCCTCTTCGAGGAGTTCCTGACCTCCTTCGATGGTGCGGACCTCCTCTTCCTCACGGAGATCTACCCCGCTGGGGAGAGCCCCATCGATGGAGTAAGCGCTGAGGGGCTCTACCGAGGGATGAGGGAAAGGGGCAGGGAGATCTACTTCGTCCCCGAACGGGAGAGGCTCATCGAGGAGGTACTTCCGCGCCTGAGGGAGGGTGACCTGGTGATCACTCTGGGGGCGGGGAACATCTACGAAACCGCAGAGGAGATCCTGGAGGCCTTACGGAGATGAGGGAGACCCTCCTCGAGGAACTCAAAGGACGGCTCAAGGGGAGCTTCCTCCAATGGGTCCCCATGAGCCGCTTCACCTCCTTCCGCATAGGGGGAGAGGCGGAGCTGATCTTCAGGCCCAGGGATGAGGAGGACCTCCTCGAGGCCTTGGAGATCCTGGAGCGGCAGGGGGTCCCCTGGCGTCCCCTCGGCGGAGGGACGAACCTCCTGGTGGCAGATGAGGGGGTGAAAGGGGTCCTGCTGGACCTCCGTCAGGCGGCCTCCTTCCTCGAGGTGGAGGGATCAAGGGTGAGGGTTGGGGCCGGGGCATCCCTGGCCGGCTTGCTCCTGGCCTGTATCGAAGGTGGCCTCTCTGGCCTGGAACCCCTGGCGGGCATCCCGGGCACCGTAGGGGGGGCCATCAAGGGAAACGCTGGATCTGGGGGGGTGGAGATCGGAAGCAGCCTGCGGGCCATCACGGTCCTCTCCCCTCGGGGCAAGGAGGAGAGGGGGGCTGAGGACCTGCCCCTCTCCTACCGTCAAGGCCCCCTCGCCTCGGGGGAGGTCCTCTGGGAGGCGGTCTTCCAGTTGGAGGAGGGAAAGACGGAGGAGATCAGGGCCAAGGTGGAGGGGTTTCTAAAGGAACGCAAGAGAAGGCAACCCCTGGGGCTGCCGAGCGCCGGCTGCATCTTCAAGAACCCCCCGGGCCTTTACGCCGGCAAGCTGATCGAGGAGGTCGGCCTCAAGGGGCTCCGGCGGGGCGGAGCGATGATATCGGAGCTTCACGCCAACTTCATCGTCAACCTCGGAGGGGCCACCTTCGGAGACGTCATGGGGCTGATCGAGACGGCCAAGGAACGGGTCCTGAGGGAACAGGGCGTGGAGCTCGAATTGGAGATCGAGGTGTGGGCCTGATGCGCGTGGGGGTCCTGATGGGCGGGGTATCGAGCGAGCGGGAGATCTCGCTGCGAAGCGGAAGGGCGGTCCTGGAGGCCCTGAGGCGCAAGGGCGCGGACGCCATCCCCTTGGAGGTGGGGGAGGACCTGGTCCAAAGGGTCCTGGAGGCCAAAGTCGATGTGGCCTTCGTGATCCTTCACGGCCGACTCGGCGAAGACGGCACCGTCCAGGGGCTGCTGGAACTCCTCGGCATCCCTTACACGGGGTCTGGGGTCTTGGCGAGCGCCCTGGCGATGAACAAGGTCAAGGCGAAGATGATCTTCAAGGCCAGCTCGATTCCCACCCCGGACTTCGTCCCCCTGGAGGGGACAAAGGGGGCGCCCTTCCCCCTCCCATGGGTGGTGAAACCGGCCTCAGAGGGCTCAACCATAGGGGTCACTGTGGTCGAAAGGGAGGAGGACCTCGGCAAGGCCGTGGAGCTGGCGAGGCGCTACGACGAAGAGGTCTTCATCGAGAGGTTCATCCCCGGCAAGGAGCTCACCGTGGCGGTCGTGGACGGCAGGGCCTTTGAGGTGGTGGAGGTGGCCCCCAAGACCGGCATCTACGACTACCGGGCCAAATACACCCCCGGGATGACCGATTACCTCATCCCGGCCACCGTCCCGGAGCAGAAGCGGGAGGAGGCGAAGGCCTTGGCCCTCCGGGCCTATGAGGCCCTGGGTTGTTGGGGCTGCGCCCGGGTGGATATGAGGATGGAGGAGGGGGGGAGAATTTGGGTCCTCGAGGTGAACACCATACCCGGGATGACCGAGACGAGCCTGGTGCCGAAGGCGGCAGCCTACGAAGGGGTATCCTTCGATGACCTCGTGCTCCAGATGCTCAAAGGAGCCTCTTTGAAGGTGAGGAGATGAGGACGGCCCTCCTGATGCTCATCGCGGGGATCTTCCTCTCGCTGCCCTGGCTGAAGGGCATGGTGGGGAAGGCCATGCCGCCCATAAGGAGGGTGGAGGTGGAGGGCTGCTCAAGGGTCGAGGTGGAGGAGGTGAAGAGGGCGCTTCTGCCTTTCCTCCACGGGAGGTCCCTCGTGGAGGCCGATCTGAGGAGGGCCGCCCGGTCCCTCCGCTCCCACCCTTGGGTGAGGGACTGCGAGTTCTGGATGCTCTTCCCCGACAGGCTGAGGGTGAGGATCGAGGAACGGAGGGCTGTGGCCCTCCTTCAATGGCGAGGGAGTTCCTTCCTGGTGGACGAAAGGGGAAGGACCTTCACAGAGGCCCGTGGGGGGGAGGACCTCCCGTGGATAAAGGGGGTGGCTCCTTGGGATCAGGAGGAGGTCGGCCGTATCTTGAGGCTCCTCGCCATGGTCCGCCACCATCCCGTCTTCAGCGAGGGGATAGAAGGGGTGGAGGAATACAGCGGCACCTACATCCTGAGGACAAAGGCAGGACTTCTGGTCCGTTTGGGGTCCGAGGGACTTCAGGGACAGCTTTGGGCCCTCAAGAGGGTATGGCGTATCCTCTCCCTCAGGGGCAGCACCCCTGCTTACATCCTCTGCGAGGGACCGGATCGGGTGGTGGTCGGTTTCAAGGGGAGAGCGCCCAGGGCCTCGGGAAGAGGAAGCCCTGGAGGGTGATCCCCTGAAGGAGGAGAAGATGGCCAAGAGGGAAGAGTACATAGTCGGTTTAGACATAGGGACCACCAAGATATGCGCCTTGGTGGGGATACCCACCGTGGAGGGGGTGGACGTCATAGGCATAGGCACCTATCCCTCCCACGGCCTGAGGAAGGGGGTGGTGGTGAACATCGAGGCCACCGTCCGCTCCATCAGGCGGGCGGTGGAGGAGGCCGAACTGATGGCGGGCTGCGAGATCCACTCCGCCTTCGTGGGGATCGCCGGGGGGCATATCAAGGGGATGAACAGCCACGGGGTGGTGGCCTTGAAGTCCCGGGAGGTCACCGAGGACGACGTTCGGCGGGTGATCGACGCCGCCAAGGCGGTGGCCATCCCCATGGACCGGGAAGTCATCCACATCTTGCCCCAGGAGTTCATCGTCGATGGGCAGGACGGCATCAAGGACCCACGGGGGATGAGCGGGGTGAGGCTCGAGGTGAAGGTCCACATCGTCACCGGAGCGGTCACCTCCGCCCAGAACCTCATCAAGTGCGTCAACAAGGCGGGCATGACCGTGGACGACATCGTGCTTCAACAGTTGGCCGCGAGCGAGGCCGTCCTCACCCCCGAGGAGAAGGAGCTGGGCGTGGCCCTGGTGGATATAGGCGGAGGTACCACCGACCTGGCCATCTTCCACAGGGGCAGCATCAAGCACACGGCGGTCATCTCCCTGGCAGGGGACCACGTGACAGGCGACATAGCTGTGGGGCTCCGCACCCCTATAGAGGAGGCGGAGAAGATCAAAAAGAGGTACGGCTGCGCCCTCGCCTCCATGGCTCCAGTCGAAGAGGTGGAGGTCCCCCCTGTGGGGGAGGGCCAGCGGCCGCGGAAGGTCTCGCGACAGCTGTTGGCCGAGATCATCGAGCCACGGATGGAGGAGATCCTGGGACTGGTGGAGGAGGAGATAGAACGATCCGGCTTCAGGAGGATGATCCCCTCGGGGGTGGTCATCACCGGAGGGAGCGCCCTCATGGAGGGGATAGTGGAGCTGGCTGGACAGATCTTCGACCTGCCCGTCAGACGAGGCTACCCCAAGCGCATCGGGGGGCTGGTGGACATCGTCCGCAACCCCCAATACGCCACGGCCATAGGGCTGGTGCTCTACGGGGCCAAGGGGGGCAGAAGGGCGGATTTCCAGCCCCATGAGGAAAATATCTTCGACAAGGTGAGCAGACGGATGAAGGAGTGGTTCAAGGAGATGTTCTCCTGAAGGTCAAGGGAAGGGGGAAACCATGGCCGAGTGGAAGGATTTGGAACTCCAATTCCCAGAGAAGGAATTCGTAAAGGAGGTCTTCGACATGTTTGAATTGGAGAAGAACCAAAGCGCAGGGGCCACCATCAAGGTCATAGGTATCGGTGGGGCGGGATGCAATGCCCTCAACACCATGATCGAGTACGGTCTGGGGGGGGTGGACTTCATCGCCGCCAACACCGACGTCCAAGCCCTGAGGAGGTGCCTCGCCCCCATAAAGGTGCAGTTGGGCGAGAGGCTCACCGGAGGCAGGGGCGCCGGGGGTGATCCCCAGGTGGGCCGTGATGCAGCCAAGGAGAGCCTCGACCTGATAAGGGACGTGCTGCACGGGGCCGATATGGTCTTCATCACCGCGGGCCTCGGCGGGGGCACCGGCACCGGAGGGGCCCCCATAGTGGCCCAGGTGGCCAAGGAGATGGGGGCCTTGACGGTGGCCATCGTCACCAAACCCTTCCACTTCGAGGGCAAGAAACGGAGACGCCAGGCGGAGGAGGGCTGGCGGGAGCTGAAGGAGGAGGTGGACACCCTCATCACCATCCCCAACGACCGCCTCTTGGCTATAAGCGACAGGGACACCCCCCTCATGGAGGCCTTCAGGAAGGCCGATGAAATCCTCTACCAGGCCGCCAAGGGGATCTCCGACCTGATCGTGGTGCCAGGGCTCATAAACCTCGATTTCAACGACGTCCGGGCCGTGATGTCCGAGATGGGGATGGCCATCATGGGGATGGGTTCCGCCTCCGGCGAGGGCAGAGCCACGGAGGCGGCCCAACGGGCCATATCGAGCCCCTTGCTCGAGGACATCTCCATCCACGGCGCCCGGGGGGTCCTCATTAACATCACCGGAGGCAGGGACTTGACCCTTCACGAGGTGAGCGAGGCCTCGGAGCTCATCCAGCAGGAGGCCCACGAGGACGCCAACATCATCTTCGGGGCCGTGGTGGACGAGGGGCTCCAGGAAGAGATGAGGGTCACCGTCATCGCCACCGGCCTCCAGGCCGAGGAGGCCGAGATACGCCGTCCCGCCCCCGTCCTGGCCGAGGAGGAGATGCGGGATATGGATGTGCCGGCCTTCATGCGCAGGGGCAAGGTCCTGGACGACTTCAGCGGCTTCTGCTTCCGACCGAGGAGGGAACCCCACCGCGGAGAGCGCTCGGATCTGCCGACCTTCATGAAGAAACAGGCCGATTGAGGGCCCTGAAGGAGGGAACCGCAACGACAAACCTTTAACCCCCCTTAAAGACAACCCGCCCTTTGACGCCTAGCCCTGACGTTGCTACAGAGGCCATCTCGTTCTAAGATGCCCATAGCTCTGGAGAGGCATTCATGTCCTTTTACATCAAGAGGCGATACGAAGAACTCCTGAGCCATGAGCGGGGCACCGTCCACAAGGACTGGGGCGGCAAGATCACCATATGCCTCGTCTTCCCCAACCGCTACCGGGTGGGGATGTCCAACCTCGGCTTTCAGTTCATCTACGCCCTGCTGAACGCCCACCCCGATGTGGTATGCGAGAGGGCCTTCTTCCCCGAGAAGGACCTCTTGGAGGAGCACCTCCGAACCCAGACGCCCTTGCTCTCCCTCGAGAGCCGCCGGCCCCTGAACCAATTCCACGTAGTGGCCTTCTCCCTTCCCTTTGAGAACGACTATCCCAATCTCCTGGAGATCCTCCACCTCGGCAGGGTGCCCGTACTCTCGTCGGAGCGAGGGCCGCGGGACCCCTTGGTGGTGGCGGGAGGGGCGGCCATCGCCATGAACCCCGAACCGCTGGCCCCTTTCCTGGACTGCGTCCTCATAGGGGAGGGGGAGGAACTGGTGGAGGAGTTCCTGGAGGGCCTCAGGCGGAGCTGGGACTCTCCGCGGGAGGACCTCCTAAAGGAGCTAGCCCTGATCCCGGGCATCTACGTGCCCTCCCTCTACGAACCGCGTTGGGGGACCGACGGCACCCTCCAGGAGATCAGGCCCCTCGATACCGGGGTCCCCGAAAGGGTGCCGAGGAGGTGGCTCCAGGACTTACGGACCTCGACCTTGATCTCCTCCCCCCTCCTCACCCCCGAAGCCGAATTCGGGGAGACGGTCCTCATCGAGGTGGGGAGGGGATGTCCCTACAGGTGCCGTTTTTGCGCCGTCCGCACCCTTTACGATCCCTTCAGACCGAGGCCCTTGGAGGCCTTGGAGAGGGCCGCCGAAGAAGGCCTCGGTCAAACGGGTAAGGTCGGCCTGCTGGGGGCCGCCGTGGCGAGCCACCCTCAGTTCGAGGAGCTCTGCCGTCACATCCTCTCGGAGGGGGGGAGCTTTTCGGTGGCCTCCTTGAGGGCGGATAGGGTCACCTCCGAGGTAGCCAGAGCCCTGGCCGAGGCCGGCCAGCTCCAGGCGACCTTGGCCCCCGAGGCGGGATCAGAGGCCCTGAGGCAGAGGATCGCCAAGGGACTGCTGGATGAGGAGATCCTTGAGGCCGTCAGAAACTTGGCCGAGCGGGGGATAACCACCTTGAAGCTCTACTTCATGGTGGGGCTGCCCGGAGGGGGGGAGGAGGTGAAGGAGATCGCGGCCCTGGTGAGAAGGATCAGGCACCAGATGACGGTCGCCCTCAAGGGAAGGCGGCGGGAGGAGCTGATAGTGAGCGTGAACCCCTTCGTGCCCAAACCATGGACCCCCCTTCAGTGGCATCCCTACGAAGGTGTGAAGAGGCTGCGCCAAAAGATCAAAGCCTTGAAAAGAGAACTCCAAAGGGTCCCCAACTGCAGGCTGTTGCACGACCTGCCCAAGTGGGGCTACTTCCAGGCCCTCTTCTCCTTGGGGGACAGAAGGGTCGGCCTCTCCCTCTATCGAGGATGGAGGGAGGGAGATTGGCCAAGATACCTGAGGACCGCCCCTTTTAACCCCGACTTCTGGGTGATGAGGCCCAAAGGAAGGGACGAGAGGTTTCCCTTCGAGGTGGTCGATATAGGGGTTGAACGTCAGTTCCTTTGGGAGGAGTACCAGAGGGCTATGAGTCCTTAGCCCCCTCTTTGCCCTCGGCCTTTTTCTCCTTGTCTCCCTTCCTTTCTGCTTCCTTCTTCCCCTTGTCCTTGTAATCGGTGGCGTACCAACCGGTCCCCTTGAGCTGGAAGTTGGTCAAGGAGATTATCCTAGACGCCTCCCCGTGGCAGTACTTGCAGGTCGCCATAGGGGGATCGTCCACCTTCTGCAGGACCTCGAATTCCCTACCGCAATTCTTACAGCGGTATTCGTAGATGGGCATCTCTCCTTCCTCCTTTCCGGAGAAAGACAAAATAAGGCCCGAGGCCCTCGCTTTCAAGGGAAAAATTATCCCTAAAGCCCCCTCGCCCTGTTGCCGATAACTGGAAGGGGAAAAGGGCCTGTGCCAAAAAAAGTCCTGGAGGATGGCGATATGAATCGACAGATCTTTACGAGGACGAGCTTACTGAGGAGGCTGGTTCTGACCATCATCGGCATCGAGGTCGCCTTCCTGGCCCTCGTCATCTTCTGGATACTGCCGGCCATGAAGGCGAGGATGCTCGAGGAGAGGAAGGCCAAGGTCAAGGACGTGGTGGAATCGTCCATGGGGGCGGTCGAGTTCTTCCACTCCCTGGAGCGCTCAGGGGCCATGAGCCGTGAGGAGGCCCAAGCCAAGGCCAAGGAGGCCTTGAGGATGATCCGCTACGGCCCCGATGGGAAGGACTACCTCTTCGTGATCGATCAAGAACCGGCGATGGTCATGCACCCCTATAGGCCCGACCTCGAGGGCAAATACATGGGGGACTTCAAGGACCCGAAGGGGACCCTCCTCTTCAAGGATATGGTCAAGGTCTGCCAGCAGAAGGGGGGAGGCTTCGTCTCCTACTGGTGGCAGTACAAGGATGACAAATCGAGGCTCTACCCCAAGATCTCCTACGTCAAGGCCTTCGAACCCTGGGGGTGGATCTTGGGCACGGGGGTCTACGTCCACGAGATCGGTCAGGCCTACCGGGTGTGGCTCCTGCGCATCTATGGGGTGACCGCCTTGCTCTGTCTCATCAGCTTCGCCCTCTTCTTCGTCTTCTTCCGGCGCAACATAGCCCATCCCCTCAACCTCATGAGGGACTTCGTCAGGAGGGTGAGCAAAGGCGACTACAGCGCCAGGGTGGAGCTTCCTTGCAGGGACGAACTGGGGGAGCTGGCCGAAGGGATGAACCGGATGGCCGTGGAGGTCCAGAGGCGTGACAAAGAACAGCAGGAGGCCGCAGCCAAGATAGAGACCCAGCAGCGGGAACTTCAGGAACAGATGAGGAAGATGCAGGAGCTGAAGGAAGAGGTAGAGAGGGCTCGGCGGAAGCTGGCCAGTGACGTAGGGGTCTTGGCTGAACACATCAAGCGGCTCGCCGAGGGGGACTTCTCCGTCGATCTGGTCATCGAGGACGAAGCTGCAGAGCTCAAGGACCTCGTGGTATCGCTGAACCACATGCTCGACAGGCAGCGGGAGATGCTCTTGGAGGTCTCCGTGGCGGCTGATCAGGTGGCCTCAGCCGCCGCTCAGGTGGCCGAAGCGAGCCAAAGCCTGGCGGAAGGGGCCTCAGAACAGGCGGCATCCCTCGAGGAGACCTCCAGCTCCATGGAGGAGGTGGCCTCCATGGCCAGGAGCAACGTCGAGGGGGTCCAGGAGGGCGATCGCCTCATGAAGGAGACCTCCGAGGTGGTGGACCGCACCAGGACCTCCATGAAGGATGTGATGGGGGCCATGGAGGAGATCGCCAAGGCCAGTGAGAACACCCAGAAAATAGTCAAGACCATCGACGAGATCGCCTTTCAGACCAACCTGCTGGCCTTGAACGCCGCCGTGGAGGCGGCCCGGGCCGGAGAGGCAGGGGCAGGCTTCGCCGTGGTGGCCGATGAGGTGAGATCTCTGGCCCAGAGGAGCGCCGAGGCCGCCCGCCAGACGGCCGAACTCATCGAGGCCATGATGGCGAGGGTGGCTCAGGGCAAGGAGATCCTGGCAAGGGCCGAAGGGGACTTCTCCCAAGTGGCCGAGAGGGCCGAAAAGGTGGCCCAGATCATGGCTGAGATCGCCGCAGCCAGCCGCGAACAGGCCCAGGGCATAGAACAGATCAAAGAGGCCTTGAGCCAAATGGACCGCGTGACCCAACAGGTGGCCGCCAACGCAGAGGAGAGCACCTCAGCGGCCGAGCAGATGAAGGCCCAGGCCGAGACCCTGAAGGGGATCGTCGCCCGCTTCAAGTTGAAGGAGGAATCCAAGGTGGAAGGGCCCACCTTCTCCGTGATGAACTGACCTCCCCTCCTTTCCCCCCAGAGGCCGGGACCTTGGGGTCCCGGCCTCTTCTCAACTGTGAAGGAGCGACATATACCAGCAGAGCAACTCCTGGCCGAAGAAGAGGTAGAGGACGGCCCCCGCTGACAGAAAGGGGCCAAAGGGGACGGCGTACTTCGTGTCAGCGCCCTTCAGGGCCATGAGGACCCCACCCACCAAGGCCCCGAGGAGGGAACCCGAGAAGATGGTGAAGAGGGCCCCCTTGTAGCCCAGGAAGGCCCCCACCATCCCCATGAGCTTTACGTCCCCGCCCCCCATTCCCTCCCTCTTAGCGATGACCTCATAGAGATAGGCCACAAGCCAGAGCCCCCCGCCCCCCACTAGGACCCCGAGGACGGCCTCCCTCAGGGGGAGGGAAAGGCCCAAGAGGGCCAGGAGCAGCCCCACAGCCATCCCTCCAAGGGATATCTCGTCGGGGATGATCCGATGATCCAGGTCCACAAAGCTCACCACCTGCAGGCTGCAGAGGAGCCCGAAGGAGATGAGCCCACGGGCCGAAGGGCCGAAGGCCCAGAGGGCAAGGACCGCAAAGGCCCCTGTGAGGCCCTCCACCAGGGGGTAGCGGAGCGAAATCCTGGCGCCACAGGCCCTACACCTACCCCTGAGCAGCAGGTAGCTCAACAGGGGGACGTTATCGTAGTAACGGATGGTGGCCCCGCAACTCGGGCAGTGGGAAGGGGGATGGACTATGGACATCCCACGGGGGAGCCGATGGATGCAGACGTTCAGGAAGCTCCCCACCACCGATCCGAGCACAAAGGCCGCTATGTAAAGTATAGTCTCCACCTATATCTCCCTTTGACACCCTCCCCTTTATCGGATAACCTCTCAAGGGATGCAGTTCTGGCGGAAGATCTTCCAAGCCAAGGAGGAGAGGACCTTCGCTGAAGGCGACACGGTGATACTGCTGGACCCGGAGGGGGACAAGGAGTTCTGTTACCGTCTGAGGAGAGGGGGGTCCGTAAACCTCCACAAGGGCAAGATCCTCTTCGACGACATCCTCGGCAAAGGCGACGGCGCCGTGGTCTACAGCTCCCGCGGGGCCCCCTTCATGGTCTACCGCCCCACGCTGCGTCAGTTCATCATGCACATGAAGAGGGACACCCAGATCATCTACCCCAAGGACATCGCCATCATCCTCCTCTACGCCGACATCCACCCCGGGGCCACCGTCCTCGAGGCCGGTATAGGCTCTGGGGCCCTGACGCTGGGGTTGCTGCGAGCCGTGGGGGAGACCGGCAGGGTGATCTCCTACGAGGTAAGGGAGGAGTTCATACGACGGGCCCTGAAGAACATAGGGCAGTTCATGGGGGAGCCCCCCAACCTCACCGTCAAGTTGAGGGACATCTACGAGGGGATAGAGGAGCAGGGACTGGACAGGGTGCTGCTTGATGTCCCAGAGCCCTGGAGGGTCATCGACCACGCCGTCCAAAGCCTCCGTCCCGGCGGGATCCTCCTCAGCTATCTCCCCACCATCATCCAGGTCAAGACCCTGGTGGATGCCCTTAGGGAGAACCCCTCCTTCACCTCCGTAGAGACCATGGAGATCCTGGTCCGCAATTGGAACATAGAGGGATTGAGCGTCAGGCCCTTTCATCGGATGGTAGGCCATACCGGCTTCATCACCCTGGCCCGCCGGTCAGAGGTACCAGAGGTAAGAGAGACCGGCGAGGCCCCGTGAGATCTCCTTCCAGCCCTTCCTCCAGAGGCCCTCAATCAAGTACTGAAGAAGGGAGGGCTTCTCGCGGCCGTAAACGAGGTGGACCTTCCCCTTTATCCCGGCGAGGTCCTTGGCCAGCTCGACCGCATCCTCGAAGGAACCCAGGCGGTCCACGAGACCGAGCTGAAGGGCCTGCTCCCCTGAGAGGATGCGGCCATCGGCGATCTCCTTGACCTTCTCCAGGGGCAACTTCCTACCCTCGGCCACCGCCCTGACGAACTGCTCATGGACGTCGTCGATGACCTCCTGGATCAAGGCCCGTTCCTTGGAGGTCATCCCCCTCCAAGGGGACCCCACGTCCTTGTAGGGGCCGCTCTTGATCACGTAGCCCTTGATCCCCAACTTCCTGAAGAGCTCCTCGAGGCTCGCGAAGTGCATCACCACGCCGATGGAACCGGTGAGGGTGCCGGGATTGGCCACCACCTTGTCCGCCCCGCAGGCTATGTAATAACCCCCTGAGGCCGCCACATTGCCCAAGGACGCCACCACCTTCTTGCGGCTGCGCGTCCTCAGGACCTCCCTGTAGATCTCCTGAGCGGCCCCCACGGCCCCCCCAGGGGAGTCTATTCGGATCACGATCGCCTTTGTGCTGCCGTCCTCACGAAAGGTCTTGAGCCACTTGACCGTCTCCTGCGGATCGCTGATCACCCCCAAGACCTCCACTACGCCGATCCTGTCGCCAAAGGCTATCGGCGTCGGGGCCTGCCGGCGAAAGATGAGGCTTATGGCGATCACAGCCACCACGAAGAGGCCTAAGACCACCCCGAGGATGAGGAAACCCCTGAGGACAGGTCGCTTCTTCATCCCTCACCCCCTTCTGTGAGCCACTCCATCTCCACCCTCCCCTCCTCCTTCTTCAGCAGCCGGAGGGGGAAGAAGCGGAGGACGTCCTCAATCTCTCCCCTCTCCCCCAACTCCACCCGCCAAGTGAACCTCCCGCGCTCCACCTCCCACAGGACCGCCTTCTCCACCTCCTCATGGCCCTTGAGGCATCGCTCAACCGCCTCGAATTGCCCGTAATCCTCGAGGCCCGAGATCGTGAGGAAGAGGACCTTGACCTCCTCCCTCAAGACCCCCACCCTCCTCAGGTATTCCCTGAGGGCCTTCCGGTCGACCCGTGCCTCTATCCTCACCACCCTTTCCTCCGGATGGTCGTAGCGGGAGAGTACCCTGTAACCGATGACAAAGGAGGAAGCCATGCCGGCCAACTTCTCCTCCAGGAGCCATTCCCCTTCAACCCCCCCCTGCGGCAACAACTCCTTCCCCACCTCTATCACCGCCTGATGCAGGGCCTCCTTGGTCACCTCCTGCCAGGAGGGAGGGGGTAGCTCCTCGACCTTCTCCAGGACCCCTTCGGCGATCACGGTGACCGATTGAGGGCAGGCTGCTGCAGGGAGGAAGAGGATGAGCAACGCCAGGGTGAGAAGGACGGCCTTCAGGCCCACAGCTCCCTCCTGCCCTCCTCTCGCTTGACGATCCATATGTCCCCAAAGGCCTCCTCCTGCCGGAGGATGACCAATCCCATCTTGGCCAACTCCAGGGCCGCCAACAGGGCCACGATCAACTCCTCCCTCCCCCCGCCCCTCCGCGTCAGGCAAAGAGAGCTGACCCCCTCGAGCTCTTCGAGGATCTCAGCCATCTTGAACCTGAGGTCCAGCCCCTCAGGGCTTATCTCCTCTACCGCCTCCCCCTCCGGTCTCTTGGCCAGCTCCTTCAGGGCCTCAAGCAGCGCCAAGAGCTCCACCTCTATCCTCTCCTCTTCCCCCCCTTCAGGATCTGGTCTCGAGAAGACGTCCCGCTCGAGCAAAGGCCTTCGACCGAGCTCCTCCGCAGCCTCCTTGAAGACCTGATACCTCAGGATCCTCAGGGCCAAGGCCTCCCGCGGGTCCTCCTCTTCCTCCTCCTGAGGGGGGGAGGGGAGGAGGGCTCGTGACTTTAGGTAAAGGAGGGTGGCGGCCATCAGCAGATACTCCCCGGCGATGTTCAGGTCCAAGGCCCTCATCCTCCCGAGGTATTCGAGGTATTGCTCGGCGATCAGGGCTATGGGGAGGTCGCGGATGTCGAGCTTGTTCTTCCTCACCAGATGGAGCAACAGGTCCAGGGGCCCCTCAAAGGTGGGCAGTTTGACGTTGCAGGCCTCCATCACCAGGCCATACCCATGGCCTCACGGACCTCCTCCATGGTCGCGGAGGCTACCCGTCTGGCCCTGGCGCTGCCCTCTTCTACGATATCCCTCACCTCCGACAGGCGTCCCAGGTAGTGACGCCTCCGTTCCTGAAGCGGTGCGAGGTAGTCACAGAGGTTCTTCGTCAAGATGCGCTTGCAGTCCACGCAGCCGATCCCCGCCCTGCGGCACTCCTCGTTTATCTCTCGGAGCGTCTCCGGGGGGCTGTAGATCTTGTGGAGGGTGAAGACGCTGCAGACCTCGGGCCTCCCAGGGTCCGTCCTGCGGCCCCGCTGGGGGTCGGTGAACATCTGGGAGACCTTCTGGGCGATCACCTCAGGGGGATCGGCCAGGTAGATGGCGTTGTCGTAGCTCTTGCTCATCTTCCGGCCATCGATGCCGGGTACGTTCGGGGCCTCCGTGAGGAGGGCCTGCGGTTCCGGAAAGACCTGCCGGTAGAGGAAGGCAAAACGCCGGGCGATCTCCCTGGTTATCTCCAGGTGGGGGAGCTGGTCCTTGCCAACCGGTACATAATGGGCCTTGTAGATGAGGATATCGGCGGCCTGCAACACCGGATAGCCCAGAAAGCCATAGGTCCCCAGGTCCTTGCCCTTCAACTCCTCCTGTTGCTCCTTGTAGGTGGGGTTGCGCTCCAGCCATCCAAGGGGGGTGATCATGGAGAGCAAGAGGTGCAGCTCAGCGTGCTCCTTCACCCACGATTGCACGAAGATGGTGGACTTCTCGGGATCTATCCCCACGCTCAACCAATCGACGAACATCTCCCCCATGGTCTCCTGGATCACCAGGGGGTCCTTGTACTCGGAGGTGAGGGCATGCCAATCGGCGGCGAAATAGAAGCATTCGTACCGCTGCTGCAGTTGTCGCCAGTTCTCGAAGACCCCGTGGAGATGGCCCAGGTGGGTCTTACCGGTAGGCCTCATGCCGCTCAAGACGCGCTGCATCCCCTTCCTCCTACAGAGCCCTTCCTATGATGAGCCTAACCCCCAGCTCTATGGCCGGGTAGAGAAAGACCCTCACGACCCCACCGAAGATCAGCAGCAGCAAGATCAGGAACCCGTAGGGCTCGACCCTCGAGAACAAGGCCGCCTTGTCACGGGGCAGGAGCCCCGCTAAGATCCTCCCCCCGTCCAGAGGAGGCACCGGCAGGAGGTTGAAGAGCGCAAGGCCCAGGTTTATCACGACCCCTATATGGAGCATCAGCACGAGGGGGACCAATACCTTGGTCAGGGGGGAGGAGGCCGACAGGGGGATTGTCATCAAAACCCTGTACAAGAGCCCACAGAAAAGGGCCAAGAGCACGTTGGCAGAGGGGCCGGCCAGGGCCACCCACATCATCCCCCTCTGCGGATCGCGGAAGTTGAAGGGATTGACGGGGACGGGACGGGCCCAACCTATCATCCTCGTGAGGAAGAAGACCAGAGTACCTATCGGGTCCAGATGCCGCAGGGGGTTGAGGGTCAACCTGCCGGCGAGCCTCGGCGTCGGGTCCCCCAAGCGATCGGCCACCCAACCATGGGCCACCTCATGGAAGGTAACTGCAGCCAGGACGGGGACCACCATGATGGATATCTGCTGAAGGGTAGAGTACATCGAAGAAGATAAGTTAACAGAGGGGCCTACCAAAGTCAAACAAACCGAGGACCTTCGGCAACCTCGAAGTTGACCTGAGGGGCCATCTTTAGTAGCTTCAATGTCCCAAGGGGAGATGGAATCTACCGGCAAGGACCTCAAAGGCCCTGAGGAATTGGTAATCCCCTTCATCGAGGGGGATGGCATAGGGCCTGACCTCTGGAGGGCAGCGGTCAAGGTCTTTGATGCCGCTGTCCAAAAGGCCTACGGGGGCAGCAGGCGCGTCCTCTGGCGGGAACACCTGGCGGGGGAGAAGGCCTACAGAGAGACCGGGCAGTGGCTCCCGGAGGAGACCCTCACGGCCTTGAGGGAACACGGAGTGGGGATAAAGGGACCCCTGACCACCCCCGTGGGAGGGGGCCTGAGGAGCCTCAACGTCGCCATAAGGCAAGAGCTGGACCTCTACGCCTGCATAAGGCCGGTGAAGTACATCCCCGGCGTACCCAGCCCCATGAAGCACCCCGAGAGGGTCGACATCGTCGTCTTCAGGGAGAACACCGAGGACGTCTACGCCGGCATCGAGTGGAGGGCCCAGAGCCCCGAGGCCCTGCGGGTCATAGACTTCCTCAACTCCCAGATGGGCCAGAGGATCCGTCCCGATGCCGCCATAGGGGTGAAGGTGATGAGCACCTACGGTAGTAAACGGTTGGTCAGGCGCGCCCTCCAATGGGCCCTTAAGCACGGCCGCCGGAGCCTCACCCTTGTCCACAAGGGGAACATCATGAAGTTCACCGAGGGGAGCTTCAGGCAGTGGGGCTATGAGGTGGCCAGGGAGGAGTTCGGGGACAGGGTCGTCTTCGAACAAGAGCTGATCGAAGGGGCGAACCCGGAGGGCAAACTGGTGATCAAGGACAGGATCGCCGATGCGATGTTCCAGCAGGTGCTGCTGCGGCCTGAGGAGTACGACGTACTGGCCATGCCCAACCTGAATGGCGATTACATGTCCGATGCCCTGGCGGCCCAGGTAGGCGGACTTGGGATGGCCCCCGGGGCCAATATAGGGGATGAGGTAGCCGTCTTCGAGGCCACCCACGGCACCGCCCCCAAGTACGCGGGCAAGGATGTGGCCAACCCCACCTCCCTCATCCTCTCAGGCGCCATGATGTTCGAATACCTCGGTTGGGATGAGGTAGCAACCCTCATCAGGGCTGCGCTCCAGAGGACCATCCGCGAGGGGATCGTCACCTACGACCTGGCCCGCCAGATGGAAGGGGCCAGGGAGGTCAGGTGCTCCGAGTTCGCCGATGCCCTGATAGAGCGGCTGTGAAATCGTCGACGGAAGGGATGAGCGAAGGGAGCAGGCCGAGATGTCCCGACTGATATTGCTCGGCACAATCCACAGGGACCCCCAGGGCGAAGAGGCCCTCCTGAGGACGATAGGAGAGCTTCGGCCTGAACTGATTACTGTGGAGGTCAGCCCCTACGCCCTCCGCTTCCGTAAAAGGCACGCCCCTCGGCTCTTGAGGGAAAACCTTCCGCTGCAGGTCGCCGAGTTCATCCTCCCCCCTTATGAGTACAGGGCGGCAAAGGCCTACGGCCTGAGATGCCGCGTGCCAGTGATACCCGTAGATTCCTGTCTGAAGTCGAGGGTGCTGCTGAGGAGGGCCGTTGAGCTCTTCTCAGCCGAGAACCTGAGGAGGCTGAAGGAGGAGGACCTCAAAGGCCTCCTCAGGAGGGAGTACGCCTTGGCGAGACGCTGTTGGCAGGACGGTTTCATGGCCCAGTGGTTCCTTTCCAACGGGTGGGACCTCCGGCGGGAACGGGCCATGGCCCGCAGGATCCGACAAATCCTCTCCCGTCATCCCACCAAGAGGCTGCTGCACGTCGGAGGCTGGATGCACATGCTCCCCTTGCCCGGCACCCTCTTTCACCTCCTTGAGGACCTGGGACCCGAGCGGAGGCTCCTGGAGGTAAGGGGTAAAGACATCGGTACCAGTTTTGAGGTGGAAGGGGAAGGTGAGAAGTTTCGGATCGACCTCTTTCACCAGGGCCTCCAGAAGCACCACTGGGAACTGGAGGATGTGGCTGCTCAGAAGCCCCCCTGATCGCTCCTTGAGGACTTCTAAAGGTGTCTTGCCTCCCATCCCTCTTCCAAAGTGAGGTCTGAAGAAGTTCCAGGTGTCCTGCCACCTTTGAACCCTTAAGACGAATTCCCCGACCGTCTG
>Ga0190361_1000075_pt1 | contig 39901 bp, 68 predicted proteins | sample 48721845_MG_FD_161273 | JGI IMG/M metagenome (GOLD analysis project Ga0190361, IMG submission 161273) | Hydrothermal vent microbial mat bacterial communities from Southern Trench, Guaymas Basin, Mexico - 4872-18-4-5_MG | ecosystem: Environmental > Aquatic > Marine > Hydrothermal vents >... | reverse complement strand
TATTGTTCGGGGTTTGGTGGCTTTGTGGTTTGTGGGGTTTGTGGTTGTTTACGTTTACATGTGTAGTGTTGGGTTGGGTTTTGGGGTGGCTTAGCCTAAATCAGACTTACATATGTAATTTGATGAGTTTCAGACAGCAAAAACAACAAACAACAACAACAACATGTTTATAAATTGGAGAATTTTAGAATGTATGGTTGAATGGATCAGCATTATGTTTAAAACTTGTTTTTTGATTATTTGTATTTGAGTGGTTTTTATGCATCCAGTATTAGTGTTGCCTTTAAATGAGGGTAGTGGAGACATAGTATATGATAGAAGTGGACGCAATAATCATGGAACAATATATGGTGCTTCTTGGGTAAGAAAATATAGAGATTATTTGCTGTATTTCGATGGTGAAGACGATTATATCCATGTACCTGACACACCTGATATCAATCTTGATGTGCACACCGAGAGGACTATTGTTGTGTGGTTCTATGTTATTGATAAAGATATATCCAATAGAAAACAAGTGATATATGAAGAGGGAGCGACAGTTAGAGGATTAAATATTTATGTCCATGCAGGCTACCTATATATAGGTGGCTGGAATACACCGTCTGGAGAATCTGGATGGAGCGGCACATTCCTCTATACTGACGAAATAGAGTCCAGAAAATGGCATTGGGCGGCATTAACTTTAAAGGGTGGTACTTCGCTTTCGCCTGACGCCTTTAAAGGGTATTTAGATGGCGTATTATTTGGTAGTGGTGAAGGTTCTCAGTTGTGGGCGCATTCTGGCGATATTGGTATAGGAGCGATGAAAGATAGCACAAAGTTTCACGATGGCGCTGCGAGTGGTGATGGTCATTGGTTCAATGGATATATAGGAGAGGTTCTTATATTTAATAAAGAACTGACTGCAGAACAACTATCTTTCTTACATAATTTATTCAGAGGGGAAATGAGGAAGCCTCCCACCTTTTAACCCATAATAACTATAGTATGAACGACACCATTCTAAGGCAAGAAGCGTAGTCCACCAGTATTTTAGTTTTTTGTTTCTGTTAGTTTTTTGTATTGTTTTGTGGTTTTTTCTGCCTATCATTTGAAGTTGCAGTTGCGGCGTGTGATTGTGTTAGTGTAAGTAAAAAGCTACAAACGGTTTTTTGTGGGTTAGGTTTTTATATGTGTTTTTGGACATAAGGATATAATGGTGGAAAAATGGTGGTGGGTGAAGTTGTCATAACAATTAAGGCATTCTGTAATGCTAAGAAGTGTGCAGGATTATATAGTCCAGCTGTTTGCTCCCAGTGCATTGCAAAATACGGGTTAAACGTACTTGCAGGATGGAAAGTTGTATCTGCAGTTTCAGCTAAAGAGAAAGTTAAAATTAGAAATATAAAGGAAGCTGTAGAGGCAGTGATAGCGCTAATGCAGAAGTATGGCTTCAGAATGCTGATGAAAAGCAAGATTCTAGGCGGCAGAAGAATCGAAGTAGAAGGAATACTGAAGCCATTCGACCACCCATCTGGATGGGACAGAATAAAAATATACGTAACACTATTTAGAGAGCCATTCTGGAGCTTCCCCAAATGGCTTAGAGACAACAAGCCAGACGCACCAGAAACCGACTACGCGCCAGCAGTAACCATAAACTACTCACTATTAAGCCACGCATACTATGACAACGTGGACTACCTAGTATATGTAACTAAGGACGGCAAAATACTGGCAGTAAGCCCAAAGCTCTGGTGGCGACTATACGTAAACAAGAAAGGATACGTAAGGAAAAAACCGCTGAAAACCGATAAGACTAAAACCGAATTAGTAGCCCACATACCAATAACAGAATTAAAGCCATTCGAGCTAATACTAGAAAGCATAAAGAAGGAAATAAGATACAGAATAGAATCACCAGAAAATTAAGGTACCACTTGGTACTGATCAGGCGAGCTTAGTGCTGTTTGGTACTGTTTAGGGCAGTCGAATCAGATCCTAGTACTGGCACTCCCTCGATTTGCGGTCGTAATAGACGCACTTTCTGCAGACTTCTTCGCTGACGAACTTCTTCTTCCACCTGCAGTAAATTGACCTCAATTTATCCACCCTAAATTCCTTCTGACTCTTGTACTTGAAGTACTTCACGCTAAGTTTTTCTTCAATGTACTCTCTAAGCTTGAAGGCGCACGGCAGGCAGATGTAATTTACAAGGCTGTGCAACTCGTTAAACTTGCATTCAACCCTAATCATATTCCTGCTGAATTTCCCGCACAGGCAACATGAAATTTCAACTGGAAGCTCAACTAGACTAATCTTCAACCCGACCTACTCCCCTCAGCATTTGCTGGCAAGTGAAGGATGTAATCTATGTACTCAGCCAAGTTTCTCAGCTCTTCACGTGTAATTCTCATTGAAAGCTCTTTCCCATCCTCTCTCCTAACTGTTATCATGTAGAGTGATTCTGTGAACTGCTCTATGCATATCATGCCTTTAGGCGGCAATTTAGATTCAACCATAACTCCTAACCCCCCAACCTTTCTATGATAACATGCAGAACATAAAAATTTACCATCATAGTAATAAAGCTTAGTCGTAGCAAAACCGCACTCCTCACATATAGCTCCATCTGGAGTTATTTTAATTGACTTCACCTTCAACCATCTCCTTTACTTCAAATTCAAATTGTGTTGAGCCAGTAAAGATAATTGCCTTAACTAACTCATTCCAAGCTATTTCACATGCTTCTTGTGAATCTTCAGCCTCAACTGCACGTCTAAACCTAATACTAACAATAAACCGCCTCATTGCCCTACACTCCATTCTTTTCAGCTATTTTTCTGAATATTTTTTGTTCTAGTTCAGGTGGGTTTGGTTCTCGAAAGAATTCATATAGTATTTGTATGAAAGTTATAAGTTTCATAATGTCTGAGCAATCGCCGAGAATTTTGCGGCAGTGAATCAGCAGTCTGACCTGCTCGTTTTCACATGTAAGTCTATGATTGAAGTATTCGTCTATGCTTTTGAAGCCGAACTCTCTCAGCACGCTTTCAACTTGATTTAGCGATAAATCCAGTAGTGCCAGTACGTTAAATGGCGGTAAATCGTGTTTAATTGCATAGGCAAGGAATACATCTAAGTTGAAGGCATAAATTTCTCCATGTCCAGCTAAGTGAATTAGTTCATGACTGAAAGTCTCTAGATTCGGAGGATTATTTTTAAATGTAACATATAGTTTCCCCTTTTCATCTCTTCCAGTAAAGCCATTAACGGTAGGTTGAAACTTGAACGTGCCGTAAGGCAGTACCTCAACCTCTTCTGGTGATGGCAGTTTAAGATACTTTGTTGCCCACTCATACCAATTCATGATACCGTGCTTCTCTAGGTAATCCTTCAGATTCATTTCATCACCTCTTTAAATGATTTTTTACTGATAGTACCATTTCGTAATCTGCCTTACAAAGCTTATTCATTAAAGCCGCACTTTGCTTCACGCTCCAATTTTGAAAACGTGTTTTGCAGCGTTTATCATTTGCATTCTCTTTTCTTTGCTCAGCTTTGTTGTTCTCAAGTTGTAGCAGAGAAATGCAAGTGCCATGTGCTTCTCATCATTACAAGTTAAAGAGTGCTTTGCTAGACGTATCTCGTTAATGAATTTCTTTCCACATATCGGGCATATGAATGGGCGGTGCTTCATGTGCGTCATTTTGAAATGCTGCTTCAACTTAAAGATGCTTCGGAAAGTCGCTCCGCAAACTGGGCATTTATACTGTTCCATTAACACTAAAAAATTATTGTTAACCATCGCTAAACAACCCTGCCTCTAAGCCACATTATCAACTTGTTAGCTTCATTCTTGAGCCAGTCCATAGCCTGATATGGAGCCATAAGGTACTGGTAATTCAAGTTGAAGTCTCCGAATGACTTCCTAAGCTCTTGCAGGCAATCTTCACATATGTACTTGAATATGTATTCAGTTTCATCTAGGAGCACTGCCTCAGCAACCTTCTTATTGCAGTACTCACACCTATGCATTTTCAACTTCCCTGCTACATTCTTCTATTACCAGCTCTATTAACCTTCTCACCGTGTAGGTTTTTTCTCTGTGAGACATTGACGGGTTGCTTATTATTGCATCTGCAATCTTCTCATAGTTTGAGCCGTGAATTTTCATTAGCTTTCTAAGCCACCTATCTATACCACTATTAACCCTAAGCCACTCAACATACTTCAAAACTCCCTAACCCCCTGCACAAATACCCGCAAAATTTTTCATAAAATTTATATGTTATAAACTATTTAAATTTTTTGGAGGTGTGAAAGTATGAATAATGACATTTGGAGGGAGCAGATTAGAAAGCTTCGTAGGCAACTTGTGCCAGAGTGGTTGTTGGAGTGCCTAATGTATGATGAGCGCCACAGTGCAATAGTCATTTCGCCTAAACGCTGTCTAGAGCATGGAGTAAGAGTGCTGCAGGTATGTCAAGACGGCTTCGGCAGCAAAACAATCCTACACTTCAGACTAGACTATAACATTAAAAAAGTAAAAAGAGGAGAGGAATCCCCATGAGTGTTGAGTTGTTGGATTATATTGCCTCAACATTAACCATTTTTTGTCTCTTTAGTTCATAAAAGATCAACTTGTCAGGCAACAACTTCCAGCAGAATTTTGCCCTCACGTATTTTCTGTACGATTTCGTCGTGCCTCTTTTTGAGTTCATTATAGTCGGTGCAATGTCCATGTGATTCGAAGTAGAGTTCCTTCCAGTCCGTTATGCCCTGCTCATTTCCCTTGAACACCATTGTTTCTGCGCATCGACCGAAACCTATCTCTACGTCCCATGCTACTGTGCTCACCCACACTCCTTTCTCTGGAATGTAGGTCTTTATATCCACCAGCATTCTCGCCATTCATTCACCTCCACTTTTCCGCCTTAGCCTTCCCAGCATCTGCAGTATGTCGTCAAATGTGAAGTGAATGACGTAGCTGATGGTTATGTTGCTATCGGGTTTTAGATTCATGGCTAATAATTGTTCTATCACTTCCTCAGCTCTTTTCTCTGCATTAATGTACACTATGTCTTTCATTCGCTCAGCCAACTCTTTTATTATTGCTTCTCTTTCACTTTCTGTGAGATTAAGCCTAAACACTTCTCAAGCCCCCATAATATTTTCATAAAATTTATATGTTGCAAACTATTAAAATTTTTTGGAGGTGTGAAAGTGAAGTCCAAGATAGTTTTTCTGAGAAAAATATACAAATCATACTACATACCACTGCCAATAAAAATAGTGAGAGAACTGAACTGGAAGGAAGGTGAACTATTAAAGCTGGAGAAAGGCGACGGCGAATTGAGAATTAAGAAACTAGAAGTTAAAGAGGGGGAAGATGAAAGTGGTTGAAATTATCAAGAGAAAGATTGAATCCACAAAGACTGTAATTAATGCAGAATACCCGAATGAAGTGCAAGTTGCACTTAACGATTGGGGGCACCTAACAGTAAGAATATTCGATCCAAAAAATCCAAATGAAGACACGCTAATAGTATTCGACAAAACAGTGACATATAGAATAATCAAATTCATAATGAACTTAATGAGTGAAGCTTCAGAGCATAATTGCGAATGCTAAGCAGGGAGGCTCCCCAGCCTTGAAATGCGACCTATGCAATGAAAAAGCAGAGTACGTCATAACACTTCAAGATGGGAAAGTAGTTAGGCTTTGCAGCAAACACCTGATTGAGAAACTAAATAAGGGTGACTTTGCACAAGCAGAAGTGAAAATTGAAGGCTCATGCCCCAAGTGTGAGTGGTAGCGGGGGAGTAACTCTAATGAAAACTACACATGTAAAAACCAGTATTTTACTGTCAGAGAGGGATATGGAGCTGGTGAGCAGCAGCTTTATTTCAACCAAGCACGGTCTCAAGTGCAAGTATTGTGGAAGCTATTTCTGGTCTATTGTGGATGCGCACTCCCACATTAAGGTTTGCAGGAAAAGGATTAGGAGCAGGTGGTGACAGCTTTACCTAAGTGCAAGTACTTTGATGAAGAAGCACTTAAGTGCACCATTGCAGACTTAATACCTTCACATCCAGAATACTGTAGGGAAAATCCAGACTTATGTGAGGCATACAAGTACGCTATTGAGAGGGGGGAAGACAAAGCAATTAAAAAGTATAGGAGACGGTGATTAACTGTGAATAAAGCACATAAAATAGTTATGGCAAGCGCAGTTTTTTTATTAGGATGCCTAATAGTTGGGTTCCTAGCTACATATGTAAACCTACAGAGAATAAGCGAAGCTTCACTCATAGAAATACCGCTCATAGCAGTTGAGTACGCAGTAATACTAATAGTATTAGCTTTATTTACCCTGATATTTGCCCTTCTACTCTTAGTAATGCTAGAAATGGCTTTAAACCATTAGAAAAAAGAGTTAAATTGGCTTTAGATTTGATTTGAAGAATACTTTGGCTGAACCGCTATTTCTAAGTATGCTTTCAACCCACTCCTTCTTAGGCTGAACTGTAGGGTAGCTTTGACAGCCAATTACAATTAGGTCTAGCCATGAAAGGTCATAGTTAATTGCAGAGTATAATGGCTCAAAAAGCACGTATTTTCTTGGAGCCTCAACTCTCTTTAGGCAGTCAAGCCTCCAAACGTCATCTTGCAAGTTAACTGAAACACCAAACCAAACATTACTTGGAAATGGATTGAACTTTAATGCGTTTTGAGGAAGCTTAGTAAGTATTGCAAATTTATGCCAGCTACAGTCTCTTATAACATTTAATATAGCTTCAGTGTGCTGCGGCTCCAATCCAAACAGGTCTCCCATACTTACAGGTGTAATCACTGCACTCTTCTTGAGCCTGTAAGGATCCTTCAACCTCTCTGGAATCAAGTGAGGAGTAAAGTCAATTTTAAATCGCTTAGCAAACTTTTCAGCCCAGCAGACTCCACGCTTCTTAACTTCACATCCAATTCCGTGACAGCCTACAGCTGGATTCCACGTGTAAGCCCTCTTTAACCCTTCAATTCTTGCAATCACTAGAAGGTGCTCCCACCCAGAACCCTTTCTAACTGGGTTCATAGAATGCTGAATCACCTCCACGCAGTATTTTATACTTTATAATTTTAAAAAATTGTTTTTTAGGGATCAGGCTGGAATGTGCACAGCTTTACGAGTTCCTCTAGGGATGGAATTTTAATTACCTTGTTTTCTTGGTTTACGTAGCCGTTTGCTTTGAGCCAGTTTATCAGGTAGTTTAGGAAGCTTTTGATGAAGGGGGATGGCTTGTGATTTGTAAATGCACTTTTGATTGGCTTCCACATTATTTTCGGGTATCTGTAGTGGTTTAACGTCCCTATTCCCAGCAGCTTTTCAATGTATATTGCTTCAGCCATGTCTTGGAGGTCTAATGGCAAACCTCTTTTGTAAGTGAACTTCAAGTATCTTAGTATTCTTGATGCCTTTTCGTCAGCCCAATTATAGTATGACTTGCCGTATGCAGTAGTGTAGCCTCTCAAACCTGAAAGCATGTATGCCTTAACTGCAACTGAAGGCATGGCTCAACCCTAAGATATGACTCCTAATCCAGCGTATTCTTCCCACTCAATTATCCACACTACTCTGAAATCTGTATCTCCAGCCTCTTCATTGCGGATGCATATTCCCTCTCCAGCATGAAGTATAATGTCACTTCTCCTGTCAATTGCATGTGTAAAGTCAAGGTCATAAATGCCTATGGTCTGACCAGCAGAGTTTGGAGTTGCAAAGCTGAAGAGCTTCTCGGTAACATTAACTGTAATTGGACTTGCTGGATCTCCCTCCTTAATAGTTATGGTTGGATCTGGATAGTTGGAGTCCTTCTTAGCTACAAACGAGGGATCCACATCTACTCCGCCGCTTGCACTATTTATTCGCCAAACTGCCATTTCAATTACTTTGGCTGGATTAATAGTTACGACGTTTATCCATATTCGCCTTACAGCAACATCTCTTTCAGAGTCAGGCGGATTCATGAGGGCGTGATAAACATATAGAGCATCCTTAGAGCCAGTCAGCATGCGGGGGCAGAACTGGTAAACCCCATACAGCGTTCTAGGTGAAGTTAAGCAGAAAACTTCATGGTGAACTTGAAATCCATTTACTTCTTTAACTATTGTCCTAACTTTTTTGCCAGTTGAGTCTGGAGGCAAAACAATGAAGCCTTCGTAACTCACAGTTCACACCACATATTTATTTTGGTGAACAGCGTTAATTGCTTTACTCCCTCACTTACATTCTAAGCATTCTTCTGAATGCCGAATTATCTTGATGCATCCTAACAAGCGTCTTTACGTCGCATATTGCTTTTAGGACTTCTCGTTAAATCAGAAAACTTCGATTTTCTTTTCAACTTATTTATAATCCAAGCTACAACTCCTAAAATTACTGCAAACCATCCAACCATCACTAGAACTATTATTGGAATAAACCAAAATGCAACCACCACAGGTGCCGACGGGACGACAGCCATAAGAAATAAGGTGAAAATTATTAATCCTAGAACTGCTTTAACTAAATTTTTAATTTTACTCATTCTCTCACCTGAACTTTGAATATTCTTCTAAACGTAGGATTATCCTTATGCTTTACAACTAGCGGCTTAAAGACTTCCACTACAATGTTCTTTATGTCGCACATTGCTTTTGGAACTATATGCATGTCTCCAAATAAGTCGTAGTTCACAGCAAGGCAGCCGCCCATACATGCATTTTTGAATTTACAACTTAGACATCTCTCTGGAACCTCACAGTAAGGCGGAACTTTTTGCCACTCTTCGTTCAAATATATCCTCTCTGGATAAAATCCGTCAAACACACTTCCAATCACAAGCTTCCTTGAAGAACAGAATCTGTGACAGGGGTATATTTTGCCGTCTGGAGCCACTCCCACTCCGCCTTGACCTAACCCACATCTTTGAGTCCAGTTTATTCTTCTGTTGTTCATTACTGCCGTTGCTGCATCTCTAACGAACATGCTGAATACTGGTATGTTTCTCTCATAGCATTTGTCTAGGAAGTCACGCATTTTGGTTAGTTCTTCTCTAAGTTGGTTGAGGCTGTCTTCGTCCCATTCAACTTCATATACTGCGTCTATTGCTACGTTTGTGAAGCCATGCTTGACGAAGAATTTTAATCCTTCGGTAAGACCGTCAATTGTTTCTGGTGAAAAAGTCCATCTTAGTTGTGGATTTGGATTCAATATTTTCTTGACTTTCTTTATGTTCTCCCATACTACTTTCCATGTGCCTCTGCCATCTGGCAATACACGGTATTTGTCATGTGTTTTCTGCAGTCCATCTATGCTGCATAGAATGCCGTAACCATACTTTTTCATCCATTTGAGGATATCCTTGTTGAGCAGGTAGCAGTTAGTTGTAACTCCAAATCTTATGGCGAGATTATCTGCAACAGCCTTCTCAGTAATATACTTCATAGTGTCGAAGCTGACCAGCGGCTCACCGCCGAAAAACCATATCATTCCATCTCTTCTAAGATTGTGGCGTGCAAAATGCAGTAGTGCATTCATGGTTTCTCTCTGCATTTCTTGGCGAGGAATATCCTCATATAATTTAAAGACGAAGCAATATTTGCACCTGAAGTTACATCTACTTGTATTCCATACTGTTAATTCGCCTAGCGGCGGAAATTGCATTCTATTCAAGGTTTACTTCTCTCCTTTTGGCTGGCTTTATGACTCCAAGTTCAATTAGAGTTTCAAGTATTATTTCCTTTACTTCTTCTCTAGTTATTGGCTGCTGTATTTGCATTCTAGGTGGCTGAGCAGGTCTTCTTTGCTGCGGCGGCATTCTCTGAGGTTGGGGTTGAGGGGCTACTCCAACTTCACATGCAACGCATATTCCGCATTGCCTTTCACATGTAAAGCATTTCTCACATTCATAACATACTTTGCACGACACGGCTTTCACCTACAATCACTATTTTTGACTTTTAACTATTTTAATTTTTATACGTAAACTCCTATTGGGCATGTATAAGTTGTGTCATAGCACATTTGGCATGTATTGCATGACTCGCATGTGTTGCAGAAGTAGCACGTCACGCATTTTTCGCATGAAACGCAGATTTGACATGCCTCACATGAGCCTTCACACGTATAGCATTTGTCGCATGCGTCGCATGTCTGGCATGAATAGCATACATAGCATGAAGAATAGCACTCTTGACAGTAATCACACGTTTCGCAGGCTGCGCACACTTGACATGTCTCGCAGCTGCCGTAGCAGCTGTAGCATTGGTCGCATGCGTCGCAGCGCTGGCATGAGTAGCACCTGTAGCAACTTACATTGCATTTCTGGCAGGCATCACAAGTCTGGCATCCTACGCATACTTGACATGCCTCACAGCTGCCGTAGCAGGTTACGCATAGGTCGCAGGTAACGCAGGTTTCGCACGTGGGGCACTCAACATCCTTAATATCTGGAGTTTTAACCGCCCTTCTGCGTATGTTCAAACTCATTTTCACTCCCCCTACTCAGATATGACATTAAGTCCACATACATTGCATGATTCGCAGGCAGCGCACACTTGACATGTTGGGCACGTTTGGGCAGCATCGCATGATTCGCATGAATAGCATGAGTAGCACGATACAACGCATATTTGGCATGAATCGCATGTCTCACATAAAACGCATGTTGCACATGTCTCGCAGCTGCCGTAGCATGAGACGCAATGCTCACACTCATCACAAGTCTGGCAGGCATAGCAGCCATAGCATGAAGTGTAGCACTTCTCACATGCATCGCATCTTTGGCAGCCATAGCACCTTTGACACGTCTCGCAGCTGCCATAGCATGAATAGCAGCGGTCGCACACATCGCATCTTTGACATGAGTAGCATGAGTAGCATGAAGTGTAGCATGATTGGCATCCATAGCAGTTTTCACATGAAACGCATATTTGGCATTCCTCACAGCTTCTAACGTCAATACTCAACTAGCGTACACCTCCAGCAATTCAGTATAAGTTGTTTGACCTGCATCGCTGTTCTTTATTTTCAGCTTAATTATGTGGACTCCAGCAGGAAGATCTGATATGCTGCATTCTCCAGACAGCACTTCCTCTGAAGTTGAAGTTGTTTGGAGGGTTATTCTAGGAGTTGCTTCATCGTTAATGTATATGTATGCGTATCCCGTTCCACCTGAAACCCATAGGCTTAAGTTCACTTTGAGCATTCTGTAAGCATTTGCCGATGGCTGGCTGAACCTGAGGTATTTTACTTCAGTTTCAGCAGTGCCTGTCACCTGCTTTTGAGTGTCATCTGCCCCTATTAGTGTTAGGGGCATTTTGTTTGGGTGCCAGAAGCTCACTTTTTTCACCTCATTTAGATTGTCTCCATCACCTGCACCGTGAATGCATATGGAAATGACTTCAATGCGCTTCCAGCCTTCTGAGTAATAGTTATTCTGAACTTGCCGTCATACGGAACTGTGTGAGCAACAATTCTAACTACTGGTATTTCTTGAGTGCCAGAGAAAGTTATTTTGTCCATTAGCCTTTGATTTGCTCCGTCAACTGCAATGTACGCTTTAAGCTCCACTACATCATCTGAAGCCATATTTGCCAAGTCAATGTACCCCTCAATAATGTAGTCGTCAGACTGATCTGCAAGGTTTATCACGTCAGTTTCAGTATTTAATGCTGATGGAGTGACTGTTCCTTTAATCCTCTGCTTCTCCCTTATCCTCACTGGCACTTCTAGTCACCTCTGTTTAATGTTATCTTGTGAACTGCACGTAGTATCTTATTGTCAAGCTGTCCCCAGCATCCCAATTGACATTTACTGCTGAGAAGGTTTTTCTAGCTAAAAGCACTCCACCCGAAGCTGCATTAAATATTCCAGCTTCACTAACTGCGTGTGTGCCAGATAACCCGTCAGCGGAACTAAAGGTAGCCTCTAAGAGGGCTGTGTCATCCGTAATGGTTGTAGTAGTCTGAGAAACTGAAGCTGATTTACGTGCAATTTCAGCTTCCAATGCAGTGTCACTTGCACTTTCAGCTGTGGTGCCAGTTCCAATAGCTAGGTAGCCGAATTTAGTTCCAGTTAACCCAGAGAATACAAGTCTAACTATCTCGGCTAATCCAACATTAGTAATAATGTTTTTACGCCAGTACTCCAAGTCAATGGTTTTAGCTGGAAGAGAACTCATTATTGGAAGGCTGTGAGGGTTATTTTTCTTCTTCTTCATCATTGGAAGCTTCACAAAAGGCGGTCTCCCAATATGAACCTTAACTCTTCCATGCTTGTCTCTAACGATTATTTCCACAAACCCCTGAATTCTCCCAATATCCACACCTTTATCTTTCACGTGTAATCGCCTCTAAAAAAACAATATATTAGAAGTTATTTAAGGTTATTTTTGGATTTGAATTGATGCAGATTAAGGTGAGTTTATGGCGGAGATAAAGTTTGGCGAATGCAGTATTTGTATTGATGATAGAGAAGTAATAGTTAGGAGGAAAAGCAGTTTCATTCAGTTTTTTCGTTCCTTGCAGTAACTTAGCATCTCACAAGGTTATTAGAAGGAGGGCAAGCCTCAGAGAATTTGAATCAATAATACTTGATGAAAATGCTGGAAAGAAAAAGTTAACTTCAATTCTAGAGCTTAAATTCAGCTGTAAAGATGGCGATTACATATTGTATGTAGTTAAGTGGGGAGAAGACTACCACATATTTCACGGCTGGAGCTGGTTTGACGGAGACAAATATGGATTCTACTATGAGGGGGCATTATGACTAAATATTATGTTTCAGATAGGTGGAATGATACTCAAGGTCATTTCTTCATGTATAACACTGGATATTCATATAGGAATTATCCTGCAATACAGTTAAACCAGCCAGCCACAGACCATAAAAGAAGTTACGAGCAAAACGTAACTTATCCACAACACTGCTATGGATTTCTAGTTGCACATCAAGTGCAACTTAAGGGCGACACCATAACGATTGAAGGCTGGTTTGGAGCATATCACGGATACAATAGTACTAGAGCTAATTTCAGGTGGTTCATTGCACCTTCAAGCTACCTTGACAAAGACCAAGTCCCGCCGAGCTGGATAATGGTTGGAATAAATATGAGCAGGGCTGGATGGAGCAATGGAAGCTACAACCGTTATGCCAAAATCAAATTCAAAATAAATCCAGACAACACCATAACAGTAATAGAGAAAACGCCAGATGCATGGAGCATAGGTTCATCTAATCCATATGGGCTAATAAATGAAACTATAAGCGTCATATTTGGATATTACGATGCATGGACATCAGACTGGAATCAATGGGCATCAGCACATAAAAACAGCTACATTGACTTGCCAGTAGGAGTAGCACACGAAGTCAGCATTACTGATGTTGGCAAGGCTTCTGATTCATTAAGGAAAACTTCAATCAAAAAGCTAGTTGATACTAGTAAGGGATTAGATTATTTCTCTAGGACTGTGAGCTTCCACTTAGATATTGTAGATATAGGTGAAGTTGAAGATTACGTTTCTAAGCAACCTAAAATAATCATCTCCGACTACTCCAGTATAAGCGATTATTTGAATAGAGGCTTCCTCAGAGCTTTAAGGGATTACGCCAGCTTATGCGAGTACATTAACTTCGGCTACTACGTGTCGCTTATAGATAGGGTTTTCGGAGACTTTGATTTTACAACCATTAGAGGCAAAGTGCTTAGGGAAGTAGTTAAGGGTATTGACAGAATAGTTAAAAAGCCAACTGTAATGCTAATTGATTCTGCAGAGGCTTTCGATTACATCCAGCCTTCAGCGTCATTCCACGTGACACTTACCGATGCAGGCAAGCTATTAGACTACATATCTAAAATTGCTTCACGATACATTGTTCTGACCGATTCAAGCAAATTGATCGACCTAATTTCTAAAATTCCATCAATCAACATTAGAGACTCATCATCAGTTTATGACGTTACACGAAAAAGCACAGTTAGGCTTTTAAGAGATTTAAGCTCAGTTGGAGACTATATTTCTAAGAGTTTAAGTAAAATGTTGATGGATAGAGTTTATGGAGACTTTGATTTCAGAAAAATAAGCGTATATGTAAGAGAGCTGGCTGACAGCTCTAAGGTTGCCGATTGGCATGTAAAAGAAACTGTAAAGTATATGGCGGAGACAATTACCAGCATCGACTATCTATCCAAGAATATAGGCAAAAAAATAGCGGATGCAACTACATCTTTAGATTATATTTCAACTATAGGGGCATTCCATGTTACATTGCATGATGCAAGTAGAACTGCAGATAAAATACTTAAAGAATATGGTAAAAATCTTGCAGATTCAATTACTGCTTCAGATTACGTTTTAAAGAATATTACACATGTAATTTTAGATGTAGTTAAAAGCATAGACTTCACCAGCAGTTCAATTACGCTAATCTTGAGAGACAGTGTTTTCGGAGATTTTTATGCGTCTCGGCTTTTAGGTAAGGAAATCACGGATGCAGTTAAAGCTGTTGATGTAAGGGCAGTATGGGATTTAGCTAAAATTTTAAGGGAATATGTTACGGTTAGGGATAGCCCGTATAGAACGGTTATTATAACTTTGATTGACAGAGTGTTTCATGACATTGAAACCTCTAAGGGAATTGGATATTCTCTTAGAGATGAAGTAACAGCTTTAGACCGACTTTTAAGAGTGGCATTCACCATATGCGGATATGAGCTTAGAAGGGTATTCATGGATGACATTATTCTTCCAGATGACCATAACTTGAAAGTTGCAGTATGCAACTGCCTATTAAACGCAATTAAACGCATAAAGGAAATATTGGAATCACATAGTTGATATATCAGCTTGCTTAAATATTGTTGGTGCTTGAATATGTCTGAGAGGACTCTTGATGAGATAATAGCTGAAATGGAAGACTTACTAAGTAAAATGAGGACTGTGAAGGATGGAGATCCCGTTCAAAAAGAGGATGTAAACTACATCAATAAATTTGTGAAAGATGCGGTTGAAGCATTAACTAAGCTGTATGAAATGTATAAGGAGAAAACTGGTGAAGTCATTCCCGAAGTTGAAAATCTAATTAATACCGCCGTTACGAGGCAAGTGTGGCTCATAGATTATAAGAGTGGAGACATCATAACTCCAAGCGCCCACAACAATTTAATTGACACCATGAAGCCAGTTGACGTAGCACTAAAATTAATTGAATCAAGACTTTAAACAAGCCTTACCACTTAAGCAATGCTTATTTGTCAACTATTTTGATCCATTCTGGTTCTTCAATTACATGCTCATATACTTCTTCCATGAAGTCAAGTAAACTTAAACCATACCACCATGAATATGGTAAGCCATGATACCATGCTCTGCCCTCAATTATGTTAGTTAAAACATGATGATGAACACCTAATGTAATTAGTCTTCTTAAGGCATGTTCTGGAACTTGATTTATCTTTGCTTTATGAATATACGCCGACCTTCCTTCATCAAATGTTATTTTAATATAGTCTGAAAGTATCTTTCTTATTCTTTCACTCATACCCTTTGTTTCTGGATAGTATTGAATGCCTAAGCCTTTATCGTGATGTTCAATTACCCATATTGGTTTTACATGTGTAATTAGGTTTTCAGCTCCCAGTAGAACTTCCTCCTCAAATCCTTCTACATCGATTTTAACGACATCGCAGTAGTTTACTAATGAATCTAATGGTTTAACGTCAACTTCAATTGTTTTTCTGCCTGTTCTAGGAATTAGCGTGGTGCATGTATCGGCAACATATATTTTTGCTTTGGAGTGTGTTCTTCCGCATGCACATTGATGAACGGTAACATTCTTTATGTTGTTGAGTTCAATGTTTCTTCTAAGAATATAGGCGCTTTCTGGGTTAGGTTCAATTGCATGAACATGCTTGCATTTTAATGCTAATCTGACTGTGTAGAATCCTATGTGTGCGCCTATATCAACAAAAATTGAGTTTTTATTTGTTAGGCTTAGTATTGTTTTTAGAACATTTTTCTCTCTAGGGCACGTTCCTCTATTATGCTTGAACCATTTCAACCTATCCCAACTTACATATATTTGTTCAGACAAGCCTACTCACCATTACAAAGGTGTTTTTACTCCCCTTATATAGTGATAGACGCCTTCCCTCACTTCTCTGTAACTTGTAGGCTTGAACATTCGTATTACATTATGTATTTTAATGTCTATTGGATGTGGATCATTTAATATCTGCTTTATGCTATTAAACATTCTTTCCAGTAAGTCTCTTCTTAAACCGAAGTTTGTTGAATCCCAGAACCACATTGGCTTGGCATTTGGATCATTCATTTTGTCTCTTGGTATTACTGGTGTAACTATTGTTAGGTTATCCCACGTTAATGGATAGACTTTTCTTGCGCATGTCTCTGTGATTATTACGTCTGAATCAATATGTATGAAGTGCGTTTCATTTCTTGAGAGGAAGAACTCCATTAGCTTAACTATTCCTAATCCTATTGAGTAATCGCTTTCATAACCCAGATGCCTTAACTCATATCCTTTCCATGCTTTATATGTTCTGTAAGTTATTATGTGGTATTGTTCAGATGCTTCTAATGGTTCGCTTCTATCTAAATCTCTGGCTATAACTATGATTGAAGGTTTTAGAAGCTTTACGCCTTCCAGCCATTCATGAAGGTATCTTGTTACTCCAACTGTCGTGCAGACGAAAAGATTACCCATAACAATCCCCTTTCACATCCTATATATGACGTTCAACTACTTTTTTCAATAATAAACCTACTCTTGTCCATGTGAATTTCTCTTTAATCACCGTGTTTGCATATTCCCTTGTCTTAGCCTTATATTCATCTAGGTTGTTTAGAATGTCATGAACTCTATCGACTGCCTTATCCACCAGCATTTCAACACCTATACCCATATGGATTGGATTTCCAGCCAGAACTTCTCCACTAGGTTTTGATGGGACAAGCATCCAATTACACATGTAATCTTCCCATGCCCCGCCTTCAGCTCCAATGGCTGGAACTCCACGTGCTATTGCTTCTAGAGCTGGATGTTCAAAGCCGCCGCCTCTGCTTGTTAGTAGGTATAGGTCTGACAGGTCGAATAGCTCCATTTTGTCCTGCTCTGACAGCCATCCATTGTAAATCCGCATTTCACTATCTAGAATTAATTTAACTCCATGCAAGTCCTTTATTACTAGTGCAACGTCTTTTCTTTCTCTTCTAAGCCTATTATAAATTTCATAGAGAAGATCTAGCCCCTTTCTGTATTCGCTGTGCACTATGAAGCTCACTAGAATTTTCAGTTTCCTGCTCTTCTTTAAGTCGTCCAGTATTTTGAAGCTGTTGGGCTGGCTTTTAGGTGCATCTATGTATTCTAAGTCAACTCCATGCGGAATGACGTAAACTGGCTTTTTTACACCAGAGCGGACGTAAGCATTCCTAGAATAGTTTGATGGGACAATCATTGCAGTAGCATACTCAGTTAGTCTAACCGCATATCTGCTAATCCTATTTGAATCTGCAACGTCAATGCCAATAAGTCCACGCCACCTGTAAACCCGCCTGCTAAGAATTTTTTCATAATTCTGAAATGGATAGAAGAATGGCTGCAGCAATACGAATGGCTTAAAAATTCCGTGCAGAAAAGGGATGGCGTTTTCATCAATCAGCTCCACTTTAAAATACCTTCTAAGCTGCTTAACGTGCTTCTCAGCAATAAATGCGAAGCTGACCTTCTTGAATAGCGGGTATGCATAGAAGATGTACCTCAAGGCTCATCTACCACTTCAAGGCAACCCACCAAATCTTAACTTCAGCTCCAGATGCAGGTGCAGACTTAAAGAACACAGTTATATTGGTTTCATCGGCAGTCCAGTAATCTATGTCTGGAAGATCCGCTGCACCCTTCCCGACAATTACACATGTAGGTGTAGCTCCAACTCCATGTGCAATTTGGAAGCTAGTGGTTGTGCCGTCGCCTGTGAATTCTGCTAAGCCGCACTTTATCCTCTCATCCAAGTCCTGCAGTGCGTCAATCACTAAGTTCCACTCTTCAGGTGTTAGAAACTCAACTGACTTATACCCTAACCCCCACCTTGACATTTACATCAGCCTGCCTGCTCTTCCTCTGGATATGTTATGGGTATTCTCAGCTTTCTAGCTTTTCTAAGTGCCGCTATAGCCTTGTAAAACATTATTTCATTGTCTGAGAACCCCCATTTCTTCATTCCCTGAAGCTCCCTTTCAAAGTCTGCAGTTGTAATTAAGTCATCTATGTATAGGTTTATTAGCTGGGTAATGTACATTCTAGCTTCAGATTTGATTGGTCTGTTTCTAATGTATTCCTCCCACATCTTGTACAGCTCCTGCTTATCTTGGTCTGGAAGCGGCAGCGAGTTTATCATGGCTTTAAGTTTACCTAACGCATATTTTGTTGCTGTCGGCGAGTATTCGCTTAGAGATACGAGCCTCTCAACTGTGCCTATAAGCTCTGTCCATGCGTTTCTAGCTCTCTCAAACTCCGTCACCTTCATTAGAAATTCGATTTCTTTAGAAGTGTAGCCTAAGTACTCAGCTACTTCGTCGAGCACTTCCTGAAAGGCTTCTTTTGTAATCATGAATCTTGCGTACAGGTTTTCAGCTCTACTTAGGTACTTTTTAATGTCATCTACTAGCGGTTTAATATCAATGTACTTAGCCCACAGCGGGCGCCACTCCTTTGGAACCCTCTTAGCTTCCATTACTTGATTGAAGAACTTTCTGGCTTCTGGCAGGTATTCGCAGAGAGTGGCTAGCGAGTATGGTGTAGGTATGTATTCCCTGCTGTTCTGAATTAGCTCTTCAAGTGATACTCTTAAGTTTAGTATTTCAAGCTCTTCTTTTCCAAAATTAATTAGCTTTGCATAGTTCATTATCTGCTTTTCAATATCCTTTGGAATAGTTACATATAGAAGTGCTCTACGGTAAGTTGACAGCAGGCTTTTAATGTCATCTGCAACAGGTCTAATTCTAATGTACTGCTTCCATAGGGGCTTCCACTCGTCTGGCACCATTTTAACTTTGAGGCACGTATCTATCAGCTCACTTGAAATGACAAGGTATTCTGACAGAGTGGCTAGCTGAGATGGAGTTGGAAGGTACTCCCTAGCTGCAATTCCCCTCATAACTGATAATACTTCGCTGAAGAATTTCAATTCAGTTTTAGTTAGCTTTGAGTAATAGGCTAATGTATTAACGAGGCTTGAAAGCTCCTTTTCAGTTACCAGTCCAGTTGCTACACGATACATTATCCAGCCAAGCCACCTCATAGTCCAGCTGCGTATTCTCCTAACAGTATAGACTTCCCTGTATATTTCAAGTGCTTTAACGTATGGCTTATAGTATTTCTCAATAAATTCAATTTTAACGTTTGGTGGAGCTAAATCTTTAATGTTTTCAATTACTTGTGTAAGCCTCTCCTTGTACTTCTCATAATCTGGAATTATTGCTTCTTGATATGCTTGACTGACATCTCTCTGTATTTCCCTGAGTATATCTAGAACTCTATCCATGTCTGCCCTCAAAGCCAATAATTCACGCTCAGCTGGAAGGTACATTACTGGCAGGTTAACGTATCCAGTCTTCCACGTGTAATCACTTACATCGAAGTAGGCGACTTTAAATGATACTTTGAAGGCTCCAGCAAACACACTCTTCAAAGTATCCCTTGAAATGAAGCCTTCTTTGAAGAGATTTATGACTCCAGTCCTCAGATAAGTTCTTTCTTCTGACAGTGCATTCATGGCTTCAGCTACGGCGGTTACTGGAATCCAGTATGGATGCAATCCCGTTGCTTGAAGTGTCCTTGAAAAGTTAGTTAAATCCATCTTTACTTCTGAAGCTGGATTATCTTCAACTATCTTTGCAACAAAGTGTTGGATTGGAGATTTATATGAAACGCCTTTTTCACTTAAAAGCTCATATAAGCCCCACTTAACCATCCATCTCTGGTCAATTTTAGTTGGAATGTCAGCTAACGTGTCAATGTATATTAGGTTGTCTGAAGGGAAGTCTGGAATGTAGCTGAACCTTGCATAGTCATGCCACTTCATGTATTTTTTAAATGCATCCAGCAGTTTTCCACATGTAGATGCATCCATTTTATTTAGAGCTGACGGCGGCAGTGGATAGTGTCCGCCAGATGCCTTTACATCTCTCTCTATGTCTTTTTCTTCTTCTCTGGATATTGTAGCCCACAGTAATCCGCTTACTCCCCTCATAGTGAACTTCCACAATGTTTCTGGCGACGGATACCTGAAGTGAAGCAAGTAGTATAGCTTCGCTATGTGTGGGTGCATTCCAGTTGCAAGGAAGAACTTCTCAAAATCTTCAATTTTGATGATGATGTCTCTAACCATCATGCGGGCTACATCTGAGGCGGACGGCAAATTGTAAACTAATGCTAATGGAACAATCCTCTTATTGCCGAATCTATCCTCTATTTCAATGTAGTACTCTTCCGCCTTCTTGAAGAACAAATCTATAACATAATCTGAGTACCCGTATAGAGCCATGTAGTACCATGCCAGCTTAACAATTTCACCATAATTTTCATGTGCAAGTGCACGTCTAGTAAACTCCCTAATAACGTTAAGCTGTGGAAGCTCTACTGGAATAACGTTTCTCATCAAGTAGTTTAATGACTTCGTAATTGGCTGAGTAGCCCATATAGAAAATCCATAAACCAGTCCTCTGCCAACTTCATCAACCCATTTCTTCAGCTCAGCTGAGAAGTGGCTGAGAGAAGCTCCTACTGCCTTTGCAAGATTAAAAGTTTTATCCACACCTATTCCAAGCGGCGTCAAGTTAATTCTTATTGGAAGCTCCAATCCATGCACGAATTGACCTACATTATACAGTATGAATGAGACTAATCTTATTGGTATTTGCGCCCAGAAAGGTGAAAATGCAAGTGCTGTTGCAATTGAAAATTGCCAAACCAACTGAGAAGTTACAAAGTCAATTTTAAGGTATTCTGGTGTTCCAATACCCAAGTCTTTAAATGCTTTTTCAAAGAGCGGCTTGAATATCTCTGAAATTTTTTCACCAGTAGATTTTGGTATTGGTTTATATGCACTTTCAAATATAGGTCTAAAACCTTCACCAACTTTCCCAAGTGACTCATATGTGCCCTTAAGAAAGCCTGAAATAGCGTTGGCTATAAATTTCATGAAGCCAGAGAAAGCACTTTCAACTGCTTTCCACACGCCTTTAAGCGTATCAATTATGAAGTTAATTAGGCTTGACGCTTTTTCTCCTAAGAAGCTTAAAAAGTCAAATGCTGGCTCAACTATGTTGGCTTTAAACCAGCCTGCTGGATCTGACATGAATTCTTGTAAGCCTGCTGAAAACGCGGTTACAGCGTTTATTAAGTCTTCTGTGAAGAATTTACCTATGTTTTCTATTGGCGTTTTGATCCAGTCTGGCAGTGCGCTCCAAATCCACTCTCCTATTGGTCTGAACGTTTCTGACAGCAGTGCTGGAAGCTGAAGTATTGAGTTTACGAATCCCATGAAGGTATTAGATATTGCTTGGAATCCAGCGCTCACCATTCCAATCATGTTTTGAAATGAGCTTACTAGGAAGTCCCATAGACCTGACAGGCTCTGACCGATATACGATATTGCACCTATGATGGAGTTTGCAATTCCCGAAATTACGCCTGAAATTGCATTTATCGCTCCGCCTATTGCAGACATTATTGACTGCGCAACTGAATTGAATATGCTTGACAGAGTGTCAATCACGCCTGATATTGCACTTATAATTGACTGGAAAGTTGATGAAACTGCGTCAACCACCCCTGATATTGCAGACATTATTGACTGGGAAATCGAGTTAACGATGCTAGTTATAGAAGTGACTGCCCCGCTAATTGCAGATTGAATTGCAACTGAAATTCCGTGAATTACACCTGTAAGCGTCTGAGTGATGCTTAACGCAGTGCCAGAAAGCAAATCTGAAAGGAATGCCTCCAGCGCAGATATTGCTGGAAGAACATTATTAGTTATGAAGTCCGATATTGCCTCTGAAACTCCAGTTATAGCTGGAAGAACATACTCAGTTATCCAGCTGGATATACTTGTGAACAGGTTGTCGAATGCTGGAAGCACATAGTCACTTATGAATGATGAAATGCTGCTTGCAACTGTATCGAATAATGGAAGCACATAGTCATTTATGAAGGTCTCAATTCCACTAATAATCCAACTGGCAACTGAATTTATAATGTTTGTGAACCAGTCTTGAAGTTGCCCCAAAGGATCGAGCAATCCAAGCGTTGATGAAGCTATCAAGTCTAGGTTTACTACATGTGTAATCTCATCAACATCGATGATAACTACTTCACTATATTCAAGGTAGAATATGGCTTGAAGTGCTTCGGGCTGCTCAGCTATTTGATTGGCAAGTGCTTCAGCCAGTATTCTGCTTAGCTTCTCAATATCTTCTGGATTGAGCATTAGGGCTTCCTGCTCCAGATTACTCATGTAAGCACACCTTTCACATAATTAATACCATAAGTCATTTCTAAAAATTTTATCTTTGACACTTCTATTTTCAGCTTTCTCTGCAAATCTTTTTCGTCTTTGACTGTTAGGTTGACTATTTTGCTTTTTATGCCTTTATAGTTGAATCTGACTGCCACTGAGTAGAATTTTTCCCCTGAGATTAACTCGTGCTTTTTCACTTCTAGAACTTCAACTGTGCAGTCGTCAACTTGAACTGAAAAAGGGGGGATGATTAGACTTACGCTGCTCATATGTAAAAATATGCATTTACCTTACATATGTTGGTTTCGCTGGCGGCGCTGCAAAGCTTCTAACTAGATTGTTGAGTTTCTTCACGGTTTTGAATAGCTCCTTGCACTTCTTCCCTAATGGGCATTCCATCACCTGCTCGCAGTCTAAAGTTGAATATTCAAAGGAGAGTTCATGGCACTTCATGAGCAGCTCCTGCATTAAAGCAGTTAATTCATCTCTCATCTCTTCTGGAACTGGCGCAGGGGCTATCTGCTCAGGGCTAGTCGGAGCCTTGACCTTCTTACTCTTTCTCCGAGACGAAGTTTTTGCTGGATTAAACTGGGTAGCCATTTCTTCGCTCCCTCAAATAGTTTTGTTAGCACTTGTCTATTTAAACCTTGTGCAGTCCAATGTTCAATCCACCAACTGTAGAATTCATCGTCCGTAGCGTACTTCCACGCATTAAAGCCCCACTTGTGGCGCTTAGCCTTCCATCCATAGTACTGCAGAATTGCGTTTTGATACTGCCTTATTTTAACTGGGTTTGCCTCTTCTGGTGGAATCTGCCTTCTAACCCACTGCTCAATAAGCCTTCTCTGCCATTGAAGCATGTCGTACTGCTCCATGCGCTCACTTGCGTGAGCCTTAGTCATTTCTTCTGGGCGGTTGTAGTTGCCGTACGCCCACGCTGTCAATGAGATTTTTGAAATTATGCTTCTAATCTTGCTCAGCAATGCCCTTAACATTGGCGGGTTCTTCTTTCCGTCTTCCATCTTGAAAATCGAGTTTTTAGGCATTAGCATGCCTCTTCCAAGTGGAGTTACGCCTAATATGAAGCCGAATAGCAGTTGGTCTAGAGTCCTAAACTTCACGTCATAGATGTTGCCGTCTGCATCCATGAATGGTATAACTGCGCAGTCACCTTCAGTTTTAGTTAGGAAGCTGTATCCTAGAATTGAAAGTCCAAGTATGAATGCGTGCTTCTGAGCTGAAAACAGAAGCATGAGCCTGTTGTAAAGGTGCTTATCCTCAATTTTAGATAGGTCAAGTATCTCCTTAATCTGCTCGAGAAATTGCTTATATGAAATGTCAGGTGTCCTCAGCAGCCTTGCCCTCATAATGGTTGCTCTCAGAAATTCACGCATCAGAAGCGGATCGAAGTACGACCTGCCGTACTTAGTTTTGCCGTAAACTCCTTTTCTAAGCCTTGAAGATTCTACGGAGCCTACATAGTCTGGAACAAAGTTTTCTGAAACATATAAGTCTGTGTCGAGCATCCACTCGTACTCTTCTTCAAGCTTTTTGCGCTCAAATTTAACCCATATGCCCTGCATAAGCTCATCTATTGATGGCTGAACGAAGTTGAAGTCAATATTGTACGGCTCAAAGTCAATTGGAGCAATATCGTAGATGAGACCTAACCCCAGTTGAGCCAAGTCAAATGCACTAATGTTGAGCCAGACGTAATCAGCAAACATAGGTGAAACATCTAGGCTTCTAATCCAATTAAGGTATATGCCGTCATCTGACAAAGTCTTTGCATGATATTTCTTCTTGATTGAAGATGGCTTTTTAGGGGCTATCGGCACTGCTGAAGCACCTAATAAACTTGCTATATGTCTTTAATATATCAAATTTCTTAGCGTTCTCCTCTGCATCCCTGCACATCTGCTGGTACTTTTCTTGATTACTCATGTAAATCTCATATGCTTCCTTGACTTTCTCAGCCATGTCATCTGCATTGTAGAGGTGATATGTGAATAATATTCCGTATCCGTCATCCCTCTCTTCAACTCCGTAAATCGGCACATACAGCGTTGATTTGGGCGACGTAATTTCCGTCAAAGGCTTATACTCCCCGCAGATTACTGGCACTCCCATTGCATTCGCCTCTAACAGCGGCAAGCCGAAGCCCTCAGCATGTGATGGACATAAGTAGTAGTCGAATGAGCCTATTAGGCTGAGAACTTCATCACGGGTAAGCTTTCCAAATCTTTGATCTACAATTATGTTCTTTCCAGTCAGCACTTGACCTGCAGGCGTAATCTTTGTGAAGACGTAGAATTTTGCGTCTGGAATTTCCTCTGCAACTAAGTTTGCTACATGTGTAAGCATTTTTAATCCCTTGCGGGGAAGCGAGGAAGAAACTGTGCCGAAGATGACTTTCGCATTCACCTTTGAGTGCAGGAGCTTCTTTTTAAAGCTAATGTTTTCCTTAGCCTTTCTAACGTCGTCAAAGTTTACTCCGTGATATATTGTGTCAATTACTGGAACTCCAACTTTCTCCAGCATTTCCTTTACATATTCGCTCACTGCATAGTACATGCATTCGCTGACTATCCAGTCTTTAATGTACCGCTTTTTTGGGACGCCTTCAACCGTCACGTACATGATTGTTGGTATCCTAGCCTTGCAGTATTCAGTTGCCATTAAGCACCAGTTGCCAACGTACGTCGGATCAAATGGAATGAACACTATTGCCTTGCTGAAGAGCTTCTTTGCATCATAGTACGGCACTTGATAGCTGTAATACCTTGCTGAGTGCCCAAGCTTGTTAAGAGCATATGCAATGTCCATTCCAACCGTCCGCAGGCTTGGAACGTAGCCTGAAATAACGCCAAACTCTACTTTAACCATATGTCATCAATAAAAAGAGTGCGCCCACGCTTTTTTAAAATTTCTGCCTAAAAGGAGCTTCAGCCACGTGATTTTTAAACATAAAAAAATGTGGGGGGCTTATGTTCAGATTTTGATTAGTTTTTATTCAGCCACTCTAATAGGCGACAGCCCAGCCAGTGACTACTTGTATAATTTCATCGCAGATGGACGGATCTAAATCATATGCATTGACGAAGTAGGACTTGAGGGCTGAGGCAACCTTAACTGCAGAGTCACCTTGCTGGCGAAGGGCGTGCTTAGCGAGTTTAGTTGCAAACGCTAAATAGGTTGCCCTGATACCTCCAGTAACACCGTAAGAGTCGAGGATTGGTCTTATCAAGTCTCTGACAGTCCCTATCATCCCTAATCCAGCATTAGCCCTGTCCAATGCAATTTGCTGGACATTCTCAAATCTAGTGCTAACTACCGTAGGATTGTACTTTGCTTGATATTTCTTAAACATATCTAAGGCAGACCTATACAGAGGCATTCATTTTCACCTCTTACAGGTGTAATCAAAAAATATAAGTGGAGAGATAATATATAAATAGGTGAGGGTATTCCATATGCCGAGACCTAGAAAGGAAAAGCCTTTAATCGAGGTTTTTGAGGAGCTTCCAGACGAGGAGCTGAAGAAAACTAAGGAGTTTCAGGAGGGCATGGCAATATTAAAGCTGATTTGCAGGAAGACTCTCACTGAAGTTGAGCGCTATGGGCAGTGGAGGTACCACGACCTTCTAGATAGAGGCATTAGGTGCAAGATGATTAGCGAGATAGCTGACACTGGCAGAGGCGTAAGGATAACTATTGAGCTTATACCTGAGGAGCAGAACGTAATTGAAGTGTTGAAGAAGAGGACTGTAAAGAATATTTTGAGAAGGCTGCGTAAAATGGAGAATAAGATGGAGAGGAGATACAAGTATGGCTTCTAAGGAGATAAACATTATAATTCCAGCTGCAGTGTGGGAGAAGCTGCAGAAGTTAAGTAGAAAAGTAGGAATAACCATAGAAGATATAGTTATGAGGGGAATATTACTTGCAGTAGAGGAGCTTGAGGGGGAGTGAATTGAGCCTCCAAGCCAAAATTTTAAGCCTGCTCGCAGGAGTGATTGGAGCGGAAAGCAGAATGGGAGTTGCAGCCAGCATACTTTACGTGTGCAACCTGTACTTGGACGGCGCAATAAATGAGGATCAGGCGAGGACAGACCTATTCGACATATGCTTCACGGTAATTAGAGCCACGAATCCAGACCTGCTGGAAGATGAAGCTAGGAAGAAAGCCAATCAAATGGTTGACGAAATAATTAGAAGTGCAAAGCTGATGGGCATGCAGAGGAGAATGTTCAGCGCAAGAAGATTCACGGTCAGGAGAACAACTAGAAGCTCATCATTATTCGAGAATCTTAGATAGTTCACTCTAGAATTTTTGAGGGAAAACAATTTAAAATTTGGTTATCCAGATATTTTTGGCTTAAGATGTGCTCTCACTACTTTTTAGAGGGGATTTGCGGTGAGCTTGAAGCTTAAAGCACTTGAAGTAAGCACCCCTATTACTACTACTACTACTGTTCAGTGGGAGAAAATAAGGGGATTAAGCGTGGAACTGCTGAAAATACTTCTCGGCGAACCTAAAACCCTAAACATGATATACTCAGCTATTACTACTACTACTTCTATTCCGTATAGGACAGTTTACAGGCAACTGTACAGATTGAGAAAGTACGGCTTAGTGCTCTACCATGACGGATTATATTATCTGAATCATGAATTAATAGAGATTATAGATTATATTTTTAAGAATAGATTAAACTACATTGAATATAATAAAATAAGAGACATCATATATTTATATTATGACAGAAATGTGACAGAAATATGTCAGAAATATGACAGAAATATGACAGAAACGAGAAAATGTAAAATTAATTCTTTACAAACATCAAATTCACAAAGGAGCTTCCACAATGCAGTTGTGTGGCTCAAAGAGCATGACTGCTCAGCTGACCAAATAGAAGTAGTAGAAGTATTAGTTAACCACTTCAAGGAGACTAGGCAGCCATTCATCCTCGTGGACAGCCCCACAGAGCTGGCAGTCAGATACGGCTTCAACTCGATAAGCCTGCAAAATGACTTGGCGAGGCTGCGTGAACTAGGCGTAATCTACATATGTAGAGACGTAACTGGCAAGTGGAAAATAGGGCTTAAAAAGCACTTCATCAACAGGTGGGGGCTGAGAAATTGGCGGTGAAAGATAAAAACTACAAGTTAACCCTATGGATATACAAGAACAAGCTGCTAAACGAAGTGCTGGACTACCTCTTAGAGCACTTCCAGCTGCTAGCAAAACATAAGAGAGACAAATTCTACCTGAAAGAGCTGGAAAAGAAATTTAAAGCCCCAAGAAAACTGCTAATAGACATCCTAGCAGAACTGCACAATGCTGGACAAATAGTTTTAAGCTACAGCCCCAAAAAGAAGGACATAGTGATCTTCTCAATAGAATACTACCGAAAGAAGCACGGCTACAAGCCCAGAATCCAGATAAGAGCGTAGCAAAAAAATTACATATGTAAATAGCGGAAGCGCAGCTCAGCTGTCGCTCTCCAACTCTGATTTCAATATTTCACCTATTATTGGAATCAACTCCTTTGCGTGCTTCTTTATCCTGTAGCTCCTCACTAAAATGACGTTGTCTCTGCTGCTTATGATGCCTATACCCAGCGACAATATCCTCTCAAGCCTCTCTTTACCCATCTTTCTAAGCATGTTCAGTATTTGATAGGTCGGCTGATTAATGACTGCATATGCAAAGTCAAAGCACGGTCTCCTCACGATTACTTGCTGTAATGTGTCTTTAACCGTCCAGTCTTTAAGCTCGCATAGAACTGAAGTCCCCTTCTTATTCGAAATTATTAAGTCGCACTCCCTTCCATACGGCGTCTGGACGTGCGTGCTTATATTTAATGGGTAGTGCTCCCACGACGGCGAGAAATGCATCTGAATAAGTTCTCTAAGCCAATCCTCGAATATAGCCAGATCCTCAGTAAACCTAACTACAATCACTGCTGCACCCTTCCTTTTTCTCCTCTTTTACACATGTAGTTTTTCTACGCTCTCTGAAGGCTAGAAACCATATTGCGTCCCTCACATATGGGTTCTTTATGTTCATTTTCATCCCGTTATAACGTCTATTATGGTTTTCACGTGCTTTCTCCATTTTTCCACTTCCTTTTTCTCTATTAATTCTTTGATGAAGTTTTCTACGGCTGGGCATTCATAGACCAGCCTGTCCCAGTGGTATGGCTCATCCTTGTAGCATAGTGCGCTGCAGTTTTCCCTGTAGGGGCACTTTTCACAGTTTTTCTCTATGAATGTTTTTAGCTCCATCTTCCTACGCCCTCCCAATAATCTTGTCATACCTTGTTCTTGCAACTCCAAGTGCTCCGAGCGTGCGCATCAATATGTAGTTCACCAGCTTAGGCTTCCTCTCAACGTAGGTTTTTGGAACGTAGATCTTCTGGCTTTCAAGGTCGAAGTAAATCGGCACGGCATCCTTCTTTACTTTCACTTTGCTGCTAAGCTTCCTCAGCTTTTCCCTTAATAGGTGGATCATCCACAAGTCAACTGGAGATGGCATCAGCAGCTTCATGTACATTTTAAGCTGCCTTCTAGTGCGCTTGATTTCTCCTTGAACGCCTCTAGGAGCTATGACTGTCTTTTGGGTTAGCACAATGAAGTTCTTGTACTTTCTCAAGTAGAATCCCCTGTCTGGATATTTCTGCCTCAGCTTCTCAACGTATTCCTTCAGGTCTTCTACTGTTATTGGCTCGTGATTTGGCTTAGGCTCAACAATGTATAGTGCCCTGTATCTGCCGTGCTGGCTTGAGCCTATCACTTCAACTTGAAAGTCCTTAAATACTTCTAGGAGCTTCACTTTTCACCCACCCCCCTCAACCTCTTGAATCGTTATTCTGATTATGCGTCCGCAGCACGGGCACTTTACTTCGGCATGGCTCCTGCCAGTCTCCCTCATTTTCCTTAGAGCATCCTCAAGGAAGCTTCCCCTCACTTCGTTGAGCAGCTCCCTGTATGGCTTGTAGATTTCGAATGGAGGATATGGTAGCTTTACCCTAACAACTTCATTCTTCACTTTTCACCCGCCCCCCTCATATACTGGCACAATTGCAATTCCAATTTTCTTTCCGCCAATTACGAGCGGATAGCCGCTCTCAACAGTTATAGTTACTTCTGTGAATCCCAGCTTCTCCATGCTAGTAATTATCCTCAGAATTTGCCTAAGCTTTTCCGTGTTGATGGTTACTTGCTGCGCATTGCCTAAGTCCTCTATAACTACAAATCCAACCGACATGTCAGTTGCTTCATCATAACTTTTAATCTTCACTTTTTCGCCCCCCACTCTAATATGTGGGGGCTTGTATATTTAAACCTTATGGTTTAAAAAATAGATGTGGTTTAATTATCCTCTAGTAAGTGCTTGTTCTTCTCAATGTACTCTTCCAGCGCCTCATTAACGACTATGTGGAACTTCCTCAGCGGCACTACAAACCTCTTCTTGACTATCTGCCAGAGCTTTTCGTATAGGTCTTCACGTATTGATAGGTGCACCAGCTTCATTTTCGGCTTCTTTTCACCGCTCGGCATATTATCACCTATACAATACATGTTTAAGAGTATATTTAAACCTTGTGGTCTAAAAATAGTAGGAGAAGACCTGCCAGCATCATTATGAATCCAATGTATCCGCCTTCAAGGCTTAAGGAAGTGCCCTTCAGCTCCCAAACTTGATGGGCGAAGTCGTGAAGTGCAATGCCGTATCCTACACATGTAAGCATTAAAGCGAAGACTTTGGCTCTACGCAGTTTCCACGCTCGCTTTGCTCCGAACAGCTTTATTGCAAGTTGCCTGAGCATGCATGTGCTTGTTTCTGGAGGATTATTTTCGGTGTAGCATACGAGTGCATCTCTGTCGTGTCTGAGCCAGATTTTAGTCCAACCGTCTTCAGCCTTTTCAATTGCCTCGTCGAACTTCTTTTTGGCTTTTTCCACCGCTTCCTCCCATGAAACTCCTTCTTTAATGACTATTATTAAGCCGTAGTTTGCGCATTCCATGAATAGCTCCTCGTCGTAGTTTGTGAATGCAAACACGTCCTTATATGCCCAGACTACTTTTGCTCCTTTTTTCCACGTGTCTATTCCACCGTCTATGCCCCACAGGCAAGCCATCGTGTAGATTATCTTGCCTTTGAGTAGGTGGTTGTTCCGCTTGTCGATTACATATGTACGTCCGCCTTGAGCGTAAAGCCCCACTTCATCTCCGTGATCGTAGAAGACAACTATGCTGTGGTTTTCAACTTCTTTTTCGAAGTTCTCTCTAGTAGCGTCGCTCTCGAATAGTGGTGTGTATTCTGCTTCCAGCTCTTCCATGAGTTTTTTAATCCACTTGTAGCTGTACTCCGTAGCTTCATCGTATCTGGGCGCTATGGCTAGCATGTGCAGTCACTCCTAATTCACTTTTTTGGAGTGAGCAGGTCAACTGCAGTTTTGATTACTTCCTCTATTATAAACTTTCTGAATTTCTTGTCTTTCTCCATTTTTTCTAGAAGTTTATTTTTGTCAAATACTTGACCGCCAAAAATGAATCTCCAACCGCTATTCCGAGACTTAATATACTCCTTCACAACACGATATATTTCTTCACTCACGCCTCGCTCCCCCTAATTTTCCTCATAGCCAAATTATACCCAACTTTCTTTCCAGCCAGAAAGCTTAGAACCATACCTATAATGGTGATGAAGTCCTTAGCCGTCAGGCTGCCTTCGATAAGTCCCGCTGCAGCTGCAACAACTATTACACATGCAAGCACAACGTCCCACTGAACCTCAGCCACTTCAATTCACCTAAAATACTTATTTGTATTCAGTAAATATTTAAATATTGTATCGTACTAAGGATAAGTCTGGGATTGAGAGATGGTTTGCCCGCTAATTGCAAGATGTAAAAAGAAGGTTGACTATGAAACTTACAGGGAGTTCTGCATCAACATTCAAGAGGAAAAATACAAGGAATGTGATGAATACAAAAAAGTTATGGGAGTTAAGAGGACGCCCCTCGAATGGAATGAGTTTCTCGGCTTAACGCTCCAACAGTCCTAATGCTTCTTCACTCTGCTGATAACGTCGTAAATGCTTAAAGAGCTTCCACAAAGCCGTCCCATACCCGCAGTAAGGGCATTGAAGGTAAACCCAGTAGCATCCCTCGCCATGCTCGTAATATCTAACGTCTTTGTAGTGCAGCCTTCTGCGGCAGTCTAGGCACTTCAGGCGACCAAGCTTGTCGAGCTTCCTGCACATGTCAAGTATTTCTTTAAGTTTCTCCTTTGGCACCCGCATAATTCAACAACACTCCTAGTGCATCTACATTCTACCAATATACATCATATACATATGGTTATTTAAACCTTTCCAATATACCTTACACATGTAAAAAAGAATCAAAATAAACAAAAAAACCTAATAGAATAGATCTTATGTGACGATTGCTGCTAGCTTGTTTAGAGCTATCTCGAATACTTTTTCGGCTTTGCACATTCCTAGCTTTGCATCTGTCTCGAATTCCCATTTATGTTTGTAGTTTCTCAGCTTTCTGCAGTCGAAATTAGGAACTTTTTCTGTTAATTCATATATGTCGTATATGTACAGTTTCCATGTTAGTTTTGGCTTTTTCTCGGTTTCCTTCTCGATTACTAATGCGTAAACGTACTCTGCATCTTCCATGAAGCCTCTAGGTCTAACATCTGGCTTCAAAAAGCCCATTTCAAGGAAAAATTCTCTGTCTTTAGGCTTTAGCTGCTCAACGAATTTCTTTCGGTCTTCATAGTCGTACACGATTAGCATGGATGCAACGTCTTGTGCATATCCGAGCCAGTGAATTTGACTTCTCGCTAGTTTGCGTGCAAATTTGCCGAACTCTTTAATCATCTCAACCACGTAGTCTGGATAGCCGTCCCAGTGCTTCCAAAGTTCCACCTTATCCGTCACTTCACCTTCATCATTAGTTTCGTAAATTATGATTTCACACCTAGTCCCCATACCAAAATCCCCCCATATGGTCATTATATACGTATAGATATAAAAACCTTTCCTCTAATCAAAAATCACTTTCGCTTAAGTCTCTGCTCTAAAAATTTTGAGTTGAAGCGGCTGAGAAAAACTTACATGTGTAAAAATAATGTTAAAACGGAAAAGATAAAAAGGAAAATTAATGTTGCCGTTTAGATTGGAAATCTCTCTCTAAGATCTCTCATCTCTCTTTTATACTGTTCCATTGCTTCTTCCAACGTGTCGAAAAGTTCTAGTCTGTCCTCATGACAATCAATATTCTTTGGATGTCCTCTTCTGAACCATGATACTAATACGCCGTAGCAATCCTTTCCAATTTTATATGCTCCTTTAATTTGTAGTAGGTACACTTTATAGCCCTCGTACTTTGTAGCCCAAAAAGTAACACTCTGCCTAAGTACTCTTGCATATATGAAGTAGTCTTTGCTCTTATCCGACCAATGAGGGGAAATCGTCATCCTTCCCCATTCATATTTTTCTATTTCTTCCAAATTTTCATCCTCCACCCCAACCCTTTTTCACCTCCGCAACTCATTATTCACGTACATATATTTAAACCTTATGGATTAAACTACCAAACAAAAATTACACATGTAAAAAAATTAAGAGGGAGTTATTGCGTCGTTGTATTTGTTGCGTGTAAGTGTGTATTGCTTTAATGCTTTTTCAATTATTTCAACGTCATCTGGATGTATTGCTATGAATATTGAGTCTCCTTCGTCTGGCTCAGTTATTTCTACAATGCAATAGTATTTATCTACTGCATCTGCAAAATATTCTTGCAATTTCTCCAGCAATCTATCATTGTATTCTTCAGCATCTCTAGTTCCACGATAATCCCAGTACGCTACTTTATGCTTGTATATTCGCGGCTCGTAAGGTCTGCAAAGATACAATAGTACGTAGTAAAACTCTTCAGCTGGATTATCAGGCTCTTTTTTATTAATTTCACTAACTATATTATCAAAAGTGTCGTTAAGTATTATTGTGTCATTGGGAAATGGCAATATATTCACTTGATCATAATTAAATACATTATAGCACTCGCTGCAGCGATATGACGTGATTTCTCCTTCATCATCATAGCGTGGAAAAGCATATGTTACTTTACCACAAGTTGGACATAAAATGAGGGGCATATCATCACCTTCTTTGAATTTTAGCTTTCTCTAACTTTGAATACTTCTTCAGTTAGTGGATCATAATGAAAGTCAATAGTTGTCTCTGTGCCGTCTTCAAATTTAAATTTGAATCTCTTTATTGCATAGTGTGCCGTTCTTAGTAATTCGATTTCATCATTATCAATTACTTCTCCATACTTTAATGTTAATTCTTCGAGTTTTTTCTCTATGTATTTGTCTATAACCTCTCCTATTTTCATTTTTATCACCTCATGCATAATACTTGAATTTCAAGTGTGCGTCTGGGTAGTCTCCGCCAGTGTCGTAGATTTCCGCTTCATGCCCAGCGGTGCTGTAAGGCGCTTTCAGTATTGTTGATAATTTAATTAGTCTGTCGTATAGCTCTGAAACGTCGAACGTAACGTTTCCATTCTCATCAACAAGCTCGTTGAGGAACTTCTTGACAATTTGCTTTACTCTTTCTATTTCTTTTTTCTCATCCTCGTGATACCAGTCTATTTCTTCAATGTTTATTCTCAAGTCTAAATCCGCCCACCAAACGCATATTCCTGTCGAAGGCTGGTGTTTTTCACTGTAAGTCGCTTTTACAACGTAGCTCACTTCCTTTGGGTAATTCAAAGTTCTAATTGAAGTTTCGGGATATCGGTCGTTGAGGTAACTGAATTGACCAACGTATTGGGCATGCCTCCACTTCACAACCAACATCTTACCCACCTAAACCACCTCCTTCAGAGTTTTTTACAAGACGACCATCAACTCTTATGTCAAAAGTTGCTTATAAATCTTATGCTTACAATTGCTTATAAAGTTGCAGGTGAAAAAATTCAGTTTGACAGAAATGAGTATAGTTTTTCTGCGTATTTGTAAACGTAGTTTGCTAGTTCAAGTTTTTCTTTTAAGTATTCATATTCTTCGTCTTCGCTGTCTTTAAGCATTTCTTCAAGTTGCGCTTTAGCTTCAACTAAAGTGTCGTAGTATGCTCGAACATCATGTTTAAGTGAGAAGTTCGTTAGCGCTTCAACTAAGAGTTCATGAGCATCTACTGCCGCAACTTCAAAATCGTAAATAATTCTAAGAAATTCATCTGAATATTTGTGCAATACTGCATGAAGAACTTCATGAACAACAGCATTGCAAATAGCATCAACTAGAATATCATCACTAACTTGCTCACAATAATCTTTAATGCTCTCATAAATCTCACTAAGATCAACAACAATAGTTTTATCAAATACATTATAGTGACTACCGCCGCCGAAACTAAAAACAATACTTTTAGTCTCGTCAAACATCATTTCAACCACCATAAAAATAAGAAAAGTTTTTTATATTTCGTAATCTGGTGTGTAATCTACGAAGTCTGGCTCTTGCGGGTAGAAGCTCATTTCAATTTCATAGTCTATTTCTTCATGCACTGGGCAATCACGCATGTTGCACTCTAAACAATCGCAATAGAAACAAGCCTTCGAGTGCACTGGGCAATCAATTAGCTTTTCACCGCATTTCTCACATACTTCCAACATCACCAATTCTATCAACCCCCTTCAAAGTTTTTTGCGAGACAACCAACAACTTTTATGACAAAAGTTGCTTATAAGACTTTCGCTCCGACGCATTAATCGGAAATCACTTTCGCTCACGTCTCTGCTCTAAAAATTTTGAGTTGAAACGGCTGAGAAAAAATTACATGTGTAAGCAAGACAAAAGCACAATAAAAATAAGTTGAGCTTTAAGTTGATATTCCAAGTTCATTAAGCCACTTATCTATTAGTTCTTGCGGTACTTTCACATTGTGTGATATCACGTTTTCCACGACAGCATTTAGTTTTATTTCTTTTCTATTTCTGAATATTTGTTTCCAGTCGATTGTGTTGTTGATGCCTTGTCTTTCTGCTATTAGCATTAAGCCATTGTCATTGCCTAGTGCTAATAGTGCATGTGGCTCTACTATAAGCCATATGTCAGCATCTTTGTTTTTTCTATCTGTAATTACTCTTAATGCTTGCTTTATATAATTGCTGTAGAATACTTTGCCTTTCACATTTATGTTTTCATCAGCTGGTATTTCAGATATTTTTACTTTAGCTGTGGCTACATATATTGCTTTGTCGAATTTGTTGAAGTGCAAGTTTGCTTGTTCGCCGTCGATTAGTGTTACTTTCTTAAGCATTAAGCCAATAACTCGATCATTGCTTACTAATAGCACCTCACCTCGTTCAGCTCCTTCTCCAAGTACTTTATGAAATTTCTCTATTGTCTTTTCACTACATGTGTAAGTTTTCATAAGCATTACCTCATCACGCTCCTATACCACTGCAGCGTTACTTTTGGTATTTTCGTTATGTCGTCAATCTTTATTACTCTGTGACTGCCATATGTATCTGCAAACATCTTGTAATTGCTTGCATGCGGCATTATCAGGAAGAACACTACATTATCAACATGTATTAAGTCTTCTGGATATACTTCGCCGTCTGTGAATATTAGAAATAGCTTATCTTTGTGGCGTTTTGCTTGATTTAACGCCGCATACATGTTTGTTGAGCCTCCCCAAAGCGACTGGTCTAACACTATTTCTTTCAGCTTTTCAACTTCACGGTAGTTCAAGCATTTTGGTAGTGTTGTGAATAGTATTTTGCTGCTCCACAGTGTTAAGCCTACGTTTTGATTGAGCCTCTTTGCCTCGTCAATTAGTGCATATAGCATTATTGCTTCATAATCTGCAACTACACGCATGTATCCGCTGGGCATTCCAGTTGAGCCGCTTACGTCAATGCTTATCACTACATCTATTGGCTTGCTGCTCTCATTTGAGCTTATGAATTTGTTGTATATTCTTGCTGTCCTTGAAGTTACTAATGGTATATTTACGCCGAATTTCGCTATTGTTCTTTTAACGTCAATGTTCTTATATCCGTCGCTTAATTGCCACTTTCTTGAGCCTAACTTTACGCCTTTTCTGCAACTTGTTTTTGGATAGCTTATGAATTTTCTAATTTGATTTGCTTTTTCTTGATAAAACTCTTTTAATATGTTGTTGCTTTTTATGATGTTATTTTCGCTTTCACCTAAACCAGTGGCAAGCATTTTTATCATAACTTCTACTTCTCTAATGTCTTTTGCATTTTGCATTATTTGTTTGACGGTTTTTTCAAGTTCTTTTTCGTTTGGTTGCACTGGCAAATTCATGCTCATGTTGCTTAAATCTTGATAATCGTTTTTCTCTAAAATCTTCAGTAACACTTCAGCTATAGCTATGTATTGCCTTTCCCTTTCATATATGTAGTTGAATATGCCTTTTAGCTCTTTGACTTCATCTGCAAATATGCTTTTAAGCTCTTTTATTTTCATGTTGTGTATCTCATTGTAGAAAGCCCACAGCAATTTCTGAATGTTGTTTGAGCCTTTAAACCACTCTTTAAATACTTTCTTTAAGCCTTTGGCTCTATAATTGCTTAGCTTTTTGTTTTTGCTTATGTGGTATTCGTTGATTATATCGCATATTGCATTACCTATCCGCATAACTGTAGTTTCGTCAATACTTAATGCCTCTTTAACTCTATGTAGTGCCTTAAGGTAGTTGTATAGTGTTATTGGATCATTTACTGAGTGCCCTACCTCATGTGTAAGCTCGGCAGCGAACACGTCCTTATCTTTTATTGCTGGTATATATATGTCGCCACATTGATTTCGTGGTACTGAATTTGCGCTGTCTTTGAATATTCTCAAGTTTATGTAATAGTATTCCTTTGCTATTTCTTCAACTACATCTTGATATTCCCTAAACTGATTTATGATTATCATTGACTTTCACCACCTATGAGTGCTAAGTACATTAATGCGGCTTCACCATAAATTGTAACTTGCTCATTGCCTTGCTCATATAGTTCTTTTAACATTTTGAACAAGTTTTTGTCTATTTTTGCAATTTTTGCTAACATTTTTGTGTTGAGTTTAACTTTGACATTTGCGTCAAAGTAGAATTCATTAGCATATTCTTTAGGCAATTTGCTTTTTGCAATTAAGTATATTTTTGCTTTAGTTACTTCATTTGCTTTTTCAAATTTGCTCATTAGTTTGTCTCGCAATTCTTTATAATAGTCTTCTAATTCTTCTACTACTTCGGTGAACCAGCCTTTTGCATTTTCAAATCCTTTTAATCTATAATAATCGTCTTCATCAAATCGTTGCTTAAGCTTATTGATTAGTTGTATTCCCTCTTTTACTTCCATTATTTCAGTTTTGAGCTTATCGAACAAGTCTTTTAGTGCTTCAAGTCTATTGCTTATTTGCTCATCTTCCATTAATTTAACACGTTTCCAGAATACAATTGGAAAAGCATTTTCAACATCTATTAGCTCAACTTGATTGCTACCTCTTAAGTATGCAAAGCCTTTTGCAACCCTTATTAAGCTCATCTTTGCACGAACACTTGGCGGTCTTGCAATTAAACTACATGTGTAATTTCTTGAGCACTTACTGCACAGCTCACGTTTTTGTTCTTCAGTTAGTGAACTTGCGTCAAAGTCTTGCGCATACTTGCAATAACCCATTATTCTGCACATTAAAGTTATTATCAGCTCAATGTCTTTAGGTACATTGATGCTTTCAACTTCGCTCCACAGCTGTAGTAGATCATTTTCGCTCCATATTGTTGGTAAAGCCTCTTTTAATCGTTCAATTTGCCCATTGATTTTTCTCAAGTATTTTAGTTTTGCTATTGGTATCCATAGTACTGCGTCAAATCTGTCCCACAGAGGTTCTGGAAGTCTTATGTTTAATGTGTCGTTGCTTAATTCGGTTGGATTTGCTGTTGCAATTATCCAGAATGGCTTTACGCCGCTTTCTTTATCCATGTATATTATTGTTCCAGTTGTCATTAGTCGGAACATTGAGCTTAGTGCTCCAACTCCTAAACGCTGGATTTCGTCGAAAGCTTTTACTCTAGCTTTTACCATTTTCTTAAATACTACTTCTTCTATTCCTTGAGTTAATTTGCTTATATCTGGTCTTGCGAATATGTCTTCTATTTCTGCGGATAAATATCCTTGAGCTACGCATGTAATTTTTGGCTCAATAGTCTTAAGTATGCACTCCATTAGGTGCGTTTTTCCGCCGCCACGAAAGCCTAGCAAGCATATGTGTGCTTTACTTGCGAAGCACGCTAGTGTTGCATCTAGATAATATGGTTCATGTAGGAATACTTTGCTTAGTAATGTTCGCATTTTTAATAGCTTATTTCTCATGTTCATAGACTTTCACCCTCTAATGTGTTAAAAACTTCTTGGAAAAGTTCACTAATTAGCTCGAATTTGTGATTTGTATCAATGCCCAGCTCTTTACAGTATTGCTCAATTCTTTGAATTTCTCTTTTTTGCTTTCTTATGTTATTCTTTATTCGCCTTATTTTTTCGCTTTCTATTATCTCATCTATTTCGTTGAGCAATTCAGTTAATTTGTTGATTAATTTGTCAAGTCTTTCTTTTATTTTTCTTTGAGCCAGCGCCTTAAAGTCTTCATGTTGCTTTCTAGTTATTGGTATTACTTTTATTAGTGGCTCGCCAACGCTAAGATTATATTTCTTTTCAAGTTCAATGTTCAAATCATTATAAAGCTTATAAACTGTATCTATTGCATTTTGTACTTCATTTAACTTGCTCTTTGGTACTAGAATAACACTTTCAGTTGTCAAAATACCTAGACTATGAAGTTTATAAGTTGACAGTATTCTAGTTGTTCTTATTTTGTTGTACACTTGCTTATCCCTTATAACTATGCGATTTTCGCTGGGAAGATCATAAGCTATTACGCAGGCTTCAAATTCGTTTTTAGTTGTCACATCTTCCAACTCCCAACCCCCCCGAAATTTTTACTCATGTAATATTCGGCAATATGGGTATATAAACCTTATGGCAAAAACAACCATGAAAACTTACGGTTTTTAAATACACAAAAAACAATTGTAAAAATTCAATAGATCAATAAACATAAAAATTATACATATTATAATTAACATTTAATTTTCAATTCGCAATTTGTCATTGTTATCTGTTAGTGTTCTAACTGCCGCTTGTTGTTTTTGCTGTCTGAAACTCATCAAATTACATATGTAAGTCTGATTTAGGCTAAGCCACCCCAAAACCCAACC
>Ga0190361_1000074_pt1 | contig 39933 bp, 44 predicted proteins | sample 48721845_MG_FD_161273 | JGI IMG/M metagenome (GOLD analysis project Ga0190361, IMG submission 161273) | Hydrothermal vent microbial mat bacterial communities from Southern Trench, Guaymas Basin, Mexico - 4872-18-4-5_MG | ecosystem: Environmental > Aquatic > Marine > Hydrothermal vents >... | reverse complement strand
AGAATCTTTTGGAAAGCTTTTTTTTATTTTGATGGAAATTTTAAAACCCTACCTCTTTTTTATCCTGTCTCAATGGATGCAGTTTTGGGAAAAAATTTATTGTCAACAATTTTAAATCAATACAGACAACAAAGAAGATGGGCTTGGGGAGCTGAAAACATTCCTTTTGTAATTTTTAATTTTTTAAAAAATAAAAAAATTCCCTTTTCGACAAAAATTTTCCATACCTTTGTGATTTTTGAAGGTTTTTGGTCTTGGGCTACAGCTTCCCTTTTGATTTTCTCTCTGGGATGGTTACCTTTAATCTTGGGGGGAGAAAGTTTTAGAAAAAGTGTCTTTGGGCTAAATCTTCCAACTTTGACCCAAAATTTAATGATGGCAGCTTCTGTAGGTATTTTAGTTTGTGGAGCTTTAAGCTTTTTGCTTTTGCCAAAAATTCAAAATGGCTTCTTTAAAAAGGCTTCTTTACTCTTGCAATGGATTTTACTTCCTTTAACATTAATATGTTTTGGTTGCTTTCCAGCTTTAGATGCTCAAATAAGGTTGATGTTAGGGAAAAATCTAGGTTTTTGGTGTACTGAAAAATTTAGAAAATGAACCCAATCAATTTTATTTTTGGTTTTTTACCTTCTATCTTGTGGCTTAGTTTTTATTTAAGGGAAGATGTAAAACCAGAACCTAAAAAATTAATTTTGATAGTTTTTACTTTAGGCTTTATCTCGACATTGCCGGCTCTTTTTTTTGAATATTTGGCTTTGCATTTTATTTCCATTTTTAATCTTTCAGAGAATATTTTTAATTTCTTGAAATTTTTCTTTGCTGTAGCTTTAATTGAAGAATTCTTTAAATTTTTTGTTGTCGCAATCTTTATTTTTGACAACCCAGAATTTGAAGAATCCGTGGATGGAATGATTTATATGATAACTTCAGGTTTGGGATTTGCAGCAGCCGAAAATCTTTTAATCTCTTTAAAAATTGTCTCTCTTCCTGAAGTTTTAGAAGTTTCGATTTTAAGATTTTTGGGAGCAACTTTTGTCCATGCATTATCTTGTGGTATCTTTGGTTATTTTTTAGCTCGTTATTATTTTAAAACAAAAAGAAAAATTCAGCTTTTATTTGGCTTAATCTCAGCTACCATTTTGCACGGAATTTACAATTTTTCTATAATTTCTATAAAGATGACTTGGCAGATAATCTTTCCGGTTTTTATTTTACTTTTTTCTTTTGTTTTGGTTTCTTTCCTTTTTAAAAGGTTGAAGGAAAATTAAAAAAATGGCTTTCTTAGAAAAATTAAAAAAAGGAATAGGGATTGAGGAAGAAACAGAAGAAAAACCTAAGGAAATGAAAAAAGAAGTCCAAAAAGAAGTTGAGAAAGAAGGAGAATTGGTTTTGGATATGTATCAAACAGAAAATGCCTTAGTTATTGAAGCTCCAATTGCTGGAGTAAAATCTGATGAAATTAATATCTTTTTGGAAGGAGACATTTTAACAATCGAAGGGGAAAGAAAAAAACCTGAAGAAGAAAGAGAATATATAATTCAAGAATGCTATTGGGGGAAATTTTCAAGAAAAATAGCTTTACCTTTTGAAGTGGATTTTGACAAAGCTGAAGCTACTTTGAAAGATGGACTTTTGAGGATTAAAATCCCAAAGCTAAAAAAAGTAGAGAGAAAGAAAATTGAAATTAAATAGTGCCGAGGGAGGGATTCGAACCCTCAAGGGGAAAATCCCCACGAGGTCCTAAGCCTCGCGCGTTTGCCAAATTCCGCCACCTCGGCTTTTATTTTTCAAAAATTAATCCAAAATGGAAATCTCCAGCTTCGAATTCTTCTTTTAACTTCAATCCGAGCTCTTTTGCTATTTCTTTAATTTCTTCTTTTTTTACTTTTTCTTCAGGTCCGATTTCTTTTGGTAAATCTTCTTTCCAATCAACTACTAATATTTTTCCTCCTTTTTTCAAAATTCTCTTTCCTTCTTCCAAAACTTTCCTTTTATTTTTACATTCAAAAAGCAAATTTGTCATCAAAACTAAATCAACAAATTCTGGCAAAAGAGGTACTTTTTCTTCAACATCAGCTTTTCTTATCTCAACATTATAAATTTTTTCGGTTTTCAATTTTAAAGAAAGAACAGAAAGAGGTTCTTCTAAAATATCGATTGCAAAAACTTTTCCTCTTTTCAAAATCCTAGCTAAAGGAATTGCCCAGCCTCCAGAGCCTGATCCAAAATCAGCTGCTATTTGATTTTCTCTAAGATTTAACTTTTCTAAAATTTTCTCAGGATTTAAAAACTCCATTTTTAAATTAATATCGATGAAATTATTTTATCTTCTTCGACCTTCATTATTCTCACTCCTCTGCTCGGTCTTCGCATTTTAGGAATAGAAGAAATTTTTGTTTTCAGAATCTTTCCCTTTTCTGTGATTAAAATTAAATCTTCAGCTCCCTTTGTTAACAAAACTTTAGTTAAACTTCCGGTTTTTTGATTGATCTTTGAAATTTTAATTCCGCTACCTCCTCTCTTTTGAATCCTAAATTCTTTCAATTGAGTCTTTTTTCCAAAACCTTTTTCACTGATTGTCAAAAGATAAATTTTCTTTTCTCCTTTTGGAATTACTTCCATTCCTGAAACTTCATCATCTTTTTTCAATCTTATTCCAATTACTCCCTCAGCTTGCCTTCCCATTTCTCTAACATCCTTTTCTTTAAAAATAATTCCCTGTCCCTTTTTGGTGTAGAGTAAAATTAAATCTCCTTCTTTAGCTTTTTTTACGCTTTTTAAAGAATCGTCTTTTTTAAGATTTATAGCAATTAATCCTGACCTTCTTATGTTTGCAAATTCTGAAATTTTACACTTTTTTATCTTACCATTTTTAGTCGCAAAAACTAAAAAATCTTTTTTCTCATTTTCTTTAACTGAAGTTAAAGCTAAGATTTTTTCTTTTTTGGGAATGTGAAAAAGCAAGAATACGGACTTTCCCTTCCCCTTTCTTTTTTCTTTTGGAATTTCATAAATAGGAATCGCAAAAACCTTTCCAGATTCAACGAACAAAAAAAGTCTATCTTTGGTATTAGCCAAAACAAAATGTTCTACAATATCTTCTTCTTTAGTTTTAATTCCTAAAATTCCTTTTCCACCTCTTCTTTGAATTCTATATTCTTTAGGATCTACTCTTTTAATGTAACCTTGTTTAGTTATGATAATTAAATTATCTTCCGATGGAATTAGATCTTTTTCTGAAATTTCGGTTATTTTTTTATCTACAAGTTTGGTTTTTCTTTCATCTCCATATTTTTCTTTTAATTCTTTAAGTTCTTTTTTAATTTCTTCTTTGATTAATTTCTGACTTTTTAAAATCTTTTCTAACTTTTTGATTTCTTCTCTTTTTTCTTTAAGTTCTTTTTTGATTTTTTCCCTCTCGAGTTTAGCCAAAGAAGCTAATTTTGTTTCCAAAATGGCTTCAGCTTGAATGTTATCTAGGTTAAATTTTTTCATTAAATTTATCTTGGCTTTCTCTCTGTTTGCCGAAATTTTAATCGTTTTTATTACTTGATCAATTCTTCCCAAACATTTTTCTAAACCTTCTAAAATGTGGGCTCTTTCTTTTGCCTTCTTCAAATTAAATTTTGTCCTTCGAATTATTACCTTCTTTCTGTGTTCTAAAAAGGCTTTCAAAATTTCTATCAAATTCAAAACTTTCGGTTGAATTCCATCTAAAAGTGCGACCATATTCAAATGGAAAGTTTTTTGTAACTGAGTATGTCTGTACAAGAATTCTAGAATTACTTTATCTTGAGCTTCTTTTTTAAGATCAATAGTAATCCTCAATCCTTCCCTATCAGATTCATCTCTAATGTCCTTTATCCCCTCTATTTTTTTCTCTTCTGCTAATTTTGCCAATTCTTCTAAAAGCTGACTTTTTGATACTTGATAGGGAATTTCTGTAATTAAAATTTTCTTTTTTCCTCTTTCATCCTCAAAAATTTGAGCTTTTGCTCTGCAAATTATAGGACCTCTTCCTTGACAATAAGCCTTGACGATATCTTCTTTGTTAAAAATCAAACCTCCGGTCGGAAAATCGGGCCCTTGAATAAATTGAAAAAGTTCTTCGGTATCAGCTTTGGGATGATCGAGAAGGTAAATTAAAGAATCTACAATTTCTGAAAGATTGTGAGGAGGAATGTTAGTTGCCATCCCCACAGCAATTCCTAAAGACCCATTCAGTAAAATATTTGGTAAAGGAGAAGGTAGCACAGCAGGTTCTAATCTTGTTCCATCGTAATTTGACAGAAAATCAACAGTTTCTTTTTCAATATCTTTCAACATCTCCTCTCCTATTCTTGAAAGCTTAGCTTCGGTATATCTGTAGGCTGCTGGAGGATCTCCATCGATCGAACCGAAATTTCCTTGCCCTTTAACCAAGGGGTATCTTAAAGTAAAATCTTGAGCCATTCTCACTAAAGCGTCGTAAACTGCCATGTCTCCATGAGGATGATATCTTGCTAAAACAGCACCTACAATCGAGGCTGATTTTTTAAATTTTGCCTGAGATTTAAGTCCATCTTCATACATTGCGTAAAGAATTCTTCTCTGAACAGGTTTTAAACCATCTCTAACATCGGGAATTGCTCTCGAAATAATCACTGACATTGCATAGTCAATGTAAGCTTCTTTCATCTCCTTTGAGATTTCCTTTTCAATTATTCTTTTTTCTTTTTCTTTCATAATTTTAATTTGTGGGCGGTGTAGGGCTCGAACCTACAACCTCCTGCACGTCAAGCAGGCGCTCTGCCATTGAGCTAACCGCCCCTGCGCCTGGGTGGGATCGAACCACCGACCACTCGCTTATAAGGCGAGTGCTCTACCACTGAGCTACAGGCGCACTTTAAGGTAAAGAAAAGGGGTCTTTATATTTCTTTTCTTCTATTTTTTCGAACTCTTCCCTTCTTTCTTGCCAAATTTTCAAAATTTTTTCAAGTTTTGCCCTATTAAATTTTCTAACCTGAACGGGAGAAACTTCTCTTTCTTTCAAAGAAATTTCGTATTTCCAGAAAAGAAAAATCGAAATTAAAAGAAAAAAGAGAAAAAGAAAAAGAAAAAATAAAAAACTCTTTTGCGCTAAAATCCTTGGAATTTTTGAAATTTTATTTTTAAATTTTTTAAACTTTATTTTCATTCTTTGACAAAAACTTTAACTAAAACTTCACCTTCTAGATTTTCTCCTTCTTTTGCTTTTGAAATTCTCAAGTTTTCAAATTGAACCAAGAATTGACTCTTTTCAATTTTTTCCAAAAAAGAAAAAATGGAACTAAAGGATCCTTGAAAATTTATCTTAAAATAAATTGACGGAAAAATTTCCTTTTCTTTCTTTAAATTTTCTTTTGTTGAAATTTCGATAGAAACTCCTTTTTCTTTTGCCTTTTCCTCTAAAAAGGTAACAAAGGGAAGGGGTAGGTCTTTATTGAATAAAATATTTTCCAATTTTGAAAACTCTTCTTTTCTTTCTTCTTTTATTTTTTCGAATTCATCGATATTTTGAATTCTCTGACTGAAACTTAAGTCTTCTCTTTTAATTTCTAAAATTTTGTTAGAAACTTCTTCGATTTTTCTCAAAAGAAAAATCGAAAAAAATATTAAAATTAGAAAGAGAAATAAAAGCAAAAAAGAAGTAAGAATCAACTTTGTTTTTGCTCTCATTTTGTTTTAAAACTTACTGAAAAATCAATGTCCTTTTCTTTTAACCAAACTTGAGTTGGAAAGGAAACTTCAGAAAAATTTCTCTGCAAAATTTCTCTCAACGAAATTAATTTTTCTCTGTCTTGAGAAAATCCAGTCAGTGAAATTTGAATTTTTCCAGTATCCACTTTTGAAGCTGAAATGCTATTTAGCCTTATACCTTCTGGTAAGAGTTGAAAGATTTTTTCCAAAACGGGACAAAATTCTTTTCTTTCAAATTCAAAACTTAAAATTTTTGATAAAAATCTGTTTTTAGCTAAAATTTCTTTCTCTGCTTCTGAGTTTAGATATTTTAATTTAGCTTCCAAGATTGCCTGACGACCTTTTAACTCTCCTGAAAGATAAAAATAAATTCCAGAAAGTAAAAGTAAAAAAGAAATTAAAGAGGCTAAAACAGAAATTCCAATGTGTAAGGCAAAGGTTATTTTTTCTCTTTTTTCTAATTCCTCTTTTTGAAATGATGGTAAAAGATTAATCATGGTTTTCTCATTGCCAATCCGATGGCAGTCGAAAAACTAACAATTTGTTCAAAATTTAAAGGAGGGGGTTTCAAAAAAGAAAGGTTTAAAAGAGGATTTCCTATTTCTACAGGAATTTTTAATTTTAAATTTAAAAATTCTCTCAAACCTTTTAGATTAGCTCCTCCACCAGAAATTAAAATTTTCTCTATCTTTTCTCTTTGATGGTCGTGAGTTTCAAAAAAAGAAATTATTTTCTTTGTTTGTTGAACAAGATCTATTAAGGCTGGAATTAAAGCTTCAAAAATTTTCCCCTTTTCCGTTTTAAAGACTCTTTCTGTGGCTTCAAATTTTAGTTGAATCACTTCTTTTAGACCAAACTCTCTTTTTAGTTTTTCAGCTTCAGGAAAACTCAATTTTAAATTCTTAGCAATCAATTCTGTAAAAAGATTGCCCGAAATTGGAACAGTAGAGGTAAATCTTAAAGAATTTTTTGAGAAAATTGCAAAAGTAGTCTTTGTCTCCCCAATATCTAAGATTAAAATGGAAGAATTCTTTTCTCTCTCTGAAATTAATGCTCTAGCTAAAGCCATAGTTTCTACTTCAAAGACAATAGGTTCCAAGTTTGATTTTTTTAGAACTTCAAAATAAGAATTAACAATCTCTTTGGGACAAGCTGCAACTAGAATTTCTTGAGTTTGAGACAAAGGAGAGCCAGGAATTTTCTCCCAGTCCAAATAAACTTCATTCAAAGGCAAGGGAATGTAATTTTCAGCTTCAAACAAAACAGCAGATTTCAAATCTTCATCTGGCATTTTAGGCATTTTAATGACTTGTAAAAAGGCTTTTTCCTCAGGCAAGCAACAATTGACATATTTTGTTTTGATTTTCTCTCCTTTTACATTTTTTATTGCTTCTTTGATAAAAAAAGAAAGTTTTTCTTTGTCTTTTATTATTCCCTTTTCGATCACTCCTTTTTCTATTTTTTGGAAATTAAAAGAGGAAAAGAAAGCTTTTTTTCTTTTTCTCTTTAATTTAACAACTTTTATCGAAAGATCAGAGACATCCATTCCAAAAATCTCTTTTTTTAAACTTAGAAATTCCATAGATTAAATTTTATTAAAGTTCTTCCCATTTGACAATTTTGAATTGAGAAGAAAGAAAAGGAGTGAAAACTGGAGGTTCGTAGACTAAGTTTAGGTCAACATAAGTTTCTCGATTCAAATATCCAGAAACTACATGGCCCCCTATATTTACCCATTGGGTTCCGACTCTTCCATTGGAAACAATGGAGCCATAAATTATTAAACTCTGCCTAATATTTCCTGGATAATGATTTCTTGAAAATCTTCCTTTCTGGGCTACAAAAATTCCTCGCAAAATCATATTATCTGGAGAATTAGGAGAGATAAGAATATTCCTTTCTCCAATTAAAGTTAAACCGTCAGAACCATCAATTGTCGTATAGTCTAAATTTCCTTGCAAAATTATATCTGTATCCTCGTTAGGATTTATCAAATTTGCTGAGGCAACGGTTACTTTGCCTTTTATCGTCCCTTCTGGCCATAAATTATCTTCAACAAAAATGGCAGAACAAGAGGAAGAAATGGTAAAGGTTTGATAAGTATATTCTGAGGTAATCGTGAAATAATCATCGTGCCAGCCTTCTTCCAAAGAATAACCATGAGTTGGAGAAAGACTAGTAATTATCCTTGCTTCAACTGTACTATCGCCATTAAAAATTAGATGCCAACCTTTTCCTTGAGAATCAATCTGGTCTGAAGGCGGAAGATAAATCCCACCCAAATTCTGGCTAGCATTTTTAATTTGAGATAAATCAGCAGTAATTCCTTCAAAATCAAACTGAGGAATGGGAAAGAGAAAAAGATCAGTGTCTGAATTCTGAGTTGTAGAGAAAATCCCAGGACAAACGCATTGATTGCTTATAATTTGACATTCTGGGGGACAGAGTCCAAATCCATAGCCAACTCCTGAGGGCCCGCAACCAAAAGAATTAGTACAGACCCAATCTTCTTGAGCTGAGGAAACGGTTGATAAATTTTGACCATCAAATCTTACTCCTCCGTTTGAATGATAGGGACCTCTGATCACATGATCAGAACCTACCCAGACATTGGTATTAAGAATGTAAGAATATTTTGCTACTGATTCTTTTCCGTAGAAAACAGAAATTGTCCTTTTAAGATTTGGGTATTTAAAAGTCCAACCAGTAGAATTTATTCTCTGGGAAATAAGAATTCCGCAGTTTTCATTTTCCTGGAATTGAATTTGAAATCTCCCAATAGTATTTCCTGAAGCATCCTGATAATCTTTTTCTGTTTGGCAATTCTGAGAGATCTCATTATTTAAACACCATTTATAATAATTCATTCCAGCTTCTGCAATTTCTAAAGCTTCATTCCAGGCTACTCTTTGGTTTGCTAACCTCAATTGCATTAAGATGAAACCTAAAAGTCCTATCAATAGAATTAGAAAAATGGCCCCAAAAACTAATGCATAGATTGTGATGATTCCTTTTTTCACTATTCTTTTAAGTTTCTTAATTGGACAAAAGATTGCAATTGATATTCATTTGGAGGTCTGTTGGGATCAACGTTAACCACTAAAAATACTTTCATTACTTTAGTATCGCTTAATCTTGCAGGATATTCTTCAATTTTGTTTCCGTTTTGATCAAAATATTCAAAAATTGGAGGAGAATTCCTGACATAAGAAGTAATTATTGAAACTTTCTCTTTATCTAAAGGATAAGTTGGAGGGTTTCCTTCAGGTTCTATTACTCCTTTTTTTAGCTGAGTTCCCTGGGTTTCTTGAGTGAAAGTTAATTCAAAATGAACCTGAATTGAATGAGGACATATCGGATCGACTCTCCAACTAGCTTCAGCTGAAAAAGTGAGTAAATTGTCGCTAGCAAAGGAAGTGACATCGAAAGTTGCAGTCCCTTCCCAGAAATTTGAGCAATCAGTGCATCCTGTTTGACAGATTTTACCCAAACTTTGACCATCAACAAAAACTTCAAGATACTCATTACCTCTTCCCAGATCTCCTTTTGCAGAAATTCTAACTTGGGCTGATGTTAAATTTCCTGTAAAAAAATTGTTAAAGGAAACTGAGCAAGAACCTCCTCTTTGAAAACTCTCACATTCTTGAATCAAGGTTTGAGTTTCACTTTCTCCTAAAAAATATCGCACTCTTTCTGTTTTCCCATCATTATCTATATCTGAATAGAAGATTAATTCCTTATCTCCTGCGTATTCTAAAGGATAAGCTCCATTTTCTCCTTCCCTTGCTTCCCTTATTTCCTTTATCATTGTTTCTATCCCTCTCCTAGCCTCTGAAATCGCCAAAGATTCCTCCCATTGATAGGTTTTAGTTCTATAGAGCATCACAATCATTCCAGAAAGCGCACCCATTAAAAGGATAAAGATAAATATTGTCACTATTGTTTCTACTAAAGTGAAAGATTTCATATTAATCTGAAGCCTCAAGTTTAATTAATTTTGTTGTTTGACCTGAAACAAAAATTGTTGTCGAAGTTGAAAGATATCCTTGAGCTGAAACAGAAATATCATAAGATTGAGACTCAAGAGGAATAAATAAAGTTTGACCCTCCTCATCTGTATACTGAGTTGAGGAAAAACCAGAAGCTGAAAGAGTAGTCGTAGCAGAAAAAATGGGTTCTAGGGTTGTCGCATCTTGAACAGTGATCAAAAGAGAATTTTGAGATTCCAAATAAAGATTGACGTTCAAATTAGTATCAGGATTCAAAGCAATTGGATGCTCTGGAGTCGAAGTTGCTAAATTTAGAGTTTGAGAATCTTTTTGAAAGTTCGAAAAATGATAGACGTCCCATTCTAAATTTGAAATTTGAATCTCTCCCTGAGAATCAGTTTGGCTGCTTGTGGAGAATTTATAAATTGGGGTTTCCTGAACATCCTTTCCAATTATCTTTTCTCCCCTCAAATCAAAGCTTACGTTTAAAATAGAAATTGGCAAAGAAGTTTTCCAAGAAACTTGCCATTCATTTAAAACCGGAGTTTGAGAAGTAGAATTGGTTGATAAAATTCCTTTTAGTTTTATCTGATAATAAGTAGTGGTAGATAAACTTGAAAGGTCAACAGGAGAGGAATCAAAGCCTGAAGAATTACCTGGTAAATCTGAATCAGGAATTAAAACCCATTCAGTCCCTGAAGCAAAGTAGATTTGATATTTCAAATCAGTTTCAGAGCTTTCTTGGTCAGAGAAAGAAAATTCACCCCATTCAACTAAATTTGAAGGAGAAATTGAATTCGAAAAGAGAGAACCTGAAGACAAATAGCCATCAATAGAAGTTGCCAGTTCTACTTGTCCATTTTCGATGATAACATTTTCTTTTTCTGAAATTTTGCTTTCATTTAAAAAGGAATCTGAAAAGTAATCTTCACTCCAGGTAGAAAGCGTATTCACAAGCATTGAAGATACTTTGTCAATCGAAAATGAAATTTGAGTAATTTCTCCTTCCAAGACAGTGGGGTTGGGCTTTTCAGGAATAGCCACTTCATCTGTACTATAGGTTCTTTCTTGAGAAAATCCAGATTTTGAAACTAAAACCCTATAAGTTCCTGGTGAGAGAGGGAAATCGTATTTTCCAGAAATAGGAGTGGCTGAATCTATCAATTGATCGGTTTGAGGATCAAAAATTTCAATTAGGGGAGAATCTATAAATTCTCCAACAGAGTTAAAAACTTGGACAGTTAAGACGCCTGCAGGTTGCGTTTGGCAAGCTTGAAGTTCCTCAACTTTATCTTTGGGAGCAATATCTGTCGTTAAAATAACTTCTCCCCCAAAGAAACCTGGATAGGAAACTTTAATTTCAGCTCTTTTATAATCTAAAAGACAGTCGCTATCATCATCTGTAGGATCTGAAATAAATTTAATGCTTCTTTCGATAGTATATTCAATTCCATTCAAAACTGTAGTCGTTGAGGATTCTAAAATCCCTTCTGCGTAAGGTAAAGAAGCCCCTATTGTTCCTGCATCCAAATAATTCAAATTTCTAATTTTTTCAATTTCTCCCTGAGCAATTTGGGTAGCAGTAATTTTCCTCTCTGTAATTCCAATTACTTTAAAAGCTAGCTGAAAAGCTCCAAAGATTCCTAAAAAAACAACTAGGGTTAAAAAAATGGCTACTAGAGCTTCAACTAAAGTTAGACCTTTTCTCATTTTATTGATTGGAGCATTGAATACATAGGTTGAACCATAGAAATTGCAAAAAATCCTACTGCTCCCCCAATGAGTAAAAGTAAAACAGGTTCTATTACTGAAGCTAAATTTTTAGTAGCGTTTGTGATTTCATCCTCGTAAAAATCTGCTAATTTCTCTAGAATTTGGGCTGTCTCTCCAGTTTCTTCTCCTACTTCAATCATTGAAATTGTAGTTAAAGGAATGAATTTTTGATATTCTTTCAAAACTTGAGAAAGTCTTTCACCCTTTTTAACTCTCTCTGCTCCATCAATTAAAGCTTCCTGAAAGAAAACATTTCCTAAAGTTCCGGCTGTAATTTCTAAAGCCCTTGGTAATGAAACTCCAGCTGAAATTAAAGAACTCAAAGTTCTAGTGAATAAAGCTGAGTTTTGTTTTCTTGAGATATTAGAAATTATAGGAATTTTTAAAATTAAACTATCGAAAATTTTCTTTCCTCTTTTTGTTTTTAAAAACCAGTTAAAAGCAAGAAAGAAAATAATTATTCCAAAAAAGAAAAATAAAAAATTCTTAGATAAAAAATTACCCAAAAAAATGACAAATTTTGTCGTTGGAGGAAGTTCAATTTCTAACTCTTCAAAAGTTTCAGCTAATTTTGGCACTACCATCACCAACATTAAAATGCCAATTCCAATCATTGCAGAAACGACGACCGCAGGATAGATCATCGCTCCTTTCACTTTTGATTTCAGTTCATGCTCTCTTTCCAATTGTTTGGCCAAAATTTCTAAAACTTCTTCCAATCTTCCGCTTTCTTCCCCTACTTTAACCATGTTCTGATAAATTGGAGGGAAAATTCGAGGAAAAAGATTGAGGGCTTGAGAAAAACTTTCTCCTTTTTCAACTCTTTCTCTGATTTCCAAAATTGCTTTCTTGAAAGTTTTGCTCTTTACCTGATTGGCTAAACTGAAAAGAGCTTTTGTTAAAGGCAAACCTGCAGAAACCATTACTTTTAAATTTCTAGTAAAAAACATTTTATCAGCCAGAGAAACTCCAAAGGAAATTGAAGGAATTCTAAATTTCCTCTTTTTTTCTTTTTCTCCACTTACTTTTATTAAAAACAAACCTTGATCTTTTAAGATTTTGATCAGTTCCTGAAGATTTTTAGCTTCGATCTCTCCTTTTCTTATTTCTCCTCCAAAAGTTCTGGCTTCAAAATGATATTTTGGCATTTTTTATTCAATGATTACTCTTAAAACTTCTTCAATTGAGGTGATGCCTTGAGCAGCTTTGACAAATCCATCTTCCACCATTGTTATCATCCCTTCTTTCTTTGCCTGTTCTTCGATTCTATCAGCTGTCGCTTCTTGAACGATTAATTCTTTTATTGTTTGGGTAATAGGTAAAACCTCGAAAATTCCGATTCTCCCTTTATAACCATCTGGGGCTTCTTTTGAAGGTTTTGGTCTGAAAAAGGGAATTTTTGTTAGGGGTTGGTGAGGTTTTGCTAGGCCTTCTTTCCTTAAAATTTCTAAGATCCTTTCTGGATCACAATATTTAGCAATATTATCTAGCTCAGACTCTTTTAAGAAATATTGAATTTTTTCTCCAGAAAGCCTCCTTACTAATCTTTGAGCTATAATCAAATTCAAGGTTGAGGAAATTAAAAAAGGTTCCACTTTCATTTCTATTAATCTGGGAATGGCACCTGCAGCTGAGTTTGTGTGCAAGGTCGATAAAACCAAATGTCCAGTCAAAGCTGCATTGACTGCCAAGGAAGCTGTTTCATTGTCTCTGATTTCCCCCACCATAATGATATCTGGATCTTGTCTTAATAGAGCTCTCAAGCCATTAGCGAAAGTCAAACCTACTTTTGGATTAACCTGAGTCTGATTTACCCTTGGCATTCTATATTCAATAGGGTCTTCAATAGTACAGATATTCACTGCTGGAGTATTTAAAATTTCAATCATTGAATATAAAGTCGTTGTCTTCCCAGAACCTGTAGGCCCTGTAACCAAAATCATTCCTACAGGTTTTCTCAAATTAATTTGAACATCTTCTAAAGCCTTCCCTCTCAAACCTAATTGTTCTAAAGTAAATCCCCTTGCGGTTTCAGGCAATAACCTCATAACAACTTTTTCTCCATCGAAAACTGGCAAAATTGAAACCCTCACTGAATACTTGTAATCTTCAGTCTCTACTTTAAAACGACCATCTTGAGGAAGTCGGTGTTCGTCCAATCTCAAATTTGACAAAACTTTTATTCTAGCTACGATTCCAGAAGCTGCAATCTTTGGTAAAGTCATTGCATCTCTCAAAATTCCATCAATTCTGTACCTTACTAAAACCTCTTTTTCCATGGGTTCAATATGAATGTCAGAAGCTCTTTGTAAAATCGCATGTTTAATTAAAGTATCGACGATCTTTATTATCGGAAGCTCTTGTGCCATCTTCTCCAGTTCTTCTTTTTCTTTAACTTTTTCTTCTTCTCTGATTGCTTTAATTTCTCCTACTTCCTTTTTGATCAATTCTCCAAATTCAGCCTCTAGAGTTTTTTGATATTGTCTCAAAGCACTCTTTATTGATTGAGGAGTTGTTAATCTAGGCAAAATTTTATAGAGGGTTGTCTTTTTAATAAATTCTATCGTTCTCAAATCCTCAGGATCTAACATTGCCACTTCCAAAATCTTCCCTCTTTTTCTATAGGCAATAATGTTGTGAGCTCTCGCTATTGGTTCTGGAATAATCTTTAAAATTTCAGGGTCAATTTTTTCCTTTTCTAAATTAACAAAGGGAATTCCTAGAATGTAAGCTTCTAATCTTCTGAGTTCGTCTTCTTTTATAATCCCTTCTGAAATTAAAATCTCTTCAATCCTTACTCCTTTCTCTTGAGCTTTCCTTTCGCATTCTTTAAACTTCTCCTCAGAAATTAAACCCGCATCCATCATAAATGCTTTCAATTGTTGGGGTTCAACTCTCATTTATTTTAATCCCAAAACTTTTTTTATTCTCTCGACAACTTCATTTAAAGAATATTCTCCTTTAACTAAATAAGCTTTAGCTCCCAATTCCATCGCTTTTTCAACCTTTTCTAATTCTTCCAAATGAGTCAAGACAATTACTGGAATATCCTTTGTTTTTTCATCTTCTTTTAGTTTTTTTAAAACTTCCATCCCTTCTATTTTAGGTAAAATTAAATCTAACAAAATTAAATCTGGATTTTTTTCTTTTGCCATCTTCAAGCCTATTTCTCCGTCTAAAGCAGAAATCATCTCAAAACCTTCATCTTTTAAGGCCTCTTCAAAAGTTCTTTGTAAGGCTGATTCATCTTCAATAAAAAGGATTTTTTTCATTTTATTGGAATTGAAAACCAAAATTTTGAACCTTTGTTTTCTTCAGATTGAAAGCCAATTTTCCCACCCGACCTTTGGATGATTTTTTTCGAAATGAAAAGCCCAAGGCCAGTTCCTCGAGTTTGATATTTTAAGACGTTACTCGCTCTGAAAAACTTTTGAAAAATAAATTTTTGATCTTCTTTGGGAATCCCAATCCCATTATCTCTAATTTCAAAATAGACCATTTTATCTTTTGTTTCAATTTTAATTAAAACTTTTCCTTTTCCTTTAGTATAAAGAATGGCGTTTTCTAAAAGATTTTCAATAACCAATTTAATTTGTTCTCTTGATGAGAAAATTTTAGGTAGATTCTTTTGGAAATTGGTCTCAATCTCTACGTTATAAGCTAAAGCTAAATTTTTAAATTGCTCAATTACTTCTTTTGTCAACTCATCCAAAGAGAAATATTCCCTTTTAAAAGGTAAAGAAGCTGTCTCTAATTTTGTGACAATTAACAAATCTTTTAAGGTTTCTATCATTCTTTCTGAATTATCTTTCAAAATTCTTAAATATTCCAATTGTTTCGGAGAAAATTTTCCTAATTTCCCTGAAAAAAGCAGTTCCAAAGTCCATTTAAAATTTGAAATTGGAGTTCTTAATTGATGGGAAGCAATACTAATAAATTCTGATTTCAATCTATTAGCTTCAGCCAATCTTTCAAAAGAATTGGTAATAAAAAAAGAAATAACAAGAAGAACGAGAGCTGTGAGGAGAACAATGAGAGCGATTATTTCTGGTGTTTGAATAAATTTTGTTCCTATAAAATAAATGCTCAGAGAAATAAAGATTATAAAAATTCCCATTAAAAAAAATAAAAAAGAAGGGCATTGCCAAAGAGAAATTCCATATTTTCTGCAATTTCCAAAAAATTTCACTAATTAAATTTTAACAAATTGACAATAGAACAAAAAATCTTAAAATAAATTTTACAGGGCCTTCGCCTCGAAGAAGTAAGGCTACGGCCACGCGAAGACGGGGCGTAGTGTAACGGCAGCACGCTTGCTTTGGGAGCAAGTAGACTGGGTTCAAATCCCAGCGCCCCGAGCGGGCGTAGTATAATGGCTAGTACACCAGCCTTCCAAGCTGGTGATGGGGGTTCGATTCCCCTCGCCCGCTCAAAATTAAAAGACGGCAAAAGCCGTCTTTTCTTCTTTAACAAAATCTTTTTATCTTGCGTATTCTGTTACTCTATATTCTCTAATTACAGTCACTTTTATCATTCCAGGGTATTTTAATTCTTCTTCAATTCTTTTTGCAATTTCCCTAGCCAATTTTTTTGCCCCAAAATCATCAATTTCCTCTGCTCTCACAAAAACTCTAATTTCTCTTCCAGCTTCCAAAACCCAGGCTTTTTCAACTCCTTTGAAGGAAGTGGCAATTCTTTCTAAATCTTCCAATCTCTTTATATATTGCTCAACAGTTTCTTTTCTTGCTCCGGGTCTTGCTCCTGAAATTTGATCTGCAACTTTAACTATCACAGCTTCCAAAGACTCTGGAGGATACTCTTCGTGATGAGATTTCATTGCGTCAATAATTTCTTTATCCACTCCAAATTTCTCTAAAATTTTCATTCCAATCTGAACATGAGATCCTGAAACCTGTTGATCTAAAGCCTTTCCGATATCGTGCAAAAGCCCTGCGATTTTGCAGACTTTAGCGTCTGCTCCAATTTCGTTAGCTATAGCTTCAGCCAAAAGGGCTACTTCCATTGAATGAAGCAAAACGTTCTGGCCAAAAGAAGTTCTAAATTTTAATCTCCCCAAAAGCTGGACTAATTTGGGATCCAATCCTAAAATTCCAAGTTCCAAGCAAGCTCTTTCTCCTGCTTCTTTTATTTGTTCTTTAATTTCTTTTTCTGCCTCTTTCACTTTCTCTTCAATCTTTACAGGTTGAATTCTCCCATCTTTAATTAATTTCTCTAAAGCTAATTTTGCAATTTGCCTTCTGATAGGATCGAAACCTGAAATTGAAACTACTTCTGGAGTTTCCTCATCTAAAATAATTTCAACTCCCGTTAATTTCTCCAAAGTCCTAATGTTTCTTCCTTCTTTTCCAATTATCTTTCCTTTAATCTCAGGATCTGGCAAGAATAAAGTTGTAGTAGTCAATTCTTGAGTTAAAGGCAGTGCTAATCTTTGAATAGCAAAAGTTAAAATTTCTTTTGCTCTTTTTTGGAATTTTTCTTCCCCTTCTTTTTCAAGTTTTTCTAGTTTTTGCTTGATTTCCTTTTGGTATTCTCTTTCGATCTCAGAAAGAATTTTTTCTTTAGCTTCTTCTTTTTTTATTCCGGCAATTTTTTCTAACTTTTCAAGAACTTGTCTTTCTTTTTCTTCCAATTCTTTTTCTTTCTTTCTTAAATTTTCTCTTTTCTCTTTAATTTCTTTTTCTTTTTTCTCAATTTCAAAAGTCTTCTCCTCAAGCTCCTTTCTTCTCTTGTAGAGGAATCTTTCTCTTTGAGAGATTTCTCTTTCTGCCTTTTTTAATATCTCATCAGCTTTTTGTTGAGCTTCCTTTAATTTTTGGGAAATTTTCGTTTCTAAACTCTGCAAACTCCTCTTGGCAATCAAAATTCTCAAGAAATATCCCAAAACTGTCCCAATTAAAAGGGAAATAAGAAAAATTATTGATGTCATGTTTTTGTTTTTTTAAATAGATTTTCATTATTTTTTTGAGGGTTGAATTACCTCATCTATCAGACCGTAATCTTTGGCCTCTTTTGCTGAAAGATAAAAATCTCTATCAGTATCTTTTTCAATCTTTTCTAGAGGTTGGCCAGTGTGTTTTGCTAAAATTCTGTTGATTTTTTCTTTAATTTTCATTATCTGCTTTGCAGTAATCTCAATCTCAACCGCTTCTCCAGTTACTCCTCCCATTACTTGGTGAAGTAAAATCTCGGCATTCGGTAAAGCATATCTCTTACCTTTAGTTCCTGCAGCTAGCAAAACTGCAGCCATGGAAGCTGCCATTCCTACGCAGACAGTAGAAACTGGAGGTTTAATATATTGGATGGTATCGTAAATTGCCAAGCCTGCAGTAACCACTCCTCCAGGAGAATTGATGTAAAATTGAATCTCTTTTTTGGGGTCCTTTGAAGCTAAAAATAAAAGTTGGGCGATGATAGAATTGGCTACTTGATCAGTTATCGGTCCCCCCAAAAAAATAATCCTTTCTTTTAACAACCTTGAATAAATATCGTAAGCTCTTTCACCATGAGCTGTTTTTTCAATAACAGTTGGAATTAAAAGAGGCATGATTTTAGCAATTCTAATTTTAGTGAAATTATGTTTCTTGTTCAAGCCCTTCTTTTTCTACTTGGCTTTTAGATTTGACGTCAATTTTCCAATTTGTCAATTTAGCTGCTAATCTCACATTTTGACCATCTCTTCCAATGGCCAAAGATAACTGGTCGTCAGGAACAATTGCCAAAGCTTTGTTTTTTGGCAAGATTTTAACTTCTAAAACTTTAGCAGGAGATAAAGCATTGGCAATGTATTTTTCAGAGTCCTCAGAATATTCAATAATATCTATCTTTTCTCCTCCCAATTCAGAAATTACAGCCTGAACCCTTACCCCTCTTTGACCCACGCAAGCTCCAATGGGATCTATTCCTTCAACTTTTGAAAAAACAGCAATTTTTGTTCTCGAACCAGGTTCCCTAGCGATTGATTTAATTTCAACCTGTTTTGACTGAATCTCTGGAACTTCTAATTCAAAAAGCTTTGAAACAAATTTAGGATAACTCCTTGAAAGAATAATTTCAGGTCCCTTTGAAGTTTTCTCAACTTTTAAAACGTAGGCTTTTAATCTTTGACCTGCTCTATAGAATTCATTCGGAATTTGTTCAGATTTTGGTAAGGTTCCGATTGTTCTTCCCAAGTCAAAAATTACTTGTTTTGGTTCCACTTTTTGAACAATTCCAGAGACTATTTCTCCTTCTTTCTTTTTAAATTCTTCGTATAAAGTTTCTTTTTCAACTTCTCTTATTCTTTGAATCAAAACTTGTTTTGCAGTTTGAGAAGCTATTCTCCCGAACTCTTTGGGAATTTCTTTTAACTCAATTTTCAATTCTTTCCCAACTTCAATTTTGGGATCTATCTTTTTTGCCTCCTCCAAGAAGATATGCTTTTCTGGATTAAATTTGATATTGCCCTTTTCTACATCTTCTTTTGAAACAACTAAAAAAATCCTTTGGAACTTCATTTTTCCTGTTTTAAGATCGAATTCAGCCTCAATTTTCTGTCCCTTTTTTCCCAATTCTTTCTTCCAGGCAGCAGCCAGAGCTGCTTCAAAAGTATCTAAAACTTTTTCTTCTGGAATTTGTCTCTCTTTTGCGATTTGGGAAATTAATTTTTTTATTTCCTTGAGATCCATTTTTCGATGTTCGTTTTAAGAAAATTATCTCTATCGTAAAGCAATCTGTTTTTTATTAAATCTAACCTTTTAAAAGAAATTTCAGAAATAGGACTTAATCTCTTAACAAAAATTGGCAAAAAAGAAAGGAGAGAAAAAATAAAGAGGGTTGTATTTTGGAATAGAAGAGAAAAAAGAGCAACAAATAAAAGGAAAAAAATTGTCGCCAAGGGAGAGTTTAATATCAAGAGTAAAATTAGAGAAGGGAAAATGGAATAAATTAAAACTCTAGGTTCCAAAACTATTAAGCTTCCTAGATAAGTTCCGATTCCTCTTCCTCCAGCAAATTTTAGATAAATTGACCAGTTATGTCCAAAGATTGCAAAAAGACCACAAAGGGCTTGAGATAGAGGAGGAAGTTGGAATTTTCTTGCTAAAAGAACTGAAAAAGTGCCTTTTAAAACATCTAAAATACCAGACAAAACACCTAAGGGTTTTGAAATATGTTTGAAAACGTTGGAACCTGAAGTTTTTCTCCAGCCAACTTTTAAAACATCTTTTTTGGCAAAAATTTTAGAGAAAATAAAACCAAAGGGAATTGACCCTATAAGATAAGAAAAAAGATAAAAGATAATTTCTTTAGAGAGGGATGTTACCATGTTTTCTTGGAATTTTTGGTTCTCTTTTTTCCAAAAGAGATTCTAAAACTCTGATTAAAATTTTCCTTGTCTTTTTAGGATCGATTATTAAATCAACATGACCTTGTTTTGCAGCCTCAAAAGCAGATTGTAATTTTTTAATCTCTAAAATTTTCTCTTTTTCGATCTGAGGATTCTTTTCGATTTCTTTTTTGAAAATTATTTTTACTGCGCCTTCGGGCCCCATTACTCCAATTTGAGATATCGGCCAAGCTAAAATTTTATCAAAACCCAGAGACCTTGAGCATAAGGCAATGTAAGCTCCCCCAAAGGCTTTTCTTAAAATCAAAGAAATCTTGGGAACAGAAGCTTCAGCAAAAGCATAAAGCACCTTTGCTCCATGTCTAATAATCCCTCCGTGCTCTTGATCTTTTCCTGGTAAATATCCCGGGCAATCTACTAAATTAATTATCGGAATGTTAAAGCAATCGCAGAATCTGACGAATCTTGAAATTTTATCTGAAGAATTAACATCCAAAACTCCTGCTAAAATTTTAGGTTGATTAGCAACAACTCCGACGACATACCCTGATAATCTTGCAAATCCACAGATTACATTTTGAGCAAAATCTTTTTGAATTTCAAAGAATGAATTTTTGTCAAAAACTTCTTCAATTACTTTCTTCATATCGTATCCCTTTTCTTCTTCCTCTGGAACAATCTCTAAAAGAATTGGGCTTTCTTCTGTTTCGAAAAAATCACCAAAAATTCCCTTTTTGAAAGGAGGATTTTCTAAATTGTTTTGGGGTAAATAACTTAAAAGTTTTCTTGCGGCCAAAAAGCATTCCTCTTCAGTTTTAAAACAAAAATGGGAAACTCCAGAAATTTGAGATTGAACTCTCGCTCCCCCTAGATCTTCAAAAGAAATTTCTTCTCCGGTTACTTTCTTTATTACTTCAGGCCCCGTAATAAACATAAAAGAGATGTTTTCAACCATAAAAATGAAATCTGACAAACCTGGAGCATAACAAGCTCCCCCAGCGCAAGGTCCTACCATAATTGAAATCTGAGGAATGACTCCTGAAGATAAAATTTGTTCTCTAAAAATTTTCCCATAACCTTCCAAAGAAAAAATTCCTTCCTGAATTCTTGCTCCTCCAGAATCGTAAATTCCAATGATCGGACATCCGGTTTTTCTTGCTTGTTGGTAAATCTTAACTATTTTTTTCGCATGGAGTTCTCCTAAAGTTCCTCCAATTTTTGAGAAATCTTGAGAAAAAAGAAAAACTTTTCTCCCTTGAATTTTCCCAAAACCGCAAATAACAGCATCTCCGGGTACTTTTTTCTTTTTCATCCCCAAAATCTCAAACCTACTTTCTACAAAAGGGTCGAATTCAATAAAACTTCCAGGATCCAAAAGTAATTCAATTCTTTCTCTGGCAGCCAACTTTCCCTTTTGATGTTGTCTTTCTTTAAACTCTGGTTTCTCCAATTCTTTCCACTTTTGATTTAGTTTTTTTATTTCCTTTTCAAAAGCCATTTATTTTGAAATTGTCTCAAAAACCTTTTGAATCTCTTTTAAAATTTTTTTCAAAATTTTTTGATTCGAAACTCTTTTTTTAAACTCAATTAACAAAGAGGTAGCTTTTTCTCTTAAATCTTCAGGAAATTCTTTAACGTTTGTATTAATTCCTATTCCTAAAATTGAAATTTGTCTTCTCTTGGAAATGAAATTTTGAATCATTACTCCGCCAATTTTCCTTCCTCTCAAGTAAATGTCATTTGGAAACTTAATAAAAGGTTTCTCTTTAACTTCTTCAAAAATTACTTTCGAAACTAAAAAAGGAACTAAATCTCTAATAATTTTTATTTTTTCAATTTCTGTTTTAGGTAAAACAAGAGAAAAATAGAGTCCTCCTTTTGGAGAATACCAAAAATTTCCTTTTCTGCCAATACCTTTGGTTTGTTCTTTTGCTAAAATTACAGTCCATTCTTTTTCTCCCTTTTTTATTAGTTCTTTTGCGGTTTTTTGAGTAGATTCTACTCTTTCAAATTTTAAAATTTTCATTCTAAAATTAATAAAACTTCGTCCTTTTTCACTGTTTGCCCTTTTTTAACAAAAATTTTTTTAACTCTTCCTTCTTTATCCGCTAAAATCTCATTTTCCATTTTCATTGCAGAAAGTAAAAAGAGTTTTTGACCCTCTTTCACTCTTTCTCCTTCTTTAACAAATATTTCTGAAATTTCTCCTGAAATTGGAGCTAAAATTTCCTCTCTCGAAAAATGCTTCTTGGGAATTTTAATTCTCGGATGGGAAATCTTTCTTTCTTCTTTTTCACCAAACAAAAATTCCTTTTCGTTAACTTTTATTTTTGTTTCCTCTCCTACTTGTAAAATTTCAATATCAAATTCTTTTTGGCCAATTTTTATCTTAAATTTCATTCTTCAAAAAATTTCAACCTCTCTGAAAATTGCCAAAGAGAGGGTTTTCTTTCTTGAAGAGTTTCTTTTTGGAAAAATTTGTATATTTGATAAACAAGTTCAGCTACTTCTTTTTCAGAAATTTCTACCTTTTCTGGAATTTTTATTTTAGGAAGTTTTAACATTTTGATCTTTTCTAAAATTCCGCTTCTTTCAATAAAATCTGTCCAGAAATCTCCTTCTAGAAATCTCTTATCTTCCAAAAGTGCTTTGAAAAAGGAAATGTTTGTCTTTACCCCTTCTATAACAATCTCTTCTAACGCTCTTTTTAATCTCGAAATCGCTTCCTTTCTGTCTTTTCCAAAACCAATTAATTTTACCAAGAGTGGATCAAAATAAGGAAAAATTTCTTGGCCATCATGTAAGAAAGTATGGACAAAAATTCCTTGTCCACCTGGAGGTAAAAATTTTCTTATGGTGCCAGTAGAAGGTCTAAAGTTTGAAAGAGGATCTTCAGCATTAATTCTAGCTTCAATAGCCCAACCTTGGAAGGAAATGTCACTTTGAGAAATTTTTATTTTTTCTCCTTGTGAAATTCTAATTTGTAATTCAACCAAATCAATACCACAAATAGCTTCAGTGACTGGGTGTTCAACCTGAATTCTGGGGTTAACTTCCATAAAATAAAAATTTTCATTTTCATCCATCAAAAATTCGATTGTCCCTATTGTCTGATATTTCAATTCTTTGGCTAATTTCAAAGCGTAATTTATTATTTTTTTCCTTTGTTTTTCATTCAAAGAAGGAGAAGGGGCTTCTTCTAAAAGTTTTTGAAACCTTCTTTGAATGGTGCATTCTCTCTCTTTCAAATGCAAAAATTTTTCTCCATCCCCTACTATCTGAACTTCAATATGCTTTGCTTTCGGCAAACACTTTTCAAGAAAAAACTCAGTATCCCCAAAAGCCCTTGACATCTGCCTTTTAATTCCCAAAGCTATGGTAAAAATTTCGCCGATAGTAATTTCCCCATTAATGGCCCTAATCCCAATTCCACCTCCTCCCCTCCTTGCTTTTAAAACAAAAGGGTAACCAATTTTGAAAATCCATTTTTTCAAATCCTTTAAAGATTTAATGGAACTATCTGACATTGGCAAAATTGGAATTTTGAGTTTCCTTGCTAATTTTTTAGCCTCAATTTTATCTTCCAGTTTTTTTAAAGTTGAATAATGAGGACCGATGAACTTTATTTTATTTTTTTCGCAAAGCTTCGCAAAAAGCCAATTTTCAGCCAAAAATCCATAACCTGGATGAATTCCATCAACTTTAGCTTTCTTTGCAATTTCTAGAATTCTTTTGACGTCTAAATATCCTTGAGCTCCCTCTCTCTCTAGATAATAAAATTCATCAGAAATTGAGGTTTCAATAAAATTTGATTCTTGTCCCTTCTGAGGACATAAAGTTACCGTTTTTATTCCCATTTCCTTACAAGTCCTGATGATTCTCAAGGCAATTTCTCCTCTGTTGGCAATTAAAATTTTTTTAATCTTCATATTTTTTGATAGAGATTTTTAATTTCTTCTATAACTTCATTGGCAATCCTTTGCGAAATCTTTTTAAATTCTTCAAAATTTGAATCTAAATTTTTTGCTTTTTTTATTTCTTCTTCAAATATCATTGGCTTTCCTACATTTATCTTAATGATTTTTTTAATTTTGGGAAAAACTTTTCCAGGGGGTAAAAGCAAAAAGCTTCCTTTGACCGCCACTGGTAAAATGGGAAGAGAGGTTAACAAGTGTAATTTTCCCACTCCAGATTTTGCTTTTTGAATTTTTCCTTCTCCCAATCTCGTTCTCGTTCCTTCAGGATAAATTATCAAAATATCGCCTTTTTTTAAAACATCAACTGCCTTTTTTATTACTTTTCTTTTAGATTCAGGACTTCTTCTATCCAATGGAATAACACCTGCTAAAAAATAAATTAAATCTCTAAAAAATTTAGTTAAAATTCTCTCATTGTATCTGTCAACCTGTCCTATCATTCGAAAACTTCTAGGAACAGCAACGTAGGCAGTAAAAATTTGATCTAAATGGCTTTGATGGTTAGCAGCTAAAATAAAATTTGTTTTGGGTCTGTTCTCTAAACCTTTTACCTTTTTTATGAAAATTAAATCAACGATTGGTTTTAAAAAAATATAACAAAACCAACTTAAAATTTTATTCATGAATTTTAGAGGTTTTTTAATTCTTTGACAATTTCTTCGATAATCTCTTTGGAGGATTTAATTTCAGAAATTGAACCTGCACAAAGCCCTGCTAAAAGAGGAATTTCTTCAACGTTATCTCCTCTCAATCCTCCAGCAATCATTTCAGCTTTTATTTCTTCTGGAAAGGCTCCTCTTTCTTCTAATTTTTTCATTCTTTCTGACCATTTGTTTTTGATTACTCTAATTGGATGACCAGTAAATCTCAAGACAACTTCAATATCGTCTGCAGTGGCTTCAATTATTTTCCTTTTGTAATTCTCAGAAATTTTACATTCTTTTGAAACCAAAAATCTTGTTCCCATTTGAACAGCATCTGCCCCTAACAAAAAAGCAGCTTTTGCAGTTTTTCCATCGTAAATTCCCCCTGCTGCAATTAAAGGAATTTTTTTTAATAATTTTTTTGCTTGAGGAATTAAACAAAAGGTTGAATTTTTTCCAATGTGTCCTCCACCCTCTAATCCCTCAACGACTACAGCATCAGCTCCGTTATCCTCCATTTTTTTTGCCAATCTTGGTGAAGGAACGACTGGAATAACTTTAATTTTTGCTGCTTGAAGATAGGGAAATAAAGGTAGAGGGTTTCCTCCTCCTGTAAAAACAATCTCTACTTTCTCTTTCATCAAAACTCTTACAATTTCTTCAATCTTTGGATGACGCATAAAAATGTTGACTCCAAAAGGATTTTTTGTCTTTTCTCTTGTCAATTTAATTTCTTTTTCTAACCAAGAAGGGGGCATCAAACCAGCTCCTATTACCCCTAAACCTCCAGCATTAGATACTGCTGAAACCAAATTTGACTCTGAAATTGAAGCCATTCCTCCTTGAATTATGGGATATTTAATTTTCAAAAGTTGACAAACTTTGTTTTTTTCAAACTCCATATTTTTTTGAGAATTTTTCTTTTTTAATTACAGCTACCGAGAACCTAGTCTCTACTTTTAAATCTTCTTTAACAAAAGCCTGTCCTTTAACTCTAGCAATTTTTGTACCATTGGTAGGATAAACTCCTAAAATTTCAGCTTTCAAATCAATTCTTTCTCCTGGAAAAATTGGTTTTAAAAACTGAACCGATCTTACATTATAGGCTAAAAAATGATAATCTTTGTGATCTTTGCCAATTTTTTTTCTTAGTAAAATCGTTGAAAGTTGAGCCAAAGCTTCAACCACTAAAACTCCGGGCATGATTTTAAAATCTACAAAGTGTCCTTTGAAATAATAATCATCTTTTGAAGTCTGATAGAAACCCAAAATTGTATCTTTTTCCATTTTTTCAACTCCGTCAACAAATAAAAAGGGTTCCTCATAAGGAATAATTTTTTTAATTTCCTCTTTGTTTAAAATCATGAAATTAAATGCTCAATCCTCCATCGATATTGATGATAGCACCGGTAATAAAAGAAGCATTATCTGAGGCTAAAAAATAAACCAAATTTGCCACCTCCTCTGGTTTTCCGAACCTTCCCAAAGCAGTTAATTTTTTCACCATTATCTTAATTTCTTCTGGAACAGATTCTACCATTTTAGTTTCGATGAAACCTGGTGCGATAGCATTTACTCTCACTCCAAACCTCCCAACCTCTTTTGCCAAACTTTTCGTAAACCCAATGATACCTGCTTTTGCTGCAGCATAATTTGTTTGCCCAAAATTTCCTCTCTGTCCGACAACAGAAGAAATCGAAATTATATTTCCTTGATTAGCAATGATCAAAGGTAAGGCAGCCTTTGTACAATTAAAAACCCCTGTCAAATCTACGTCAATTACATCTTGCCATTCTTTTGGAGTCATTTTAGCTAAAGTTCTATCTTTGATAATCCCTGCATTATTTACCAGAACATCCAATCTCTGAAAATCTTTTTCTATCTCTTTTATCATCTTTTCCACTTCTTCGTATTTTGTAACATCAGCTAAATAATATTTAGCTTCAGTTCCCAATTTCTCAATCTCTTCTTTTGTTTTTTTTAAATTCTCTTCTTGAAAAGAAATATCGTTGAGAGCAATTTTGGAACCTTCTTTGGCAAATTTCAAAGCAATTGCTTTTCCAATGCCTTGAGCTGATCCTGTAATTAAAACAACTTTATCTTTCATAGATTTTTAATTTCTATTTTTGACCTTTAAAACTTTCCAAAAAAATGGCAAAGTAACTCCTGCTAAAAATATTTTAATTAAATCTCCAATCACAAAAGGGAAAAATCCTACTTTTAAAACTTTATCAAATCCAACAAATCTTGCCAGCCATAAAAGTCCGGGGACATACAAAATAACGTTTCCAAGAAACATTGCTAAAACACAAGTTAGAATTTCTCTATCAAAACCTTTCTCAGATAAAAATCCTATCAAAAAAGAACAAAATAAAAACCCAACAATGTACCCAAAAGTTGGGCTGAAAATATAAGAAATTCCTCCTCCTCTTGAAAACCAAGGAATGCCAGCTAGGCCCATTAAAAGATAAATTAGTTGGGATAAAAATCCTTTCTTTGCACCCAACAGACTTCCAGATAGCAAAACAGCAAAAGTTTGCATTGTTATGGGAACCAAACCAATTTCAATTTTTAATTGAGAGCAAACCCCGGTTAAAATTGAAAAAGAAAAAATTAAAATAATTTCTTTTATTAAATTTAAAACTTTATTTTCGAATTTGGGAAAAACAAGGTCAATTAAAGTAGGTAATTTTATTTTCTCCATATTCTAATTTTCGATAAATAAAGGCTGTAGCAATTTCTGTTGTTGGAATTGCCCAGAAAAGACCAATAAAGAAGCAAATTAAACCCAAAATACCAATTAAACCACAGAGAAGATAGAACAAAAACAAATTCCAAAAATTTCCCCTTGTAATTTGCCAGCTCTCTTTCAAAGATTCTCCAATCTTTAAATTTTTGTCAATGATAAAATATCTGAAAAATGATAATCTCACTCCGAGAAAAATTCCGGGAATGACAAAACAAAGTAAACCCAAAACAACAATTAAATTATAAAGAAGCGTTGCAAAAAAATAAGAAAAGAAAAGGCGATATTGAGAAAATAAATCAGAAAATTTACTAGGGATATTAACTGAAAAGTTAAGCCAGATTTTAATCAAGCCCATTTCTAAAATGGTTGTTACAAAAAAGAAAAAAGCATTTGTTAAAAGATAGAGAGATGGACTTTTCTTTTTTGCTATATCTTCAATATAAGTTGATGAAATTGAAATTGAAAATAAAATCAAAAGCAAAATCGCAAAAAACTTTATATTTTTTTTGGTTGTTTTCCAACCAAATGAAATTGCTTCTTTTTTTGAAAATTTCATATTTTTACTTCTTCAATTTCCCTCCCCAAAACTGAAATTTCTTCTATTTTAACATCTGTTAAAATTTCTGGTAACTTTGACTTTGTAATCTCAATGAAAAGACGGTCTAAATTCTGAGGAGAAAAGGAAGCAAAAACCAAATTTAACCTCAGAACAAATTTTCTCTCATCTTGAACCTCTTTAGCTTCAGCAATTGTCAAAAATTCTGGAATCTCTTTTTTTAGTTTTTCAAAAATTTCTTTTTCAGAAACTAAATATTTTTGAGCCAAAAAATTCTCTTTTTTTAACAAAACAAAAATGTTTTCTGTAGCCTGAGCCTTTCCCATCTTTAAAATTGGCAAATTTAAAATTAAATCTGTTTCAAAAACTTCTTTTGAGATTTCAAGGTCTCCTCTTTTGACAAATTTTGCTTCAGCCAAATTTAAAGGTAAAACTTTAAAATTTTGGCAAACTTTCAAAAGTTTTGATTTTTGGGCTTTAGCTGAAATATCAATTTCGTCAAAACTTTGGGAGGCAACTTTTATATTTTCTGGTTTGGCTCCAGATTCTAACAAAAATTTCAAAACATTTTCTAAAAATTGAGGGGAAGTATTCTCTCTGAAATAAGGATGGGAAGCTGAAATTAAAGTAGGTAAAATCAAAATTTTTGAATTTTGAGAGATTTTTATCCCTCCTAGAAATTCAACAACTCTTTCTATAGCTTCTAGAAAATCGTATTTTACTTTCCAAATGGCTACTGTTTTTTTATCCTTTGTTGCTTGAAAGGAAATTTCCTCCCCTATTTTATATTCTTTGAATGACTTTTGGATCCATTTGTTACCTTCTTCATCTTCTAAAACTAAAATAAAATAGGGAACTTTTGGATGAAAAAGGGAGGGAATTTGAACTTTGGCTATATCTATCACTTTTGCTTTTCTCGATCTTATTCTTTCCAACGGAGAAAAGCAAAGGGGGCATTTTTCGATATTGTGTTGCCAAATTTTTTTGCAGTTTTTACATTCAAAAAACATAGTTATAATCTATATATACCATGAAAACTCTTATTTTGCCAGAAAATCTGAAACCAAAATTGAGAAAGGTCTGGGGAAAAGCAATTTTTGGAAAGAAAAATGAAATTAAGGAAAAATTTAAAAAAATTCTCAAAAGAAAAAAATTTAAAAAAATTGTTGCTGTTGGAGATTACTGCTCAAGGTTTTTGCCAGCTGATGTGAAAATTTTTGATGGGAAAATAAGGAGAAAAAAAATTAAAAGTATTTTGAGTTTCTCTCTCAAATTAAAAAATCCTCCAGGCACAATCCAAAAAGAATCTTGGGAAATTTTAAAAGAAGCAATAAGAGAAAATAAAAATGTTTTTGTTGAAGGAGAGGAGGATCTTTTAGTTATTCCTTCAGTTTTACTTTCTCCCCCAAAAACAGCTGTTATTTACGGTTTTCCTAAAAAAGGAATTTGTTTAATTGAAGTTAATCAAAAAATGAAAAACAAAATTAAAAAATTGCTCAAACTTTTTTCAAAATGTGAACGGTAACAGAACCTCCGGCTCCTCCAATATTATGGCAAAGCCCGATTTTAGGAAAAGGTTTCACTTGGCGATCTTTACATTTTCCTCTCATTTGCTTTACTACTTCATAAATTTGAGCTAAACCTGTAGGCGAAATTGGATGCCCTTTGGCTTTCAATCCTCCTGATGTATTCACTGGCAATTTTCCATCTAAATTGACAATTCCCTTTCTGATTAATTCTGCTCCTTTTCCTCTTTCAGCAAAACCCAAATCTTCATAAGAAATCAATTCAACTGAAGTAAAAGCATCGTGAATTTCTGCGATTTCAATCTCTTTTGGCTTTATTTTTGCCATTTCAAAAGCTCTTTTGGCAGCAATTTCCGTTGCTTTAAAGTGCCAGGGTTCTTCTCTTAAAAAAGTCAAAAGATAATCTGTAGCAAAACCCGAACCTATAACCTGAATGTCGGTTTTTTCCCTGCTTAAAATTACTGCTGCCCCTCCATTTACAGAAAGAGAGCAATCATAAATTGTAAAATCACCTGCGATTTTAGGGGCAGATTTTATTCTTTCTAGAGGAATTGGTCTTTTGTAAAAATAGGCTTTTTCGTTTAAGGTAGCGTTCTGATGATTTTTAAAAGCTATCAATTCTAAATCTTCGTGAGAACCCTTGTATTTTCTTTTGTATTGTTGCCAAATTAAAGCGTTTTGGGTAGGAAAATTTAACCCTTCTGTTTGTTCAATTTCTCTTTCGATTGCTGAAGCTATCCAGTGAGTCGTCACTTCAGTTTTGTTAGTCACTAATTTTTCTCCTGCTAAAACTAAGATATTTTCAAATTCTCTCAATAATCTCAAAGCCACCCAAAAAGCAACTCCTCCTCCTGCGCAAACTGCAGGAACGTTGATTATAGGGACACGAGTTTTAAAAAGGTCAGATAATAAAGAAGTCTTATGGGTTTGATGCTCTGCTTTCCCTTCTGCTGATTCGATTCCAGTAAAAACAATACAATCTATCTGAGAAATTTTCATTGAACAATCTTCTAAAGCTTCCATGGCAGCTTCAAAGGCAAACTTCCACCAGGGTTTTTGAGAATAATCAAATTTTGTCATTCCTACTCCTTTGATAAACATAATTTTGCTCTTTCTAAAATTTTTTTGTTTGTAGGGGTTTCAATTTTTAATTCTCTTCCCAATTTTACAACAGCTCCATTGTAATAATCAATTTCAGTCAAATCCTTTGGTTTTCCTTCTCTACCTTTTTCGATTTTTAAACCTAAAATTTTTCTAAAGGAAAGCAAAAATAAAATTGGGAGTGAAAAAAACAGAGAAAAAAATTTTACAGGATATCCTCTAAAATTCAAAAACTTTCCCTTAGCTTTTTTGATTACCTTAATGTATTCCTTCAAAGCTAAAATTTCTTCTTCAAAAACTTCTTTCTTTGAAAAACCTTCAAAAAGAGAAAGATTTCTAGAAGCAGAAGCCATTCCGATTAAATTCAAGAAAAGTTTTGAATACTCCATGTTTTTTACATCCTTTTCAGGAATTAATTCAATTTCGAAATTGGCTCCTTTCAAAATTTTAAAAATTTCTTTGAGATCTCCTTTGCCAGAAAATTTTGCTATTGCTAATTTAATCGGCAAAGAATAAGTAATATAAATTTTATCTCCTAAAGTCTTTTTGTCGACTGGATTGAAGAGAGAAATTCTAATTATTTGAATTCTTTCAGCTTCTTTTCCAAAAATATTTTTTAAAACAGAAAGGGCTTCCTCTCCTGCTCCGATCCCGTTTTGGGAAAGTAAAAGAGAGGGAGGGTTCATTTTCAATTCTTTCATTTTCTGGTAGTAATATTTAATTGCAGGGCCTACTGGATTTTTAATTGCAAAGAACAAAAAATCAAAATCTATCCCTTTTGGAAATTCATCGCTTTTTATTAAATCTCCTTTAAAAATTTCTTCTTTTTCTCCTTTTTTAATAAAAACTTTTCTATTCTTTATTAACTCAACATCTTTTTCCTTTCCGATTCCAAAAACCTGAGATGATTTTTTCAGCTCAGAATAAAACATCGTTCCCGTTCTTCCTCCAATACCAATTATTCCAATTTTCTTCATTTTAGAATTTAAAAGGGGTCTTAAATTCTTCTTTTTTGATTAATCTTTTTATATTATTTCTCAATGCAAAATTTAACAAAAGAGCTTCTAAAATTCCAAAAACAAAATATTCAAAAGGGAAAAGGCCGATTTTCTGCCAAAAGAACAAAAACCCTGCCACTATCCAAGGAAAAATTAAATTTGTCAAACCTGTCATCCTTGTTAAAGTAAAAATTAAAAGCCAAAGAGTAAAAAGTAAAAAGAATGATTTAAGACCAATTAAAGAAATTAAGGCTCCAAAAAAAGTGGTAGCTCCTCTTCCTCCAAATTTAAATTTAAAAAAAATCGGAAAATCGTGACCTAGAGTGGGCAAAATAGAAATAAAAATTATCTGCCAGTTATTTGAAAGGAAACTTTTTGCCAAAAAAGAAGGTACAAATCCCTTCAAAATATCTAAAATCCCACCCAAAATCCCATATCTCCATCCCAAAGCTCTTGCTAAATTCGTTTCAGTAATTGACTTTGAACCTAATTTTCTTACATCAACTCCTTTTAATTTCCCAATTAAAAAAGCAAAGGGAATTGATCCAGAAAGATAAGCTAAAATTGTCAAAATAATAAATTTAAACATGACAGCAAGCTGCAATTAAACTTCCAGGGCCAGAAATACTACCGACTATTGGAGGAACTAACGATAAAAACAAAACTTTGGCATTTAATTCTTTTTCAACCTTTTCTTTTAATTTCAAACTCAAATCAACATTATCAGTAAAATTTATTCCAACTTCGATTTCTCCTTTTTTTGCTTGATGTTTTAACTGATTAAAAATTGCTTCGAATTCGTCTTCAGTCCAAAAATTAAAACCTGAAAATCCAACAGTACCATCTTTTCTTATTCCAAAATAAGGAAAAATTCCAAAACTTTTTAAAGTTTTAAAAGCCAAAGCTAACTTTGAATTAATTCTTCCTGATTTTTCTGCCCAAAAAGTCGTTTTTAAAAAACCAAAAAGTTTAATTTTCAATCTTATTTTTTCTAAAATCTTTAAAATCTCTCCAATTTCCTTTCCCTCTTTGATTAATTCTGCAGCTTTTAAAACCAAAATTCCCTGGCCTGCTACTGCTTGTTTGGAATCAAAGAGATAAATTCTTTCGGGCTCTTCAAAAAGTTCTTTGGCTTGGAAGGCAGAATTAAAACAAGCAGATAACTTTGAAGAGATTGAAATTACCAAGACCTTTTCACAATCTTTTAAAACTTCCCTATAAACTTTTAGATAATCTCCGGGTGGAGGAGCAGAAGTTTTAGGAACTGCCTTTGTTTCTTGAATCAGTTGATATATATTTTTTTCAGGAAATTTTTCTAATTCTGGGAAAAAAATTTTAGTTTTAACAGTCTTTATGCCTAAATCTTTTATTAGCTTTGGAGGTAAAGAACAAACATCTTCAGTAATAATCTTTATTTTTGGCATTTTATTTACCAAATCTTCTTTCTCTTTTTAAAAAGTTTTTGATCGCTCTCTCAAATTTTTCTGGTCCAAAATCTGGAAAATAAGTTTTCGTAAAATAAAATTGAGAATAAGCTGTGTGCCACATCATAAAACCAGCTGAATTATGAGGATCTCCTTCGCATCCTGTTCTAATTACCAAGTCTACGGGAGGCAATTTCCCCGTCCATAGATTTTTTAACAAAATTTTTTCGCTTATTTTCTCTATTTTCTTTTTAGAGATTTTTTTAATAGCTTCTAACATTTCATCTGTTCCATTGTAAGCTAAAAGAAAGGTTAAAAAATAATTGTTATGCTTTTTTGTTTTTTTAATTAATGTAACGATTATTTGTTTTAATTTTTTAGGAAAGAAATTTCTCCATTTTCCAAAAACGTTTATTTTGACTTTCTCTTTGAAAATTCTTTTTTCTTTCGAAAGTTTTTGAAAATATTTCTGATATAGAAAAAACAATACTTCAACCTCTTTTTTAGGTCTTTTCAAAACATTATCTAGAGAGCTTCCCCAAAAAGTAAAATAAGGAATCTTTAGTTCCCAAGCTTTCTTTAAAATCTTTTCTAAAGTTTTTGCTCCTTCAATGTGTCCTTGCCAAGGCAAAAGCCCTCTTTTTCTTGCCCATCTCCTATTTCCATCTGGAATTAAAGCTACATGATTAATCATATTGCCAAGCTAAAGCTACAGTTCCAGGACCTGCTAAACCTCCAAGAATGTTTCCTATCAAGTTAATAAAGCAAATTTCACAATTTTTAATTTTTTCTATCATCTTAGCTAATTTCTCAGCTTCCCTTTCATTATCAGCATGGGTAATGGCGACCTTTATTTTAGGTTTTTCTTTCAACCTCTCGATTTTATTTTCAAATTCTTTAAAGAGAGTTGTGGCAATATCTTTTACTCCTCTTTTTATCCCAAGAAATTTTATTTTTCCCTTTTTCGTTCCTAGTAAAGGTCTAATTCCTATTTTTTGAAATCTTTTCAAAAGGTTAGCCAGAAAATGAGAAATTCTTCCTGAAGATTCTAACCACTTTGGATCTTTGAGCATAAAAATTAATTGGGTTTTAAAGACAGCGCTCTTTAAACTTTCTAAAATCTCTCTAATCTTTAATCCTTTTTTAATTAACTCTGCAGCTTTCAAAATTATCAATCCTTCTCCGCTACTTCCTGAAAGAGAATCTACAACATAAATTTTTTCTTTATCTTTCAAAAAATTTTTAGCTTGAAGAGCTGAATTAAAAGTACCAGAATGTTTTGAAGTAATGGTAATGCAAATTACTCTTTCAAATTTTTCTAATTTTTCTTTAAAAACCTTCAAAAAATCGCCAGGTGAAGGTTGAGAGGTTTTTATAAAAGAACTTAATCCCTTCTTTTCTGCTTCTCTAATCTTTTGATAAATGTTGCCTTTCAATTCTTTCATTTCTCCCAGATCAACTCTAAAAGGAACAATTGAAATTTGATATTTTTCAATTAAATCTTTTGGTAAATCCCCTCCTTCATCTGCTACTAAACCAATTTTTTGCATATTAGTATTTTAAACTTTATGCCAGGCACAAAGCAAAGTACCCGGGCCCAAATGAATTCCAATTATCGGATCTATCAAATTTAAAAAGGAAACTTCTGCCTCTTTTATCTGCTCTTTTATCATTTGTTTTAGTTTTTGAGCACTCTTTAAGTCATCACCATGGGCAATCGCTACCTTAATTTCTTTTCCTCTTGTCTGCTTTTTTAATTCCTTAAAGAGAGCAAGCGGTATATCTCTTGCTCTCATCTTTAGCGAAACAGCTTTTATCACTCCATTTTTTAAACCTATTAACGGTTTCATTCCAATCTTTTGCATTTTTGAGATTAATACAGCCAAAGAATGAGAAATTCTTCCTCCAGCTTCCAACCATTTTGGGCTTTGAACCATTCCAAAAATATGAACTTCAGGTAAAAAATTTTTCAACTCTTTTAAAATCTCTCCAATTTCCTTTCCCTCTTTAATTAATTCTGCAGCTTTAATATCAAAAAGGCCTTCTCCTGCTGTTACGTTTAAAGAATCGAAAACAAAAATTCTATTTTGTTTTTTTTCGTCAAACATTGCCCTAGCTTGGAAAGCAGAATTAAATCCTCCAGAAAGTTTTGAAGATAAAGTAATACAAAGAATGTTTTCGCTTCTTTCTAATTCTTTTTCAAAAATTTTTTTAAAAACAAAGGAGGAAGGTTGGGAAGTTTTGGGGAAAGTATCAATTTTTCTCTTTTCTGCCTCCCTCATTTTCTGAAAAATATTTTCTCCTGGCAAATCCTTACCTTCTTTCCAATAAATAACATAAGGAACGATTGTCATTTCGTATTTTTCGACAATCTCTTTTGGCAAAGAAGCGGTTTCTCCTACAATTAAACTAATTTTTTTCATCATTTTTAATTCATTCAATTGGTTGCCAACCCAAAATCAAAGTCCCAGGACCTGTAACTGCGCAAATCAATAATGGAGCTTCAGAAATAAAAGAAACTTCGACTCCAATTTTCTTTAACAAATTTTTTAATTTTTTTGCCCCTTCTAAATTATCGGCGTGATTAATCACTACTCTTATTTTTTTTCGCTTTCTTATCTTTTTACTCTCTTTTGCAATTTTTTTAAAAATTGCTTCTGCTTCATCTTTTGCCAAGACTATTCCCCCTTTTTGTAAAACCCCTCCTTTAAATTTTATTAGAGGATGAACTCCTAATCTTTTAAATCTTCTAATCCAATTAGCTTGAGATTTAGTTATTCTCCCTAAAAACTCAACACCTTTTGGATCAGCAAAAATTACATATAATTGAGTCTTTGGGATTAATCTCTTTAATTCTTCGATTATTTCTTGAATCTCCCTTTGCTCTTGAATCATTTCAATTGCTTTCAAAACAAAAAGAGCTTGTCCTGCTGCTCCATTTAGAGAGTCAAAAACGAAAACTCTTTTTCTTTCTTCCTTTGACAACATCTCTCTACCCTGGATAGCAGAATTGTAACAACCTGAAATCTTTGAACTTACACAGATTGTCAAAACTTTCTCAAATTTTTGAAGTTGTTTTTTGAAAACATCAAAATAAGCTTTGGGAGAGGGTTGAGATGTTTTTGGTCTAGTTTCAATTCCTATTTCATAAGCTTTTTTCATTTTTCGGAAAATGTTTTCTCCTTCAATTTTCTCTAAATCTTTCCATTCAAAAATTGCTTCTACAATTTCAATTTGATATCTCTCTATAATTTTTTGAGATAAAGAAGCTATATTTTCTGTAACAATTCCAATTGAAACTTTTCTTAAAGAAGGCTCTCCAGCTACTTCTTTTGCCATATCTTGGATTCTTAAATTTTTAATTTTCCCAATTTTTCTCATTACATTTCTCACTTCATCTGGATAATCAGTGTGAATGTGAATTTTCATTTTGTTTCCAACTTCTACAATGTCTAAACAGTTGCCGAGTTTTTCCAGTTCTTCTCTTGCTTTTTCTCCATTTTTGGGATTTAAGATTAAAGCAACTACTTCATACCTGTTCCTCAAAACTTGAATAAATCTCTTGACTTTTTCTGAAGGTATCTCCTTTTCACTTTTTGCTTTTGCAAATTGTGGTTGAAGAGCTTCAAGATAACTTTCCAAAATTATCAAAAAACCTAAAGCTCCAGCATCGACAACGTTTGCTTTTCTTAAAACTTCCATTTTCTCTCTAGTTGCTAAAACTGCATCTTTTGCTTTTTCTATTACCTTTTTGAAAATTTCAACAATGTCTCTTTCTTTTTCTGCTTCTTTTTTGAAAACCTTTGCAGTAACATCTATTACATCCAAAATAGTACCTCTTTTGGGATTAATCATTGATTTCCATGCTTTTTTCCTTCCTTCTTCAAAAGCCTCTGCCAATTTTTTTGCATCAACAGGATTTTTGTTCAATTTTGGTAAAAAACCACTCAAAAACCCAGTGTAAATAACACCAGCATTTCCTTGAGCAGAAATTAAAGCTTCTTCTAAAATCGTTTCTGAAATTTCTTGTAAATCTTTAAATTCTTTATCCTCGATTGCTTTTTTTATTCCTTCTAAAGTCTTTGCTAAATTGGTTCCTGTGTCTTGATCTGGAACTGGAAAAACATTGATTTTATTTATTTCTTCTTTCTTTTTCTCAATCCTCTCATAGGATTTTAAAAACATTTCCTTTAAATTTTGATGAGAAAGTTGTTTCATTTTTTAAATTTCTCTTGGAGATCTTTTAAAATTTTAGCGGCAAAATCTTTCCCCCCCAATCCAAAGGCAATCCCTATAGAAAGAGAAATTATTGCCAAAAATGCAAAGAAGATTCCAGAAATTATCTGAGGAACAATTTTTAATTGATACAAAATTGCCAAAATAGTAATTGTCCAAATGAAAAGAGAAAAACTCCTTCCAACCAAAGGAGTATAAGATATTTTTTCTTTCTCTAAAGTGCCAATGAATATTTTTTTTGAAAAGTCGAGGAGATAAAGAGAGAGCAGGAATATCAAAATAGAAATGAAAATGTTAGGAAAATAGTTAACAATGGAAAGGAAAAAATTGCTTACTCTTTCAAGCTTTAAAGCATCAAAAAAGGCCATCAAGGTTAAAATGATAAAAAACCATTTGACAATCTGAGCCAAAAAGTTTTCTACCTTAACTTCCCCAACAAATCTTTCCATAACTTCCTCAAACCCTGTCCTTTTTAAAATAGTTCTAAATCGAATTTTTTCTAAAAATTTTAATGCTAAATTTTCGAAAAATTTCGCTATTAAAACTCCACCTAGCAAAATTGAACTTCCGATTAAAAGAGGGTAAGAAAATTGTTCAACAAATTTTTCTAAAATCATTTTTTGATTTTACCATTTAGCAGAATGTAACTTCAACTCATAACCTAAACGATTGACAATAATATGTAAAAAGAAAGTCACAATAAATAAAAAAATCCAGACAGAAATTTCAATTTTAAAAACAGGGCCTAGCAATATAGCACATCCTATCACATAATTTGTCTGGTCAAAAGGCAAAAAGGGGGCTCCTTCTTTTAAACCAATTCTTCTCTTAATAAAAGAAAAAGATAAATCCCCGAGAATTTGACCGAAAGAAATTAAAAAAGCAAACAAAAAAATATTAATTTGAGAATAATTTAAAATCGAAATTTTTTTGAAAAAATCAAATTTAAACAAAAATTTCTGAGCCGAAGCTGTAAAAAAACCTACTAAAAATCCAAAAATTGTTCCCCTCCAAGTTTTATGAGTCCCAAAAATTGGCTTTCCCAAAAATTTTTTATTAAAATCTACTGGCTTTCCTAAAAATTCTAAAGATTTCACTTTTTTAATTAAAGGAGGAGTCATGTTCGCAAAATAGGCTGGTAAGAAAAAATAAAGACAAGAAATTGCAAATAAAAAATTCATAATTTAAAATTCAAAAATGAAATGCGATTTTCACGTTCACACCCAATTTTCTTTTGATAGTTTAGCAAAAATAGAAAAAATCTTAAAGAAAGCCAAGGAAAAAGGAATAGATTGCATTGCGATTACAGACCACAATGAAATTGAAGGAGCAAAAAAGGCTCTTGAAATTTCAAAAGATTTTGGAATTTTGGTAATTCCTGGAATTGAAGTTAAATCAAAAAAAGGAGACATCATTGGTTTGAATATTAAAGAAAAAATAGAACCTAAACTCACAGCAAAAGAAACAATAAAAAGAATTAAAGAAAAGGGGGGATTTGTAATTTTACCCCATCCTTTTGCTTTCTGGGAGAATTTTAAAGGGAATTTGAATGAAATAATAAATGAAATTGACGCAATTGAAATTTATAATGCCTCAGTTATCGGAAAAGGAAATGAAAAAGCAGAAAATTTTGTCAAAAAATACAATCTACCTTTTGTTGCAGGATCTGATGCTCATTTTCCAGAGTTTGTGGGAAAGGCTTTTGTAGAAATTGAAGGTGAAAATCTCACAATCGAAGAAATTTTTGAGAAAATCAAAAACAAAGAAATAAAAATAAAAAAGGAGAAAATAAGTTTTTTTGAAAAAGTTTTAGCCCATATTAAGAGAAATTTGGCAAAGATCATAAATTATGTTGGGCGAAAATAGAGAAAAATTTAAAAAACTGGAGGTATTTTTAGGAAGAGTTTTTTCAAAGATTCCTTTTTCTCCAAATCAATATACTTTTTTAGCCTTTATTTTTTCAATCATTTATTTTCTCTTTTTAATCAAGAAAAATTTTATTTTTGCTTTAATTTTCTTTTTTTTGAGTTCAGTTTTAGATTTAATAGATGGAGCAGTCGCAAGATTTAAAAAAGAGGAAACAAAAAAGGGAGCTTTCTTGGACACAATTTTTGATAGATACGTTGAGGGAATTTTTCTTTTTGGCTTTTTGTTTTTACCTTTAAAAAATTTTATTTTTGAAGCTAAAATTTGGATATTTTTAGCAATTTTTGGTTCTTTAATGACAACTTATGCAAAAGCTGCTGCCAAAGAAAAAAATTTAGTTGAAAAGGAATTAAAAAAAGGAATTTTGGGAAGGGGAGAAAGATTAATTTTGATTTTTTTTGCGATTTTTTTAGGAATCTTCAACCAAGATTTAATTATTTATCCTTTAGTGATTTTGGCAATCTTTTCGAATTTAACTGCAATTCAAAGAATTTATCTGGCTCTCAAATCTGAAACTGCGTTCTCAAAATGAAAAATTTTTGTTTTATCTCCTTCAATTAAAATAGAAATTACATCGATCTGCCATTTTGTATCAAAAGGAATTTTGTTTTTTAAAAGCCAAGATTCAGCAGCAAAAATTATCTTTTTCTTTTTTGAAAAATTCACTTTCTCTTCTGGGAAAATCTCAATTTTTGGATCTTTCAAGGTTTTCACTTCAACAAAACAAATTGTATCTTTCTTTTTAGCTACAATATCAATTTCTCCTCTTTGTAAATCTCCTGGAATCTGAAATTTGTAATTTTTATCTAAAATTTTGTACCCTTTCTTTTTTAAAAATTCTTCTGCAATCTTTTCTCCCAATTTTCCAATTTCTTTTTTCATTTTCTCTGTGGACCCGCTGGGAATTGAACCCAGAACTCGGCTGAGCGAGAGCCGCGGTATGCCGTTTACCTACGGGCCCATTAAAATTTT
>Ga0190361_1000073_pt1 | contig 40646 bp, 38 predicted proteins | sample 48721845_MG_FD_161273 | JGI IMG/M metagenome (GOLD analysis project Ga0190361, IMG submission 161273) | Hydrothermal vent microbial mat bacterial communities from Southern Trench, Guaymas Basin, Mexico - 4872-18-4-5_MG | ecosystem: Environmental > Aquatic > Marine > Hydrothermal vents >... | reverse complement strand
AATAGATGCAAAAATCGTCAAAATTACCTTCTCTCGAGAGCTAACCCGAGGAATAGAGTGGGAAGGGCTTTTTGATGTAGCAAGAAAGTACGGTCTTACTTATATCGGTTCCTACCCTTTTAGTTCTGTAAGTCATACCACTACAAGTAGTTGGCGTTCACGAAAGCAGGTGTGGGAAGATACCGGATACGTTGGTTCTTACCCTTTCAGTGGTACAGCTTTTAATTATTCTAATAGCGGTCCAGTAGTAGGAGTGGAAAAGCTTCATGTAGGAGTGATAGGAAAGCATGACGTTGATGCTTTATTTAAGTATCTTAACACTTTAGGGGAGACAAAAATTGTAGCTAATCCTAAACTAGCGGTAGTAAACAATCAGGAGGCACGCATTCACATTGGAGAAAAACAAGCCTATATTACAAATACCACTACTCAGACAGCAAGTACCACTACGGTAGCGGAAGAAGTCACCTTTGTAGATACGGGAATTCAGCTTGCTCTCACTCCAACCATAAATGAAGAGGGCTTTGTTACTATAAAGTTGAAGCCGGAAATAAGCAGTGTAGTTTCTTATTTAGTTACTGCCTCTAATAATAAGATTCCCATAATTACTACTTCCACTGCAGAAACAACAGTAATTGTAAAAAATGCCACCACCATTATTATTGGAGGCCTAAAAGAAGAGAAGGAAGAGAAAAGCTCTAAGGAAGTTCCTGTGTTAAGTAAGATTCCTATGATAGGAAGCCTTTTTTCCTCAAAAACTAAAGCAAAAATTCGCTCAGAACTTCTTATCTTGGTTACTCCCCATATAATTAAAGGGGATGAGCTTACTACTGGATATCAGAGGGATTTTGGGCATCGTCTGGATAAAGAGGATCAACCTTACGCTTCCTTCTCTCCCCAAAAAATAGAGTTTGAGTGCAAACCTTATCAATCTTACCCTCGCTTAGATGAAAAGGAGTCTTTTAAACTAAAGCCAGCAAGAGTTTCTTATGAAGAAGAACCCAAAGGTTGAGAAAGTTAGTCTAAATAAAATGCTTTTATCTTTGGTATTTTTTATTTCTTTTCTTTACTCTCCTTGCGTTTATGCCCAAGAGAAGAGCGTTTCTTTAGAGGAGGAGTATCGGAAACTAAAGGAGGCATATGAGCAGGTAGTTAAAGACAGAGATAATCTTTTATTTCAGGCAAAGAATCTCCTGAAGTATAAAAAGAAGGTTAGAGAGTTGGAGAAAGAGCTCGAAGATTTAGTTAAAGAGAAAGAGAAGTTTGATTTAGAGATTAAAAAAAGGGAGGGCTATATTAAAGAGCTTAAGAAGAAAATTAAGGAGCTTACTCAAGAAAATACTCAGCAGTTGGAGCAAATCGCGGCTTTAAAAAATTATATTGAAAAGATGGAGGTTGAATATAAAATAGTTAATGAGACAAGGAAGAAAATTAAAGAGTTAGAGGATGAAAAAAGAAGGCTAAAAGGTGAGATAAGGAAATTAACTGCTAAGATAAAGAAGCTAGAAGACGAAAAGATTGATTTAAAAGCGGAGGCTTTAGTATATAAGAGGCAGTTTTATGACATAAGGAGAAAGTATGAGGAGGCATTAGCTAAGAATAGAAGATTGGAAAAAAAATTAGCTGAGGTTCCTAAAAAGTTTGCTGAGATTGCTAGAGAAAATAAAGCCCTTATAAAAGAAACTGCGTTAATGCATTACAACCTAGGAGTCTTCTATACTCAACACAAAGAGTATAAGCGAGCAATTGCTGAATTTGAAAAAGCAATTGAACTTAATCCTGAAGACCCTTATGCTCATTTTAATCTTGGTTACATTTATGCTGAGTATCTTTTGAATCGTCCCAAGGCTATAGAACATTTCAGGCATTACCTCCGGTTGGCAGATAAGAACGATAAAGATGTTGATTGGGTAAAAAAATATATTCTCACCTGGCAGGCTTGGGAAGGAAAGACCCCTCTTAAGTGAAAGAAAGGAGGATTTATGAGAAGAAATATTTTTATTTTAATTAGTATTATACTTACTCTTTCTCTTATGGATAATATAGAGGCTTCCTCCGGAAGAGTTCCTAGGGAGGAGAAAGAAGGTGTTGGTTCTCCTCAAGTATTCAGAGAAGCTGCCCCTTCCAAAAAGGAAGCAGTTAGATCTCTTTCTAAAGAAAGGCAAAAGAAACTAGAGACAAAGCGTCTTCAGAAAGAGAAGGAGCTTTTACAAAAGAAGAAAAAAGCATTAAATAACACTGAGTGGGATATAGAAATTGTTCCTATAGGTAGAAAAGGTAGAAAGACCAAAGACACCTTAATCTTTAAAGATATGAAAGTTTTCTCTAAGAATCTAAAAAATAAAAGATTTTCCCCTACTAACTACTCCTTACATCTTAATCAAGATGGAACTTTAGTCTGGGAAACTATGCAGACAAATCAGGATGGAAAGATTGTGTTTTGGCGAGGAGAGATTACTCCAGATATGAGGTTTATGAGAGGGATAATTACTTTTCCTGATGAGGAGAAAAATAAAGATTTTAGTTTTAAGAGCACAGCTAAAAGGATTTTAGCTCCTTAAAATAACGAAGGAGGTGATTTATTTATACTGAATATTGGGGCCTAACCTGTAAACCATTTGAAAATATAGCTGATCCTAACTTTTTCTATTGTTCTTCCACTCATCGAGAGGCTTTAGCAAGGATGATTTATACGGTAAGAGAAAGAAAATTAGGATTTCTTCTATTGGGTAGCTATGGTTTAGGTAAGACTTTTTTGAGCAAAGCCTTAGAGAAAGAGTGCTCCGATAGTAACTATAAGTTTATTTCTATTTCCAATCCCCGTCTTACTTCTTTAGAGCTAGTTAAGGAAATTACCTATCAGTTAGGAACAGTTTCGGTAGATCAAAGTTGGACTAAGGTTGACTATCTTCATAAGATAAAAGAGACTTTAGAGAAAAATTACCAGGAAGGTTTCCATACTGTCATTATAATAGATGAAATGCAAAGTATTGAAAGTAACGAAGTACTTGAAGAAATAAGGCTACTTTTCAATTTGCAGAAAGAGGTTATCTTTTTTACTTTAATTCTTTTAGCTCAGCCATCTTTTAAAGAAAATTTAGAGAAGTTTCCTCACTTTAAACAAAGGATACCTATAAGGTATGAACTATCTCCCTTGGATGAAGGAGAAACAAAAAAGTATATAGAGTTTCGCTTAAAAAAAGCAGGTGCAGCTAAAGAGATTTTCTCTTCCAAGGCATGTAAGCAGATTTATGCTTTAAGTAAAGGTGTTCCTCGCTTGATAAATAATATTTGTGACTTAGCTCTTTTAGCAGGGTATTTAGATAGTTTGGAAGTAATCAGAGAAGATACTATCCTTCAAGTAGCTCAGGATCTGGGGGAGACACCAAATGATTGATTTTTCAAAAATTTTTGGAAACGGTAAAGATAAAGAGAAATCCGCATCCCCCATTCATTTTGCTAAGGAACCACCCAAAGAGAAACCGCCTTATAAGGAAGAAGCAAAGAAAATTTCCGAGAAAGAAAAAATGTTAGATGGTATAGATGTGAAGCTTCTATATAAGGAATCTCTTGTCTTAGCAGATAAAATTTTCAACTCTTCCCAACCTATTTTACCGGAAGATGTAAAAGAAATTAAGGGAGTAGTTGAGAAAATTGTAGATTGTATAATTAGAGATGGCGGACAATTGCTCGAAATCACCTTTAATAAACTTCCCCAGGAGTATCACTTTATTTCTCTGAATATGGTTAACGTATGCATTCTATCTCTATATATAGGAGTAGCCTTAGGTTTTTCTCGAGATAAACTCATAGACTTAGGGACAGCTGCTCTTCTTCATGATTTAGGGATGAAAAAATATCGAAGTATAATTGATCAACCTCGAAAATTAACTCCCCAAGAGTATAAGGAAATAGAAAATCATCCTATTGTAACCACCCAGATGCTTTCTCATCTTAAAGAGCTAAGCAGTAAAATCTTAGAGAGTATAAGTCAGGAACATGAACGTATGGATGGTTCAGGTTATCCCAAAAATTTAAAGAAAGAAGAAATTGATGAGTTTGCACAAATAATGGCAGTGGTAGATGTTTATGAAGCTTTAACTCACTCTCGTCCCTATCGCGAGACCTATAAACCTTCAGAAGCAGTTAAAATTATGTTAGAAATGAAAGAAAAATTCAGTTATACAGTGATGAATGCTTTTTTAGAGAAAATAGGAATTTATCCTAAAGGAAGTTATGTAGAGCTTAACACAAAAGAGATAGCTCAGATAATACGACAGAATCCTAAACTCCCTTGCTATCCAGTAGTCAAAATAATCTACAATAGTAAAGGAGAAAAGTTAGATGAACCTAAAGAGGTAGATTTAAGCACTAACCCGACAGTTTATATTAAAAAGTGTCTATAAATTAAAAATTTCCCTTTTTATGAAGAAATTTTCAGCATATATTTTAACAGCATTAATACTTTTTTCTCTTTACAATTTTGTGAAACTAAGAATAGAATTTTCTAATGAGAAAAAAAAGGGAGGGATTCTTAGTCAAAGATTGAAAGAAGCCAAAAGAGAATCCCAACACCTAAAAGAGTTAATAAATAGTAGGGAGAAGGAGATAGATAAATTAAAGAAAGAGTTGGAGGAACTTAAGTTTCCTCAACGTCTAAAGAAGGCTCTTGCTCAAGCGCAGGATTTTATAAGGAAACTGAACGATGATTTAAGTAACTTAAAAAAAGAAAAAACTCGCTTAGAAAATGAAAATTTTTCGCTTAAAGAGAGGATAGAGCTTAGTAACAAACGAATTACTCAATTACTTGCTCAACTGGAGGAGGTAAGAGAGAAATTTGAAGTTAGCAAGAAAGAAAGAGGTAGAGTTATAGCAAGAGAAATTACCAGATTGAAGAAAGCGTTAGAGGAGAAAGACAAGGAAACAGAGGATTTAAGAAAGGATTTAGAAAGGTATAAAGAGAAAGCTTCAGATTTAGAAAGAAAGGCCAAGTTCTTAAGAGCTCAACTTACTAAAGTTAAAAGAGGATTTTCTAAAGATACATCAGATAGAAAGAGAGTGAAGCAATTAATGGCTTCTTTAGAGAGGGTAAATAGAGAAAAAGATACACTTTCTGCGGAGGTTAGACAACTTAGGTTAGAGAAAGAACAGATGGAGAGAAAAATTGATGAATTGTCCAAACTTAATCAAGATTTACAGCATCAGATGAGTCAACTTAAAAAGCAAATAGAGGAAAAGAAAGAACATATTGCTAGTCTAGAGAAGAAAATTAAGGAAGGTATCTCTTCAGTTGATACAGACACAAGTCTCCTAAGAGTTAGACTAGCTCTTCAGAAAGAGGAATTTCAAAAAGTAAATACTCTCTATCAAGAACTAAAAGGGCAACTTAAAGATTTAGCAAAGATTATCTCTGATAAAGAACAAGAGATAGAAAGTAAAGATAAGGAGATAGCTAAATTAAATCAGGAAATTTCTTATTTAAAACTTAGATTAGTAGATTTAGAAGATAGGTTGAAGGAGACACAGAGTATTCAGGACGAAGTTTTAAGAAGGTTTTCTGAAGTAGTAGAATTAAATTCTGCTCTTCAAGAAAAGTTAGGGACGATTTCTACTTTTTTAGGTAAGCCCAAGGTTAAGAAGAAAACAACCTTGAGAGAAGAATTAACTTTACCTGAAGAACCAGAAGTAGTAAGTTCTTCAGAAAGAGAAGAGAAAGAACGAGTAGAAAGTTTAAAGAAGCAGGTAGAAGTTATCCTTCATGAAAGTTCACAGGAATAGTTTTCTCTGGATAAAAACTTTTTTAAAACTACCACTAAAGATTATCTTTCTTTTAAGTGTAGGGGAAATTTTACTTTTTTCCTATGCCAGCTATTCTAAAACTCCTCAAGAAGAGGCTAAGGAGCATTATCGCTTAGGGGAGATTTATTACCAGCATGGTCTTTATAAGGAAGCAGAAAGAGAATTTAAGAAAGCCTTACAGTTGCTCAAAGGAGAAGTTCCTTTGGAATTAGAAAAAGGAGCGTTATTTCAAAAAAAAGAAGAAACTCCCTCTCCTTCTGAGGAATCTCAGTATATTATCTCCCCGGGCGATGTTCTTTATATAAGTGTGTGGGAAAATCCTGATTTAACTGGAGAGGTTATCGTACGCCCCGATGGGATGATTTCTTTTCCTCTTATAGATGAGGTAAAAGCAGCAGGGTTAACTATATCTGAGTTAGATAAAGAGATGACTGGAAGGCTTAAGGAATATATTCGTTTCCCTGATGTTTCTATTTCTCTAAGGGCAATGGGGGGGCAAAGGGTAATTATTCTCGGAGAAGTAAAAAGTCCTGGAGTTTACTCCTTAAAAGGGAGAAAAACTATTTTAGAGGCAGTAGCTTTGGCAGGAGGATTTACTAAAGACGCAGTTTTAAACAGTGTAATAGTAATAAAAGGAGGGTTCAAAAACCCCCATCCTAAACGGGTAGATTTAGCCAGCGCTCTTAAAAAGGGAAAGATGAAAGAAGATATTGTATTAGAGTCTCAAGATATAGTCTTTGTTCCAAAAAAGTTTATTGCTGATTTAAATTATTTTTTAACTCAGATTTTGGGTCCTATATCCCGAGGAGTTTATACTGCCAAGGAAATTCAGCGCTGGTAAATCGAGATAAGACCATATGATTTTAGAAAAATTATGACGAAGTTTTGGCAGAAAAAATATAAAAAGAATCCCAATATGGTATTTAGAAAGATTGCTGATGAGGTAATTTTAGTGCCCATAAGAAATAAAGTAGGTGATTTACAGAGTATCTATACCTTAAATGAAGTTGGTGCACGTATATGGGAGTTAATTGATGGAAAGAGAGAATTAGCCAAGATTAAGGAGATTCTTTTGGAGGAGTTCAGCGTCGATGTTCCTCGAGTTGAAGAAGATTTAAAAGCATTTGTACAGAAATTAGAAAGAATAGGGGCAGTAGAGGAAGTTAAGTAGCATAATATGGAGTGTATTTATATACCTAAGATTTCTTATAGGGAGTTTAGTGAATCAATTCACAGGAAAGTAGGAGAAAAACGAATTCCCCTTAATGGATCTATAGAGGTTACTTTGCGTTGTAACTTAAGATGTCTACATTGTTACTGTAGTTACAACTCTCAAAAAAAAGAATTAAGTTATAAAGATTTCTGTCGTATTTTTGACGAGATTGCTGATATGGGGTGTTTGTGGCTGCTTATTACAGGAGGAGAGCCTCTCTTAAGAGAGGATTTTTTAAAAATTTATACTTACGCTAAAAAGAAAGGATTTATTATAACACTTTTTACTAATGCAACCTTACTTACCCCTTCCATTGTGGATTGTTTAAAAGATTATCCTCCTTTTGCGGTGGAGGTTACTTTGTATGGAATAACTAAATCTACTTATGAGAAAATTACTCGTATTCCTGGTTCATTTAACCGATGTATAGAAGGTATTCATCTTCTTTTAGAAAGAAAAATTCCTCTTAGGTTAAAAACAGTGGTGATGAATTTAAATAAACACGAGCTTTTCAAGATAAAGAGATTTGCCGAAAATTTGGGAGTAGAGTTTAGATTTGACCCGCTTATTAATCCTAAATTGGATGGCTCTAAAGAACCTTGCAAGTTGAGGATTTCGCCACAAGAAGTTATTGAGCTTGATTTAATGGATAAAAAAAGAAAAGAAGCATGGGAGGAGTTTTGTAAAAAATTTCCTTCACCTATAAACTCAGAATGGCTTTACAGTTGTAGTGCAGGAAGAACTTCTTTCCACATAGATCCCTATGGAGATTTAAGTATTTGTATTATTGAAAGGTTCCATACTTACAATCTTTTAAAGGGCACATTCAAGGAAGGATGGGAAACTTTTATCCCTGAAAAAATACTCAGTCTTAAAAAAGATAATAGATACGAATGTAATCGGTGCCAGTTAAGAGACTTATGCGATCGTTGTCCTGGGTGGTCACAGCTTGAAGCAGGTAACCCTCAGGAAGTGGTAGATTATCTTTGTCAGATAGCTCATCTAAGAGCCAAAGTGTTTGGTTTTGGCAGAGAAAGAAAGGAGGTGGGAAAAAATGAAAAAGAGAGAAAAGAAATTCTACTCCAAACCTCAGATAAAAGAAGTTAATTTAGTGCCTCAAGAAGCAGTCCTTCTTGGTTGTAAAACTACAGCTGATCCCAGTGGGAAAACAGCTGGGCAGAATAATTGTGGTAGCAGAGATAACTTTTGTCAAACCGCGGTAAGTTAGTTGTAATAAGTTAACTTTATTTAGTAAGGATGCTAAAGGTAGAAATAGGGGGAGTGGCTATTTCTCTTTCTTTTGTAGATGGTAAAGGTTGGATACCTCAAGTTAGTAAAGCAATGCATTCTTTTCTTACTAGAAGAAAAAGGTTCGATTTAGCTCTTAAGGTTCACTGCGGTTTTCTTCCCCATCTGAATGTAAAGAGAGTTGTGTTTAATTCGGGAGGAAACTGGACTCTTTTTAAGGATAGAAATAATAGATTAGTTTTTTCTCTTACTTCCCCTGCCACTGGTCCTCATCCTTATGCTTTGGCAGTTGTTGATTCTCAATTTAAAGTAGGGAATTTATACCTTAGAGAGCCAAATTACTTTCTTTCTAAAAAAGCTATTGTGAACCCTTTAGAGTATCCCTTAGATGAAGTCTTAGTAGTGCATCTTCTCTCAAGAAATAGAGGAATACTTCTTCATGGATGCGGAATTAAATACAAAGGAGAGGGGCTACTTTTTTTAGGAACTTCGGGAAGAGGAAAAAGCACCATTGCCAATCTTTGGAAGGAAGAGAAAGAAGTCGCCATTTTAAGTGACGATAGAATTGTTGTCCGCAAGAAAGGCTCCAATTTCTGGATATATGGTACTCCCTGGCACGGAGATGCAAAATTATGTTCTCCTCAGAAAGTAGTTCTAAAGAAGATATTTTTTCTTAAGCACGGCAAGAAAAATTCGCTTAAAAAGATGAAGTTAAGTGAAATAATTTCTCAGTTAGTTGTCTGTTCTTTCCCTCCTTTTTGGGATAAGAAAGGTATGAAGTTTATCTTAAGTTTTTGTTCTAATTTAGCAAAAAAGACCCCTTCTTATGAGCTAAATTTCCTACCTAACAGGAGTGTTTTGGATTTTATCAAACGTAAGGTGTGAAGTGCCAAAATTCTGAATTTTTAAAGTTAAGTAAGGATATATTAGAGAAAGGGTTTTCTCTTCGCTTTCAGGTAAGGGGGGCAAGTATGTACCCTTTTATCAAAAGCGGTGATACCGTGGAAATAGAGCCAAAGAGTATTTCCAAAATAAACTATGCGGATATTATCCTTTACTCCAATTACGAAGGAAAAATTGTAATCCATCGAGTAGTAAAAAAAATCAAGAAGAATAATGAAACTATCCTTACAACAGAAGGAGACTTTCTGCCACCTTCCTTAAGAGAGTTTGTTCCTTCAGAGAAAGTATTAGGTAAAGTTGTAGTTATTAGAAAGGCAAATAGGATGTTTAGAATAGATAGGGGATTTTTAAGGCTGTTGAATATTGTATATACCAAACTTTTACCTATTATTAGGTGGGGACATAGTTTTGGTGCCAAACTGCTAAAGTTTACCCCGAGCCACAGAAAGTTACCTGTGACATTACATCGGGGTGGATAAATGTCTATCCAAATACCTCCAAGCATAATTTCAAAGCAATATGCGATTGTTACATCGGGATGGTCGGGGTTTACTAAAGCAAATTAAAAATATTATGAGGGGAGAGGATAACTTTATTACTGTATTGAGCTGTTCTATCTGGAATAAGGAGAAAAGTGAAGAGATAGAGGAAGTAATAAAGAATAATTTAGATTGGGATTATGTATTAGGGAAATCCCGTAAAGAGGGGGTTTCTTCTTTGATTTATTATTGCTTAAAGAAATTCGAGTTACAAAAATATTTGTCTTTTAAGACCTTAAAAACCTTAGAGGAAGCCTATTATAAAAATTCTCTAAGGAATATTATTATGATTAGTGAAACAAAAAAGGTATTAGAATCTTTTAAAAAAGAAGGTATAGAATCAATTATTCTTAAAGGAGTTTTCTTGGCAGAGAAAATTTATAGGAATATTGCCTTGAGAGAGATGACAGATGTTGATATTCTAATAAGGAGAAAAGATGTCAAGAAAGCAAATAGAATTTTAAATTCTTTAGGATACCCAACTCCGAAATACTATGAAGATCTTTTGAAAATATCTTCTTCCCTTAATACTTTAATGTATAAAGGTAATATACGAATCCATCTTCACTGGCATCTTATAAATTCAACTTGGCCTTTAAACTTTTTAGTAGAAGAAATTAGTATAGAAAGAATCTTTGAATACGCCAAACCTATAAAGATTGATACTTTAGATACTCTAACTTTATCCAATGAGCATCTTTTAATTTACCTCTCTTACCATCTTTTTAATCACTCTTTTGACAGGCTGATTCTTCTGGTAGATATTCTCGGCTTGTTAAATTCTTATAGTATTGACTGGAATTTTGTTATAGAGGAAGCAAAACGTTTTAAGCTTTCATTTATCCTCTACTATGTTTTATCTTTTATATCTCAAAAAAAGGAAGAAAAGGTTCCTTACTTAGAAAGATTGAAACCATCTAAATCTTATCTCAAAAAACTTCCTCCTTCTTCTTTTACTTCTTATTTTATATACCTTCTTCTTCAAAAGGGATTTAAAAAGAAGATAAAGTTCCTTATAAATACCATTTTCCCTTCTCCCTGTGTAGTAGCTCATAGTTTCTCTATTTCTCCAAAAGAAGTAACCAAAGCTCATTATTTTTTTCGTCTTATTAAACCTTTTCTTAAATTCTTCTAAGATGTTATCAATTGTTTTTCTTTTTAGGAGTAAAGGAGACTGCCGTGCTTTTTAGCTTGCCTTAGAGCTAATTTAAAGGAAAGGATAGCTATGGGAAGGAGGATAAGAAAGAAGAGAGTGAGGCAGGCTATTTCAACTTTTACTTCTTTTAGAGAAGCCCCCATAGCTATACTCTTCCTCATACCCCTTAAAGCATAGGTTATAGGTAGAAGGTAGGAAATTTTTTGTAAGACTTGCGGTAATACCTTAATAGGGAAGTAAACTCCTCCTAAAAATCTTGAAATTCCATTTAATACCCAATTAATAGGATTTCCTCTCTTAAACACAAGAATGAAGCTTGCTGATAGTACTCCTAAGGCACTGAAAGAGAGAATGGTTAAGAGTAAAATTACTAGGGAGGAGATGAGATTTATCTTACTTAGATTGAATCCAAAAATAAGCCACCCTAAAAAAAGATACACCATTACCCTTAAAGATACAAAGAAAAAGTTCCATACCGCTCCTAAAAGTAAAATAGTACCAATACTAGTAGGAGACATAAGAAGGATTTCTAATGTTCCTTCGGACTGTTCATAGTGGATGACTTGGCTGAAACTACTTAGGGCAGCGGAGAGATATCCACTGAAGGCAAGTCCAATTAAGACAAAGGAAAAGTAGTCCCCTCCAAATTCTTCTAAGTATTTAGAAGCTCCCTCTCCAAATAGTTTGGAGACGAAAAAGAAAGTAGCAACCGAGGCAAAAATAGAGATAAAATCTAAGAGGAAAGACAAACGGTAGCTTGAATTAATAAGAAAATCTCTCTTTAAAAAAGCAAGTAGCTTCCTAAGAAATATCATTCTTTATTATTTCTCCATATAAGTCTTTTAAAGAAGTTTGAATCTCCTTTATATTTTTAATTAGGAGAATTTCTCCCCTATTCATAATAGCAATTCTGTCAGCGACAGTTTCTGCTTCTTCCAAAAAATGGGTAGCAAAGAGGATTGTTTTTTTGAACTCTTTCGCTAATCTCTGCATAAGCTTTCTAAATTCTTTAGCCGTTAAGGGGTCCAAACTTTTGGTAGGCTCATCCATTATAATTATTTCCTTTTCCAGAATAAGAGTTCTTAAAAGAGAAAGGCGATGTTTGGTTCCTGTAGAATATTGCCAGAAAGGTTTATCTAAGTCCTCTACTTCTAAAATTTGTGAATAATTCTTTATTCTCTCTCTAATTTGATGGGAAGAAAGATTATAAATTGTAGCAAAGAATTCCAAATTCTGCTTTGCAGTAAGTTGAGGATAAAATCCATAAGTTTCCCCAGAAAAATAAGCAGCCCCTCCATTAACCTTTATCATTCCTCTTTCAGGAAGAATTAATCCACAAATTATTTTTAGAAGAGTAGTTTTGCCTGCACCGTTAGGACCTAATAGAGCAAGTGCCTCCCCTCTATTTACTTTAAGATGTACTGAATTTAGAGCATAGATCCTGCGTGGGGGAAGAAAAAAATGGAAGATATCTCTCTTTATAAGAAAAGACTTGCTTAGCCCCTCTACTTCAATCATTTTCTAAAACCATACCAGAGACCTTATATCTTGTCAACGGTAAGAAAGTTGTGTTAAAATTTTAGAGAGTAAAAAGATGAAAAAAAGAGTTTTACACCTTTCCTTATTACTAATCTCTATATCTGTAGTAGTCTTTCTACTAAGTTCTCCTTGCTTTCCCCAAGAAGAAAAAAGGTTCCAAATTGTAGGAGAGATTTTTGGTGTACCAGTACCTATTGGAAATTACTACTTTGCTAAAAGAGTAGTTTTAACTTTCAATGCCAAGTGGCGTCCTACACCTAAAGATGAGGAGGAATTGGAAGATTTGGTCTGGCAGGAACTTATTCTTTCTTATGAGGCTTATCGTCGGGGGATAGAAGCTAGTAGCAAGGAGATAGATGAGCATATAGATAAGATACTAAAAGCAGAGAAGGTAAATTTCGATTGGCGGAAAGAAAAAGAAAAGTTTGAAGAGTGGACAAGAAATAAATTGGGTGTATCTCCTCAGGTATTTAGAAATCAGATAGAACATCTAATAAAGCTAGAGAAGCTTCAGAAGCAAGTAATAGATAGTATGAATCCTGAAGTTAAGGAAGAGGAAGCCTACCAGAAATTTCTCGATGAATATAATACTCTTTCTGTAGAGTTAGTGCAGTTTGATGAATTAAAAGAGGCAAAAAAGTTTTATAAGGAAGTTTCAAAGCCTCAGGAAGAAGGAGCGTTAGAGAAACTTATTTGGGAAGATCTTCTCCTTTCCTATGAAGCATTTAAAAGAAAAGTAGAGGTAACTAAAGAAGAGATAGAGAAAAATATTTACAGGTATTTGAGAGAAAGAGAGGTTAGATTTAACTGGAAGAAAGATGAGGAAAAATTTAAAACGTGGCTTAAAGATAATCTAGGTTTATCTCAAGAGGAATTCAAGAAATTTATTATTCACTTTGCAAAGATTGATAAATTGAGGCAGTTAATCTATAGAAAAGAAGCTTCTCCTATTAGCGAGGAGAGATATACATACTTTCTCAGAGATAAAGGAGATATTGAGAGAGCTTATCAAAGGTTCTCTAAAGAATTTGGCTTTCCTCAAAATGCAGTATTGATATTTCCTACTTTCCAAGATGCTGAGGTATTTTATAAACGATTTAAGAGAGAAGCTACTTCCTGGGAAGATAAAAAAAGAAAAGAGCCTGATAGATTTAAAAGGCCGGGTTTCGTAGCTTTAGATTTTCTAATTCATATGTGGGGATTCAAAAGAGAAGATGCTTACAGGATGATAGAAAGAAAGGTTGGAGATATTTACCCTCCGGCCCCTATTTATAAAGGATATGGAGTATTTAAAATTCTTCGTGTTCGTAAAGCCAATCCTTCTGATTTTAATAAACGCCGAGATTACTATTTTGAAAGAATCAAAAAAATAAAAAAGTATCAAGGATTTAAGGAATGGTTAAGAGATTTAAAAGAAGATGCTAATATAAAGATTTATAAGGAAAAATTTTAAAGGTTTTTACTTTTCTTAGGAAGTGATATAATTTTAAAAGAAATGAATCATCGGGAGCTATCTTTAAGAGATTATCTAAGAATAATTCGCAAGAGAAAGTTTATTATAATTTCCTCTTTTATCGTCTTTATTGGTTTTTCTCTATTTTACACCTCAGGACAACTCCCCATTTACGAAGCTACCACGACTGTAAAGATTGAGGAAAGAAAGACAATAGCTGGTCTCCTTACTGAATGGATTGTTTATACTCCTGGAGATATAATGGAGACACAAGTTAAAATTATAAAAGGTTTTCCTGTCCTAAAGAAGGTAGCTTTAAAACTAGGTTTAGTAAAGGAGGAAGATCCTGTTTCTAAAATTTATGAGGTAGTAGGAAGGCTTCAGTCTCAAATCTCTACCGAAAGGGTTGGAAAAACTAACATTATCAAGATCACTGCTACCTCTCATGATCCCGAAGAGGCAATGAAATTAGCAAATACAGTAGCTGGTGTTTACATTGAAGAGAATCTTTATGAAAAGAATAAGCAGGCAAGAACAGTAAGGCTATTTATTGAGGAACAGTTAACTACGCTTAAAGAGAGACTCCATAGAGCGGAAGAGAAGATAAAAAAATTTAGTGAGGAGGAGGAAAATATTCAGATTGCTGAGGAGGTTCAGAAAAAACTAAACGATCTTGAGTTCCAGTTAGCTTCTCTTCTTCAAAAATATACAGAAAAACATCCAAAAGTAATTCAAATAAAGGAACAGATAAGAGAGTTGAGAGAGCAATCAAAGAAATTTTCTGCTAAAGCGTTAGAGTACGCACGTCTTAAGAGGGAAGTAGAAGTAAATAAAAAATTATATGCGATGTTGAGAGAAAAATTAGAAGAAGCAAGAATTACCGAGGCAGAAAAGGTTCCCGATGTAAGTGTTGTAGATCCAGCTGTTCTTCCTAAAACTCCTATCTCCTCTTCAGAAAGATTTGGAGTTTTTATTGGAGGTATATTAGGTGTAGTTGTAGGGATAATTTTAGCTTTTATTGCTGAAAATTTAGATACATCTATTGGGACAATTGAAGATGTGGAAAGTATTGTGGGTTTGCCTGTTTTAGGAGTTGTTCCTTCTATAATCAGAGAAGTTGAAATAAAGAGAAGTTTCTTTAAAAAAATTAGAGATACAATCTTTCCTCCCAAGATAGATGAATCTACAGAAAGGTACGTAAGATTAATTGTTTGTTATAAACCTACTTCCTCAGCAGCAGAAAGCTATAAAAGTATACGGACAAATTTAAAATTGGATTCTTCTAAGAAAACAATTCTTATTACTAGTGCTAATCCTCAAGAAGGAAAATCTGCCCTTTTAATAAACTTAGGTTTAGCCTTCTCTGAAGAAGGTAGAAAGACTCTTTTGTTTGCTTCCGATTTAAGAAGGCCAGTTTTAGCTAAGACTTTTGGTATTTCTAAAAAACCTGGGGTAGTTGATGTTCTTACGGGGAAAGTAAAATTAGAAGAGGCAATTAAGGGAGTTTCTGATATCTTATTAGGAGATATGAAATTTGAGAAGGTGGTGACTTCTCCCTCTATGAGGAATGTATGGATATTGCCATGTGGTTCCATTCCTTCTAACCCTACAGTTCTATTGAGTTCAGTAATGATGGATGAGTTGATAAGAGAAGTTAGGGAAAAGTTCGATGTAATTCTATTTGATTCCCCTCCAGTTTTAGCAGTAGCAGATACAAACATATTAGCCCCTAAAGTAGATACAGTAGTGGTATGTTATGAAATCGGTAGAACTTCTAAAAGTGCGTTGGTACGTGCAAAGACCCAACTAGAGACAGTGGGAACTCATATAGAAGGGATTGTACTTAATCATATAAGACCACAGACAGAGAGTTTCTATACTTACCCTTATTATTATAAATATAAATATCGTTATTATGGAATAGAGGAGGGTTCTGAATTAGAGAAGAGTTAAGAAAAGTATATTAAAATTAAGAGTTGATTAAATGAGGGGCTTTAGCCCCTCATTTGTTTATCTATGGGGATAAAAAGAGGACACACAGAGATTTTTCTTATAGGAATAGTTTTTCTGATTTTGTTAATAGGTGTATTTTTTTTAAGACTACCCTTTTTTACTTTGGCACTTTCTATCTTAATTTTAGGTGTAATTTTAGTAACTTTTCTTAATACAGATTTAGCATTAATTATTTTAATTTTTTCTATGCTTCTTTCTCCTGAGCTTAAAGTGGGAGAAGTTCCTGGTAGAGCAGTAGTTGTGCGTATAGACGATATTTTGTTGATTGTAGTTTTCTTTAGCTGGCTAGCAAAGATGGCAATAAATAAGGAGTTGGGGCTTTTACGAAGAACCCCACTTAATTTCTTAATAGCTGCTTATGTTCTTCTTTATATTATTTCTACAATAATAGGTATTCTGAATGGTCGAATTCACCCTTTAAAGAGTTTTTTCTATATTTTGAAGTATATTGAATATTTTATGCTTTATTTTATGTTTACTAATAATATCCGAGACAAAAGGCAGATAAGGACTTTTATAACTTTCTTTCTGATTACGGGGGCAATAACTTGTGCATATGCCACTTCTCAGATAGGCACTTTACCTCGGGTTACTGCTCCTTTTGAGGGTTCCCATCCTGAACCCAATACTTTGGGGGGGTATCTAATTTTTTTATTTGCTATTTGCATGGGTCTTTTCCTATACAGTCCTTATTCAAAATGGCGGTCTTTCTCGATAGCTTTAGCGTGTTTTATAATCCCTCCTTTTATATTCACTCTTTCCAGAAGTAGTTATCTTGCTTTTATACCTATGTATTTCAGTTTTATTATACTATCTAAAAAGAAGAAAGTTTTTCTTACCGTAATATTGATGCTGACTATTTTTATTGTTTCTGTTGTTGTGCCCAGAGTAACCGAGGTAGTTAAAGAGCGAATAGCAAAAACATTTACTCCTGCTAGAATATATGAACTTTTTGGAAAACCTATTCCTTTGGAACAATCTGCAGCTGCTCGGGTGGAGAGTTGGAAAAGAGTCTTTAGGCAATGGATGAGACGTCCTCTTTTAGGTTATGGAGTTACCGGTGTGGGGTTGGTAGATAGTCAATATCCCCGAGTACTGGGAGAGGTGGGGATAGTTGGTTTTCTGATATTTATTTGGCTAATAATAGCGATTTTTCGTTATGCCTTGTACACATTTAATAGTATAAAAGATGAATGGGCAAAGGGGTTGACGTTAGGTTTCTTGGCTGGTTTTGTTGGACTACTTACTCAGGCTTTCGCAGCTAATACTTTTATTATTGTACGTATTATGGAGCCCTTTTGGTTTTTGACTGCTATTGTAGTAATGCTACCAGAGATCGACAAGCAGAATAATCGTACTTGAGGAAATATTGTTCCCGAAAATGGTTTGTGATATATTTTATTTCAGAGAGTGGATAATTTAACTCTACAAAGAGGTTAAAGTCTTTAAAGGGGTGTAAAGAGTGAATGGACAGAGTATATGAGTTTAACAGCAAATTATCCTCAAGTTAGTACCCTAATAAGCACATATAACCGGTGTAAGCTCTTAAAACGGTGTTTAGATTCTATTGCCCATCTAGATTATCCAAAAGGGCTTTTAGAGTTGATAGTTTTAGATGATGCAAGTGAGGATTCCACACCACAAGAAATTCCTAGGTACCTTGAACACTTAAAAGAGTTTGGTTTCAAAAGAGTTTATTTTTTTCGAAGCGAGAAGAACTTAAATATCAGCCATGCACGTTATATTCTGGGATCCCGAGTCTCTCCTGAGACAGAAATGATACTCTTTGTTGACGATGATGCTTATCTAGAAGGGAATTGCTTAAAAATTTTAGTGGAATATATGCTAAGAGACCCTAAGATAGGAATAATTGGACCACGTATAGTCCACGCTGAGAATCCTAAACAGACTATATATTTTGCTAATTTTATTGGTGGATGGACGGCGCGTTATCGAAGTAAAGAAAGTGGAGAACCTATAGTTTGTGATTGGATAAATTCTACTTGTTGTCTAGTAAAGAAAAAGGTATTAGAAGAAGTTGGTGGATTTTATCCTGGATATTATACTGCTCATGAGGAAGTGGATTTTTGTTTCAGAATAAAAAAGCTCGGCTTTAAAGTAGTCTATCACCCCTATGCTATTGCCTATCATGAAATAGATCTAACTCAATCTAAAAGAGAACGCTTGTATTACCTCTATCGAAATAAACTTCTTTTAATCCATCGTAATTTCCCCCTTTTTCGTAAAATAATAGCTATCTCATTAATTTTTTTCTTTGGTTTACCAAAATATTTATGGGAATCAATCAGATTTAATAAAAAATTAGCACCTTCTGAATTAAAATTAATTTTTCTTTCTTTCTGGCACGGTTTATTAGGCAAAATAGGTTCACAAAAGAAGGAGACAAAAGATGGATAAAATTTTAAATCCAGAGTCATTCCATGACTTTTATTGGGAAGAATTTAAGGATGATTTTAGGGAAATTGAAAGTCTGCCACGGATTCATATCACTTTGGAATGGATAAAAAAACTCCAACCAAAAGTCGTATTAGATATAGGTTGTGGTCCAGCACATTTAGCGAAGCTTATTAAGAGAGATTTACCAAAAATCAAAGTAGATGGTTTAGATATTTCTTCTGTTGCTCTTAAATACGCTAAAAGATATTTAGACCGTTATTGGCAATTAAACATTGATAACATAGATATACCAGTTCCTAACGAGATCTACGATGCAGTGGTATGTTTGGAATTTATTGAGCATGTTTATGATGTCCAACATGTGTTAAGAGAGATAAGGCGCGTACTTAAAAAATCTGGTAAGGCATTGATTTCTGTTCCTAATCTTGCTTACTGGCGATATCGTTTACAATTATTAATGGGGCAGGTGCCTCATCCAGAAGTAACCGATGAGAGGCATCTGCATGTATTTAATTTTTCTACTCTTAAAGATAGACTTTTTCGGGCAGGTTTAAAGGTAGAAAAATGTTGGGGCTATGGGAGACGATTGTCAATTCTTGCACGTAATTATCCAAAATTGTTTAGTAGCATACTTTTTATTGAGGCTTCTTGTGAGAGAAGTATGTTGAAAGAGAAAAAGTTCTCTACCGGTATATGAAGATGAATAGGAAATATTTTAAAGGGTTCGGATATTACGCAAAGAGGATATTGGATTTATACAATTATATATTTGGAGATTTCCCTCCTAAATTGAAAAAGATGGATTATGAGAACTATTGGAAGGCTAAGGCTTCCTTTGAGTTTTCTCTAAGATATCCTGTGTTCGCAGAGGTAATAGAAGAGGGTTCTTCTGTTTTAGATATTGGGTGCGGTAATGGAGCAACTCTTAAGTTTCTAAAAGAACAGAAAAATGTGAAAGGAGAAGGGATTGATATATCTCAGGAAGCAGTTAAGATAGCTAGATCTAAAGGACTCAAGGCTTTTGTAGCAGATATTTCATCACCCGATTTTCGGATTACCAATGAGTACGACTATATTATTCTCTCGGAAGTACTTGAGCATGTTCCTAACCCTGAAGAGATAATGGAGAAAGTAAAAGGTAAATTTAGGAAAATGTTAATTGTTTCAATTCCCAACATTGGGCATTATATGCATCGTCTTCGATTACTTTTTGGACGTTTCCCTATCCAGTGGGTATATCATCCCGGAGAACATCTAAGATTTTGGACAGTGAAAGACTTTAAAAAATGGGTGAATTATTTAGGTTTTCGGATTGTGGATATCTGTACTTTTACAGGTTTTTTGTTCCTCCATAAATTTATGCCTAATCTTTTTGCAGACAGCGTAATTTTTCTTTTGAAGGAAATAGAAAAATGAATATTTGTATTTTAACAAGAGCGACTCTTACGCATCAGATGGGGGGGACTCAGGTACACTGTCAGGTATTGAGTGAATCAGCAATAGAAAGGGGGCATTCTGTGACGGTTATCACTACTCGCCATCCTTATGGATTAGAATATGAAGAAAGGCAAGGGTGTAGGATTTACTATCTAACCAATACAAAGTTTGCTCATTTAAACAAATTATGGTGGAGGGAAAGTGCAAATAAACTTACCCAGTTACATAAAAAAAATCAATTTGATATAATTTGGGCAGAAAATCTAGCAGGGTACTATTATGCTTGGAAAGTTAGGCCTATCCTTAAAATACCAATCGTTTCTATAATTCAGGGATTGGGAATTATGGGTATTATAAGAAGTGAATGGGACCACATTTCTTCATTTAAAGAACTTTTTATCTTTCTAGGGAAGCGTTTACCGGAAGTATTTTTTTTCTATATTCCCTGGTTTTGGCGTATTTTGAGATACTCGGATGTAATTGTGGGAGTAAGCGACCAGACCGTAGAAGCCTTGAGAAGGGAGTTTTCTGTTGATAAAAGGAAAATTTTTGTAGTATACAATGGGATTGATACTACAAGATTTAGACCTGATAAACATAGAAGGGAGTATATTCGAAAAAAATTTTCTTTAACGGAAGGAGACAAGGTACTCCTAATGGCAGGAGTGGTTCATAAACAAAAAGGGATGCATATAGGATTAAAAGGATTCGCTCAGATGAGAAGAGAGTTTTCAGGAATCAAAATGATAGTTGTTGGGGACGGACCTCATTTAGCATTTTTAAAAGAATTAGCGAGAAAGTTAAATATTGAGAATGATGTAATCTTTTGTGGAGCTGTTTCTAATGAGGAGATGTGTTTTTATTATAATGCTGCCGATCTTTTTCTTAATCCTACTATTAGAGGAGAGGGATTTGGTATAGTCACTGCTGAAGCGATGGCCTCAGGATTGCCTTCGGTCGTTTCATGCATTGGAGGGACTCAGTCTACGATTGATGATGGTATCAGTGGTTTTTTTGTCGAGCCAAAAGATATAAATTCACTGGTAAAGAAGTCAATGGAGATTTTAAGTAACTCTACTTTATCTAAAAAAATGGGTGAAAAGGCTCGTGAGAAGGCGATTAGGAATTTTAGCAAGGAGAGGATGATTGTTGATTATTTGAATATTTCCGAAAGATTAATTAGTTAAAAAGGAGGAGAATTATGCCGAAATATTCTCTCCACGAGATAAAAAGCGCATATGCACAAAAAAAAGATTGGGAGAAACAATTTCCTACTATTTATTATTTTTCCCGGCCCATCTCATTCTATCTTACTTATTTGATAATTCGTATTACGGAAAACCCTACCCATATTGTGTGGGTAGGATTTATAATCGGTTTGTTAGCATGGATTTCTTTTTTATTCATTTCATACTTAACGATTTGGCCGGGGGTCATATTGATGGTTATTTTTTCTATTTTAGATGCAGTGGATGGTAACATTGCTCGAGTAACTAAAAAAGTTTCTTATTATGGAAAGTTTTTAGATGGAACAATTGGTGAGATTATAGAGGGAAGTTACTTCTTTTGGTTAGGATTAGGGCTATATCTTTCAAAAGATTTCTACATGATGCGTTTTTTGGAAACAGCACATATAAGTAAAATCTTTGTTCTTTTAGGAGGGGTAGTTGCTGTGGTTGGGAGACTTTATAGTAACATATTTCAAGAAAATTATTATACGATGTTAGTTCGAAAGCAAAAAGAGGAAGATACATTTATGGAGGAGATTACAGGAAAAATTCAAAGTTCTATCTATAGAAAACATTGGTGGTACTTATTATTTATTAATCCGCACACATTAACTTTTCAACTTTTAATATTAGTTTTGTGTGTAATATTTAAAGTGGTAGATCTATTTTTGTTTCTTTTCGCAATATATTATTTTTCTCGGATGTTGATAATGTTTATATTCTATACTTCTCGAGCACAGAAGATACTTAGTTAAAAAGAAGTTGGTATGCTTATTGGGTTAGTAATAAGAGGAAAAAAGTAAATTTTTTAGAATCAATGCATATTTGTATTGTTTCTCCAGTAGAAATTAACAATAGAGAGAGTTGGGGGGGTATCCATACCCATACCGAAATGTTATGTAAGATACTGGTAAAGTTAGGACATTCGGTTACGTTAATTGTTCCTTCATATTCAGAAACCGTAGGTGTTCAGTTATACCAAGGTATTCATATTATTACCATTAATGAGTCACAATCGAAAGTTGCTAATTGTATGTGGCTCCGGAAAGAAATTCAGAGCTTTTTATCTCTTCATAATCAAAATTCTTTTGATTGTATTTTTTCTGAGGGGAATGCTGGGTATGAACTTATGAAAGAAAAGAGTATTGCAAAGTTACCCTTTTTCTATTTCATTCACGTTCCTAGTTTCATGCACTTTTATAATAACTGGAAAGAAGTTTGTAACCTTCGAATATTTATCAGTTATTTATTAAAAACTGTTCCGAAAATCCTTCATCGTATATTATTCTGGGAGATTCCTCTTGCACACTTCTCTACAAAGGTTCTTTGTGTATCAGTACTAAAGGCTAAACAACTTTGTAAATTTTATAAAGTCTCTCCAGAAAAAGTTGAGGTAATCAATAATTGGGTAGATATAAATTTTTTCACTCCAGATGATGATAAAAAGTCATGTGGACGAAAGAGATTTCTGATATCTGAAAATACTTTGGTTTTTCTAGGAGTAGGTGGACTTTGGCGACCTAAAGGATTTCATATTGCAATCCAATCGTTTAGTAGGATTGTATGTAGAATTCCTAATTCTGTTTTATTAATTTGTGGGTCAGGGAAGGAAGAGCAGAAATTGATTCGTCTTGTAAAGAAGAAACGATTGGAAAATAAAGTTCGTTTCCTTGGAAAGATTAGTCATTCTGAATTGCCACTAATTTACAATATGGCTGATATCTTTCTAATTCCATCGTTAATGTCTGAAGGACAACCTTATACTCTCATTGAAGCAATGGCTTGTGGGCTGCCAGTAATTGCATCAAAGAAAGGTGGGAATATTGAGACACTGGGGGATGCGGGAATTTTGGTTCCTGCTGGGAAAGTAAATGCTTGGATAGACGCAATGCTTGAGCTCGCAGAGGATAGTGAAAAGCGGAAAATATTTTCTAAAAAGGCACGGGAGCGAGTGCTAAATTTTTTTTCTGAAGAGGTCGCCATAAAAAGGTTCCAAAAATTATTGGAAAAATATAATAACAAAGTAGAATATTGATGGGTCAGTTTCTCACAGATAAATCTTTTTGGGAGAAAGGAGGGTTCAATTTTAAACTTAAGAAAGTAGATGTAGTGTATGCTGATTTGTTTGAGAAGTATTTTAAGCCAGATCCTTCTTTAAAGTGTATAGAAATTGGTTGTTTTCCTGGGAATTATTTAATTTATTTTCATAAGAAATTTGGTTATAAAATCTATGGTATCAAGTATTTTGATAGAGAAGAAGATTTAAAATGCAATTTTGAATTTAACGGAATAAAGGAATACAAAATCTTTTATGAAGATTTCACTAAGTGGAAAACCGATCAAAAGTTTGATGTAGTTTTTTCTAATGGTTTTGTAGAGCATTTTAAAAACTATGAAGAAATTACCGAAAAACATATCCATTTATTAAACAAAGGAGGCATTCTTTTTATCGCCCTTCCTAATTTTAGATATCTGCAATTTATTCTACATAGAATATTTGATTATGAGAATCTGTTACGACATAATTTAAAAGTAATGGATTTAAAATTTTTTAAGAGGTTCCTTGAGGAGAGGAATTTTGAGATAGAATATTTAGGATACTACGGGGGAATAGGATTTTGGGTGAGAAATTTACATAAAAGAAATATAGTGACGAAATTTATTATAAAAAGTATTATCTATGTTACAGATATTTTAAGGAGATATTTAAAAGTTAAAAGTCATTTTTTCTCTCCATATATTGTTTGTATTGCCCGGCGGAAGCACTAGTGTCTAGTTAAGAAGTTCAATTTATGACTATTGAAGAGTCCATTTGGATCAAGGAGAAATTGAGCAAGTTAGATTTACCATCGGGAAGTTTTGTATTGGATGTTGGTTCATCTACTCGAGAATTTCGCCAGTTTCAGTTCCACATAGAAGAAAATGTTTTTTCACCTCTTAGGAAAAGAGGGCTTAAAATAATTTATATGGACAAGAAATCTGGGGATGGGATAGATATTGTTGCTGATATAGAAGACTCCGATATTCTTCAAAAGATCAAGATAGAGTTCAAGTTAGTACTCTGTACAAATGTATTAGAGCATGTAAATAATGTTGAAAAGGCTATGAGGAATATAATCAGTTTAGTATCTAAGGGAGGTTATCTTTTAGCCACAGTCCCCTATAAATATCCTAGGCACGATGACCCAATTGATAATCTATATCGAGCCTCAGATGAAAAACTGCAAAAATTAATTGCAAAATATACTAATTTTATAGTTGTCTCTTCTGAAATCTTAGATATTCGAGACAGAAGATATTATGTTGATAAATCTAAGTATCCTCTCTGGGGGTATCGGAAATTCCGATTTTGGCGGTATTATTTTAAATGGTTTAGATGGAAGATTTCTTGTTTATTGATAAAAATTCTCTGAAATAAGTTTAAATGGAAGATAGAAGAAACGAATTTAATTATCAGTTATCTTTCAGTAAAGACGTATCTATTAATTTTATAGTGCGCTTTCTTACCTTTGTAATTGTATCCATTACTAGTATTATTATTGCTCGTGTTTTAGGTCCGAAGGGTAAAGGAATTTATTCATTAGTTATAACTGTTTCTACCATTGTGGCGACCCTAATAAGTATGGGAATTAACTTTTCTAATATATATTTTATCGGAAAAAAAAGATATGCTATAGAATTAATAGTAAGTAATGCTTTTTTTTATTCTATATTTTTTGGTGGAGGCATTGCCTTAATTTTTTCCTTTTTGGTGCCTTTTTTTGCTCCTTATTTTCTGAAAAACACTACTTATACATACTTTTATCTTGCTTTACCAATAATTCCCCTTCTTCTCATCTTTGAAAACATCTACTATATTCTCTTGGGTTTTCGGGAGATGTTCAGGCTAGCTGTGGTTAGTTTAATCCGGCTATTTTTCTACTTTGCTACAGTTGCATTTTTTTACTATTTTTCTAAATTATCAATCTATCGGGTACTCGTGGCTTATATTCTTGGACTCACTATCTCTATTGGTGTAGGGATTTATTTTTTCCTCAGAAGTGGTTATTTATCTAGATTACTAGTAAATAAAAAAATATTTACGGACTCTTTAAAATTTGGTTTCAAACAACATTTGGGAACTATTTTTCAATTTCTCAATTATCGCCTCGATCTTTTGATAATTGCTGCTTTACTTAGCCCTTCTCAAGTAGGTTTATACTCAGTTGCTGTTTTAGTTGGGGAAACGATATGGTATATCTCGAGTTCTATTGGTCAGATATTGTATCCAAAAACTGCCTCCTCCGATAAAGAAAGTGCTAATAGATTTACTCCTCTCGTTTGTCGGAGTAATGTTCTTCTAACTCTAGTTGCAGTATTAATTCTGTATAGTGTTGCAAGGATAGTAATTCCTGGATTATTTACCGCTCGATTTCTTCCTTCAGTTATGGCTTTAAGGCTTCTTCTTCCAGGGATCTTTTTTCTAAGTATTAGTAAAGTTTTAGGTTCTGATTTAGTGGGGCGAGGTTTTCCTCACTACAACAGTTTTGCATCTTTCGTTTCTCTAGTTGTAACTATTATCCTTGATTTCCTTCTCATTCCTCGATTTGGTATCAACGGTGCATCTGTTGCTACTTCAATTGCATATATGATCCATTCTTTCACTATTCTATACCTTTTTAAAAAAATTAGTGGAGTTAGGTTATATGAAATATTGATTTTTAAAATACAAGATATGGAAGTTTATAAGAGGATACTGTGTTTATCGAGTCATAAAAATTAACGTTATTTAAAGGCTATAAAGAAGGTGTGTTCAATTCTATTTTCTTATCAATAGTGATTCCGACATACAACGAAGAAAAAAGGATTGGATTAACTTTACAGAAGATACAAGAATATTTAGAAAAGCAAGATTATAATTATGAAATAATTGTAGTAGATGACGGTAGTAAAGATAATACTTGGGAGTTACTAAAAGAGACTGCTCAGCAAAATGAAGAGATTTATATCATGAGAAATGGAGAAAACAAGGGGAAAGGTTATAGTGTCAAAAAGGGGGTATTGCAATCTCACGGTGAGTATATTCTCTTTTCAGATGCCGATCTTTCTACTCCTATAGAGGAGGCAGAAAAGTTGTTATCATCTCTTCTCGCTAGAGAATGCGATATTGCTATCGGCTCAAGAGGTTTGTCTGATTCAGATATTCAAATTCCCCAACCTTGGTATCGTCGTACTATGGGTCGGATTTTTAATCTTCTTGTACAGATAATAGTTATGAGAGGAATTAAAGATACTCAATGTGGGTTTAAATGTTTTAGACGGAGAGTTGTTTATGAAATTTTTCCTAAACAGAGAATCAATGGTTTTAGTTTTGATGTTGAAATACTTTATATTGCTAGAAAATATCACTACAGGATCAAAGAAATTCCTGTCCGTTGGTTTAATTCTCCTTTTAGTCACGTACATCCCATAAGGAGTTCCCTAGAAATGTTTCTAGATTTAATAAAAATAAAAATCAATGATTGGAGAGAAAAATATTGAGGAGATGAACTTATTAAGAAATAAAGAGGTTATAAACTTCCAAAAAGTTATTTATATATTTTTACTCTTTGTTCTAATTTTCTCCATGTGTAACTATTTAATTAAGGGAATATTCAAAACAATTTTGGGTTTCAACGTTGATTTTGTTACATATTACAGTGCAGCTAGAGTTATAAAGTATGGAGAAAAATTATACGACAATACAGTATTACTTAAAATTCAAAGAGAAAGTGGGCTACCTGAGTCTGAGGGGCCGATGCCTTATTTATATCCTCCACTTTTTGCAGTTTTGATGTTACCTTTCACTTTTATGAACTATACTTTTGCTAAAAATTTATGGTTATTTTTAAATCAAGCCTTTTTAATGGGGGCGTTAGTATTTACTTGGTACTCAGCAAAAGATAAAATCTCCTGCATTGAGCTTATTTTTCTTTTATTTTTACTATTAAATTTCGCACCTATTTTCTCTAACTTGAATCTAGGGCAGGTAAGCATTCTAATATTTCTCCTTGTTGCAAGTTCGTTTTATTTATTTAAAAAAAGAAAAGATTTTTGGACAGGCGTACTGCTTGCATTTGCGACTATGTTTAAAATTACTCCCGGTTTGTTAATTGTTTACTTTCTGTGGAAAAAAGAATATCGTGTCTTTTTTTCTGCTTTATTTAGCCTTATAATTCTTTCTCTACTTTCTATTGTTCTAGTTGGAATAGAGACTAACTATTTTTATATTACGAAGATTTTATTGCCCCTTGCTAGAAGTAGAATTCCTCATCCTTCAAATCAATCGTATCTTGGATTTTTTCTCAGGTTATTTAGTAATTCTGATTTTGCTAACACTCTTTCTATAGCTGCTTCTTTGATTACTTTAATGTTGGCAGGTTTTTGTTGTAGGAAGAAAGTCGATAGATCTGACTTTCGGTTCAATTTAGAATTTTCACTTGTTATTACAGCAATTTTTCTTATCTCCCGGGTAACATGGGAGCATCACCTGGTATGGTTATTATTTCCATTTATTACTATTCTTGTTTATCTTACAGAGATGAGAAAGATTTTTTTACTCGTTGCTTTAGCTTTCTCTTATGCTTTTATCGCCCTTCAGTTTAACTATATAGACCCTCGCCTCGCTAAAGGAATATTTATTTTAGCAATGTCTCCAAGAATGTATGGTGTTTTAATCTTATATTGGTTACTTGTATATACTTTGCTTATATTTAAAAATGAAAAAAAGAAAGATATGCTGCCAGGGATAAAATATTAGAGAATAAGAATAGTTTTAGGATGAAATTAAAACTCAGAGAGAATTTTAGAAGATGGTAAGAATATTATATGTGATTGAGAATCTTTTTTTTGGTGGAGGAGAAAGAGCATTTGCACAAATTATTAATGGATTGGATAAAAAAAGATACGAAATTTATGTTGTCTGTTTACTACAGGGAGAATTTGCAGAAAAAATAAAAAATTCTGCGACGATTCTATCTTTTAATTTACGAGACAGGTTTAGTTTAGTAAAAATTTATCAATTAGCTAAAATGATAAAAGAAAAAGATATTCAGATTGTTCACAGTCAGGGAGGCAGGGCAGATTTCTTTGCCAGAATCGCGGCGAAAATAGCAAAAGTGCCGGTTGTAATTTCTACTGTAGCTATGCCTCCCGAAGGATACAATGTAGGATTATTAAAGAAAGGGATATATGTTCTTCTGGATCGCTTTAGTGAAAGATTCGTGGATAGGTTTATTGTTGTCTCCGAAGCATTAAAAGAAAGATTGATCAAGAAGCATAAAATTCCATCAGAAAAAATAGTTAAAATTTGCAATGGCGTAGAAGTTGAGGAATATGAAAGCAGAGATGAGGATGCTTTTAAGATAAGAGAGGAATTTAATATAAGCTCAAATGTTCCCATTGTAGGTTTTATTGGACGATTAGTTTGGCAAAAAGGTTTAATTTATTTTGTTCAAGCAATGAAGAAAATAGTGAGCGAGATGCTTCCAAACAGAGAGATTAAGTTTTTGATTGTAGGAGAAGGTCCTTTAAGAAAAAAATTAGAAATTTTAGTTAAGAAATTGGATATAAGGGATGTTGTTATTTTTGCCGGATTCCGTAGGGATGTAAAGGAGGTTCTTTCTTCTTTAGAAATTCTGGTTCTTCCTTCAATTCGTGAGGGGCAGCCAATTATTCTCTTAGAGGCAATGGCAATGGGCAAGCCCATCGTAGCTACTAACATTGAGGGAATAAATGAAACAGTAATAAATGAGGTAACAGGTATACTTGTTTCCCCAAAGAATCCACGTACTTTAGCTGAGGCGATAGTTTATTTATTAGAAGATAAAAAAAGAGCTACAGAGATGGGAAGGATGGGGAAGAAAATTGTCAATGAGAAGTTTAATATTAAGAACAAGATTAACCAATATGAACAACTATATGAAGCAATAATTGCTGAAAAATTGAATAAATCTATATTGCTTATCCAGTTGGCAGGGTTAGGTGATATGGTTATGGCAACTCCAGCCATCGAAGCGATAAGAAATCTACATCCTCAGGGGAAAATTTATCTCTTAACAAATTTACGTTCTAAAGAAGTGATAAGGGGTAGCCCTTATCTAGATGGAATTTTTATTTTTGAAAAATTTAAAAATTTTTTCCCCTTAATAAGAGAATTAAGAAAATACCATTTTGATATGGTAATTAATCTTTATCGATTGTATTCTTTTAAAGGAGCATTAAAGATGCTTTTTCTGTTTTTACTCATTGGAGGGAAATATTGGATAGGAAGAGATACAGATGGAAAAGGTTTTTTTTATCATTTAAAAGTACCTGAGAAAGTATCTGATAAGAAACACGAAATTGAATATAAACTAGATATAATTCGTGCAATAGGCGGAAAGATAGATCAGATAAATTTAAAAGTAGAGTATGACAAAGATGATGAAGAGTTTGTTAATGCTTTTTTAAAGAAAAAAAATATCATAGAAGACGATATATTAATAGGAATAAATTGCAGTACATTTAGACCTTCACGTAATTGGATAATCAGGAACTATGCTAAGTTAGCAGATTCTCTTATCCAAAGGTTGAAGGTTAAGGTTGCGTTTTTGGGGGTAGCAAAGGATAAGAAGTTGATTGCCAAGATTAAAAAGTCGATGATGGAGAAACCCTTAGATTTTATAGGAGTGTTTAACGTAAGGCAATTAATAGTGTTCTTAAAGCATTGTCAACTACTCATTTCTCCTGATTCTGGGATTGTGCATATTGCTTCTGCTTTAAAGATCCCTATGGTAGTTTTATTTGGGCCAGGTGAATATTACCGATATCGTCCTTGGGATAACGAAGAGAAAACTATTGTAATAAAAAAACACGTAGATTGTTCACCTTGTTTTAAAAAAACTTGTTTTAGTAAAAAATGTATGAAATTAATTACTCCTGAGGAAGTTTTCGAGGCAGCCACTAAATTATTAAAGAGAAATGTTTAAAATTAAAGTTTTACACGTTCATACTTTACCGGTAATTAGTGGTTCCGGCATTCATACTTTAATAACTATGAAAGAGTTAGATAAAACGAAATATAAGGTAGAATTTGCTTGTGCTCCTGGGGGTGATTTGATAAAAGAAGTAGTCAATTGTGGAATAGAATTTAAACCCATTAAACATTTTGTTCAAGAGATAAATGTATATCACGACTTAATTGCTTTGTGGGAATTAGTGTATTTATTAAAAAAGGAGAAATATGATATCATCCATACCCATAATTCCAAAGCAGGATTTATTGGTCGTTTAGCAGCAAAGATTGTAAGAGTTCCAATAATTATACATACTATCCATGGTTTTGCTTTTCATGAGTTTGAAAAACCACCCCGTAGAATCTTATTTATTTTTTTAGAAAGATTAGCTGCAAAGTTTGCTGATAAATTGATTACTGTATCAGAACCTCTTAAAAGATGGGGATTGAGGTTAAAGATTGGAAGGGCTGAACAATATATTACTATCCATGATGGCATCGAAATCGAAAAATTTAAAAAAGTAAATATTGATATCGAAGAAAAAAAGCAGGAGTTTGGGATAAAACAGGGTGAGTTGGTGGTAGGGGTAGTATCCAAATTATGGGAAGGTAAAGGTCACCGAGATATATTAAAAGCAGCAAAAGGAGTAATTAAAAAGATACCCAATGTCAGATTTATGTTCGTAGGTGAAGGGTATTTAAGAGAAGAGTTAGAAAGATTAACCCAACAGTTAGGTTTAAGTGAGAACATAATTTTTACTGGTTTCAGAAGAGATATTCCTGAAATAACTGCTATCTTTGACATTGCAGTTTTAGCCTCTTACTATGAAGGTATGGGAAGAGTTCTTTTAGAAGCAATGGTGTTAGCTAAACCAGTGGTGGCTACAAAGGTAGGAGGGATTGTTGATGTAGTGGAAGATGGCAAGACAGGATTTTTAGTTCCCCCAAAAAATCCAAAGGCTTTAGCTGAAGCAATGATTAGATTACTTTCTGATGAAAGATTGAGAAAAATAATGGGGAAAGAGGCGAGGAAGAGGATCGACACTAGATTTAGTGCTCAAGCTATGGTGAGTAAGATTGAAGAAGTTTACCAAGAGCTAATAAAACGAAAAGAAGGAATACTTAGAAAAAGGAGATAAAATGGTTAATTATTTTTATCTCGTTTTTTGTTTTGTTCTTTCTCTAGGGTTTTCTCTCCTTCTCACTCCTTTTATGATGAAGTTAGCTTTAAAAAAAGGAGTTCTCTCTAAACCCAATAGAAGGAGAGTGCATAAAAAACCTATACCCTATTTAGGAGGGTTAGGTATTTATCTTTCATTTTTTATTACACTTTTTGTCATCTATCTAGTAGATTATAACTTTAGTTCAAAGTTCTCTTTCAAATTGATAGGGTTTTTTGGTGCCTGTACAGGGATAGTTTTGTTAGGACTCTGGGATGACTTAAAGGATATTTCTCCTCTTATCAAGCTTTTTGGACAGTTAATTTTTGCTGTGGTTCTCTACTTCTATGGATTTAAAATCGAACTTCTCACCCATCCTTTCTCGGGGAGAGAAATTCAACTCCCTTTGAGCTTAAGTTTTATTCTTACCATTTTTTGGTTTTTAGGTTTAACTAATGCTATGAATTTAATAGATGGATTAGATGGGTTAGCTTCAGGAATAACGGTAATAGTCTGTGGAGCACTTAGTTTCATTGCTTTATATTTAAAAAATTATCTTAATATGTTTTTACTTCTCACTTTAGCAGGGAGTTGTTTAGGTTTTTTAAGATTTAACTTTTACCCTGCACAGATTTTTATGGGAGATGCAGGGAGCATGTTTCTTGGTTTTGTTTTAGCTTCTGCTTCGTTAGTTGGACCTCAATATAAATCAGCAACTGCGGTAGTTTTACTCACTCCTTTAGTAGCTCTAACTGTACCTATATACGATACTTTTATGGCAATTGTGAGACGTCTCACAAAAAAACACTCTATCTTCAGAGCAGATAGAAAGCATCTTCATCATCGTTTGTTAGATATGGGCCTGACCCAAAAACAGATAGTTTTGTTTATTTACTTAGTAACTTTATACCTTGGTATATTTGCTTTTTTATTCATTCTTATACCCAATCAGTATGCAGTCATTCTTTTAGTTTTGTTAGCTTTAGGATTATTTATGGGAATGGTAGTATTAGGTTTTATTGAACGCCGAATGCGGTATCTGGAGAAGTTAGAGCTAAGGAGAAAAAGAAAACTTCATCTGGGGCAATATCGTTTTGATAAATAATAATATACGTTTGAGAGAGAAATAAAATTAAATTTGGGATCAGAAAATTAAATTTGGGATCAGGCAGAAAACCATTAAAAGAGTGTTAACCTAAGCCATTGAAACAATTGAAATAATATCGGTGAAACAATATCGGTTCAACCAATAATGTTTCCAATAATGTTTCAGAAATGGGGAAGAGTAAAATCTTAATGACCAGAGAAAAGATAATAGTTGAGGAGGGTGTATACCATATCACCCAACGTGCTCCTGGAAGGGAGTTGATATTTTTAGAAGATAATGACTTTTTGAGTTTTTTAGGCATATTGAAGAAGACTTCTTCTAAATTTTCTATTGATATTTTATGTTTTGCACTTCTTCCTAATCATCTTCATATTTTATTGAAGATTAGGAATAGAAATCTTGGTGAAGCAATGAAGTATCTATTTCAAAGTTATGCTCAAAGATTTAATAAAAAATATCAGCGTAAGGGACATGTATTTTGTGGTGTGTATAGGGCATCTTTATGTAGAGATGATGCCTATCTTTTAACAGCTTCTTTGTACATCCACTTGAATCCTTATAAAGCTGGGTTGCTTAAAAATCCTTTTAGATATAAATGGTATTCTTTACACCCTTATGTAAATGAAATAAAGGATGCCTTTATTAAAGTTGATTATATTCTCAATATTATTAATGATCAAGATAGAGAAAATGCTCGACAACTCTATAGAAAATTTATAATTGAAAGTAGCGACATTGAATATAAAAATATCCTGCGGGATTTGAATGCACCGAGAAAATTTCTTAATAATTTTGTAAGTTGGCTTAGAAATAATGTTGAAAAGTTAAGATGGAGAAAGACATATATTTTTGAAACCTATCTTAAGTTGGAGGAAAGGATTAAAGAAATTAAAAATACAAAGAAGTTTGGTTATCCAGAGAGTAGGAAAGCATTAATATATCTTATAGAACAATTGAAAGCTAACGGTTATAGCGTTAAAGAGATAGCAGAGAGGTTAGGTATAGGTAGGACTACTATCTACCGTTTGAAACAATATCGGTTCAACCAATAATGTTTCAAATAATGTTTCAGAAGGGTTTGTGGATTTTAGGTATTATTTTATTTTGTCGAGTTGGTTTTTGTCAGGATTGGATAAAATTGCCTGCAATTATACATATTGCATCTACAGTTAGTGATGGTGAGCATTCTCTTTCAGAAATAGTAAAAATCGCTAAAGATAATGGCATAAAAGTGGTAGTAATCAACGATAGAGATTTGATGCGCTGGGAATATGGTATTTGGCCCTTACGAAACTTAATTAAAAAAAGGGTAGAAATTAATTCTATATTTAAATATGGTATAAAACGCTATTTAAATGAAATAAGAATGTTGCAAAATAAATTCTCCGATCTAATTATTATCCCAGGAACCGAATCAGCACCCTTTTACTATTGGGAAGGTTCCCCCTTTAGAAGAAATTTAAAGATGTATAACTGGCATAAACATATTTTAACTGTCGGATTAGAAAAGGATGAGGATTACCGGAACCTTCCTGTAATAGGGAATTTTAAAGGGCTAAGAGATGGTTTGGCAATTATTAAACTATGGCCATTTTTGACTTTGTTAGTAGGTTTTGTTTGTATGAAAAAGAGAATCTATAGTTATAAGGATTATCAAGGTAAAGAATTGGCTCCTTACTCAAAAAAATGGAGAATAACAGGTGTATTTATTATTATTCTAAGTTTTTTATTTGTTTTAAATAACTGGCCATTTTTAAAATTTAAATTTGACTCCTATCATGGAGATTTAGGTTCATTTCCCTATCAAAATTTTATCAATTATGTAGAGAAAAAAGGAGGATTAACTTTCTGGGCTCATCCTGAAGCGGAGTATATTCTGAATTTAAAATTTGGTAAAGTGAGCTTTGAGACCAGGGCACATCCTCATTTGCTTTTAGAAACAAAGAATTATACAGGTTTTTCTATATTTTATGAGGGATACAAAATAGTAGGTAAACCAGGAGGAGTGTGGGATAAGATTTTAACTGGCTATTGTAAGGGAGAAAGAGAAAAACCTATTTGGGCAATAGCTGGTTTAGCTTTCGATAATAAAGGAGATTTAGCTGCTGCGATAAGAAAGTTACAAACCATTATTTTAGTTCCTTATTTAACTAAAGAGGCGGTATTAAATTCTTTAAGGAAGGGAAGAGTTTATGTAAAGAAGGGCAAAGATAGTTTTGATTTTTCTCTCATTGATTTTTCTGTCTCGGATGGGTTAGGAAAGAAAGGAATTATTGGTGATACTGTAAAAGTAGAGACAAGACCTTTGATTCATCTTCAGGGTCAATTTTTAAATAATCAGCAGAGGGTAGAGATAAAAGTTATAAAAGAAGGTAAAGTAATTAAAGATTATAAAGAGGTAGAGACTCCTTTTAACCTTTCCTTCTATGGAGAAGCCCCTGTAAGTAAGACCTATTACCGAGTGGAAATTAAGAGCAAAGGGATACATTTGGTTACCAATCCCATATTTGTATATTAATACAAAAAATATAAAAAGGAGGGGTAATGAATTTACTTCTATTTATAGGTGCTATCATTGTCTCTTTTGTTGCAGTTAGAATTGGTGCGGTTGCTTTCCACTTAACTGGGCTTGAGTGGTCTCTGGCAAAATTTCAAGCTCTTTCTTGCTTCAGTGGCACAGGTTTTACTACTAAGGAGGCAGAACTTGTAGTAGGGCATCCTCAGAGGAGGCGGATTGCTTCTGTGCTTATGATTTTAGGGAATGCAGGATTTGTAACTCTAGTTGCTACTTTTGCTAATTCCTTAAGACCTAATATTTATCTTACTCAGTTTAAACTTCCTTTCTTTGAGGTTTTTCTTCCTTCTTGGGTTGCTCCTTGGGTAAATTTGGCTATTATTATACTTTCTTTATTCGTGATATATCGCTTCTTTACCTATAGAAAGATAATAGAGAAATTCACGAATTTTTTGAGAGAGCGCCTTATAAAAAAAGAAATGGTTAAACCTGTATCCTTTGAGGAGATTGTTATAGCTACGGGAGGTTATGGGGTTTCCAGTGTAGAGGTATTAAGTGATTCTCCTATAGTAAATAAAACTCTTTATGAGGCAGCTTTAAGGAACTATGATATTAATATTTTAGCTATAGAAAGAGAAAAGAAAATTATTCCTAATCCTCCTGCGGAAACAAAGATTATTTTAGGAGATAGGTTAATATGTTTTGGAAAATTGGATAATATTCGTCAAAAGTTGTGTCCAGCTTCTAAGTAGGAAGAGAAATAATTGTTTAAACTAAGAGGGTGTTATGTTGGCAAAAATTCTAGGGTGGTTATTCATTGTTTTAGGGACATTTTTCTTCTTAAAACCAGCTTTCTTTAAAAAAATACTAGTGAGGAAAAGTATTAAGAAGGTAAGAAAGCTTCTTTTTCTTCTTGCTATTACTGTAGGAATTCTTTTTATCTCTGCTTCTTGGAAGATGAAAGGGTTTTTGCCCAAGCTCATAATGGTACTAGGTATAGTTATTATTATTAAAGATTTCTTTTTTATAAAAGGAAAAATTTCTGAGAAACTGCTGGGTTGGTTTTCTAAAAAACCGTTAATCTACTTTAAATTTTTCTCTTTAATCTATATTGTTATAGGCGTATTGATTTTGATGGGACTCAAGAAGTAATTTTTTTGGTATTTTTAAGTAACTTTTTCTTTTTGTGAGGATATTTGGCATTATATTAGTTTTCATTTACTCTATTTGCTTTGCTCAAGAAAAAGAAAGGTTAATAGAGTACGACTTTGGGGAGATATCTCAAGAATGTGTGGTAAAACATAAGTTTTAAATTGAGAAGAGAATTAAGAATGGAGTAGCTTTATGTGAATGTGTTCAAGTAAAAGTCTATAAAGAAAAACAAAATTTAAAGAATTCCTTCTATACTGTAGAGATAGAATTTAACCCTCAAGGATATAAAGGAGATACTATACAAGATGTTCTTCGTGTGGATGAGGAAAATAATTGGATTCGTCTAAGAATTAAGGCATTTGTAAAGTCTAAATAGTACATTTCTATTTAGCTTTTCTCTTTAGAGGATTTTAGTATAGACAAAAATAAAAAATTATATAAAATAGAAACCTTAATAGAAAGGAGAAAAGATGCAGCACATTATTACTCTTTCCTTAGGATTTTTAGGAATTATGTTTGCTTTGGGAACTTATTGCTCTGTGAAGAGAAGAAGTGAAGGTAGCAAGTTAATGAAAGAAATAGCATCTCAAATTCATATGGGAGCGATGGTGTTTTTAAGAAGAGAGTATACAGTGATTGCTATATTTGTTAGTATAGTATTTTTAGTTTTGGTTAAATTTTTAAGTGTAGGCACAGCTCTTTCTTATCTTCTTGGTGCTCTCTGTTCAATGAGTGCAGGTTTCTTAGGAATGCAATCGGCAACACATGCAAGTTCAAGGACCACACAAGCAGCTATTCAGGGAGGCACTCCCTTGGCTTTGGAAGTAGCTTTTCGCGGAGGATCGGTAATGGGAATAGCGGTAGCTTCTTTAGGGTTACTAGGTTTAGGTATTGTTTATTTCTTTACTAAAGAACCTTATATAATCAATGGATTTGCCATGGGAGCTTCTTCTGTGGCTCTATTTGCTCGTGTAGGAGGAGGTATTTATACTAAGAGTGCCGACATTGGCGCAGATTTAGTAGGAAAAGTAGAGGAGAACATTCCTGAAGATGACCCTAGAAATCCAGGGGTTATCGCTGATAATGTTGGTGATTGTGTAGGAGATACCGCAGGAATGGGAGCGGATTTATTTGAATCTTATGTAGGTTCTGTAGTAGCTACTATCGCTATAGGCGCAACATTAGTTTCTCCTTTTAAATGGATGTTTTTACCTTTAGGATTAATTTGTGCAGGCTTAGTTTCCTCTCTTATAGGAATTCTTTCTATGAATATTCTAAAAAAGATTACTCCTCAGGCAGCACTGAGGTATGCAACTTATGTAAGCGGAGTGTTTTTTATATTTTTCTCTTATTTTCTTACTAAAGTAGTTATTGGTAATTTAGCTGTTTTCTTCTCGGTTTTAAGTGGACTTATAGCAGGAATTCTAATTGGTTTAGAGAGTGAATTTTTTACCAGTGGTCCGCCTATAAAAGTAGTAGCAAGAAGTTCTCAATCAGGAGCAGCAACCACAATAATTACTGGGTTGGCAGTTGGATTTGAGAGTACGATTATGCCTATTTTAACTATAGCGGTTTCTACCTACCTTGCCTATCGCTTCAGTGGTCTTTATGGAATTGCAATCTCAGCAGTAGGGATGCTTTCTACAATTGGAATAGTTATGTCTACTGATTCTTACGGTCCTATCGCTGATAATGCAGGAGGAATAGCAGAGATGTCTCATCAATCCTTGGAGATTAGGAAGATTACTGATAGGCTTGATGCTTTAGGCAATACCACCGCTGCTATAGGAAAAGGGTTTGCTATAGGTTCTGCAGCTCTAACTGCTTTAGCTTTGTTCTCTGCCTATCAACGGACAGCAGAGATTAATGTGATAGATTTAGCTGAAGTTACCACTGTAGTAGGGTTACTTCTTGGGGCCTTAATGCCTTTTGTTATTGCTGCTTTAACCTTGAAAGCAGTGGGTAGAACTGCAAATAAAATGGTTATGGAGATAAGGAGACAGTTTCGTGAGATTGTAGGTTTACGCCAAGGAGAAGCTAAGCCAGAAACTGCAAAGTGTATAGATATAGTTACTAAAGGAGCTTTGAGAGAAATGATTTTACCAGGATTGTTAGCTTTAATTGCTCCTTTGGCTATTGGTTTTCTTATGGGTAAGCAAGCCTTGGGAGGATTTTTAGCAGGTGCATTGAGTTGTGGAGTGCTTTTAGGGATAATGATGGTTAATGGAGGAGCTACTTGGGATAATGCTAAGAAGTGGATTGAAGAAGGTAACTTAGGTGGCAAAGGTACCCCTACTCATCAAGCAGCAGTAGTAGGAGATACCGTAGGAGATCCTTTTAAAGATACGACCGGACCATCAATGAATATTTTAATCAAGCTTATGGCAATAGTATCTTTGGTTTTTGCTCCTTTACTTTAATCAAAACCAATAAAGATGATTGCACTGTTTAGCTTCTTAACAATTGTGGTTCTTTCTATAATTGTTGTGAGAATTGGTGCAATAGCTTTAGAACTTACTGGTTTATCTCCTGAGGTGGCTTCCTTCCAGGCTCAATCGGCATTTTCAGGGGTAGGTTTTACTACTACAGAGTCAGAAGCTATAGTCAATCATTACCTCAGACGGCGAATTGTCCGTCTTCTTATGCTTTTAGGAGGCGCAGGTATTACTTCTTCTATTGCTACTCTTGTTTTGACCTTTGTGGGAGAGGGAGGGAAAGGATTTGCTTTGAGAGGTACGATTTTAGGAGGAGGATTACTAGTAATTTTTCTCTTTGCCCGTTCAAAGTATATCTACAATTTTACTAAGAAGATAATCGTAAAAGCATTAAATAGATATGCTACTTTGCGTCTCTACGATTATGAGGAGATGTTGGGATTAAGTAAAGGCTATACTATATCAAGAATTACCGTAAGAGAAAACAGTTGGTTGAGTAATCGAAAATTGAGAGAGTTAAATTTAGAGTTAGAAGGGGTTCTTATTCTTTCTATATATCGGAAAGTAGGAGATGAAGAGAAATTTATAGGTGCTCCTCGGGGAGATACAGAAGTAAAATCTGGCGATGTTCTTATATGCTATGCTCGTCATGATGTAGCTAAGTCTCTTTCTCAGAGAGTAAAGGGTATAGAAGGCGATAGAGAACATGCTTTTTGCGTTGAGAAGGAGAGAAAACTTTGTGATGTGAGGAGGGTTCGAGGAGGATTTGACTAAAAATAAATGAAAAGGTTTGTACTTTCTCCTAATACTTTAACTCTTTTCTTGGAATGTCCACGTTGCTTCTGGTTCCATATAATTAAGGGAGAGGATTTTCGTCGACCGGAAGGGCCTAGCTCTACTCTCCCTCGAGGAATGGATAATTTGATAAAGAAATATTTCGATAATTATCGCAAGAAGAACCTTCTTCCTCCGGAGATTGCCCATATAGAGAATGCTTCCTTAGTAGATGAAGAGACGATAAGCAGGTGGCGATATTGGAAAACAGGGCTCTTTTTCCAAGATAGAGATGGTTCAAAGTTATACGGTGCTTTAGATGAGTGTCTTATTGTAGAAGGATTTTACGTGCCTCTTGATTATAAGACTCGAGGGTTTAAACTTAAAGAGGACTCAGCTTCTTACTATACTTTTCAGATGAGTTGCTACAATTTTCTCCTCGAGAGCAACGGATATAAAGTTAAAGATTATGCTTACCTTGTTTTTTATGTACCCTCACAGGTATCCCAAGAAGGAATGGTTCGTTTTGATACTCGAGTAGTGAGAATAAAAACCTTATCTTCTCAGAGAGTATACCATGTCTTTAAAGAGGCGGTGGACTGTCTTAATCTTCCTTCGCCCCCTCTTGCTAAAGAATGTAAGTTCTGTCGATGGGCAGAAAAGATAGTTAATTGGGGAAAAGAACAAATTAGTCTATTTTAAAGGATTAGTTATTAGGGAAAGTTTCAGTTTATAGGAGGTATAAGCTATGGAAGTGAAAGTAGATAGTGATAATTTTCAAGAGGAAGTTTTAAATTCTTCTCTTCCTGTTCTGGTAGATTTTTGGGCTAGTTGGTGCGCTCCTTGTCAGATGCTAGCTCCTATTATCGATGAGGTTGCTAAGGAGTATCAAGGAAAGTTAAAAGTAGCTAAGTTGAACATTGAAGAGGCACCACAGATAGCTACTCACTATGGAATAATGAGTATTCCTACTCTCATGATTTTTAAAGAAGGTAAGGCAATGGGTAAGGTTGTAGGAGTATTACCTAAGGAAGAGATAATAAAATTCTTTCAGCCTTATATCTAGGCCTATCTATACTTATCTCTGTAAGAAGTGTAAGGGTAAGTCTGATTTTCTTGTAGGAGTAAATGAGGAGAGGACTTTATTAGTATGTCCTCACTGTAGATCTTCTAAAGTAGAGAAAATATTTTCTCCTTTCAGAGTGTCGACCCCTAGCGATTCTCGAAAGGGAGCGCCTATCTCTTCTAATAAATCTAACAGTTGTGGTGGTGGTTCTTGTTCTACTTGTAATTAATTTACTTTTTTATAGATTTGTTTCTTCTGTTTGCAAAAGAAAGTACAGCTCTGTGGCTTGAGGTCTCTTTTTATCTTCTTGTAGGTATGATAATTGCTGGTTTGCTTCACACCTTTCTAGAGGAAAGATTTATTCGGTATCATTTAGGGGAAGGGGGGGGTGGTTTAATCATTAAAGCAACAATTTTAGATATTCCTCTCCCGGTATGTTCCTGCGGAGTAATCCCTTTGTCCTCTCCTTTAAGGAA
>Ga0190361_1000072_pt1 | contig 40833 bp, 36 predicted proteins | sample 48721845_MG_FD_161273 | JGI IMG/M metagenome (GOLD analysis project Ga0190361, IMG submission 161273) | Hydrothermal vent microbial mat bacterial communities from Southern Trench, Guaymas Basin, Mexico - 4872-18-4-5_MG | ecosystem: Environmental > Aquatic > Marine > Hydrothermal vents >... | reverse complement strand
CGTCTAGTGGATAGGACACCACCCTTTCAAGGTGGTAACATGGGTTCAATTCCCATTAGGGCCGCTATGAAAGAAGATACTGGTTCAACTAAAGTTCAAATAGAAAACATTAAGAAGAGAGTAAAAAAATTACAGCTACATTTAGCTAAATTTAGAAAAGACCATTCTGCTAGAAGAGCTCTAGTAAGATTAGTTCATCAAAGAAGAAAACTGGAAAGGTATTTATCCAGTCAAAAAACTAAGTTTTCACCAGAAGAATGAATTTTTTAGACCATAAAAATCAAAGAGTAGGAATTTTTATTGATACTCAAAATCTTTATCACTCAGCCAAGCATATCTATCAAGCTAAGGTAAATTTTAAAGTACTGGTTAGTAGTTTAACCAGAAAAAGACAGTTAATTAGAGCTATAGCTTACGTGATAAGAACTGAAGATACTGTTGGAGAAAAAGCATTTTTCGAGGCTTTACAAAAAGAGAATATTGAGCTAAGGGCTAAGGAACTACAGGTTTATCCCAATGGAGTTAAAAAAGGTGACTGGGATGTAGGAATTGCTGTTGATGCTATTAGAATGGCTCCTTCTTTTGATGTAGTAATTTTAGTGACTGGAGATGGAGATTTTGTTCCTCTGGTTGAATATTTAAAGTGGGGATTGGGAAAGAAGGTTGAAGTAGCTGCTTTTTCTAAAACCTGTTCAACAGTATTAAGAGAATCGGCTGAATTGTTTATTCAACTGGAAAGGATTCCTAAAATTTTAATAAGAAGATGACTGATTTACGAAGACAAGTTTTTGAAATTAAGTTTGAAGGAAAATCTTTAAGTTTGGAAATTTCTAAAATTGCATCTCAAGCTAATGCTTCGGTAATTGGAAAATTTGGAGATACGGTGGTTTTGTCTACTGTAGTAGTTAGTAAGAACCTAGGAATTTCTTCCTTTCTTCCATTATCAGTAGAATTTAAGGAAAAATATTATGCGGCCGGAAAGATTGGCGGTTCCAGATTTATCAGAAGAGAAGGTAAGCCACCAGACCAGGCAATTCTTTCAGCTCGAATAATTGATCGAACTATTCGTCCTTTGTTTGACCAGAGAATCAGGCAACCAATTCAAGTGGTGAATACAATTTTCTCGTATGATCAAAGTTGTGACCCGGTATTTATTGCTCTTTTATCAACGTCGCTAGCTTTATGTTTGTCAGGAATTCCGTTTAAAGGACCGGTAGCTGGAGTAAGATATATTGATGAGGAGTCTCAAATTGATGCTTTCTTTGCTGGAACTGAGACTAGAATTGACATGATTGAGTTTGAAGGAAAAGAAGTTAAGATCCAATCTTTGGTTGAATTATTTAAGGAGTCTCAAAATAAAATCAGAGAGTTGGTTAAGTTTCAAAAAGACATTATAGACAGAGTAGGTAAAAAACAAGTTGAGATTTTTATTGATGAACCACCAGAGAAACTTAAAACTGAAGTTTTAAGTTTTCTTGAACCAAGATTAGAAAAGGCAACTTATCAGGAAGGAAGACATGCTATCGGAAGGCTGAAAGAGGAATTGTTTGAATATCTAAAAAATGGAGGTTTTTTGATGGATGAGAAATACACTAACTGGACTGACAGGTTATTTGAAGAACGACTGGATGAGTTAGTTCATCAAAAAATTATTTTTGAACAAAAAAGACCGGATCAAAGAAAACTGGAAGAATTAAGACCTCTTTATGCTGAAGTAGGAACATTACCCAGAACCCATGGTTCAGCTCTGTTTGTTAGAGGAGAAACTCAATCTTTGTCAATTGTAACTTTAGCTTCTCCGGGACAGGAAAAGTTAGTGGATACAATGGAGGCCTCTAAGAAAGAAAGGTTTTTCCATCACTATAATTTTCCAGGTTATTGTGTGGGAGAAGTTGGTCGGGAAGGTCCCCCTTCCAGAAGAGAAATTGGACACGGAATTTTAGTAGAAAAAGCTTTAAGAAAGATAATTCCGCCATTGGAAGTTTGTCCATATACTATCAGAGTAGTTTCGGAAATTTTGTCTTCAAATGGCTCGTCTTCTATGGCTTCAGTATGCAGTTCTTGTTTAGCTTTAATGGATGCTGGAGTAAAGATTTCTAAGCCAATGGCTGGAATTGCTATGGGTTTAATGATTGACAGGCAATTGAAAAATTATCGAATTTTAACTGACATTCAAGGACCTGAAGATCATCATGGAGATATGGACTTAAAAGTTGTGGCAACTGCTGATGGAATATGTGCTCTTCAGATGGATACTAAAATTGAAGGGATTAATTATGAAATATTCGAAAATGCTTTAAAGCAGGCCAGTTTAGCTCATCAACAAATTCTAGAATTATTTAAAAAAGTTTTGCCAGCACCTAGAAAAGAATATTCTCCTTATACTCTTAAAGTGGATTACTTTAAAGTGAATCCTCAAAAGATTGGACTGATAATTGGCAGTGGTGGAAGAACCATTCAGCAAATAGTTGCTGAAGCCGGAGAAGGTACCGATATTGTCATTGAGCCAGATGGAAAAGTGTTTATTTCGGCACCAACTCAAAAGCAAATAGAAAAAGCAGAGTCAAAAATTCAAGCTATAGTTAAAGAATATAAAGTTGGTGAAATAGTTGAGGGAAAGGTCTCAAGAGTTTTAAGCAGTGGTGCAATAGTGGATTTAAATGGAACTGAGGCCTTTCTTCATATTTCAGAGCTTGGAATGGGTTATGTTAGAAACATAAAAGATGTTTTAAAAGTTGGGCAAAATATTGTAGCTAAAGTAATTAAAGTTGAAGGAGGGAAAATTTTTCTTTCACTTAAGTAAGAATTTTTGTATAATATCATATTATGGAAGAGAAAGAATCACAATCCGAAAAAGAAAAAGAGAAGATTCCCACTCCACCCAAGATGAAGGCTAGTTTACGGACCCTGGAAACTGATGTTAGTTCTTTAAGAGAAACTGGTGGTCAGGCGGTTCGACCTACCATAGTAAAATTTGGTAAAGAAGAAGCAGAAGTGGAAGAAGGAAAGGAAGAGGAAGAAGAGTTAAAAATTTCAGGCTATACTGGTCCGGAAAAAGCAATATTTGAAACTGGAGGACCAAGAAAGATTAGTAAAGTAACTAAACCAGCTAAACCTAAACCAAAGAAGGTTAAATTTATAGTTGTCATTATCATCATTGCGATAACTCTGCTGGCAATTTCGGGTTTTTACTTGATGTTATTTAAAAAACCCCAAATTTCAGAAAAAGAACCAGCCAGCTTGCCTGTGGAGGTTGAACCGACTGAGAAACCAAAATTTCCCACTTCGGTTGAAAAGAAAAAACCTGAAGTTCCTTCAATTTTTGAGTTATCAGAATCAGCAGTTGTTTATGAGCTAACTATTTCAGAAATTAATAAACTAGTGGAGCAGAAAGGAGCGAATATGAAATCTGGACAGTTAAAAGAAATTGTGTTAACTGATATAACCGGAGAGCCGATTAGCAGTTCAGAGTTTATCCCAATTGTAATTCCTGGTTTAAAAGAAAAACAGCTTTTAAAAGCTTTTAGGTCTGGGTTTAATTTTTTTATTTTTTATCAAGAAAATCAGCCCCATTTTGGTGTTATATTCAAACTTAAGCCCGGGGTGGTAATAATTAGAGTTAAAAGTTCTGTTAGTCCTTATTTAGAAGAACAAAAGTTAAACTATATCTGGTATAAAGATTATTTACTGGTTAGCGAAAATCAAACTGCTTTAGAAAAGGTTAAGCAACTAATTAAATGAGTATCGATTTAGAAAAACTTAAAAAAGATTTAGAACAGCAGAAAAAAACTCTTCAACAAGAGTTGGCCAGGCTTAAAAATGCTCCAGATTTTGGAGATGATATTGATTCTCTAGAAGAGGAGATGGATGAAAGTCAGGGTTGGGGAAATAGAATGGCTTTAAGAGAGGAAATCAAAAATAAACTGATTGAGATAGATAGGACTTTAAGGAGGATTGAAACTGGAAAATACGGAATTTGTCAGAAGTGCGGTAAAAAGATTTCCGAAGAAATACTAAAGATAAATCCTTTAGCTAAGTTGTGTAAGGATTGTATTAAAAGTAGCAGGAAATAAGATGAATAATACTGCTAAAGTATATTCTGCTGAGCTTTGTGGAATATTTGCTAAACAGATTGAAGTAGAAACTGATTTAAGTACAGGTTTATATTCATTTACTATTGTTGGACTAGCTGAAAAGGCAGTTTCCGAAGCTAAAGAAAGAGTAAATTCTGCACTAAAAAATTCAGGACTAAATCCACCAAATAGGGTTAACAAAAAGATTACTGTTAACTTAGCTCCAGCAGATATTAAGAAAGTTGGGACTCAATTTGATTTGCCAATAGCAATATCTTACCTTTTAGCCAGTGGTCAGCTAAAACAATTTAATTGTAACGATAAGCTTTTTTTAGGGGAATTGTCTCTGGATGGAAGCTTGAGAAAAATAAAAGGAGCTATTGCTGCAGCAAGACTTGCAAAAAAGCTGGATAAAAAATATTTATTTATTCCAAAGTCAAATGCTAAAGAAGCAGCTTTGATTAAAGGGATAAAAGTTGTTCCTCTAGAAAATCTGGAACAACTGGTTCTTTATTTATCTGGTCAAAAGAAATTGGAAGTTCAACCGGTCACTGAATTTAAACCTACTACTCCACCATTTTTTAGAAGCTTTGAAGAAATTAAGGGACAGGAACCTGCCAAAAGAGCTTTGGCTATTGCGGCTTCTGGAAATCATAATGTGTTGATGATTGGTCCTCCGGGTACCGGAAAGACCATGATGGCTCAAGCTTTAGCTTCAATTTTACCCCCATTATCTTTGGAAGAAGCAATTGAAGTTAATCTAATTTATAGTGCAGCTGGAAAACTGCCTGAAGGTTCCTTTATTAGCTATCGACCATTTCGGTCTCCTCATCATTCTTCTTCGCTGGTGTCGCTGGTTGGAGGAGGGACTAATCCAGTTCCAGGGGAAATTAGCTTAGCTCACCGGGGAATATTGTTTCTGGATGAATTACCGGAATTTCACCGAGATGTTTTAGAATCTCTTCGTCAGCCTCTAGAATCAGGACACATTAATATATCCAGAGCCAAACAAGTTGTAACTTTTCCAGCTAAGTTCTGTTTAGTAGCGGCGATGAATCCTTGCCCCTGTGGATATTTTGGAGATCCAGAAATTGAATGTACCTGTACTGCTTACCAGGTGTTAAGGTATAGAAAAAAGATTTCTGGACCGCTTCTGGATAGAATTGATATTCAGATTGAAGTTCCCAGGATTGAACTTCAAAAGTTAAGAAAACCAGCTGAACAAGCTGACCGGGACTTAAGAAATAGAGTTATTAAAGCCAGACAAATTCAAATTCAAAGATTAAAACCTCTGGGAATTTATTCTAATTCGGAAATGAGTTCTAAACAGATTCAGCAATTTATAAATCTTGACAGTTCCGGGGAAGAATTTTTAGAAAAAGTAGTTGAAAAATCTAGCTTGTCTCCTCGAGGATATTTTAGAGTGTTAAAAATTGCCAGAACTATTGCTGATTTTGAATTGTCTGAAAAAGTATCTGCCGAGCACTTAAAAGAAGCTTACCAATATCGGGTTAGAGAAGAAAACAAACTTTAGTGCGGTGGGTAGAGGATTTGAACCTCTGCGGGGCTGTTTAGGCCCCCGTGGTTTAGCAAACCACTGCTTTAGACCACTCAGCCAACCCACCAACAATTGAGTATTATAAGTATAAGAAATTCATAACACAATGTAAATATCTAATTTTTATTTTAAGCTCTGAATTTAATATTTGAAACTTACTAACTAAAGGACTTTAATAATTTATACAACTAAACACAAACAGAGAAATTCTAAATTATTTAATTATTTACTTTGATTGTAAGTATAAATGGTGGTTCTCTTTTAGTGCCTCAGATATAGGTTTATCTGAACACTGTTTACTCTTTTCTTTAAAAGTGTTATCTTTAAATGGGTAATATGAGAAATCAACTCAAAGCTCGTTCTCCGGTGGTAGTAGTTTTAGGTCATATTGATGCTGGAAAAACTACTTTACTTGACTATATCAGAAAAACTAAAGTTGCTCAGACCGAGCCAGGAGAAATTACTCAGTCAATTGGCGCTTATGAAATTGAAATTAAAGGAGAAAGGATTACTTTCATTGATACTCCCGGTCATCAGGCTTTTTCTAGGATGAGACAAAGAGGAGCTCAGGTAGCTGATTTAGCTATTTTAGTGGTAGCTGCAGATGAGGGAGTAAAGGATCAAACTATTGAGGTCATAAAACTTCTTCAGCAAATAAAACTCCCCTATATTGTTGCTATTAACAAAATTGACAAATCTCAAGCAAATGTTGAAAAAACTAAAAGTCAATTGTTGAAACATGGAGTAATGCTAGAAAAATATGGTGGAGATGTTTCCTGGCAGGAGATTTCAGCTAAAACTGGCAAGGGAATAGAAGAGCTTTTAGATTTAATTATTTTAGCTTCCCAAATGTTAGATTTAAAATATAATCCAGATGCTTTACCATCTGGTGTGATAATTGAAGTGGAAAAGACCTCCAGACGAGGAATTGAAGCTACTGCTATTTTGAAGGATGGAGTTCTTAAACCAAATTTATATATTAAGACTCCCACTGCTTCTGGAAAAATTAAACTTCTAGAAAATTTTTTAAGAAAAAAAGTAGACTTACTGGTTCCATCTGCTCCAACATTGATTTTAGGATTTAAATATCCACCTCAGGTTGGAGAAAGATTTACTACCTCGATTGAACCACCGTCTGAAAAGATGGAAACTAAAAAAGAAATAGTTATTTCAACAAAGCCAGCTAAGTTTAACCTAATTTTAAAAGCTAAAGATTTTGGTTCTCTTGAAGCACTGGAGCAAATTATCCGGGCTAGTTTTCCTGATGCAAAAATTTTAAAAAAGGGAATTGGTAATATTAGTGAGGAAGATGTGGAATTAGCTTCCCAGTTTAAAGCTGTAATTATTGGGTTTAAAACTAAAATTGAAAGAATAGCCCAGCAGTTGCAGATTCAAAAAAAGGTAGATATAATTACTTCGGAGATAATTTATAAATTGATTGAAAGTCTAGAAAAGCATTTAAAACCGGAACCAAAAGTAGTGGCTGAGTTTGATGTATTAAAGGTTTTTAGAGTTGAGAAAAACAAGCAGATCATTGGTGGGAAAGTAAATTCAGGTGAATTAAAAGTTGGCCAGGAATGTGAAATTCTTAGGGAAGGAAAAACAATTGGTCAGGGGAAAGTTTTGAATCTTCAATCTGAAAGAAAGGATGTATTGGTAGTAAAACAGGGAGAACTGGCTGGAGTTAAAATTGAAGCCAATGTTACTATTATCCCAAAGGATAGATTAATATTTAAACGACTTGAATGAAGTATCGTTCACTCAGACTGGTTAAGTTGATTAAAACTGAATTAAGTAATATATTTTTAAGAGAAATTGAACTGGAAAATTCATTGATAACAATTGAGGATGTTGAACTGAGTGAGAACTTGTCTGAGGCAAGAATAAAATTAGCAGTTTTTCCTGAATCAAAAGGTCAAGAGGTTTTAAAAGTTTTAAAAAGGAAGCGATCTTTTTTTCAGGATAAGTTGACCAGGAAATTGAACATTAAGCCAATGCCAAGGATTAAGTTTTTTCTGGCGCGGTAGCCAAGTGGCAAGGCAGAAGTCTGCAAAACTTCTATACGCCGGTTCGAATCCGGCCCGCGCCTCATAGTAAATTTAAAATTAAAAAATCAAAAATCAAAATTACAACGCAAAATGTTAAAATTATCAAATTTCAAAATCATTTTGACATTTACCAATTTTGAATTTTAAATTGTTATTTTACATTTTGATTTTTACATTTTGAATTTGTTTTTTGCCCGGGTGATGGAATTGGTAGACATTCAGGACTTAAAATCCTGTGGAGTTTTACTCCGTGTGGGTTCGACTCCCACCCCGGGCACCAAAAGAGAACATAATCAAATACACTTATAATGGATTTAAAGAAATATTATCCTAAGCGAGATAAGTGGTCTCACAAAGGCCAGTTTGGCTATGTTTTGATTGTTGCAGGAAGTCAACAATATTCTGGCTCACCTGCTTTTAATGGAATAGCTGCTCTAAGAAGTGGAGCTGATTTAATTACTATTGTCGGACCAAAAAGGTCAATGAATATTGCAGCTTCTTTTTTGCCAGATATTATTACCTATCCGTTAGATGGTGAGTTAAAACTAAAACATGTTCCAAAAATTTTGAATTTAGCAAAAAATTTTGACTCTTTAATTATCGGTTGTGGATTGGATAGAAATAAAAAAACTTATCAAGCGATTAGAAAAATAATTAAAAGCATTGACTTACCAATGGTCATTGATGCTGAAGCAATTAGAGCAGTAGCTGAAAGAAAGGAGATTGTAAAAGGTAAAAGTGCTGTAATTACTCCTCATGCTGAAGAATTTAGAATTTTAACTGGAGAAAAACTAAAGCCAGAAGTTAAGGACAGAAAAGAGAAAGTAAAAAAATGGGCAAAGAAATTAAATATTACCATTTTGGCTAAAGGATATATTGATGTTATATCTGATGGGAAAAGAGTTGCTTTAAACAAAACAGGTTCCTTTTTTATGACCAAAGGTGGTTTTGGTGACACACTTAGTGGTATCTGTGCCACTTTTCTTGCCCGGAAAATAAAGCCTTTTGAAGCTGCCAGGTTAGCTGCTTTCATGAATGGCCGTGCTGGTGAGTTGGCTTGTAAGAAATATGGTGAAGGAGTTTTAGCTAGTGATATTTTTGAATTCATACCTTTAGTAATAAATCAGTGAAAATCTGATTAGTACTGCAAAATTAGAATTTTGACATTTACACCTGATTGATATATATTTAGCACTGATGTATAAATCGGCTTCAGGAAAAACTTTAACTAAAAAACAATTAATTCAAGAGATAATTAACTTTATGAGAGCTGATAAGCAGAGACTTTATCGGATTTCAATTGGTACGGATTCTGAAGATAGGCTAAATGAAGCCGATTTTGCAGTAGCTATTGTGGTTCATCGAGTAGGCAGAGGAGGAAGATATTTCTGGAGAAGGAAAACTTTTCCTAAATTTCATACTTTAAGGGACCGGGTTATTCAAGAGGCTTTATTATCCTTAGAAACTGCTAGAGAGATTTTAACTACCTTAAAGACTTATCAAGTTCCAAAGTTTGATTTCGAAGTTCATGTGGACATAGGAGAAAAAGGAGAAACTAAGGAGATGATTCAGGAAGTATTAGGGATGATTAGAGCTTATCATTTTCAGCCAAAGATTAAACCAGAAAGCTATACAGCTTCCAATGTAGCCGATAGACATGTCTGAAAAATTTAAAATTAAAAAATCAAAAATCAAAATTACAATGCAAGATGTTAAAATTAGCAAATTTCAAAATCATTTTAACATTTGTTCATCTTGAATTTTAAATTGTCATTTTACATTTTAATTTTTAAATTTTACATTTACTTTTACTATCATGGATGAAATAGTATTGGACTTAGAAACTAAAAACTTAATACCACCTGACCGGGATTTATCTAAATTGGAAATCTCAATAGTCTGTATTTATTCTTATCAATTGGACAGGTATTTCTGCTTTAAAGAAACTGAGCTTGACAAACTAAGACCATTTTTACAAAATTCTAAGTTAATTGGTTTTGCTATAAATCGATTTGACTTACCAGTTCTTTCCAGGTATATTAATTTTTCACCAAAGTCCAGTTTTGACATTTTAGAAGAAATTGAACTGGATTTGGGTCAAAGAGTTAGTTTAGGTTTACTTGCTGAAATAAATCTTGGAATTAAAAAAACTGAAAATGGGATTCTGGCAGTTGAATATTATCGAAATGGACAACTGGATGAGTTAGAAAAGTATTGTCAAAAAGACGTAAGGTTAGTTAAACTGCTTTATGACCAATTGAAAGATAAAGGCTACCTGTATGTTCCTGGAGAGATTAATTCTGAGATAGTAAAATGGAAATACTTGTTATAAACAAAATTATATGTCTATTCAGAATTCAAAATTAAAAATTGGTAATAAGTTTTTGATTGTAATTACCTGCCTGGTAGTTTTACTTTTGGCTGCAGCTGTGTTAAGTTCAAGTCGGTATTTTGGTTTAATTTCTAATTCTACTTCAGAGGTTCAGCAAAAAACTACTAAGGAAACTGAGAAACAACAAAAACTAATTATACCTAAACCAGTTGCAGATTATGAACAAGCAATAATTTCTGCAGTAGAAAAAGTAGCACCTTCGGTAGTTTCAATTATTGTAACCAAGGACTTATCAGTAATTGAGCAATATTATTTTGACCCATTTGCTGAACTTCCTGAAGAGTTTAAGCAATTCTTTGCACCATTCTTTTTCCCTACTCCAAAGTTTCCAGGAGTACCCAGAGAGAGGGTAGAAAAAAGACAAATTGGAGGAGGAAGTGGTTTTGCAATAGCCGAAGATTTAATTTTAACCAATAAGCATGTAGTTGAAGATGAGCAAGCTGATTATACTGTGGTGAGTAATGAGGGAGAAAGATATGAAGCCGAAATCTTAGCCAAGCACCCAACTTTAGATTTAGCCGTATTAAAGATTAAATCTAAAGCTTTTAAGCCGGTTGATTTGGGAGATTCAGATAAGCTTAGACTTGGTCAAACTGTAATTGCTATAGGAAATGCACTTGGTGAATTTAAAAATACCGTGTCCAGAGGAGTAGTTTCAGGATTGGGTCGAAATATAGTTGCTTCAGGTGGTAGAGGAGTTGAGAGGATTATGGGAGTGATTCAGACTGATGCAGCTATTAATAGAGGAAATTCTGGAGGTCCACTGATTAATATTTATGGAGAAGTAGTTGGAATAAACACTGCTATGGCTTTCGGAGCCGAAAATATTGGTTTTGCTATTCCAATTAATCAGGCTAAGCAACTTATTAATTCAGCAAAAAAGAACGAAAAAATTGTTTTACCATTCTTAGGAGTAAGGTACATTACTATTACCAAAGAAATGGCCGAAAGAGAGAATTTGCCAGTGGATTACGGAGCTTTAATCAGAGGAAGTGAAGAAGGGCCAGCAATTTTTCCTGGCTCAGCAGCTGAAGAAGCCGGTCTTCAACCAGAAGATATTATTGTTGAAGTTGATGGAGTAAAATTAGATAAATACTGGTTAGGAGAATTAATTTTAAAACATCAAGTTGGAGATACCATCTCATTAAAAGTAGTTAGAAAAGGAAAGCCAATTGAGGTTAAAGCTACTTTAAAGAAAATGCCAGAAAATAAATAATATGGAATATTCAGATTGGTTTACAATTAAAGCTAAGGAGGCTTTACAAGAAGCTCAGGAATTAGCTGCTAAGCATCTTCATGGAGAACTGAAACCTATTCATCTTTTGTATATTTTAGTTTGCCAGCAGCAGACTCTGGTTCGACCTATGTTAATTAAGGCTGGTATAGATATTTCAGCTTTAGAGCAAAGTTTGAAAAAGGAGTTGAGAAAGTTACCTAGAATACTTTCTCCAATTAGTCTTGATCAACTTTACTTATCCAGAGAACTAATGGAAATTTTAGATGAAGCCAGAGAAATTGCTCGAAGTAATCAGGATGAATATGTATCCTGTGAACACTTATTTTTGGCAATCTTAAGAGCCTCTCCTCAAGAAAGGGATTTATTATTGAGCTTTGGTCTATCCGAATCAAAATTATCTTCAATTTTAACTGAACTTAAAGGTTCTAATCGGGTTACTGATGAAATGCCTGAAGTAAGATACAATGTAATAGAGAAGTATTCAACTAATCTCTGTCAGAAAGCAAGAGAAGGAAAATTAGACCCAGTAATTGATAGAGAACAGGAATTATCCAGAGTAATTCAAATTCTATCCAGAAGAACCAAAAACAATCCGGTTTTAATTGGCGAGGCTGGAGTAGGTAAAACTGCCATAGTAGAAGGACTAGCCCAGAAGATTGTTAAGGGAGATGTACCTGAAACCTTAAAGGATAAGGAAATTATCAGTCTGGATCTTGGAGCCTTGATTGCCGGGACCAGGTTCAGAGGAGAATTTGAAAATCGAGTTAAGGCATTTATCCAGGAGGTAAAATCCAGTAATAAATATATTTTGTTTATAGATGAAGTTCATACTTTAATTGGAGCTGGAGCAGCTGAAGGAGCAATTGATGCTTCTAATTTGTTGAAGAGCCCATTGGCCAGAGGTGAATTGAGAGTAATTGGAGCAACTACTATTTCTGAGTATCAGAAGTACATTGAAAGAGACCCGGCTTTGGAAAGAAGATTTCAGCCAGTAGTTGTGTCTGAGCCATCTATTGAAGATAGCATAGAAATCCTTAAAGGAATAAAAGGAAAGTATGAAATTTATCATGGAATTAAAATTTCTGACCAGGCAATTGTAGCAGCAGTTAACCTATCGGCCAGGTATATCCCTGATAGGTTTTTACCTGATAAGGCTATTGACTTAATTGATGAGGCTGCTGCAGCTAGACGTGTGGAAACTACCACCATTCCAAAACAATTAAAGGATCTTAGAAGGCAAATTACCAGGTTAGAAATTGAACGTTCAGCTAAAAAAAATGACCCAGAACAGGTTAAGAAAATTACCAGAAAGATTAATAGATTGAAAGCTAAAGAAAGACAAATCTTCACCAAGTGGCATTCAGAAAAGACACAATTAGAAAACTTACACAATCTAGCTAAAAAGATTGAACAATTAGAGGAAGAATCAGAACTAGCTAAGACAGCAGGGGATCTGGAAAGAGCAGCCCAAATTAAATATGGAGAGCTACCAAGACTAAAAAAAGAATATCTAAAATGTCAGAAAAAATTTAAAAGTACTAAAAAAGAATTTGTTAAACAGTTTATTGACCAGGAGGGCATAGCTCAGATTATCTCTAGCTGGACTGGAATTCCGGTTACCAAGATGTTGCAGTCAGAAGCTGAAAAACTTGCTAATGCTGAAAAAATTTTATCTAAAAGAGTAGTTGGACAGCAAGCAGCTATATCGGCAGTTGCTAATGCTTTAAGAAGAGCACGAGCTGGTTTATCTGATAAAGACAAGCCAATAGCTTCGTTTATGTTTCTTGGTCCTACCGGAGTTGGTAAAACTGAACTGGCTAAAGCCTTGGCTGAGTTTATGTTTAACGATGAAAAAGCTTTAATCAGAATTGATATGTCTGAATATATGGAAAGACACTCTGTAGCAAGATTAATTGGTTCACCACCGGGTTATGTAGGATATGTTGAGGGTGGACAATTAACCAAACAGGTTCAACACCGGCCTTATAGCTTAATCTTATTTGATGAGATAGAAAAAGCTCATCCGGAAGTATTTAATTTATTATTACAGCTTTTAGATGAAGGAAGACTAACCGATGGAAGAGGGAAAACAGTTAATTTCAGAAACTGCATAGTTATTTTAACTTCTAATGTGGGTAGTCAATATTTCAAAGAAGTATCAAGTCTGGGATTTGAAGCTGAACCATTAAAATTAGAAGCTCAAACCAAAAGCTTTAAATTAAAAGTAAAAGAATTGGTAAATAAAACCTTTAAGCCTGAATTTCTAAATAGACTTGATGAGATAATTATTTTTGACCCATTAACTAAATCAAGTATTAGAAAAATCGTTGATATTCAGTTGAATTTAGTTAAAAAGAGGCTGGCTGAAAGAAATATTGAACTGGAAATAGATTCTAGTTTAAAAACTTATCTAGTTAAGCATGGATTTAGCCCTGAATTTGGAGCCAGGCCTATTCGAAGATTAATTCAGAAAGTGATTTTAGATGAATTAGCTAGTAAAATTGTAGAAGGAGAAATAAAAGATGGTCAAAAAGTTAAACTTTCCTTTAAGAAAGAAGGTTTGCTGGTTCGGGTTTAAATTTGTTTTAGGTGGACTGGCTTTATTCTGGATTAGTTTTGATTTTTCAATTTTAAGTCTTCTTTTTTTTCTGTTTTCAGCTGGTTATATTTATTTTAATTCTGGGAAATTCAGAAGTTTTGTTAAAGCTAGTTTTCTAATCTGGATTAGTCTGGGTTGCTTTTTAAAGCTAATTAATCCTGAACTTAAAATCTATTTTGTTTTAATTGAATTGTTTTTTCTGTTTTTTTTATTAACTTTAGTAGATTTTAAACCGAAAAGAAGTTTATATTTACCAGTTAACAGCTTATTGTACTTGTTTAGTTTAATTTTTTTATTTAAGTTTTCAGGTTTAAATTATTTTTTGGTTTGTTTTTTCTTGTTACTGGTATCTTTAATTCTTTTTTTTGAAGGTTTATCTTTTGACCAATTTGAGCCTTCATTAATTAAAAGATTCAAATTAACTGATCTAGTTAGTTCATTTATTTTAGTTCAATTATTTTTATTTTTGTCCTGGCTTAATATAGGTTTTTTAAAAATTAGCTTACTTTTAAGCATAGCCTTTTGCACTTTAAGAGATGTTAGTATAAACTATTTTAAGGGAAATCAAAAAAATGTACTAGTTTACTTGATAGCTGGTTTAATATTAGCTATCATTGTTCAAATAATAAAATTTTAATGAATCAGGACATTGTATTTTTTGCCAAAACTAATTTTCGAGGCGAAGAAAAAATCTTTGGTATTAAGAAGTTGGATAGAAGACAACACATTTACATAATCGGAAAAACCGGTGTTGGTAAGACTGTGCTATTAAAAAATATGGCTTTACAGGATATTGAAGCCGGCAGGGGAATATGTATTGTTGATCCGCATGGAGAATTTGTTGAATCTGTTTTAGACCAAATTCCAGCTCATCGAGCTGATGATGTAGTTTATTTTAATCCAGCTGATGCTGAATATCCAGTTGGCTTCAATATATTGGAAGTTCCTGATCCTCAATATAAACATTTAGTTGCTTCTGATTTAATGGGTGTTTTTACTAAAATCTGGGCAAATGTCTGGTCAGCCAGAATGGAATATATTCTAAATAATTGCGTATTAGCTTTATTAGATACTCCCGGTACTACTCTACTTGGAATATCTAGAATTTTAGTAGATGAAGATTATCGTCAGATGATTATAAATAACCTAAAAGATCCTGTAGTAAAATCATTCTGGATTAATGAGTATGCTAAGTGGAGGGAGCAGTATCGTAATGAAGCAATTGCTCCAATTCAGAATAAGGTTGGCCAATTTCTTTCTGTTTCATTAATTAGAAATATTGTTGGTCAGCCCGAAAGTACTATCAATATTCCAGAAATAATGGATAACAATAAAATTTTATTAGTAAATCTGGCCAAGGGAAGAATAGGTGAAGATAATTCAGCCTTACTTGGGGCAATGTTAATTACTAAAATCCAGCTGGCTGCTATGCAAAGGGTAAGAATTCCTGAATCTGAAAGAACTGACTTTTATTTATACGTAGATGAGTTTCAGAATTTTGTTACTGAATCATTTGCCAATATTTTGTCTGAAGCTAGAAAATATCACTTGAATCTTATCATTGCCCATCAATATATTGGTCAGCTGCTTACTGCCGGTACTAAAGTTCGTGATGCTATCTTTGGTAATGTAGGAACAATTATTGCCTTTAGAGTTGGGGCTACTGATGCTTTGTTTTTGGAAAAGGAGTTTTCTCCTGAATTCAGTGCTCAGGATTTAGTCAATCTAGAAAATTATCATATTTATTTGAAATTAATGATTGATGGAGTCACTTCTGGAGCATTTTCTGCAGTTACCTTACCACCTCAAACTATTAAAGGGCCTGCGGCAGAAAAAGAGAAAGTAATTGAACTTTCCAGAAAAAAATATGCTCGACTAAGAAGTCAGGTTGAGGATGAAATAAAAAAATGGAGTAGTTTTGGTGTTGAAAAATACCCGGCAGTCTGTTGGGCTTGTGGAAAAAAGATTGAATTAAGTTTTAAGCCTGATCCAACCAGACCAGCATATTGCCCTGAATGTTTGAAAAAAGTAAAAAGTGGGCAAAAGTTACCTCTTCCTTTTAAGCCTTCTTTAAAAGAAGAAGGAGTACCCTTAAAAGAAGCTTTAAAAGAACCATCTCCGATATCGGAAAAGAAAGAAGAAAAGAAAGAGAGTGAAGAAGAAATAAATGTGGAAGAACTAAAGAAGGATTTAGAAAAGGCTTTAGAAGAAATTAAATAACTTTTTAGAATGAATCTTAAGAATTTAAGTTTTTCAATTTCTAAATTCTTTCTTTATTTAGCTCTAGCTTCAGTTTTGGTTGTTTCCAGAAAAATGCTTTTTCCTTTTGTATCCGGGAAGGTGATATTTTTCAGAGTAGCAACTGAGATTTCTTTATTATTTTTCTTGATAGGTAATTTAGTTTCCAGAATTAAGTTAGAATTTTCCGGATTAACTATTTCGGTTGCATTATTTACTTTAATCTTTGTTTTAACCGGATTTACTGGAATAAATCCAGGTTACAGCTTTTTTTCTAACTTTGAAAGAGGTACTGGAGCATTTCAGATTATACATTATTTTATCTTTTTTATTCTGTTGGTATTCTTGTTTCGGGTTAAATCAGATTGGAAGAATTTTATTAGATTTTTTTTAATGGTTAGTTTACTGATATCAATTTATGGACTTGGTCAATTAACCGGTTTTAAGTTCTTTCTTTCCAGAGTTGGTGGAATGTTAGGTAGAATCTCCGGAACTATGGGTAATCCGATTTACCTGGCTTATTTTTTGACTATAGTAATTTTCCTTGGTATCTGGTTATTTTTTCAGGAAAGGAATAAATGGATTAGAATATTTCTACTGGTTTATTTAGTCTTTCAACTGGTAATATTTAGTTTGGCTTCTACTCGTTCAGCAGCCCTGGGATTGTTTTTTGGATTAACTTTCTTTTTAGTTTTGGGATTAATTGAATTTAGATCTTATGGTTTGAATAATCCTAGATTTTATTTAACTGCCTTGGCTTTGATTTTGTTAATAACTATTCCAGTAGTATTTTTTTTAACTTGTCAGAGTAAGTTCTGGAAGAAAGTACCGATATTAAATCGGCTAGTAATTAGAAAAGTAGAAACTGAGAATCTTAGCTTCATTCAAAAGTTATCTAAGGCTATTCCTGGATTGGATAAAAGATTAAATACCTGGAGTTCAGCTTTAGCCGGATTTATCGAGAGACCGCTTTTTGGATGGGGAGCGGAAAATTTTCCTTATGTTTTTGATAAATATTACAGTGCCAATCATTTTGGAAAAGAAATCTGGTATGATAGAGCCCACAACCTTTTTTTAGAATATCTAATCTGGGGAGGAATTTTACTACTTTTTAGCTACTTATCAGTTATTTTTTCTGCAATCAGAAATATAATTAAGAATTCAAGTTTCAATTCCCATCTTAAAAATTTAGGGTTAAGTTTAATTCTGGCATATTTGGTTCAAGGAATTTTTAACTTTGAAGATTCATCACTTTATTTAGTACTATTTACATTTTTAGCATTTTTAGAAAGTCAATCAATTAAAAAATTTAAACTGGAAAGAATATTTGGTAATTTTTGTTACCCGGTTAGTTTTATCTTAATTTTGATTATTCCGGCAAGTTTATATTTTACTGGTTATCTTCCATATCAAAAAAATATTTTACTATCTCGAGCGATGAAGCTAGCTAGTATTAGGCCAGACCTATCCTTTCTTTACTTTGAGAAAGCTCTAAATTTTTATTCTCCAGTAGGACAACAAGAAGCAGTAAAGTACTATTTAAGTTTTACTGCTCAGTTTTTAGAGAAGGTAAAACCAGAGTCAGAACTAGCAAAAAAAATAACTCAAGCTTCCAATACAATTTATCAGAAAAATAAAAAAATTGTTGAATCCACTGGAATATTTAGTTTGTATTATCTAAGTTTAATTAACTTCAATACTTATAAGTTAACCAAAGATGAACAATTTCTAGATCTAACTGATAAACTGGTGGTACAAGCCAGGAAGAAAGCTCCAACCAGAATTATTTTGCTTAATTTAGAAAAAGAAATAGCTAAAATTAGGAATGATTCAGAGCGAGAAGAACAAATTCTAAATCAGCTTAAATTTTTAAGACCTGATTTAGTGAATGAGTAAACAGTTTACTTGAACAAAATTAATTAAGACTATATAATCAAGGTAATGAAGGTAGTTGTTTCAGATATAATCAGACCTAAAAGACCTTCAGTTGTAATCAAAAAACCCAAAAGAGAGCCCAGGAAATTTCCAGCCTGGATTTTAGTTCTAATAGTTATTCTTGTTGTCGGATTATTAACCTATCTTGTTTTTTTTCCGAAAGTAGAAATTAAACTAAATTTAAAAGAATATCTTAAGTCTTTTGAAAAAGAGGTAATTGCTGTAACAGATTTAACTAGTTTTCAAGAAATTGAAGCTGATTTTAAAATTCCAGCCCAGTTATTTTTTGAACAGGCTAAACTGACTTTAAGTTTTCCAGCTACTGGAACAAAAGAAGTTAGTAGAAGAGCTGAAGGAGTAATTAGAATATATAACTCTTACAGCTCTCGCCCACAGGGCTTAAAGAAAAATACTTTACTGGTCAGTTCTGATGGAAAGGGATTTAGATTAAAAGAGGCTGTAATTGTTCCCGGAGCTCAGATTGTTGAAGGGAAAATTGTACCTTCTTTTGTTGAGGCAGAAGTGATTGCTGAAGCCCCAGGTCAACAATATAATATTGGTCCTCAAGAAAAGTTTACTATTCCTGGGTTGAAAAAATATCCTGGCTATTTTGAAAAATTTTGGGGAAAGTCAACCAAACCAATGCAAGGGGGATTTGTTGGGAAAATTCCAGTTGCTACTCCGGAGGATCTATCTTCAGCAAAACAACAAATAGAAGAACGCTTAAAAAATAATCTGGTTAAAAAAATATTTTCCAGGATACCAAAGGATTTAAAAATTTTTGATCAGGCTAGAGAATTCAAAATTTTAGAAGAAGAAATTGGTGAGGTTAATTCTCAAGGGAAATTTTCAATGACTGCAGAAGGAAGCTATAAAGTAATTACCTTTAATTCTCATCAGTTAAGAGATTTGATTATTGAAGAGTTGACTTTAGATGTTTTTGAGGATAATCAACTAGTTGATTATGAAATGAATTTTAAAAATATTTCAATTGACTTTGGATATGAGAGAATATCTTTTCAGGTTTTAGGAAAAGCAGTGTTTAAAAAGAAAATTGACTTATCCCAGCTTAAACAAAGAATAGCTGGGAAGGATAAGCAGATTGCTATGAATATCATTTCTTCGCAGCCTGGTCTAGCTAGTGCTGAAATTAAGATTAAACCGTTTTTTGTTAAAAAAATTCCGTCTGACCTGAGAAAGATTAATATTAAGATTCAATAAAATGTCTAAGTTTAAGATTCGAGGTGGAAAGAGATTGTATGGAGAAATAAAGGTTTGTGGTTCAAAAAATGCCTTATTACCAGTTTTAGCTGCAACTTTACTGACTAGAGATTGGTGTTTAATAAAAAATGTTCCGAATATTTTAGATGGGAAGCATTTGCTTGAAATAATTAGTGATTTAGGTGCGGAGGTAAAACTTAAAAAAAACCAGGTTTTAATAAGAGCAAATCGAATTTCAGCTAATTTATCTGATAAAGTAAGAAAACTAAGAGGCTCAATCTTATTAGCCGGAGCATTAATTCCTAGACTAAAAAAATTTAAACTTCCTTATCCTGGTGGAGATTTAATCGGAAAGAGACCTATTGATACTCATCTGAATATGTTTGAAGACTTTGGTGTAAAAGCTAAAAAGAACCTTGATAGTTTTGAGGTTGATGCTTCAATGCTTTCTCCGGCTAAAGTAGTTTTATCTGAAATTAGTGTTACTGCTACTGAAAATGCTTTACTTTGTTCGGTCTTAATTCCTGGAAAAACAGTGATTAAATTAGCTGCAGTTGAACCTCATGTAATTGATTTAGCCAGATTTTTAAATAAGATGGGTGCTAAGATTTCAGGAATTGGAACTCACACTTTAAAAGTTGAAGGAGTAAAAAAATTACATGGAGCAGAACATAGATTGATTCCTGATTCGGATGAAGCAATGAGTTTAATTACTCTAGCTGTAGCTACCAGGAGTAATGTTTTAGTCAGTAATTTGAATTTAGATTTTATCGAGGCAGGAATTTCAACGTTACGTAGAATGGGTGCTAATCTAGATTTAGATACTAATAAAGTTTTAGTTAAATCACCAAAACATCGTTATTTTGCTTCCAAGATTCAGTCCGGACTTTATCCTAAACTATCTACAGACCAAATTCCTCCTCTTGCGGTGTTATGTACTCAAGCTAAGGGATGTAGCTTAATTCATGAATGGATGTATGAAAATAGATTGGGTTATATTCCTCAGCTGAGAAAAATGGGAGCTAATGCTAGAATTTTAGACCCTCATCGAGCTTTAATTTTTGGTCCAACTCCATTACATGGAATTAACTTAAGAAGTTTAGATATTAGAGCTGGAATGGCTATTTTAATTGCTGCTTTAGTTGCTAAAGGAGAATCTATATTGTCAGATGTTTATGTGATAGATCGTGGGTATCAGAAAATTGAGTCTAGATTGAAAGATATTGGAGCTGAAATTGAAAGGATAGAATAAACTCTATTGACATTTTTTTTATCTGTGCTAAACTTTTACAAAAATTATGCGTATTAATATAAACAAGATTTTGATCGGGTTGATTATAGTTTTATTAATAGCCTTACTGGTGGCAACCAGCAGAAAAGCTAAACCGACTTACTATGCTGTTTATTTAAGAACTGGTGAGTTGTATTTTGGAAAACTTCAGAGGTTTCCAAAATTGTGTTTAGTTGATCCTTATCTTCTTCAGACTAATATTCAAAACCCGGAATATCCTTTCAGTATTCAGGATTTTAAACAGGTCTTTTGGGGGCCTGAAAATAAGTTAAATTTAAATTCTTCTCAGATAGTCTGGATAGCTAAGTTAAAACCAGAGAGCCAGTTAGTGAAATTTATGGAAGGAAAAATGATTTCAGAAACTTCAGCTCCAACTCCAACTCCAACTTCAACCAATCTTACCGAATAAAAACTTAAGGTCATCTTACTATAATAATGTTTCTTGCTATAAACCTGATAACTGGTGAATAAAGTATTTAAAAATTTTATTCAAAGAAAGTCTTATTTTCATTCAGGTGGGCAGGTTGCTCTGCCCACTATTTTATTTATTGGAGGGATTGTATTGGAACTGAGTTTAATTGGAATATTTGTTGCTTTACTATTAACTAAATCAACTAGAAAAGCTAAACTATCCAGTGAAGTCTGGGCTATAGCTAAGGCTGGAATGGAAGATTCGCTATTAAAAATAGCTGAAGATAAAAATTTTAGCTCAAGTTATACTATTCAAGTGGGCAAGGGAGTAGCTAATATTCAGATAATTAAAGATTCTGATAATTCTTCAATTTATAAAATAATTTCCTCTGGAAAGGTATTTAACTTATCTCGAACTCTTCAAGCATTAGTTACAATTAATCAGGAATCTGGTAAAATAAATTTAAAGTCTGTAGAAGAAATAAAATAAATGTTCAAATTTCCTAAATTTAAGATTAAATTTAGAACACCTAAGGTAAAAAAGGATAAAATTGAGAAACCTAAAGTTAAAAGGTTTAAGATTGGTAAGATCTGGGTTAACTTAAAGAAAAAAATAACTTCTAAAAAAGAAGTTGGAGGTCTGGAAATTTCTGATTCAGCTATCAGGTTGGTAAAGATTAAAGAAGGAAAGCTGACCAGAGCCGAAGTTCGATTACCAGTTGGAGTGATTGTAAGTGGAAAAATTAAAAATCAAACTGCCTTACTTTCTGCTCTCAAAAAGCTACATTTAAAGGTTTCTAAGGCTAGAATGAAGTTTAATGTAGTTGTTTCTTTACCAGCTGAATCAGTTTATAATCTGTTTTTTACTCTTCCAAGATTGAATCCAGCTGAACTAACTAAAGCAGCTTCACTCAACCTACGGATGAAATGCCCATTAGATTTTAATCAGGTCTATGCTGATTGGCAGATAATTGAAACTTCTTCTGATAAAGTAGAACTAATTGGAGCTTATGCTGAAAAAGAATTGGTAGATAGATTAAATTTAATTTTAAATCAGGCCGGTTTCTTTCCAATTGCCTATGAATTTCCAAGTTTAGCTCTGGCTAGGTTAATGAGAAAAGTAGCCCCAACTACAGATATAGTTAAGAAGCTATTTTTAGTAGCTGGTTTTTCCACTGAAGGGTTAGATTTGTTCGTATTTAATAAAGGACAGGTATATCATGATTGGTTTATCCCCTGGGAGACTGCTCCAAAAAGAAGAATAAAACTGGAATTGTTTAAAGAAACAATTAAAATAGAAATCCAAAAGGTTCTTAATTTTTGTGAAGTTAATCTGGAAAAGACTCCTGCAGCAGTAATAGTTACTACACCTGGATTGATCAAAGAAATTGAGAGTTTAATCAAAGAAGAGTTTGGTATAGAAGTTATTCAATTTCAAATTCAAAAAATTCCCGGAGTAGATATTACTCAAGATTGGATAAAAGAACCTCACTCAACATTTTGGTTTGTAGCTTTAGCTTCGGCTCTAAGAGGGTTACTTTCACCTTATGAAGATAATATTTTGACACTTTTTGATTTAAATGTGACTCAGGTAGTAAATCGAAGGAAAGTTTTATTCTGGATAAGCCTTTGGCGAAATATATTTGTTACCTGCTTAATTTTTTTATTAGCAATCTTTGGAGTCACCAGAATTTTTTTGGCCAGATTATATAATGATTTAGAGCGTCGCTTAGCTCTTTTATCAGCTCGTGATGGTGGAATAAAAGAAATAAGTGAACTTCAAAAGAGTGCTAAACGGTTTAACCAGCTAGTTTTATTAGTAGAGAATGCAATGAAACAAAAGTCTGGAAAGTGGAGCTCCATACTTAATCAATTGTCAAATTTGGCTGGTTCAGAGGTGATCCTGGATGGTGTTTCAATAGAACGATTAACTAAGCCGGTTAGAATTCAAGCTCGAGCAGTCAATGAAATTGCAGCTACAAATTTTAGAAAAAGACTAGAAAAATCTCCTTATTTTTCAAATGTAAATCTTCCTTTAGCTCAAATAAAATCAACTACTGGTGGATGGGTTAGTTTTAGTTTAACTTTAAATATTTCCAAAATTGAGAAGTAAACTGACTTGTTCAAATAAGTGTATTAGTTCCTGTCTTTGTTTTTGGTTAATTTTTTTCAGTACAAATTTACCTGCTTGCTCGGTTTGGTTTTTTGATCGGATTCCTATTCTTAGTCGGTAAATCTTTTTTGTGTTTAAATGTTTAAAAATTGATTCTATTCCTAGATGTCCTGCTGAACCGCGATTGAAACTAAGTTTAAATTTTCCTAGCTGAATATCTGAATCATCCTGTACTATTAACATTTGTTTTAGCTGCAGATTAAAGTAGTTTAAAGCAGCCTTTACTGCAATTCCAGATTGATTCATTGGTACCAATGGCCTTACCAGGATAAGGTTTTTAAGTTTTAGAAACTTGAATGGCTTAGAGTTTGGAACTTGAAATTTAGCACTGGTGGTTTTGGAAATTAAATAGTCAATAAATTGATATCCAACATTATGATAGGTGTTTTGGTACTTTTTTTCTGGATTACCTAAGCCAATAATCAACTTAAAATTTAATTTATCCATGAATTATAGGGGCTTGCTATTATTCTAATTATATAATAAAATACTGCCGGATATAATTATATGAAAAAATTTATCTGGTCCAGTTTCGAGCTTTTAGAGATTTTTATAATAGTCTTTATAGTAGTATTTGTTATCCGTTACTTTTTTGCTCAACCATTTGTGGTTAGCGGATGCAGTATGGAACCAAACTTTCATGGTGGGGATTATTTGATAGTGGATGAAGTTACCTATAGATTAAGACCACCTCAAAGAGGTGAAGTAATAGTATTTGAACCACCATTTGGAAATCAGTATTTTATTAAACGAGTTATTGGATTACCAAATGAGATTGTAACTATAAAACAAGGAAAAATAATTATATCTAATTCCAATGGTCACCAATGGACTTTAGAGGAAGATTATCTTCCAGAAAATGTTTTTACTTCTTCAGAATTAAAAGTAAGGTTAGGGAAAGATGAGTATTTTGTTCTAGGAGATAATCGAAGTAAAAGTTGTGATTCAAGAAACTGGGGGCCGTTAAAGAGAGATAAAATTATTGGAAGAGTTAGATTAAGACTTTGGCCACCTTTCAGAATAGATTCATTTGAATAAATAAAAGAACATGATTGAACAAATTAAAACCCCAAAAGGAATGCCAGATATTTTACCTGAGGATCAGATATACTGGGAGAAAGTTTATCAGGTTGGCCGGAAGATAGCCAAATTGTATGATTTTTCTTACATTGAGCCTCCGGTTTTAGAATTTGCTAAGCTGTTTGAGCTATCTTTGGAAAAAAGTAGTGAAATTGTAGAAAAACAAATGTTTGTGTTTAAAACTAAAGGAGGGAAAAGACTGGCACTTCGTCCAGAAATTACTGCTTCAATCGTTAGAGCTTACTTACAGCATCATTTAGGACACCATACCAATCCAGTAAGAGCTTTTTATTATGGTCCGGTATTTAGATATGAAAGACCTCAGTTAGGTCGATACAGGCAGTTTAGACAGCTTGGCTATGAGATACTTGGGGAAAAAAGTTTTCTGTGGGATGCTCAAGTTATTTTGATTGCTTTAAATTACTTAAATCAATTAAAGTTATCAAACTTAAAACTAGAAATTAATACTATTGGCTGCAGAGATTGTCGGGCTGATTATCGGAAGGCTTTGGTTAAATATTATCGTAGGCATCGAAAAGAACTTTGTCCAACTTGCCAGAAAAATTTAGAACGAAACCCTTTAAGGATTCTAGATTGTAAGCAGGAAAGCTGTCAGTCTCTTAAGTATTCTGCCCCATCAATATTTGATTATCTTTGTTCCGAATGCAGCAAGCACTTTAAAGGGGTTTTGGAATCATTAGAAGAAGATAAGCTAGAATATATTTTAAATCCCTTTCTGGTAAGGGGTTTAGATTATTATAATCGGACTGTTTTTGAAATAAGTACTGAAGGATATTCACCAGCGCTGGCTGGAGGAGGGCGGTATGACTATTTGGGTAAAATTTTAGGAAGCAAAAAAGAAGTTCCAGCAGTAGGAGTAGCTATAGGCTTGGAAAGAGTAATAGAAGCCTTGAAGTCTGCCGGAGTTAAGTTTAAGTCTAAATCTCCTCAACTTTTTGTAGCTACAGTTGGTAAAAAAGCTCAAAGAGCTAGTTTAGCTTTAATGGAAGAAATTCGTCAGGCTGGAATTGCTGTAATCGATGGATTAGAAAAGAAATCTCTTAGAGCTCAACTTGAAAAGGCAAATAAAAGAAATGTTCCCTGGACAATTATTATTGGCCAAAAAGAAGTCTATGAACAAACCGTGATTATAAGAGATATGAACTCTGGAATTCAGGAAGTTGTTCCAAGAAACAAGCTAATTCAAGAGTTAAGGAAAAGGATAAAATGATTAAGTTGATAAATATTTTGCTAGTCATAAGAATTGTGTTATAATAGCAATGCAAAATAGTTATTTGTTTTGAATTTTATTATCATTATGGACTGTTTGTTCTGTAAAATTGTTAATAAAGAAGTTCCAGCAGAGGTCATTTACGAGGATGATTTTGTTTTAGCTTTTTTAGATATTCAACCAAGAACATTGGGCCATACTTTAGTTATTCCCAAAAAACATCGAGAATCTTTAATTGAATTAGAAGATAAGGAAATAGAACAATTTTTTTCAGGTCTTAAAAATGTCACTCTTCTTCTAAAACAAAAACTTTCAGCTAATGGCTTTAATATTGGAGTAAACCAGGGAAAAGTGGCTGGTCAGGTTATTTCACATCTTCACTTTCACATTCTTCCACGTTTTGAAAATGATAATGGCAGTAGCATTCAAGCTATAGTCAATAATCCACCGCAGTTAAGCTTAAAGGAGGTAAAAAAGAAAATACTTGGTTAATTTTTGAATTACTATGATGGTAGAAGTAAAAAGAGGTAAACAAGAGTCAGCAGCGTCACTGGTTTATCGATTTAACAAAGGTGTAACCCGGTCCGGAATTTTGAAGGAATTTAAAAAAAGAATGTTTAGAGAAAGACCAGTTTCACGTATTAAGCGCAGAAAATCAGCTCTTTATCGAAAAAGGAAAACAGAAGAGATAAAGTTAAAAGAAAAGCTTGGTTTGACATGAAAAATAAAGTAGTAGTAATTAACCTGTTAAACCGGGATGTTGACACAAAGCAACTGAATCGGCTAAGTTTACTTTCAAGAAAGATTTTAGAATTGTTAAGCTTAAGAAATAAGCGTCTGGAAATATACTTGATTTCCTCTCAGAAAATGAGATTTTTAAACAGAAAATTTAGAAAAAAAGACAAATCGACTTCAATCTTAAGTTTTCCTCACAATCCTGAGCTTCCTCCAGTTCCATTTTCAAGATTTAAGCCATTGGGTGAAATATATCTGTCTCCTCGGGCTTTTAAGCAGGACATCAGCTATCTTTTGGTTCATGGAATTTTACACCTTTTAGGCTATGTTCATGGTCAAGAAATGGAACAGAAAGAACAACAACTAATGCAGGATTTGAAAAAAAAGGCTATAATAAATTTAAAATTTAAAAATTAAAATTTAAAAATCAAAATGAAAAAATTGATTATCAATGAATTTACAAATAGAAGTTAGAAGTTGGAAGTTAGAAGTTGAAAGTTGAAAATTGATTGATAATTGAAAATTGATAATTGAAAATTGATTAATAGCATTTTAATTTTTGATTTTTACATTTTACATTTATTATCATGTACATTACTGGTTTAGATGTAGGCACATTTAGTACTAAGGTAGTGGTTGTAAAAAAACAGAATGGTAGAACTTCAGTGGTTAAGGTTATTAAGGAAAGAACTCAGGGTTTTCGCAAAGGAACTATAACTGATTTTAAAGAGGCTTTGATTTTTTTAAGAAAGATTATTCAGGAAATAACTAACCAAACCAGTAGAAGGTGCCTGAGAAATGTTTTTTTTAACATAAATAGCCCATTGATTAAGGTTTACCTTTCCCAGGGAGTAGCTGGAGTAGCTAGGGCTGATAATAGAATTTCTCAGGATGATGTAGATAAGGCAATTGAATCCTCCAGAGCAGTAAATCTTCCACCAAATTTTACTATCCTTCACAACATCACTAGAGAGTTTCAGGTGGATGGTATATCGGAAATAAAAAATCCAGTTGGCATGATTGGTACTAGATTGGAGGTATCATCTTTAGTAATAGCAATTTTTGAGCCAGTATTGAGAGATTTAACTAATTTACTGGAAAAGTGTGGGGTTACCATTGGTGGCTTGATTTACAACCCTTTAGCTACAGCTGAAGCTACTTTATCTAAACAACAAAAAGAACTTGGAACAATAGTGATTGATATTGGGGCTTCCACTACCAGTTATGTAGTTTATTCAGAAAATAAAGTTATGCAGGCAAATAGTTTTCCGGTTGGGGGAGAAAATATTACCAATGATATTGCAGTGGGATTGAAAATTCCTATAGATGCTGCTGAAAAAATAAAGTTAAGGTATGGTGCAGCTACTACTGCTGGAATTCTTAGAAAGAAAACCTTTAACTTACAGGAAATTGATTCAACTTCAGAAGGAGAAATTTCTCAAAGATTTGTAGCTGAAATTATTGAAGCTAGATTATCTGAAATACTGGAACTAGTCCAGCAAGATATTAAGTTACCTCGGAGACAATTACCGGGTGGAGTAGTACTTTGTGGAGGAACTGCGAAACTTTTTGGAATAGAAAATTTAGCCAAACAACAACTAAAACTACCTGCTCAGGTGTCCTTGCCAAATCTTTCCAGTTTTGATATAACTGAGATTAGCTATCAGGATTTGTTAAATGATCCAGAATTTTGTAATGTAGTTGGGTTAGTATTAACCGGGGAGAATCTTCAGGCCAAAACTACCGATTCAATTTTTAAGAGATTATTTAAAAACTTAATGCCCTGACCATGAGTAAGAAATCTAAACCCAATAATAAAAGAGTTAGAACTAATAAAAATAATAAAAAAGTCAAGGTTGATCTGGCCAGGATAAAAGTAGTTGGGGTAGGAGGAGCTGGTGGAAAGATTATTTCCAGAATAGCTCAGAGAAAGAAAATAAAGGGAGTTAAGTTCATAGCTATTAATACTGATATTCAAGATTTAAATCATCTTGGGAGATCCAGAGCAGCTAAAGCTATTCAAAAAGTGGCAGTTGGCCAGGATTTAACTCATGGACTGGGAGCAGGTATGAATCCTGAATTAGGACAGCAAGCTGTTGAGGAAAGTCGTCAGCAAATTAGCGAATTGCTAAAAGGAGCTAATATCGTGTTTGTAGTTGCCGGACTTGGTGGCGGAACTGGCTCCTTTGGCTCCTCGGTTGTAGCTGATATTTCCAAACAACAGGGAATTTTAACAATTGGAGTTGTAACTAAGCCATTTTCATTTGAGGGGTTACAAAGAAAAAAGATTGCCGACCAAGCATTAGAAAAATTAAGTAAAAAAGTAGATACCTTGATTGTAATTCCCAACGACAGAATATTTAAACTAGTTGACAGAAATACTTCTCTAATCAAGGCATTTAGATTAATTGATGACGTTTTAAAGGATGCAATTTCTTCAATAGTAGAAGTAATTGTATCTACTGGTTTGATTAACTTAGACCTTGCCGATATAAAAGTTATAATGTCTGATGGCGGCCCAGCTTTAGTTGGAACTGGTCTGGCTTACGGTTCTCAAAGAGCAGTTAAAGCAGCTAGTTTAGCTATAAATTCTCCTTTATTGGAAACATCAATTGAAGGGGCTAGAGGTGTTCTATTTTGTGTTTCTGGACGAAAAGATTTGAAATTAAGTGAAGTTAATACGGTAGCTAAAATGATTACTGAAAATGTAAATCCAGGAGCAAAAATTATTTTTGGAGCATATTATGATCAGAATATTAGAAAAGATGGATTGAAAGTAACCCTAATTGCCACCAAATTAAGTGGAATAAGGCAGGATTATCAGTTAACCAAAGAGCCAGAACCATTGTTTTCTGACGAATTTCAAAAATCAAAACCAAAGTCAATTGAAATTTCTCAGCCAACTGAACTCGAAAAGAAATTGGAAAAACCGGCTTTTCTAAGAAGAAAACGTTAGTTAAGCTCTGGATTTTTCGGTTAATTTTATTATAATATTCAGTGATTCCGCGGTGGCGCAACGGTAGCGCGGGTGCCAACTAGCTTGATATTGTAGGTTCGGCAAAGGTAATTAAATAATGGGATATGCTGGCAAGTTAAAATTAAGATTGAAAGCTAGAGAATTACGAAAGAAAGGGTTGTCAATAAAAGAAATTCAGAGAAGACTGGATGTTTCAAGATCTTCTGTAAGTTTATGGGTTCGGGATATTAAATTAAGTAAAAAGCAGCTTGAAAAATTATATCTGAATAAAAGAACCGGTGCGCTAAAAGGTAGTATTGTTGCGGCTATGAATAAAGTAAAAGAACGAGAAGAGTTAACTCAGAGATTAACAAGAGAAGGAAGAAAAGATGTAGGTAGGTTGTCAAAAAGAGATAAATTTGTAATTGGGATAGCTATGTATTTCGCTGAAGGAGACAAGACAGATAAACATGTTGCTTTCAGTAATTCAGATCCTCGATCTGTAAAGTTTATGATGAATTGGTTCCGAGAATTTTGCAAGGTTCCTGAAGTGAAATTTCGAGGAAGTTTATATCTTCATGATAATTTGAATGAGAAAAAAGCTAAGCAGTTCTGGTCAGAATTGACGAAAATTCCTCTTTCACAGTTTACAAAAACTTATGTTGTAAAAAACGACCCTCATCGATTGAGAAAAACAAAACATCCTCACGGGGTTTTTAGAGTAAGGATAAGTGATGTCAACTTACACAGAAAAATAATGGGTTGGATTTCAGGGATTTTTAAAAATTAACGATTATTCCGGGGTAGTTTAATGGTAAAACCCCCGCCTGTTAAGCGGTGTGAGTGCAGGTTCGAATCCTGCCCCCGGAGCCAGAGATTGGGATAAAAGCTCTTTTTTGTCAGGTAAATCTAACTTTCCTTGGTTTTTTGGAAAATATTTGATTATCGTTTAGGGAAGAGTAAAATGAAAAAGAAAATTGAGTTTATCAAAATTAGGTTGTCTTTTTTAGTAAATAACTAACTATCTTTTTGATTGTGTTTTTAGGTTTTACTTTCTGTTTATTTTCCTCTAAGAATTAAAGGTTGGCTGATTTTAAAAATTCCAAGTTTAGATAGTTTCAAAGAATTAAATTTGCTTTGTTTTATATGAGAAATTCTGATGTTTTGAAAATAATAAAAGAAGACATATTAAGGGTTCTGGCGGAAGAAAAGAAAAAAGCTTCATTAACTTTATTGAAAACAAAAGTTAACGTTTTTCCTTCATTTATAACGGAAGCACTTGAGGAGCTTAAAAAAGAAGGATTGATAAAGACTGAAGGGAATTTTATTAAATTAACTAAAGAAGGGCAAAGAAAGTCAGAGATTATTTTGAGAAGACATCTCATTCTTGAAGATTACTTTAAGAAAACTTTAAATGAAAAAGTAGCTCACAGAAGAGCTCACATCCTTGAACATTATGTTTCTGAAGAAGTTATTAGAAATCTTAAAAAGCTGTCCACTTTTAAGAAAAAAGGAATTTCTTTGCTGAAGTTCAAAAAGAAAGAAGGTTTTATTACTGATATTAGTCTTAGTATTAAGCTATTTGAGAGACTGGTTAGTATGGGGATATGTCCGGGAAAAAAGATAAGAATAATAAATAGACTACCGGATGGCCTTATTATCAAAATAAACAATAAGAAATTTGTTTTGGATAAAAATGTAGCAAAAGAAGTTAAAGTATTAAGATATGAAGAAACTTAAAATACTTTTAATTGGTCAGCCGAATGTAGGAAAGTCCTCATTACTTAATGCCTTTGTGGGCTCCAGGGTGATTGTGTCTAATTATCCCGGAACTACTGTCGAGATAACAAAAGCAAAAAAGAAGGTTAATAATACAGAGATTGAATTTGTGGATACTCCGGGAATATATTCTATTTCCGATAGAAGTGAAGAAGAAAAGGTTACAGAAAAGGCTTTGTTTGAAGAAGATAAAGATGGAGTAATAATGGTTGCTGATGCAACTTCTCTTGAAAGGAGTCTTTATATGGTTTTGCAGGTATTAGAGGCTGGAATACCTGGTGTATTAGCTTTGAATTTTATAGAGGATGCAGAAAAGAAAGGAATAAAGATTAATTATGGAAGATTAAGGAAATTACTTGGTATTCCAGTAGTTCCTATTAATCCTTTGACCAGGATGGGGGTAGGGAGACTGTTGGAGGCAATATTAAGGGTTAGAAAAAGGACCGGAGAAGTTTTTAGAGTTAGATATGACGACCACATAGAGAAGGCAGTAAATAAGATTATCTCACAGATAAAAGAAACTTCTCTACCAAAAAGGTTTATAGCCTTAAGACTGTTGGAAGGAGATGAAGATTTTTATAAATATTTGAAAAATAGTAGAGTTATTGAGGCAACTAAAAGAGAATTAGAGGATCATCCAAAGGTTGCTGAAGATATATCTATAACCAGGTATGGCACGGCTTGCTTTATAGCAGAAAAAGTTAGTCGAATAATTCCAGTAAAATCGGGAAAAAAGTTAGAGGAAAGAATTGATAATATTCTTATTCATTGTGTTTGGGGTCCCTTTATTACCGGGTTATTTTTTCTTATTGTCTTTGGAGCATTATTATATCTTGGTAATTTAATACAGGGCTTTCTGATGGACTTGGCAGAAAGTGTTTTATCTCCCCTTTTTGAAACAGCAAAGCATTCCATTATTGTTATGGTCTTGATTCAGGGTTTATTTGGGCTTGCAGCAGGTATTTCCATTGCTTTGCCCTATGTTTTCTTGTTTTATTTGTTTTTAGGTCTATTAGAGGATATTGGACTTCTTTCAAGATTTATTGTCAACATAGAAAGATTGTTGAAAAAACTGGGTTTGGCCGCAAAGTCATTTATTCCTTTAATCTTAGGTTTGGGTTGTACTACCCCGGCTATTAGAGCTACCAGAATATTATCATCACAAAAAGAACGACTTTATACTTCCTCTTTATTTGCCTTTATACCTTGTTCCTCAAGAATTGCTATAATAATGGGAATAGTTGGATTTTATGGAGGAGTCAAGTTATCCTTATCTGTTTTTGTTACTCTGATAATTGCTGGGTTAATTTGGGCTTTTGGAGTGAAACAAATTTTTCATATAAAAAACGAATCCTTGCTTTTGGAGTTACCTCCTTTTAGAAAACCGTTACTCAAAAATGTTTTAGCTAAAAGCTGGGTTAGAATGAAAGATTTTGTCTATATCGTTATACCACTCTTAATGGTAGGAGGAATAACTTATGGTATTCTGGATATGATGGACCTTACCAGTGTCATATTGAAACCTCTTTCGCCGATTGCTGTCTGGCTAGGATTGCCTGCTGTAACTCTTATTCCATTAGTTTTTGGTTTTTTACAGAAAGATCTGGTAGGTGCAATGCTGATATCAGTAGTTGGGAACAATATATCTACGGCTTTAACTCCTCTTCAAATATATACTTTTGGTGTAGCGGCTACTATCGGAATTCCATGCTTTATTGCTTTAGGAATACTTATTAGAGAATTTGGTTTCAAAAAGGCAATATCTCTAACAATATCATCAATAGCTTATGGTCTTTTATTTGCTGGCTTAGCCTGGAGAATAATCTTAGCTCTTGGAAGTTAAAAATAACATAAAAACTTGATAGTCAGCTGGCCTTTTTGGAATTATGAGTAAGTTTAGTGAAAAACAGACTCTCTTTTAGTGTATACACTATGCGGGTTGGCATCAAAACTCAGCGTCAGGATTTGGTTCGAATTTTGTTCAACAGATGGAGCCATAGATTGGGATAAAAGCTCTTTTTTGTCAGGTAAATCTAACTTTCCTTGGTTTTTTTGAAGTTTTTAAGTAAAGACTTTTTTGAAGTTTTTTAAGTAAATCTCTTCTCAAGTAGGTATTATTGTCAGCCTATGCTTTGACAAAACCAAAACAAAAAGGAATTTATTTTGATTTATCTATTCCCACCTGCTATCCAAAAATCTTTTAAAATGTTTGATTTTGATATGATAATTTTGTATAATGAAGAACAATGATTGACTTTAAGATAGGATTTTTAATAAAAGAAGCGGAGTATCTATGAAAAAGAAGAAATCTCAAGCTCCAGAAATTCTAACAGTAAAACAGTTGGCAAGCTACCTACAGATGGATGAGTATACTATTTATAGGCTTGCTAGAAGTGGAAAAATTCCTGCTATGAAAATTGGGGCTGAGTGGAGATTTAAGAAGAACCTGATTGATAAATGGATTGAGAAAAAATCAATAAGTAATATTAAAAAGGAAACAAAATGAAAAAGAGACTTACTGAAAAACAAATAAATGCAATAGTTGAATTGCTTAAAGAAGGTAAACCCCTTCCAGAAGAATATAGATGGCTTTTGTTTGAAGGAAAGCAGGAAACAGAGTTAATTTATGCAGGAAAAACAAGGGATGTGGATGTTTTAACAGAAACAATGGCAGTGCCTTTACAAAAAGTTAAAGTGTTTGGAGATGTTAAAGATGATGAATGGCATAATATGTTGATATTTGGTGATAACCTACAGATTTTAAAGACGCTTCTTAAAATGAAGCAGGAAGGAAAATTAAGGAATACAGATGGGACAAAGGGAGTGAGGTTGATTTATATAGATCCACCGTTTGGGACAGGTGACATTTACGGAAGAAATAATGTGGGAGCATATTCAGCCAAACTTATGGGAGCAAAGTATCTTGAGTGGTTGAGACAAAGAATAATTTTGCTTAAAGAACTTCTTTCTGATGATGGAAGTTTTTATATGAGAATTGATTATCATTTTGGACATTACATGAAGGTTTTGTTAGATGAGATTTTTGGAAAGGAGAATTTTAGGAATGAGATAGTAGTAAATAGAGTGAAGAAAAGCGATATAAGGGCAAATAGATTTAATACAGCCACTGATTCAGTATTTTTTTACTCCAAGACAGATATGTATGTTTTTAACAATATCACTAAAAAACTAGAAGAAAAGAAGAAAGAGCGTTGGCATGCTATGGACTCTCAAGGGCCAGGTCCTTCTAGAATATTTTTTGGGAAGGAACTCTATCCACCGCCTGGAAGGCATTGGACTTTTACTCAAGAAAATATAGAAAGATTAACATCAGAAGGTAATTTAAGATTGAAATGTAGAATCTGTGGCTATATTCACACTAAAGGTATATGGAAAGGATGTCCCAAATGTGGAGAGGATAATCCACGACCAGAATATAAATTAAAACCTACTCAAGAACAACTACTTGATTCCAATTGGACTGATATTCCAGGTTATACTTTCAAGTGGAACTATCCCACCGAAAACTCCGAACAACTCCTCGAACGCATCATCAAAGCCTCTTCCAACGAAGGAGACATCGTTCTTGATGCCTTTGCTGGCAGTGGCACTACAGGAGCAGTGGCAGAAAAACTTGGCAGAAGATGGATAATGATTGATTCCTCCAAGTTCGCAATTTACACAATGATAAAGAGAATGCTTAATTTAAAAGAAAAGATTGGAAACAAAGGGAAGCCTTTAAAACCAAAGCCTTTTGCCGTTTATAATGCTGGACTTTACGATATGAAGATTTTAAAGAAGTTGCCTTTTAAAGAGTATCGTAAGTTTGCCTTAGAGTTATTTCAATGTAAAGACGAACCTCATACATTAGCAGGGATTGAACTTGATGGATATTTAGGGCAGGACCATGTTTTAGTTTTTAAATGGAAGAAAAACGGAAATGGAAAAACTGAATATGTGATGGACAGGGGCTTTATTGATAACCTTCATTCAATTTTGGGAAATAGAATTGGGAAAAGATTCTTTATCATTGCACCTGCTGCAAGTGTAATGTTTTTAGAAGATTATATTGAAAAAGATGGAATTAGATATTATGTGTTAAGAATTCCTTATTCTGTCATAGATGAACTCCACAAAAAGAATTTCAAAGCATTAAAACAACCAACAGCAGATATGAATGTGAATGATGTTATGGAGCAGGTTGGGTTTGATTTTATTTACCCTCCAGATGTTGAGTGTGAATATTATATTGAAAAACAAAAGGATGGCTTATTTAAGGAAGCAGTAATAAAAATACGGGATTTTAGAAGCAATATTATTTCTAAAAAGCCAATTCCAGAAGAAGAATTAAGATTAAAATCCCTTTCAATGGTGATGATTGATTATGATTATAACGGAGAATACTTTGATATGGATGATAAGTGGTTTGCTTCTGATTTGGAGAAAAATGATTATGAGATTAGTTTCTCTGTGGAGAAACTAACGGACAGGATGATGATAATCTATATGGATGTTTTTGGGAATGAAAGGAAGGAGATATTAAATAAGAAAAATTTTAAAAGGAGAACAAAATGAAAAATTTTGATGAAGTTTCTCTAATAAAAATGATAAAAGACAAAGGAGAAAGTGAACTTGAAGAAAAAGTTGAAAGGTTGAGATTATTAATTTCGAATATTACAGATGAGTATATACCAATACCTTCTTTAGCATTTCAATATTTTGAGGAGGCTAGGTTATGTTATTATCATGGTGCATTTATAGCAACGATATTTATGGTACATCTTGTTTTTGAGGAATTATTAAGAAATCATTATCGGGTTATTAGAGGGCAGAAAGAAAAGTTAATATCAAAAAATAAAGAGTTAATGAATGTAGATAAAGCTTCTTTTTTAGATCTTATAGATGAAGCCAAAGAAGATAATTATATTACAAAAGAAGAGTCTAAAAAACTTCATCGACTAAGAAAACTCAGGAATAGACTTCAACATACAAAGGATGTACCGCCATATAGAATCAATTTAAAAGGTTCCTGGTTCGCCCAAGATTTAAGAATAAGAACTCAGATAGATAAAGATGCTGAATGGGCTATAAACCTTTTACTTACTACTTTTGTTTCTATATGTAAAAGATGGGGTGGTTTTTAAAATGAGAAAAGTACTTTCTAAAATTCCAAAAAATATCAAAAAAACAATTAAGAAAAATGGCACAACACATGCTTTTATTACAGGCGATTCTCTCGAGGTTTTAAAATTATTTCCTGGAAATAGTATAGATTTAATAATTACAGACCCTCCTTATAATATTGGTTTGGATTATGGACCTTATTATAAAGACAGAAAAAGAAGAGATGAATATATCTCATGGTGTAAAAAGTGGCTGGAGGAAATACCAAGAGTTTTGAGTAACAAGGGTAGTTTCTATTTAATAAGTTATCCTGAAATTAATGCCAGATTGCTTCCATTTATTGAAGATGAGTTAAAATTGAAATTCAAAAGATGGATCACATGGCATTACCCTACTAATATAGGACACTCCAAAAAAAACTTTACAAGAAGTCAAAGATCCATTCTTTTCTTTATAAAAACAAATAACTATATTTTTAATAGGCAACATATAATCCAGCATTATAAAAATCCAGAAGTATGGAAGATTAAAAAAAGACTTAAAGAGGGTTCAAAAGGCAGAACTTCTTATGATGTTTTAAGATTGCTGGATATAATTGAATTGGCTGAAAAAAGTGAAGGATTAATTGATGTACTTGATATTAATTTATTAAAAAATGTATCAAAAGACAGATTTAATAAGCAACATCCCTGCCAATTGCCGTTAGCTTTGTTGAAAATATTTGTCAAAGTAAGTAGTAATGAGGGAGATATTTTACTCGATCCATTTGCTGGAACATTTACACTATCTGCTGTAGCAGCTCAATTAAAAAGAAATTCAATAGGAATTGAAATAAATCCTAATTATGTAAAATTAGGATTAAAGAGGTTGGAAAGATGAAAAAGAGATACTCCGCAAATAATTTATTGAGAACTTTTGCTCAGAATTTAGGATTCAAAGTTTACATTTTTGATGATCCACAAATAGGACCAGAAATAAAATTAATTGAAAAGAGTAAAGATGGTGAAATAGACGCAGTGATGCTTTACAAAAATATTGTATGTTTAGTCAGTATCACGAAAGGGTATGGTAAAAATTTAGAAAAGAAAATTGAGAGATTTTTTGAAAAATTAGATAAGATAGCTTCTGTTAGTGATATTAAACTAAAGATAGAACTATCTACTAAGAAACAGATTTCTGAAAAGATGAAGACCGCAGAGAAGATGTTGAAAGAAATTTATAAATATATTGAGAATATTCAAAAGGAATACAATCCTATTTTAGTAAAACTATTTTTCTGTCCTAATAAACAGCTTGATGAAGAATTTGTAAATAAAAAACAAAGAAATTATGAATTTATAATAGACAAAGACATTTTTGAATATTTTCAAGAAGTCTTACTAAGATTAGATAAAAGATTTCTTTTTAATGACTTTATGTATTTCTTGGGAATTAAGAAAGTTGATTTGGAAAAGATAGGGACATCTAAAACTAGAAAACCTGGTAGAACAACTCCTTTTAAGGTCGATAGATTGGAGCTAGAAAGAGATAAAATTATTATGTATTCTCTTTCTCTTAGAGTGGAAGATATTGTAAATTATGTAACTGTGCTAAGAATGGCAAGAAAATATGACAAAAAAGGATTTCAACGTATGGTAAAGGCTACAAGATTGAAAAAGATTAATGAAGAATATTTAAGCAAGAATGAGACTTTTCCAAGTAACATAATTATAGCGCTTAACCCAGAAATATATACTAAAGAAGAAGATTTTTACGATAGTGAAAATGGGGAAATAACCTTTTTTGACGAATTTAATTCTTTAATAATAATTGATGGCCAACATAGATTTTTCTCTTTTGTTAAAGGAGGTAAATTAAATAGATATATTCTTGTAACATTAATATTTTTTAGAGAAGAAGATAAAGAAGAAAATTACTCATTAATGGATAAAATGTTCTATAAAATAAATAAGACACAAGAAAGAATTGATCCGAATTTGTCTTTCATTTTAAAAGCAAGAATAGATCCAGAATCTGAAGAAAATTTTTGGTATGCTGTATTTAAGAAATTAGATAAAAGAGGCTTTTTTGCTAATAGATTTTCTTTTAAAGAAGCCACAATGAAAAAAACTCCTCAAAAGAGTATCATTAGCGTAATAACGTATGGAGGTGTTTTAAGATTGAATAAGACTTGCAAAATAAAAGGAGTACAAGTAGATGGTTTAGAAACGTTCTATAGCGAAAATAAAAACGATAATATTAACTTTGCTTATAATCTTTTAAAAAATTATTTCGACATAATAGAAAAAACTCTTCATACTCAGAGATTGGACAAAAATGACTTAACTCCCAGAGAGATAGGTGCTTTACTAAGACTCATAAGGCATTTTATTCTCTCTGATAAGGAAAAGATAAGAAAAATGGGAGAGATTAAAAACATCATTAAATCTAATAATAAGGAACATAAAGAGACTGCAAAATATTTTGAAGAAATATTAAAATTAATATCCTTCAAAGAAGTTATAGAATTAGAATATCCTACAAGTAATTGGGCTGCTGTGGAAGGATACATGTTAAAAAATATTCATCGCTCTAAACCAAATTTCGGAAATAAAAATTTATTATCTAAAAAAGGTATGGAAGTATATGATAATGCCTGAGATATTTACCATAAAAGCAAGTGATTTGGTTTTAAAGGTATCGGAAAATATAGATCCGGCAAGGTTTGATATTTCTAAATATGAAGCATTTCTGGATGCTTTGTGTGGGACAAGGGAATTTCAGAAAGAGGCTATAAGGACTGTTTTAAGATGTCTTCTTGGTGGGAGATATAGAAATTTAAGAGATTTAGCAGAGGAAAATTACAATCAAAATCCTAACCTAAGGGAACTTTATCCTACTTTTTCCGATTTTGAAAGACACCTTCAACTCCCCGATAAGCTTTCCTGCACAATAGATTTAGCAACAGGAACGGGTAAAAGCTATGTTTTGTATGGAATTGCAAGGATTATACTTGCTGAAGGTGTAGTAGATAGGGTTTTGGCGCTTGCTCCTTCCACTACAATTGAGAAAGGGCTTACAGAAAAATTCAGGCAACTTTCAGCAGATGCAGATCTATTAAGACTTATTCCAGAAGATACCAAAATAAGAAATCCAAGAATTATAAATGCTACTGAGACAATCAGAGCAGGAGATATCTGTATTGAGAATATTCATGCAGTCTATGAATATGTTAAATCTTCTGTTCAGGATAGTTTAACCGGTAGAGGTGAAACCACCCTTGTCTTAAACGATGAAGTTCATCATGCTTATAACCCACCAGGCAGAGATCAGGCAATAAAGAAGTGGAAGGAATTTTTATTGGATGAAAAATATAATTTTAAATATATAGTCGGAGCAACAGGTACAGCTTATATTGGTAATGATTATTTCACCGATGTTGTTTATAGATATTCTTTAAGGCAGGCAATAGAAGAAAGAACAATTAAAACTATAAGGTATGTTGCAGAAGATAGTCCCGGTGGAGAAGATGAGAAGTTTCAGAAGATTTATGATAACCACTTGGAAAACAAGATGCGATATAGAAAAATAAAGCCTCTTACAATTATAGTTACAAAAGATATTTCTGCCTGTAAAAGATTAACTGAAAAATGGATTAATTTTATTGCTGAAAAAGAAAATATTTCAAAATCTGAAGCTGAGAAAAAAGTTTTAATAGTAACATCATCACCTGAGCATAAAGAAAATGTATTGAAATTAGATAGAGTAGATGAGAAAGATAATCCTGTAGAATGGATCACCTCTGTCAGTATGCTCACAGAAGGTTGGGATGTAAAGAATGTTTTTCAGATTGTGCCTCATGAAGAAAGAGCTTTTAACTCAAAACTTTTGATTGCTCAGGTTTTAGGGCGAGGTTTAAGGATACCAGAAGAGTATAAAGGAGAACAACCAGTAGTTACAGTTTTTAATCATGATAATTGGGCAAGAAATATTAAGCACTTGGTAGAAGAAGTGATGGAAATTGAGAAGAGATTGTATTCTTATCCTGTTGAGAAAGAAAGAGATTATAATTTTGAGATTTATCAGATTGAGTATAAAAAGAAGGAAATAGAAGAAGAATTTCCGCAAGAAGAGCCTTATGAATTACTTAAGAAAGGATATATAACTTTTTCTTCGCAACTTGAAGGGGTAGAAAAAGAAACAGTTTATGAGAGAGCTTTAACAGGTGTTAGAGAGAAGAAAGCTACTTATATAACTTATAAAATGTATTCAGTAGATGAGGTAGTTCAGGAAATTTGGAATAGATTAAGAGTATTTGATGTAGAAGAAGGGACTACTTACTCTAAGGAATTTACAAAGGAAAGAATAAAAGAAATACTTAAGAATTCCTTAGATAAAATTGATTGGAATGAAGATACAATAACCGAGGAAAATTACAGAAAAGCATTGCAGGCTTTTGGTGTAATTAAGAGAAAAAGAGCAAAAACCTTAAGGTTTGAGATAGAAGCTGAGGAGTTAAAGAAACTTTCTACCAAAGACTTAAAGAAGACTTCCTTAGGAATTGGTTCTTTTCGTAGAGGAGCTTCTGTATTTTTTGATGAAGATTCTTTGAATAAGAGTTTGGAAGAGGATATAGCAGTTCTTAAAGAGTTGATAGAGGATGAAACACTTCCCAGAATGGCTATTAAAGAAGTAAGGAATAAATTCAATTTTAAGACACCTTTAAATGTTGTATTTACCCACTCCGAGCCAGAAAGAAAATTTGTTGAGAAG